>WSSedL1CaDRAFT_10001292_pt1 | contig 14980 bp, 16 predicted proteins | sample WetSurSL1Cattail_FD_9464 | JGI IMG/M metagenome (IMG submission 9464)
AATCAACTTCAATCAACTTAATTTTCAGGGAAGTGGACGTATTCTATAGTAGAATACTTCCTTAAATAATACGGGGAATTCTGCTCAAAAAACTGAATCTTTTAAACTGAATAACTTATCAGGAGAATAAAAGCAATGGCAACGATAATTTACGATAATGAAACCACTTTTGATGCACTTAAAGACAAAACAATCGCAGTGATGGGCTACGGAAGCCAGGGTCACGCTCATGCCAGAAACCTTCACGAGTCAGGACTTAATGTTGTTGTTGGACTCAGAAAAGGCAGTTCCAGCTGGGCAAAAGCCGAAGGTGACGGGCTGAAAGTCCTGCCAGTGGCAGATGCTGCAAAAGCTGCAGACGTTATCATGATCCTGCTTCCGGATGAAAAGCAGGCCTCTGTCTACTACTCAGAAATAGAGTCCAACCTGAAAGCTGGCGACGCCCTGGTTTTTGCTCATGGGTTTAATATCCACTACAACCAGATAGTGCCCCCAAAAGATGTGGACGTTTTCATGGTCGCTCCTAAAGGTCCCGGTCATATCGTAAGGAGGACCTACACCGAAGGAATCGGAGTTCCCGGTCTGATTGCAGTCTATCAGGACTCAACCGGAAAAGCCAGAGAGCTCGCTCTTTCTTACGCCAAGGGTATCGGAGCAACCAGGGCAGGAGTTTACGAAACCACCTTCCGTGAAGAAACCGAAACCGACCTTTTCGGAGAACAGGTGGATCTCTGTGGGGGGATCTCCGCACTTATAAAGACGGCTTTTGAAGTACTTGTGGAAGCAGGATACCAGCCAGAGATGGCCTACTTCGAAACTTGCCATGAAGTCAAGCTCATTGTAGACCTTATCTACGAAGGAGGGCTTGAGAGAATGTGGCACTCCGTTTCTAATACTGCAGAATACGGAGGCATGACTGTTGGCCCCAGGATCATCAATGAGCAATCAAGGGAAGCCATGTATGAAGCTCTTGAAAGAATTCAAAATGGCGAATTTGCTAAAGAATTTGTTCTCGAAGGCATGGTAAACCATCCTGTGCTCAAAGCCATGGAACGTCAGGAAAAGGAGCATCCTCTTGAGATCGTCGGAAAGGAAATCCGGGCAAACATTCCCTGGCTCAACAAAAAGATTGATGACGACTGATTTTGCCGTCCTTAATGGCATGTGAACAGAAAGTTCATTAATCTAGAAAGAGAAAATCAATCCGGAGGGAAAATAATGCCAGTAACAGGAGAAACCAAAGTCATTGACACAATCCTTAGCAGACGTAGTGTCCGGGAGTTTACAGACAAACCTGTCAGCAAGGAAGATATCAACATAATCCTCAACGCAGGGCACTGGGCTCCTTCCGGATTGAACAACCAGCCCTGGCGCTTCATTGTTATCCAGAATCGGGAGACCATCCAGAAACTCTCGGAATGCACTCATTATTCCGGTATCGTAGCAGGGGCTCCCCTTCTTATTGCCTCTTTTCTGGACAATGAAACTTCCTACAACAGGACAAAAGATCTAGAGGCAATAGGGGCTGCAATCCAGAATATGCTCCTTACCTGCTGTGAACTGGGCCTTGGCGGAGTCTGGCTTGGTGAAATCCTTAATCAAAAACAGAAGGTCAATTCAATTCTGGAATGTCCTTCAAAGCTTGAGCTTGTGTCAGCCCTAGCAATAGGGGAACCGGTTCCAAAGGAGAGGACTTCAACCCGTAAGGCTCTTTCCGAAATAGTATTTGATGAAAAGTATGGACAAAAATGGCAAGAATGAATCGTCTAAATGCGACGAATAAACTATCTGTAAATTGGACTGTCTTTAGAGGCTGAGGCCTTATTGAGTAGAGTCCATAAATTTCCAGGCTGAGTTTTTTATCCTCTCTCTTTGAGAATACTTATAATCTCATTGAGGATTAAATTTATAAGCTATTTAGCACTATAACCAGCCTGTTAACTAATTACGGCTTCTCCTTTCAGTTAATTAATCGCAACTTTTTCTCAATGAAGGTCTGTGGTGTAGAGGATATCACTGGAGCCTCCGGAGCTCCGAACCTGGGTTCGATTCCCAGCAGACCTGTTACTAACCCTATAGATAACACCCGGGTTTGAAGGTCTGGTTTACCTTTTCTTTTTATACTTTCGATTGCAGTATTTTTATATATAATTCAGATGTAGCTTTTTCAGCCACTTTTCTGGATAGAACCTGTATAAAATACAAAAAAATAGGATATAATTCTGGATGGTTATATAATGGCTCGCGGATTTAATCGTCGCTTTCTGCATGGAGGAAGAAGACTATCTGTAGTTCAGTTAATCCTTATAGCAGTATTAATGTACTTCATGCTGCGGATTATGCTGCCGTTTTTGTGGACTCTTTTTTTGATTGTTGCTTTGATTTTACTTTTGAAAGTAGTGCTTGAAAACATTTGATCTTTTTATTTTTTTGATTCTTGTTTAAATTATTCATATAATTCAATATGTTAGAATGTTTTATCTATAAACAGATGTAAATTATTTAATATATCCTTTGATTTTTTGATTGAGCTATATGGTTTAATTTATGAATGCTTTAGATTATCTTGATTAGTTGAACATAACAGATTGTTAAAAAGTGTATAACATGTCGATAAAGAAACGGCGAAGAGGTACTGCAATTGTTGAAACTCCTGGGGGCATACTGGTAGTTTCTGGTAGAGGAGAAATGTATATTTTACCGGGTGGTGGAGCTAATAGCGGAGAATCACGAACTGAAGCAGCTATTCGAGAGTTAGAAGAGGAAACTGGATTAATTGCAACTGATATCAGATTTCTTTTCAGGCATGTTGGATGTGTACATAAATCGTATTCAGGTGGATTCTTTGAAGATCATCATACTGTCTGTTTAATACGTGCAAGTGGCATTGCAAGACCGCAGAATGAAGTAAGATGTGTGGGGTATTATTCTCCAAATTCAAAAATTAAGATCTCCAGAACAACAAAAGAAATAATAGATAGATTCTACGAGTTTAAAAGGACGATCCACTAAAGTAATGAAATTGTGTACGTGGGGATTGTCTGTAAAGATCTGGTGTCAAAAAATAGAATAGTATATTATTTAATTGTTGCTTGAAATATAAAAAATAAGCCAGATTACTCTGGCTTCACTTTTCTTTCAAATACTCATCAATTGCCTTTGCTGCTTTTTTGCCTGCACCCATTGCACTGATAACGGTTGCTGCGCCCGTGACCACATCTCCGCCGGCAAAGACTCCGCACTTGGAGGTTGCGCCGGTTTCCTCGTCTGCAACTACAGTTCCCCTTTTGTTCTGTTCAAGGCCTTCTGAGCCTTTGAAGATAATGGGGTTTGGAGATGTGCCTATGGCGATAACCACAATATCTGCCGGGATTGTGAATTCCGAGCCTTCTACAGGGACCGGACTCCTTCTGCCTGACTTGTCAGGTTCGCCAAGTTCCATTTTGATGCATTCAACTTCAGTAACATTGAATTTTTCGTCACCGGAGATGCGGACAGGGTTTGTAAGGAGTCTGAAAATTATGCCTTCTTCTTTAGCGTGCTCGAGTTCTTCCCTGCGGGCTGGCATTTCGTCTTCCCCTCGGCGGTAGACTATGCTTACCTCGTCTGCTCCCATGCGGAGGGCAGAACGGGCTGAGTCCATTGCTACATTTCCGCCTCCTACAACCACTACATGCTTTCCGAGTCTTACTCTTGTGTCATATGCAGGATCATAGGCTTTCATGAGATTTACGCGGGTCAGAAATTCGTTTGCGGAATAAACCCCACTGAAGTTTTCGCCCGGAATCCCCATAAAGTTAGGGAGGCCAGCTCCAGTACCCAGGAACACAGCATCGAACTCGTCACAGAGCTCGTCCAGGGTCTTTATCCTGCCTATTATATAGTTTGGCCTGAACTCAACCCCAAGCCGTTTGATATACTCTACTTCCTGCCTTACAATTTCTTTTGGCAGTCTGAACTCGGGGATGCCGTAACTAAGAACTCCGCCAGCTTTGTGGAGGGACTCAAAAATTATTACTTTGTGCCCTAACTTTGCGAGGTCTGCTGCGGCAGTAAGGCCGGCAGGTCCCGCACCGACAACAGCTACCTTCTTTCCTGTGGGTTTAGGTACCTCGGGAACCTTTACACCTTTATGGAACTCATAATCTGCGCAGAAGCGTTCGAGCCTTCCGATTGCTACAGGCTGTCCTTTCTTTCCAAGTATGCAGAGAGCCTCGCACTGCGTTTCCTGGGGGCAGACACGGCCACAGATGGCAGGAAGGGCGTTTGTGCCTTTAATTTTCTCGATTGCTCCTTCAAAGTCTTCCTCGCAGATCGACTTGATAAAGCCTGGAATATCTACATTCACAGGACAGCCTTCAACACACTTAGGGTCCTTGCAGGAGAGGCAGCGGGAAGCTTCGGCAAGTGCATCTTCTTTCGTGTATCCGAGAGCTACTTCGTTGAAGTTCTTTCTGCGTTTGTCTGCAGGTTGTTCTGGCATAGGGGTCCTTTCTTTCTTTACTTTTCCTTCTTTTCCTTCATTTGATTCTTGCATTTTTCATCCCCTCCTTTTTCAGTGCAGTCCGCACCTGCATTCTTCTTCATACTTTTCCACGGCTTTTGTCTCGTCGCCGCGGTACATTGCAAGCCTGTTCATAAGCTGCACAAAGTCAACCTTTCGGGCGTCAAATTCAGGTCCGTCAACGCAGGTGAATTTCGTTTTCCCGTCAACTGTAACTCTGCAGCCCCCGCACATCCCTGTCCCGTCCACCATAATGGAGTTGAGGCTCACAAGGATTTCAACATCATAGGCAGAAGCTACCCCTGCAGCTACTTTCATCATTATTGGTGGTCCGATGATTACAATCCTTGCAACCTTTTCCCCGCTATCCAGGATCTTTTTCATAACATCGGTTACAAAACCATGGTGTCCTTTTGATCCGTCATCGGTTGTGATATACAGTTCGGAACTTGCTTTTTTCATTTCTTCTTCAAGGATGAGGAGATCCTTGTTGCGGGCTCCTATTATGGAAATTACTTTGCTTCCTGCTTTCGTGTAGGCATTTGCCTGAGGATAAATCGGGGCAACTCCTACTCCTCCTCCTACAAGAATGACGGTGCCGAGCTTCTTGATGTCTGCAGGGGTTCCNAGGGGTCCTACAAAATCTTCCAGAGACTCGCCTGAGGAAAGCTTTGCAAGCTGTTTTGTGGTCTTTCCCATCTCCTGAAAAATAACGGTTACAGTGCCTTTTTCTTTTTCAAAATCAGCAATTGTGAGGGGAATTCTTTCCCCCCTTTCATTAATTCTGAGGATTATGAACTGTCCGGCTTTTGCAGCTTTTGCCACATCGGGAGCATCTATGACCATTCTGTGCACCGACGGGGCAATTTCTTCCTTTTCCAGTATTTTATATGCCATACGATCACATTTTCCTGAATAAAAGCATATTTTCTGAGCAAATGAATAGATAAATTTTAATTTTAGAAGAGCTTTTAAAAGGTTTTTCAGCTCTGTGTCTTTCCTCGAAGACGTTCTCCTTATACTGGTTAATGGGATATATATTCTCCCAAATAATTTTAATTATTCTTCCTTATTTATGTCTTTTTTTTGTTAGATTCTACATACCTGGCTTTTTCAAGACCTCTTTCTGAATTTGAACCCGCTTTTTTTGTATTCTTTTCCTATTGTCACAAAAATTTAATAAATCTAGTGGGTGTAATAAAATTAGGGGCAAAATCCCAAATTCGCTTTAATTATGGAGTTGGATTGGTGAAAGGAGGGATGAAGAGAGAAAACTGGTTAACAGGTCTGAAACGGAACTCTCGGGTTCAAAGATCCATGTAATGCAAAGAAAAAGTATTGATCAAGAGACTTTTACTCGCTGCGATAGGATCTGATGATCTTTCTTATAAGCCTCAGTGGATTGAATATTGTTTAAAAACAATCCTGATAGGCCTGAAAAATGGGATTTCTTCGAAAGTTAACCGGGTCCTGGAACATTAGATTGAAACCTGAGTTAAAAATAGTATTTTCAAAGGTGTAAGCTGATAAAGGGAGTTGAATATATGCCGGAACAAAAGAAGAAGGAACAAAAGAAGGAAGAAGAAGCTAAAGTCGAACCTATACACCCCTCTGAACAGAGGGGAGGTAAAAAGAAGAGTCTTCTGAAAACCTGCAAATAATCAGGCTTTTATTTTTACTTTATTTTTTTCTTTTTTTTATTTTTTTGTTGGAGTGGATTTTTTCCGAATCAGGATAGATTAACTATAAATTGGGGGATTATTTGTGGTACAGAAAGTTAATGCTGAGCCTATAGGTCCTGTTGAGAAAATACATGGAGGCAGGAAACTACCTCTTGTGAGCTGCGAAAAATACGATGAGGAAGAAAGAAAGGCGCTTTTTGGGGAAGAAAAGTCCTGAATCATTGCTGCTGAAGCCTAAAATCTTCCTTTCATTTTTCTGCTTCCTATTTTGCTTATTTCTCGTGAAGATGGTGAGCTTTTTCGCAAACTTTATATGCATACATGCGCATATTTGCATGTGTAAATGCTTAAAAATAAAGCAAAGTTTTTCAGAGCCCTCGGGGACGAAACAAGGCTTACCATTCTCTCCTACTTGCTGGAGCACAGCTACTGTGCCTGTGATTTTACCCCCCTTACAGAAAAGGATCAGACAACGGTTTCAAAGCACCTGAAAGTGCTTGTTGAAGCAGGTGTCTTAAAGTATGAAAAACGGGGGCGAAATGTAATCTACAGCATAAGGGATGAGGGGATCAGGGAAATTCTCTTTGTCCTTGGAATCGGAGAGATAAAACCCTGCTGTAGCGGTCCGGAAAATTCCCTCAGTTCTTGNAGGGATGAGACAGAAGACAAAAAAGAAGGCAAAGAAAAAAGCTAAGGATCAGGTGAAAGAATGGATTCCAGTGAAAAAAAAGAAGTCATTAAAAAGAAATACGGTGAAATTGCAATGGCAGGAGGTTCCTGTTGTTGCAGCGGTACATGTTGTGGAGATTCGAGCGTAGTTGATGTTTCGAAGTCTGTTGGCTATACGGATGATCAAATTCTATCTGTCCCGGATGCAAACATGGGTCTGGGGTGCGGAAATCCTACCGCTTTTGCGGAACTAAACTCTGGGGACATTGTCCTTGATCTTGGTTCAGGTGCAGGGTTTGACTGTTTTCTTGCAGCGCAGAAAGTCGGATTTTTGGGAAAGGTTATCGGGGTTGACATGACTCCGGAGATGCTTGAAAAAGCACAGGTCAATGCCCTTAAATATGGTTATTCAAATGTTGAGTTTCGCTTTGGAGATATTGAAGCCCTTCCGGTTGAAGATAGATCAGTGGACGCCATTATTAGCAACTGCGTTATTAACCTGGCACCGGACAAAGAAAAGGTTTTCAGGGAGGCCTTTCGGGTCCTTAAGCCTGGGGGCAAGATGTACATTTCCGACATGGTTCTTCTGGCTGAGCTCCCCGAAGACCTGAAAAATGATAAAGATTTGCTTGCAGGCTGCATTGCAGGTGCGCTCTTAAAGGAAGAATACCTCAGGCTTTTGAAAAAAGCCGGGTTTTCAGTTAAAATTCTTCATGAAGATTTTGATATAAACGAAAGGCAGTACAGAAGCCTTCCTGTGGAGAGCTTGAAACTGAAGGCCTGGAAATGATATTTTTTCTTAACTCCAATACCTTACTTTTTTATGTATCTAATATTGATCTCTATCGATAGCTATTGGTATAGCTTTTTGTGATCCTGACGTCTCAAAGGTTCTTTTTTGTGAGTAGCGGAAAAAGTTCTTATTTAATGAAAGTTACTTAATAACGTTAATTCAAAAGACATTGGTTGGAAGAATGTGAATCTAAAGAGCCGGGCCTGAAATTTCTTTAAACTAATACTGTGGTTTCAATCCCTCCCTGGGCAAAGATTATTTAATGATTTTCTTTTATACATTGTTTCAACCTCATGTTTTTCAATATATCTGTTATATTAATTTCATATTTTGATATATTTACTTTAAAACTGATCAATATCCCTTGACATAAGATTGTCTAAGATTACCCCCGTTTTAACTAATATCTAAAGGAGATGACAGGCATAAAATCGATAATTCTTGCAGGTGGCTCAGGAACACGCCTCTGGCCTCTCAGCCGGGAAATGTACCCCAAACAATTTTTAAAGTTTGGTAATACATCTCTTTTCCAGGAAACTGTGCTTCGATGCCTTGAAGTTTCGGATATTTCCGAAATTTTTGTTGTAACAAATGAAGTTCAGAAGTTTTTCGTAATCGGACAGATTAAGGAAATGGGGCATTCAATTCCCCCTGAAAATGTTCTAATTGAACCTGAAGGCAAGAATACTCTTCCTGCAATCTTCTTCGGAATGACAGAAATTGAAAAAAAATTTGGGAATTCCGTAGTAGGAATATTTTCTTCCGATCATGTTCTTGACCTAACTGCAATGGAGACAATTTCTGCGGCTGAAAGTCTGGCTTCGGATTTTCTTGTTACTTTCGGGATTGTTCCTGTTTTTCCTCATACGGGGTATGGCTATATTAAAACCTCAGAAGCCTGTGGTCCCGGGTATAGGGTTTCAGAGTTTAGAGAAAAGCCTGATTTCGAAACTGCGGAAAAATACATTAAAGAAGGTTGCCTCTGGAACAGTGGAATGTTCCTTTTCGAGACAGGGCTTTTCTTTGAAGAAGTTCAGAAATACGCACCTTCTATTTTTGCCTCTTTTGAGAATGGAGGGGATATTAATGAGATTTACGCAAATGTGGAAAAGGTTTCCATTGACTATGGAATAATGGAAAAATCCGATAGAGTAGCAGTTGTAATACTGGAACAGAAATGGAGTGATCTGGGAAATTTTGCGGCAATTTATGATGAGTTTGAAAAAGACTCAGTAGGAAACGTTGTCTACGAATGCGATCCGCTGTTACTCAATTCCGATGGAAATCTCGTCTATTCAAAATGCGGTAAAATTGTTTCCCTCATCGATGTTAAGGATATGGTTATCGTCGACACCAGCGATGCACTGTTAATCTGTCCCAAATCCAGCAGCCAGAAGGTTAAGGAAATTGTCACAGAGCTTAAAGACAGGGGGGATGAAAGGGCGTATATGGGGCAGACCGTCTATCGGCCCTGGGGGTCATACACATTACTTGAAGTTTCTCCAGAGCACAAAATAAAAAATATCACTGTACTTCCTGATCATAAGTTAAGTCTTCAGTTACATTATCACAGAAGTGAGCACTGGGTAATTGTAAAAGGTATGGCCTGTGTGGAAGTTAATGGCCAGCAGTTTTTTCTGAGGCCAGGAGAAAGTACTTTTATCAGGGCAGGAGAAAGGCACAGGTTGTCTAATCCGGGGAAGGTTCCGCTTGAGATTATTGAAGTGCAATTAGGGGAACTTGTAGATGAAGCGGATATTGTCAGGTTTGATGATGTATATGGGAGGAACTGAAAAGTATGAAGGTAATAGATACGGAAATCAGTGACCTCTTCATACTTGAACCTAAAGTTTTTGGAGATGACCGGGGCTACTTTTTTGAAAGCTATAGTAAGATGACACTGGATAGTCTTTTAGGAAAAGGATACACCTTTGTTCAGGATAATGAGTCAAAATCATCTTATGGGGTGATTCGCGGCCTTCACTATCAGCTGACTCCTTTTAGCCAGACAAAACTTGTAAGAGTTTTGCAGGGGAAAGTATATGACGTTGCAGTGGACCTCAGGAGAGAGTCCTCTACTTTTCTGGATTGGGTTGGAGTTGAGCTTTCTGCTGAAAATAAAAAACAGTTTTTGATTCCTAAAGGCTTTGCCCATGGATTTTCCGTGCTTAGTGAAACTGCCATTTTTGCATACAAATGCGATGAATATTACCACCCCGAGGCTGAAGCAGGAATTATCTATAATGATCAGTCATTGAATATTGACTGGAAAGTAAAAAATGAGGATGTAAAAATCTCTCCGAAAGATATGTTACTTCCAAAGCTAGAAGAATCCAGGATTAACTTTTAACGTTTACAAAATTATAATTTATCACTCGCAATCTACGGATTATATATTATGTATTATCTGTTAACAATCTATTATCTATTAACATATTGAGAGGTTACTAAATTGAAACTGCTGGTTACAGGGGGCTGCGGATTCATAGGCAGCAACTTTATCCATTATATGATGGAAAAGTACCCCAATTATCAAGTTGTAAATCTTGACAAACTAACTTATGCCGGAAATCCTGCAAATCTCAAGGATCTCGAAAACAACCCTAATTATTCTTTTGTGCAGGGAGATATCTGTGATTCTCAAGTTGTTAATGAGGTAATGAAGACAGTAGACCAGGTTGTGCATTTCGCAGCCGAAAGCCATGTTGACCGCTCAATTGAGGATGGATCAGTTTTCGTCAGGACAAACGTGCTCGGGACAAACACTCTTCTGCAAAGCGCGCTTGCACATAATATCAAAAAGTTTATCCATATCTCAACTGACGAGGTCTATGGCAGTATTAAAGAGGGCTCTTTTACCGAAAAAGACAATTTGAACCCTTCCAGCCCATATTCTTCAAGCAAAGCAGGTTCTGACCTTCTTGCCCTATCTTACTATACAACTTACAATCTTCCGGTTTGTGTAACCAGATGCACAAACAACTTCGGGCCTTATCAGTACCCTGAAAAACTAATTCCATTCTTCATCAGCAGATTAATGGAAGGGAATAAACTTCCAATCTACGGTACAGGCCTGAACATCCGGGACTGGATTTATGTTGAAGACCACTGCTCTGCAGTAGATTTTGTCCTTCACAACGGAAGTAGCGGAGAAATCTATAACATAGACGGTGGGAACGAACTTACAAACCTCGAGATCACTCACCGCCTTCTAAAAATGCTTGGCAAAGACGAATCTTCAATCGAATATGTGGAGGATCGAAAGGGCCACGATTTCCGTTATTCCCTTGACGGCAGCAAACTGGAAAGAATGGGCTGGAAGCCTGAATATGACTTTGACACTGCTCTTGAGCAAACAGTTCAATGGTATGTTGAAAACCGATGGTGGTGGGAGCCATTAAAACGCTGATCATCGGTGCCAGCGGGATGCTTGGATTCGATCTATGCAAAGCGTTTCCTGACGCTGTCCGGTTAACTCACAGGGAACTTGATATAACGAACAGAGATAAGGTTCTGGAATTTATTGGCAGAATAAAACCGGATCTTGTAATAAATTCGGCTGCATATACTGATGTTGAGGGTTGTGAGGATAATCAGGAACTGGCATTTCAGGTCAACGGATACGGGCCCGGATATATTGCTGAAGCCTGCAATAAAATGGGTGCAGTGCTTGTACATTTCAGCACAGACTATGTATTTGATGGGTCCATGAATGAATATCTGGAGTCCGACACTCCCAATCCTATCAACGCATATGGTCGATCGAAGCTTCTTGGGGAACAAAAAATTGCAGAAAAAATGGATGATTACAGGATCATCAGGATTTCCTGGCTTTTTGGTGCCCACGGAAAAAATTTTGTAGAAACAATGCTGAAGCTATCCTGTGAGATGGCTGAAGTCAAGGTTGTAAATGACCAGTTTGGAAAACCCACCTATACAGTAGACCTTGCGCATAAAATCTCAGAGATTACTGAACTTGAACCTGGGATATACCATATGACAAATGAGGGTATATGTTCCTGGTACGAGTTTGCATCTGCCTTTATAAACAACGCTGTTCCATGTACAAGTGAAGAATTTCCAAGAAAAGCAAAACGTCCGAAGTATTCGGTTCTTATAAATACTAAAACCGGGCCTATGAGGCACTGGAAAGAAGCGCTCAAAGATTATCTGAAGGAGAGAAATATATGAAAGGCATAATACTTGCAGGTGGTACTGGCAGCAGGCTCTACCCCCTTACTAAAGTTACAAATAAGCACCTTTTGCCTGTCTACGACAAGCCGATGATATTCTATCCTATCCAGACTCTCATTGATGGAGGGATCACGGAGATAATGATCGTATCCGGTAGAGGTCATGCAGGACACTTTCTCGAGCTTCTTGGGTCAGGTGCAGATCTCGGGGTTAAGTTCACGTACGAAATTCAGGAGGAAGCCGGAGGGATCGCACAGGCTTTAGGTCTCGCAGAAAGTTTTGCTGATGATGATGATGTTACCGTAATTCTTGGGGACAACATTTTCCAGGATAATATTAAAAAGGACGTCTCAAACTTTAAAGGCGGTGCCAAGATCTTCTTAAAGGAAGTCCCGGATGCTCACAGGTTTGGTGTTGCTGAACTTAAAGGTGACAGGGTAGTAGGAATACAGGAAAAGCCTCGTGAACCGAAAAGCAATTTTGCAGTTGCCGGTCTTTACATTTACAGCAATAATGTATTCAAAGTGGTTAAAAACCTCAAGCCTTCTACACGAGGGGAGCTTGAAATTACTGACGTCAATAATTATTTTGTTAACAACGGAACTATGGAATACCGTATTCTGGATGGTTTCTGGAGTGATGCAGGTACCTTTGAAAGCTTATTAAGAGCAGGGTTACTGATTCAGGAGCATAGTATAAACAAAAAAAATACGGAGTAAAAACCCATTGACTACAGTTAAAAGCATAGCCAAAAACAGTTTATTCTTACTTTCCGGTCAAGTGACAAGTATAGTTTTTGGCTTCTTTTATTTTGTTTATATGGCCCGGTATCTTGGGGCTGAAGATTTAGGAATATTGAGTTTTGCACTCTCTTTCACCGTAATTCTTGGACTTATAGGAGATCTCGGATTGAGCTCGTTAATGACAAGAGAGGTCTCACGTAATCAATCTCTGGCACCTAAGTATCTTGGTAATATTCTTGTAATAAAACTCTTTTTAGCCATACTTACTTTTGTAGTTGTTGCAAGTGTAATAAATACTCTTGGTTATTCTGAACAGACGATTAGAGTAGTTTACATTATTACGCTATCCAATATTGCAACAAACTTTACTCAAATATTTACTTCTATATTTCAATCATTTGAAAGATTTGAGTTTCAATCTCTCGGTGTAATCCTAAATAGCATCTTAATGATGTTTGGCATCTTTTTTGGAATAGAACAGAATTTTGATTTAATTTATTTTTCGTTCGTTTATCTTATTGTAAACGTAATTATTTTCGCATATAGTTTTTTAGTTTGTCTAAGAAAATTTGCAGTCCCAAGCTTAAAAATCGATTGGACTTTTTGGAAGCAAATAATCTCAGAGTCAATTCCATTTTGGTTAAACAGTGTTTTTGTCATAATTTATTTTAAAATAGATATGGTAATGCTTTCGATGATGAGCGGAGATGCTGCGGTTGGATGGTACTCAGCATCTTACAGATTAATAGATTCTCTCGGCTTCATACCTGTAGTCCTTATGAGTACCATGTATCCTGTATTCTCTAAATTTCATGTTAGTTCCAGAGATTCTCTGGAGTTTGCGTTCAAAAAATCATTTAAATTTTTGACAATAATTGCAATTCCAATTGGTATAGGAACTACCATTCTGGCAGAAAGAATTATCCTGCTCGTATACGGTGTACAATATTCTTCTTCAATTGCCGCTTTACAAATTTTAATATGGGCAAGTGTATTGAGTTTTATCAATTATACTCCTGCAACTTATTTAACTTCAACAAACCGACAGAGAACCCTTATGATATTTACTTTTTTAGGAGCGATTCTTAATATATTCTTAAACTTTATCCTGATCCCCCGATTCAGTTATAACGGAGCTGCTATTGCAACTGTCTCTACGGAGCTTGTTGTGGGACTGCTGATGATATTCAGTATACGTAATGTACAGAATTTATCCGTTTTATTATCTGATATCATCCTTAAATCGTTAGTTGCAGGTACTGTCATGGGAGTATTTCTACTGATTTTCCCGAATTATATATTAATACTGATGATTTTGTTTGCAGCAATTCTATACTTCATTGCTCTATATGTCATAAATGGTTTTGAAAAAGAAGATATTAATTTATTTAATCAGGTATTGGGAAGGTAAAAATGAACTACCCTAAAGTTAGCATTATCATTCTCAATTGGAACGGCAAGGAAAATACTATAAATTGCCTTGAAGCCCTTAAGCTAACAACTTACTCCAATTATGAAACCATATTAGTCGACAATGGATCTATAGACGGATCTGTAAAGTATTTTAAAGATCATTATCCTGGGATCAAACTTATTGAAAATGGGGGAAATCTGGGATTCGCTGAAGGGAATAATGTAGCTATAAGAGAAGTTTTAAAAAGAGACGAAATTAAGTATATTTCTTTGCTGAATAACGATACAATAGTAAAATCTGATTGGTTGGAGAAACTCGTAAACGCATTAGAGTCCGATGAAAAAATAGGCTCCTGCCAGCCAAAGATACTATCATTAATTCACCCTGACATGATTGATGCAGTTGGAATCTATATTGACAGGTATGGAGGAGCATTTCAGGAAGGCCATAACGAAAAAGATCTTGGTCAATATGACAAGACTACAGAAGTATTCGGGGTATGCGCCGGTGCTGCCCTTTACAGAGTAAAAATGTTAAATCAGATAGGTCTTTTCGATAAAGATTTTTTTGCCTATTATGAGGATGTTGACCTTGCTATACGTGCAAGGTTATTCGGATGGAGGAGTGTTTGTGTTCCTCAAGCTGTGATATATCACATACATTCTGCAACCCTTGGAAACGACTCCCCCTTTAAGAAGTATCTTCTTGAAAGAAATTCCTACTATTATGTTATTAAGAGTTTGCCTCGAAAGGTCATTGTACTATTTTTGATTTCAAAGGCTCGTTTCATCTTTTTTACATTAATAGATTTAACCAGAAATAAAAAATTCAATTTAATTAAATCTCTGATTAAAGGAAATCTGGCTGCTCTTGGAAATCTTCCTATGATAATTTCTAAAAGGTCAGGGCTTCAAGCTAAAAGATTAATTTCAGAAGAAGATTTTAAAACGTGGTTGAAATAATGATCTCGGTTGTTTGTGT
>WSSedL1CaDRAFT_10001293_pt1 | contig 14954 bp, 13 predicted proteins | sample WetSurSL1Cattail_FD_9464 | JGI IMG/M metagenome (IMG submission 9464)
CTACGTAATGCAATTAAGTGAGAACGGCTCATCCATGGGAACATTGCCGCCCTAGTCTTATCAATATCTAATGAAGGCTGAACTGTAACTATTGAATACTTGCAACTACCTGTCACCGGTTTTCATTTGAAAAGAAGCAGTTGTATTCTTTCTACTGAAATTTTGAATTAAGTGGGTAAACAGCGACAACAACATTATCAATAATAATCCTGCAATTAGCGTAATCATAAGTACCGCCATACTGTGATTATAGCTGCTTCTATCCATACTCAGAATATTATTCCGAAGCATATTAATGGTATAGGTCATCGGCATATATGAATGAATGTTCTTATAGAAGGAAGGAACAAGCTCCATTGACAGCATACCGCCCCCTGCTGTGATCTGCAACAGCATGAAAATGATGCTCAGTAATTTACCTAAATCTTGAAAAATAAGCACAGTTACCTGAATAATTGTTATAAATGCTACCCCTCCTAATATGCATATTACATAGAACTGGGCTTTATCGCCAACCTGAAGATTAAGAATATGAAGAACTGTGAATGCAAGACATGCTGCTTGTATCATTGCGAGAAGTTGAAACCGGAACAGTCCTAAATCAATTTTTATCTTTCGAGATATTTTAAATTCTTCGAATTTTAACTTCTCCATTGAGGTAAAGATGATAATATACATCAATCCGCCTAGCCACAGGCAAAGTGAAATAATAAAAGGGGTCATGGCCATTCCTGTATTCTTTGCTTCACCTATTTTCGTTATCTCCATTTTAACCGGGTCAGACAAAAATTTTCCGTAGCCCTCTAGTACAGAGTTGCTGCTTTTCAGTTGCTCAAGAGATGAGTCTACCGAAGCCTTCATTTGCTCTATACCTGAATTCATCTGCTCAATTCCGCTCAGGATTTTATTCTCACCTGAGATTAGTAATTCTGATTTTTCCTTCAGGGTATCTGCTCCCTGTGATAAATCATCCATGCCGGCGGAAAGAGAGGCTGAACCGTCAGATAACTGCCCTATCCCATTTGAGAGTGCACCTGCACCGGTTGATGCCGTCTGCATTCCCCCCGGAAGCTTTTGTACAGCAGTATTAATCTGCTCATAGGTCTGGGTCAATTGATTCAGTGCGGAGGACAATACGGATGCTGCGACAACCGGATCAACCGCAATATCCTTACTGCCACTGACTGAACTAAACGCTGATATAATCTGCTGCATATCCGTATCAGTCATACTTTCGGGATGTTTCTCAATATAAGCCTTAAGCCATGTCATGATTTCGATGCTTTGCTGCAGCTGCTTGTTACTGCTATCTATGTAGGTATTCAGATTTGAGGAAAGCGTGTTAACTCCGCTGTTATATTGTTGGGAGTAGTTTGAAAGCGTCGTCATGCTGCTTAGATAATCGTTTATGGCGCTTTTAAAAAGCTCGGATTTTCTCAAAAGAAGTTGCAAAGCATCGCCTAACGCTTGACTGCCGTCACCCGCAGTCGTAAGCCCTTCGTCAAATCGATCTAAGCCGTTGTTGAAGGCTGTCTGCCCCTGAGTTAGCGTATTCATACCCTGACTCAATTGATTGGATGCAGTATTCAGCTTGGATAGACTGTCGCTGAGTTTTTGTAAGCTGTCCGGTAATTCCTTTAGCTTGCCTGCAAAAGAATCTGCGAGACTTTCCGTTATGCTTTTTGATACCATATTTTCGATATTTGAGTTAATATTCGATATAATAGAAGACGCAACGGTTCCCAATTTATCATTAGCTTTGATATACAAGGTACCTTGAGTTTTATTTACTTCCGCCGCCGTGGAAATGCATTTTGTGAAATCCTCGGGTATGTCTAGTACGGCATAGTATTTTTCCTTTAAAATACCGCTATCGGCCTCTTCCTTATCGGTAAACACCCATTGAACCTCCTGGCTTGATTTCAGCTTGTCAACAAGTAAATCACCGATATTTTGATTTTGGCCGTCGATGACAGCCCCTTTGTCGTCATTTACTACGGCAATCGAAATATTCGACAAGTGATCTGTCGGTTCCCAATAAGCATAAAGAAATATAAATGCATAAAATGCGGGTATCAGTGCCACAAGTATTGCTGCAGTTATCTGCATGATTGATTTCCGTTTCATAAAAAATAACCTCCTTAAAATTGTTTTAGAATATTTTCTTATTATATTACGAATCTTTTTATTATTATATGCTCAGAATCTTGCATTGTCAATAGATTCGTAATATAATACAAATATATTCTAAAATACTGAAATAGTAAATTTACTTATAAGGAGCGCACGTATGGATGGTTTTCAAAAAAGGACATTAGGAAAGAAAAAGAGTATTCTGGCTGCGGCATTTACATTGTTTAATCAATCCGGATACAAGAATGTTACAATTGCAAATATTGCAAAAGAGGCACATGTTTCACTTGAAACCATATATAACTATTATGAAAGTAAGGAAAATCTGAGAAAGGAACTACTGAATCAGATTATCGATGATTTCTGCACGCTGACAGAAGACATTTTAAAAAGCGACTTACCGATTGAGAGCAAGCTCGAAAAATTACTTTTGTCAAAGGTTGATTTTTGTAAACAGTTTTCACCGGAATTTTCAGCGGAGGAGCTTCATGAATTGAATGATTTTGATTTATTCGCAGGCGAGGAGAAAAAGCAACACCTACATGCTATAATGCTTCAAATAATTAAGCAGGGGCGAAAGGGTAATATCATCACGGTAAATGCATCAGATAAAGCCTTGACCACCTATATTGAGATTTTTCAATTCTTTATCACACATAATTTTGCTTCGGCTCTTGAGATAAGCAGCAACGTCTCACTGTTAGAAGAAGTCAACTTTCTCTTCTTCAATGGATTAAAAGAAAAAAGCGAACAATAGATTCTAAATTCGTTTCCTAACTTGGGGCAAATTAATCGGGAAAACACATAGAATAACCAAGAACTATCCTATCTGGAAAAACTTAAACGGAAAGCCTTCGGAATTCGGCTTTCAGGATGAAGTAAGATTCTTCACTGACTGGTGCAAAGAGGAAGCTGTCAAGGAAGAATGGAGGAAAATGTCCTGTGCTCTCGGGGAGCTGCCGATAAATCGGGACACCTATGGCTTTATCCATAATGATAATCACCAGCATAACATTATCGTAAAGGATAAAGGCATTACATTGATAGATTTTGACGTTTCCTCCTGTAATTTCTTTCTCCAGGATATTACGGTTCCGGCGCAGGGAATCATGTTTGATTTATCGGGTGGCATGATGAATGAGGTTCATCATAAAGAGCCTCCGAAATTCTTTTTTGATCATTTCATCAATGGCTACGAGACGGAAAACCATCTTGATGATTTCTGGTTGGAGCAGATTGATATCTTCCTTCACTATCGCCGATTAGTATTATTTACCTGCATGCAGGATTATTTAAATTATAATACTGAGCTAAAGAAAAATTTTCTATTTATGATAAAAGCGAATCCTAAGATTTTCAAGTTACTGTAGCTCTAAGAGTGATATGAATTCATACGCGATTTAACTTCCGTTTACATTTCTGATATACAATAGAAAAAAGGAGGTGTTTTTATATGACCAGTATTATGATTATTGATGATGACCCGTATATTCGCGAACTGGAACGAACATTTCTTAAAAATGAAGGCTATTTAATCTACGAAGCCTGCAATGGACGTGATGCTCTGCAACAGATGAAAGAAAACAAAATAGATTTGTGTGTACTTGATATCATGATGCCTGAGATGGATGGGTATGAATTTTGCCGTCTGGCTCGTAAATATTATTTGGATCTACCGATTTTAATGCTGACCGCCAAAGGTGATATCAGTCAGAAAGTGAAAGGCTTTGAGCTGGGAGCAGATGATTATCTGACGAAACCCTTTGAGGGAATAGAGCTTGCTGTACGTGTTAAGGCCTTACTAAAACGCTACAAGATTGCTTCCGTTGTGAATATCGGCTCTCTCATTCTTGACAAATCAAGCCACTCAATCACCTGTGAGGGTGAACATAGTGACATCCCTATGAAAGAGTTCGAGCTCTTATTTAAGCTAGGTTCTATGGCAGGGAAGACCCTCACTAGAGATCAACTGATTGAAGACGTATGGGGGTATGATTTTGAAGGTAACGAGCGAACGCTGGATGTTCATATCAACCGATTGCGTGAACGATTTTCCAGTGAACAATACCATTTTAAGATAACCACAATTCGAGGATTAGGTTATCGATTAGAGGTGCTTCATGAGTAATGAAGATAATAAAGAGATTAGTAAATTACGTATCGCCGGTGGTATGCTTGTTGCCACGATTTCCTTTGGCTTATGTTTTTGGCTTTCCTATCTGTTAACAAACCTAATCTTTCGATATACCGGAACACCTGCAAAGCCGTGGCCTTATATTATTACCGGTTTACTTGGTCTATACCTTTTTGCCGGTGGTGTAAAGTTACTTAATGACCTTCGCGGCAACGACCATCACAAAGGACGTAAATCAATGATGGATGACACCCTGGAAGCCATGAAACGTATCGCCGGTGGTGATTTTTCTGTTGTTATGAAAGTGAATGAGCACGATCCATTTTCAGAAATTGCAGAGACTGTGAATAAGATGGCTCAGGAGCTTGGCTCAATGGAGAATCTGAGACAAGACTTCATAGCCAATGTCTCTCACGAGATACAATCACCGCTCACCTCCATCTCCGGATTTGCCGAATTACTTCGAAGAAATGAGCTCACTGACATTGATCGGATGCATTACATTGACATCATAGAGTCTGAAAGTAAACGCCTTTCTAAGTTAAGTGACAATTTGTTGAAATTATCTTCCCTGGATGCAGCTGCCACACCGCTGTCCTTTACTAATTTCCGACTGGACAAACAAATTCAAAATTCACTCCTTATGCTCGAACCGCAATGGTCGGATAAGAAGCTGGATGTCTCTCTGGAACTGGAAGCAGTAAATATATTCGGTGATGAACATTTAATGGCGCAGGTTTGGATTAATCTACTTCACAATTCAATAAAGTTTACTCCGGTCGGCGGCACGATTAACATCTCTCTTACCAACAGCGATTCCTGGGTGGAATGTCGAATTGCCGATAATGGAATTGGTATCTCAGGCGAAGATCAGCTTCATATCTTTGAGCGCTTCTATAAAGTGGATAAAGCCCGTGACCGCAATCTGGGCGGCAACGGTCTTGGCCTATCTCTAGTGAAAAAGATCGTAGAACTTCATAAGGGATGTATCCGCGTGGAAAGTGAAATTGGGAGCGGTACTGTATTTATTATCAAGCTGTCAAAATAATTAATGCGTTTACATTCCGTTTAACTTGCGTTTAACCTCTGTTTAATTAACAGCCATATGATATGGTTGTTGATTGACAGAGGTTAATTTGTGTCTGTGGCCCAAAGTTTGCAGGCAATGAAGAAAGGCATGGTTAATAATATGAAAAATATGATTCATGTAGGAAATCTGGTAAAGCAGTACGACAAAGCGAAGACGCCCTCCGTTAAGGGTATCAGCTTTGATGTAAACGAAGGTGACTTCTTTGCCTTCTTAGGACCAAACGGTGCAGGCAAAACAACCACCATTTCAATTCTGACCACCACTCTATCCAAGACCACCGGTGAAGTGTCCATCGCCGGCTATGATGTTGATAAGCAAGCCAGACATGTACGTGAGAACGTAGGAATTATTTTTCAGCAACCGAGTCTTGACCCACAGCTCTCGGCAGAAGAAAATATTCGGTTTCATGCCTGCTTATACGGCATGTATAATTATCGCCCATCCTTTAAAATGATGCCGAAGGAATATCGCAGGCGCGTCTTAGACCTCGCTGAAATCGTCGGTATACAGGACGCTTTGTCCAAACCGGTAAAAAAACTTTCCGGGGGTATGCAGCGCAAATTTGAAATTATTCGCAGCCTGATTCATACGCCCAAAATTCTGTTCCTTGACGAACCGTCACAAGGCCTTGATGCGGTAAGCCGACGCGGGCTATGGGACTATATCAATACAGTCAGGCGGGAGAGCGGAACAACCGTATTTCTTACCACCCACTACATCGATGAAGCTGAGCATGTGGACACTGTATGCATTATTAATCAAGGACTGATCGCCTTTAACGGAACTCCTGATTTAATGAAGCAAAATTTACTGAAGCAAGAGGTTATACTGGATTCTGATAATCGTCCGGAGCTAACCAATGAATTAATCTCCATGGGGCTGGCTCCTCGCATAGAAGACCATGTCATAGTACCTTTTCAGGACATGACTGCACAGGAGATCATTGCAAGGTTGCAAACAAAATTAACACTTCTTAAAATGCAGGAGCCTACACTTGAAGATGCCTATGTGGATTATTTATTAAGAAAGGGAGGAAATATAGCATGAATGAAATGACATTAAAAAAACCAAGATTTTTAAGAGAAATAAACGTAATAATCACAATACTGTCACGTGATATCACCTTGTTCTTCAAATCACCGGGAATGCTCATAATGAGCCTTGCTATGCCCTTAGTTATGATGGGTATGCTTGGGGGAAGTCTTTCTCAAAATATGGCAGGAGGACTCGGCTTTGATTACAATCAATATCTGTTAATCGGCATGCTGGTGAATATGCTGTTTATGACCTCCGCTACCGGCATTACCTCCCTAGTGGAAGACCATGTTACAGATTTTACACAGGAAATGATGATTTCACCCATATCACGCTACTCCATCATTATCGGTAAAATTCTAGGTTCCTCCTTTGCTGCTATTGTCGGAATGTTTGGAACTATAATAGTCGGACTCTTTATGGGAATTTACCTAACCCTTGGACAATATTTATTAATATTTTTATTAGCTCCGTTCATGTGTTTATCCGCCGGTTCACTGGCCGTGATAGTTATCGGACTTATTAAAAGTAATAAAACAGCAAACACGGCTGTTATGCTTATAACCATGCCGCAAATGTTTCTTTCCGGTGCAATAATTCCTATTACCCATTCCTCAGGTGTTTTATTTGTATTATCCCGTATGATGCCAATGACTTATTGTCTTGATCTTACCCGTGCCGTGGTTTATGCAGGAACTCCGGAGTATGCCAATGTGGTGCTGTTTAACCCTTTCATCAGTCTTATCATAATTGCCACGCTTACGATTGTCTTTCTGGTGATCGGAACGTTCTTCTTTGCAAGAAGCGAAAAAAATCGATAACAATTAATTAAAAAGCATCAGCCTGAAAGAACTTCCCTATGTCTATTTGACAGTGGCCGTTCCTTTGGGCTGATGCTCTTTTTATTACTTATGCAAAATCAATTGCCACAGTATCAGTTTTGCTTAAACATTCATATCCCTTCTCTGGTAAAAGAAATAAGTAAAATAAGTAAAGGTTGCAATCATTGCAACGCACAGAAGAGTAATAAGGATGCTTATTTCATTTTTATTAACTGCATTTTGTAGATTGAAATACTTAAAGGGTGAGAAGATGTTTAATACCTTCAGATAATCCGCTAAATCCGTTACTTTTGAAATGATATATCCAATCAATATGATACCTACCGCTATCCCACCGGATGTTTTCGGCTTTCTTAAGGCTGAGGCGAACAATGCTCCAAGGGATAAGAAAATCAGCTGAACAATGAACATAATCAAGTGCAGTAGTAGAATCTCACCGGTAATATCTTCTCCAGTATGAAAAGATGGGACAATAGCAAGTGAAGATAATAAGGATACCAGATTAAGGATGGTAACATTAATCAATGCCGCTAATAATTTAGACGTTATAATACTGTTTCTTGAGACCGGCTTCGCGATCAGAAACTCAGTGGTCTTATCCCGCTCCTCCTTGGCGATTATACCACTACCTAATAAAGCAGCATGAATGGCAACCGTAATTTCAAGATAAGGGAATAAGAAAGCGAAAAACCCACTGATTTTTGTTACTTCAAAGCCATTAAGTCCTAAAATTACTTTCATTGTATTTGGTAATTTATCAAAAACCGCACTGCTGGCACCACCCGTAGAATATGCTGTATATTTACCCATACCGCTTAGTACCAATAATGCTATACATACACTCCATATAATCAGAGCTTTTCTGTTAGACTTCAATTCTTTCCTGAAAATATTCATAATTACCTCCATTACGGCGTTTCTCGCCATCACAATCAATCTTCGGAAGAAGTTCAAAATGAATTTCCTATGAGTGATATATACATCACTCATTTGGAATCTCATTTTGGAGTTCATTGCTCGCATGGTTATGCGAGACTATTCGAATTTTAGCTTACAGCGTGGATATCCTTCTTGTTATAGATGATATAACTTACGGCAATAGATACAACAACAATGGCTGCGCCTATCAAAAGATAAAATGGCTCATAATTGCCATTTTGAATGATATAAGTGTTATCAAAATACTTAAAGGGCGAAAGAATGCGTTCCACTTTATCGCCACTGTCAGTTACCAGCAACGCACCAATTAAATAAAATCCAAAAACAAATCCAAGAGAGATTGGAAGTACATTTTTAATCTTTTTGAAGAAGACTGAAACAACCATTCCTATGGCAATAAATATGATTTGGACAAAAAACATAGTAAGGTTGATCATGCAGAACAGTTTTATACTGAAATCCTCTGTTTTGGCTAAGTTTGCCATAAGCGTTGATAGTGAAATAAATATAATATTTGTTATCACAATTGTGGTTAATGCTGCTGCAAGCTTCGCACTTACAATCGTAGTACGTGAAACCGGCTTAACAAGGAGAAAATCCGCTGTTCGCTCTCTGGATTCCTTGGAAAGAATGGATACTCCAAGGTTCATAGCTTGAATGGCACCGCAGAGGATAATAAATGAAAATATCATTGAATAAAATCCCAAAAGTGAAGTAATGAGGTCGAGATTAATTCCTAACATTGCCCTCACGGTTGCAGGATAACCTGCTAACAGTTCTTTAAAATCCCCAGCATCCTTCGCCATGCCGGGATAGATGGATAGGTAAAGTGCCGCCAACGCCAGCATGCTTAACGTCCATATCATCATAGATTTTCTAAGTGATTTCATTTCGTAGCGAAATATATTCATATGATTTAGTCCTCCTTAGCATAGTAATGCATGAATATTTCCTCTAGGTCCGGCTCTTCGATGGAAATATTGCGGAGCTCAATTTCGCTGATTTTCTTCATGATTGAATTAATATTGCCCTTGAATATAAAATTTGCGGTATTATTTTTCACTTCTAAGCTGCTTACACCAATTATGTTAAAGGTTTCCTTGTTAACCTCGGCTTTCGCTTCGATACTGAACCTTTTGTAACTATTCTCTTGGAGGGTACTCATCTTCTCCGTCTTTATAATTTTTCCTTCTTTAATAAAAGCTACACGGCTGCACATTTTCTGAACTTCTCCAAGGATGTGCGAAGAGAAGAATATGGTGGCTCCCTTTTTATTTTCCTGTCCGATGAGTTCAAAGAACTTTTGTTGCATTAAAGGATCCAGTCCACTGGTCGGCTCATCAAGAATAATTAATTTTGGTTCGTGAAGTAAACCTTGTACAATTCCGACTTTCTTTTTGTTACCGAAGGAAAGGTCGTCAATTTTCTTTTTCAAATCTAAGTCCATGACCTCAGCAAGCTCATTAATCCTTTTCGTACAATCTTTCTTGTAGAAACTTGCGGAGTATTTCAACAAATCAATCACTCTCATATTATCATAATAGAATACTTCAGAGGGAAGGTAACCAAGTTCATTTCTTACCTCCGGATGTTCCATGCAATTCTTCCCAAATATAGTAGCGGTACCCTGTGACGGGTAGATTAATCCCAGAAGAGTTCTGATGGTAGTCGATTTTCCCGCTCCATTGGGTCCGATAAACCCGAATATTTCACCCTCTTCAATATTAAGATTGACGTCTATGATACCTCTTGATTTTCTATAATTTTTTGTTAAGTTTGTAATTTCAATTACATTCATATGATAATCCTCCAATAATAATTTTTCATACCTGCCCTACCAATAACTATCCGAAAGAAGTTCAAAATAAATTTTTAATGGGTTTCTTTTTGGAATTCTTTTCACTCTTTATAACAGTACTATAGTCCATTTAGATCATTATTATAGATACTGTTCCTTATATAGATTATTCTTTAGCAAATCCATGATTTCGAACAAATCTTTTATCATGACATCGAGATCTTCTTGCTGAATACTTTTGTAAGGATTAACATAGCTTTCGCTTATGCTCGTCAGCATCTTCATAACAAGCTTTACATCAACACTATCTTTAAACTTCGAATAATCTATACCTTCAAGAGCTATTTTATTTCTGAAGGAGTCCCCCTGAGACATTAAAGAAATAATACCATCTTTCACCTCTTCGTTAGTTTCGTAAAACACACTACTCAGATATGACAGGGTTGCAGGATGCTTTTTTATTACAGCCATTTTAAGCATTGTTGCCATTATTATTCTTTCAAAAAAATCCGTTACGCTACTATCAAACTTATCGTTGATTTCATCCATAATCATATTACTGCTAAAGTTAAGCAGATAAAAATATAAATCTTTCTTGGTACCAAAGTAGTGAAAAACCATTGCTTTCGATATTCCGGCTGCATTTGCTATATCGCTTACGGATGTTTTCTTATAGCCATTCCTGCCAAAAGCATCAAGTGCTGCATCTATGATTGTACTTTGTTTTTCTATTGGTAAATTATGAAATTTCTCCAATTATTATACTCCCCCCCTTTTCTTCGACCGAATCGGTTTATATAAGAAGTATACACTCATAAACCGATTCGGTCAATAGTGTTTTATAGCTTTCGTAAACAATATTTAATAAATGTAATAGAAACGTAAAGTGTATTTCTCCATAGATAGTATATAATAGATTCGTTAACCGGTAATATCTTTAGAAAACAAGAAAAATCAGATTGGGAGGTAATTAGAGTGAAATTGAAAATCAGTCTGAAAAAGGTGGCATTATTAGGAACGATATGTGTATTCATAGCATTCTGTAATACAGGCAGTACAAGAGAAGCGAGTGCATCCACCACAGATTCGGAGAACTCATCAACAGCTGCAGACAACGCTTTGTCTGAGGAACATTCCAATCTGTATCCGATACATGTTGTAATAGAAGGTAATGATAGTTATGGCTTTATTGATGAAACAGGTGCTGTCATAATTGAGCCCACCTATTCCTGGGCAAGAAATTTCTCAGAGGGTCTGGCTATTGTAAACAAAGATGATAACTTTTTAGTTATTGACACAAAGGAAACCGTCATCTTAAAAACCTCGAATTATCTTAACGATTTTCATAATGGCATGGCCTCATTTACCGATAACACAACCTATAAGAACGGCTATATCAATGCCAAGGGCAAGACTGTGCTGAACGCTACCTATGATTTTGCCGGTGACTTTGACAAGAATCATACAGCTATCGTATCAAAGGGAGGGAAGTTCTACCGCATCAACAGTAAAGGGAAGGTTCTAAAAACCTTTTCCTTAGACAACAAAAATAACTATTATTATAATGTTACCGATGACGGTTATGTTATTTATAGTGATACAAAAACCTTTCTCAAGGGTGTCATGGACCTTAACGGAAAAATCATACTGAAGCCAAAGTACAGCGAAGTAATATACCTTGGAAACGGATTGTTCGGGGTAAAGAAGAAGCTCGCTGATGAGGAAGGATATCAGGTAGGCATCAAACCCTCAGCCCTCTTCGACAAGAACGGAAAGCAGCTGACCTCCTACAAATTATACGATCTTAGCGTTTATAGTAATAATTATGCTTCCATCACTGATAATAAGTATACCTATCTGATTGATACAAAGGGTAATAAAATTGCCTCGTTCCCAAAGCAAGAAGGTCGTGGAACACTGACTGTCCTTGATCATGTGGTTCAGGCGGAAATCGATAATACCCTTTCCTATCTAAAGATGGACGGCACCCTGATTTGGCAAGCTCTGGTGGCGACAACGCTTTCTTCCGGTGTCATTGTTCATTCTGTAAAAGTTAAGCCGAATAAATATGTCGTCATCTATTATCCAAAGCTGGATGGCCTCAGTGACTCCGGTATTCAAGAAAAGATCAATCATCAGCTGGAAAGCTTATTTACCTCTAACCGGATGAAGCTTACCGTAAAAGATGAACTAATGGTGGATGATAACTTCTCAGCAGAACAGATTAAGGACCTCCTGATCATTTGCAAAACCGGATATGATTATCCCATTGGAGCAGCTCATGGTGCCCCAATCCGTCTTTACTACTTTATTGATACCAAAACCGGTGCATTCTATCAGTTTAAGGATCTCTTCAAGAAGGACAGTAGTTATATCAAGATCCTGGATAGCCTCGTACGCAAAGAAATGAAAGTTCAGGAAAAGAAGGATGGCAGCACTTACGACACCCTTGGTAGCTCCTTTGTTACCGAGAATCAGTTCTTTTATCTCAGTAAAAATAATCTAACAGTTTATTTTGACTCTGGAGCAATTACTGCTTACGCAGCAGGCTTTCCGCAGTTTGAAATCCCATTCTCCAAGATCTCAGATTTGATAGATAAGGATGGTGCCTTCTGGAAATCATTTCAGGAATAGTAACATTATCTGATATAGCTCAAAAGTCACCCAACATCAATAAGTCGGGTGACTTTTTGGGTTCTTCATAGTATGAAAGAAGACGGGATTATAATCCCATTCCTTTACTCAGATTCACAATGAAATCTTGTACATTTGTAACGATTCCTCTTGCGGCAAGACTTCCTCTGTCTGCTAACTTGTTTACAGCGAATTCGGAAATATCTACGCAATAGAAATAGACCTGTCTTATGCTGCCATCTTCCACTACGCGAAAAGAAGGTGTCATATTTCCGGTAGCAATCGTGTGAAGCATTGTTGCCATACAGATAACCGTAGTAGCATCCTTAATTACATCTCTCATTGCATTCTGTGCCTCATATACATCTGCATATACCGGAGGCAACGGCCCATCATCCCGAATGGAACCGGCAAGAACATACGGTATTCCATACTTTTCACAATTATATATAATACCGTTATCAATCTTTTCTTCTTTAATAAAGCTTTTGATTGATCCGTAATACTTCACACGATTTATGGTATCCAGATGGTTATAGTGTCCGTTCACTTGGCTTTCCTGCGTATAAATATTTTGTCCCAAAGCAGTCTTTAGATATGCGGCTTCGAGATCATGGGTGGCAAGTGCATTTCCTGCTAACAGATTATCCACATACCCATTCACAATTAATTTAGAAAAAGCATCTCTGGCATCATAATCAAATGCAAATGCCGGCCCCAAGACCCATGCTACTTTTCCATGTTCCTTTTCATGTTTCAGCAACTCATAGATTTCATCGTAGTCTCTTGAAAATGCTGTTTCTCTTGAACGGTTTTGACGAAAGGCAAAAAGCTCCTGCTCTGCTCTTTTTTCCCTGAATCCATCCCCATAAACATAGATACCATCTTCACGGTTCTCCGTTCTGCCGGTAACCACTAGATCTCCCTTTTTTAACAGGCGGAATTCTTTTACCTTAATCTCATTGCTTTCTAATACAGCGACACAATCCATTCTACTTTCTTTTGCCAACAACCAGTCTCCATTTATTTTAAAATACTCCGGGAATATACTCATCGCGTGATAATTTTCGGGTGCCACCTCATCCTTAGGTGCTTCCCTTAATATTGCCTCCGGTGCGTCTATAAAAATCTCTTTTGTAAAATCCGGTGGTGTAAACTTACGAAGTGCAAAGCTCATGATCGTTCTCCTCTTTTCTGGCATCTCAATATTTACTTCTGTTAAATCAAAGTTCTTATTCCAATCATTTCCTCGATGAAATGGTGTTTCATGTTTAAATTTCAACTATTTGATTGTATTATATCATAGCAAATATGTATTTGTCATTGGTTTGCTCAACACTTGCTCAATGTACATTACAGTTCAGCCTAGCACGGATAGTGAAAAGACTGGGAAAGAAATGTTTCCCCAGTCAGGATACATCTTTTTGAAGGCTGAACTATAACCAATGTACCTTCGACTAATATATATGGTGGTTTTATACCTGTAACTATTGTATAATTCATCTATAAAATATAACTTGTCTCGTACTGAACACAAGTAATATTCATTCAATTGAATTTAATAATCAACCCGATTTGTAAAACAAGTAAATTTATTATTAAAATTTAGGAGGCATTATTTTGTCAAAAGCAACAACAAAGCCAATTATTAAAAGGTCCGATAAGCCAAAAAACTCAGCCACCCCTGTCGTAATACTCGAAGCCGACAAGCCTTTATCACAGTCCATGCTGTGGAAATTGCAGACAGACTTTTATGCAAATCAAGGGCCGGAAGCCTGGATTAAAGGAATTGTCCCTCAATATATAACAACAAATCCCTATATCGCAAACCTCTATGCTAAAACTGTATTTGGATACTGCAGGGACTTAGCTTTACGTGAGGACTTTGATAAGAATACTACCATCTACATCATGGAGCTTGCAGCCGGAGTTGGGCGATTCACCTATACATTTCTTAAACGATTTTTTCATATTGTTGATCATTCTTCCCTAAAGGGGCTAAAATTTAAATATATAATAACGGATTTCGCTGAGAGAAACGTACAATACTGGCAGACCCACAGCTTCTTAAAGCCTTATTTTGAAAGTGGTATACTTGATTGCGCAACCTTTGACATGACATCAGATGAAGAACTTAGATTAAGATGTTGTGGTGAAGTTCTGAGTAAAGGCAATAGGAATCATCCACTAATATTATTCGCTAATTATACCTTTGATAGTGTTCCTCAAGATACATTCTATGTAGATAAGGGAGTACTTCATGAAGGTCTGATTACAATTACTTCTAGCGGTGAGCAGGCAGATTCTACGGACAAATCCATACTGGCAGGTTTAGACTATTACTATACC
>WSSedL1CaDRAFT_10001294_pt1 | contig 14945 bp, 11 predicted proteins | sample WetSurSL1Cattail_FD_9464 | JGI IMG/M metagenome (IMG submission 9464)
GAAACGGTTTGTCATTGGCATCGTGGTCGCTAGTGATCAGGTTGGCAGCTTCGGCATCGGTGCGGGCCAGCACGATGGTGGAGACACCCATCACGTCAGCGGCAAAACGGGCGGCAATGAGTTTTTCGCAGGCTTCTTGCGTGGGCACCAGCACCTTGCCACCCATGTGGCCACATTTTTTGACGGCAGCCAGTTGGTCTTCAAAGTGCACGCCAGCGGCGCCGGAGGCGATCATGTTTTTCATCAGCTCAAAGGCATTGAGCACACCACCAAAACCGGCCTCGGCATCGGCCACGATCGGCAGGAAGTAGTCGATGAACTCGGGAGAACCGGGCTCGATGCCACGGCTCCATTGGATTTCATCGGCGCGCTTGAAGGTGTTGTTGATACGGCGCACCATGGTCGGCACCGAGTCGTAGGCGTAAAGCGACTGGTCGGGGTACATGGTCTCAGACGTGTTGCCGTCGGCGGCCACTTGCCAACCTGACAGGTACACCGCTTCCAGACCAGCTTTAGCTTGTTGCATGGCCTGACCGGCGGTGATCGCGCCAAATGCGTTCACGTAACCTTTTTTGGCACCGCCATTAACCTTGGCCCAGAGCTTTTCGGCACCACTCTTGGCCAGCGTGTACTCGGGTTGCAGGCTGCCACGCAGGCGGACCACATCCGCGGCGCTGTAGCCACGCTTGACACCTTTCCAGCGGGGGTTGGTGGCCCAGTCTTTTTCGAGGGCGGCGATTTGCTCTGTACGGCTGAGGGCCGAGGTAGATTGAGACATAAAAACACTCCTGAGTTGTGGGAACTGGGCCAATCAACAGCGTTTAACGCGTCGATTGTATGGAGTGAATTCTAGGTCTTGTATAAGACTTGAGCTAAATCTTATATCTTATATAAGACATTTATTTTCGTTAAACAAATCAATCACTTGCATCGATATTTCTCAATGCAAAATTGAATTCACGAATTCATGGTATTTCCCAAGACGGTCATCACCTTGACCATCTCACTATGCAAAATAACATTTTTGCATAGTGAAATTAAAACAAATCTGCGTAGTGTTGCAACTCCCACTCGCTCACGCTGGCGGCATAGGCTGACCATTCCTGAGTTTTGATCTCAATGAACTGCTGGCAAAAGGCCTCTCCCAGGGCTTGTATCAGCGTCGTATCCAAAGCCAAAGCCTGCAGCGCAGCCCCCAGATCAACAGGCAGGCGCTCGGGCATCACCGCGTCGGAAGCAAAACGCTCGTACAAATCCTCGTTGCAGGCAGCAGGCACCGGCAGGGCCAAATCGATGCCATCCAGCCCGGCCGCCAGTGTGGCGGCGATGGCGGCGTAGACGTTGCAGGACGGGTCGGGCAGGCGCCACTCCAGCCGACCAGCCACAGTGCGAACCACACAGGTGCGGTTGTTGTCGCCATACGCTTTCCACACCGGAGACCAGGTGGTGCCCGAGGCGCTATGGCTCACCGCCAGGCGTTTGTAGCTGTTGACAGTGGGGGCGCAGATGGCAGTCAAGGCATCCGCGTGTTGCAACAAACCCGCCACAAAACCGTAGCCCAGGGTGCTGAGCTGCAGTGGGTCGGTGGTGTCCGTGAACACCGCCCTGCCCTGTTCGTCGGTGATGCTGATGTGAAAATGCAGACCACTGCCCGGCGCACCAGCAAACGGCTTGGGCATACAACTGAAGACAGCGCCGTGTTGCTCGGCAATGGCGTGGGCCGTCAGCTTGAACAGCATAAAACGGTCAGCAGCGGCCAGCGCGTTGTCAAATGTGTAGTTGATCTCGTACTGGCCACAGGCGTCTTCGTGGTCAATCTGCTGCAGCTCAAAACCGAGCTGGGTCAGAGCCACACGCATGTCATCCAGAAAACCTTGGTTGCGGTGGATGGATTTCAGGTCATACGAGGGTTTGTCCAGGCCGTCTTGCACGTCCGCTGGCAGCCAGCGCCCGTCCGTGCCTTTTTTCAGCAGAAAAAACTCGGGCTCAATACCCACCCACAACGTCCAACCGCGTTCTTTGAGCCGCGCCAATTGGCGTTTGAGCAACTGGCGCGAATCGGTGTCTAGCGGTTGACCACCCGCATACCCATCACACACCGCGTGTGCCACGCCAGGCATAAAGGGCAAGGGGCGCAAACTCTCAGGCTGAACACGGCCGTAATACTCGCTGCGCGCACCATAACGCCCCAGGCCGGTACCCCAGATGCTGGGCCCCGCAAAACCAGCACCCGTCTCTACCCACTCACGCAGGTTCTGCAAGGGCACCAGCTTGCCCTTGGCCACACCGTGTAGGTCGCAAAACTGGGTCAGGATGGAATGGATGCCGCGCGTTTGCAGGTCGGCGATGAGGGTCTCGTAGTTATTCATGGTCTTTTCGCCTTCAAGCCCTTATATACAAAGGGCTAATAGCTACGCTTACCGTAGCAATACACTGACTGAACGTCAGCTACACCGGGCTGTCGATGCGAATCCAGGTGGTTTTGATCTCGGTGTATTTGTCAAACGCATGCAAGGATTTGTCGCGCCCGACACCACTTTGTTTGAAGCCGCCAAAAGGCACGGTGATGTCGTCCTCGTCATATTGGTTGACGTGCACCGTGCCCGCCTTGAGCGCGCGCGCCACACCATGGGCTTTGTTGATGTCACGCGTCCACACCGCCGCCTGCAAGCCGTAAACGCTGGCATTGGCCAGGCGTACCACTTCAGCGGCGTCGGTAAACGACAGCACTGAGAGCACCGGGCCAAAGATCTCTTCACGGCAAATGGTCATGCCCGGATTGACCCCGGCAAAAATCGTGGGCTGCACATAACAGCCACCGGTTTCACTCAGCGCCTGTTCACCACCGTACAACAAACTGGCACCTTCTGACTTGCCACTTTCGACGTAGCGCAACACCGTCTCCATCTGGGTCTTGTCGACGATGGCGCCCATGATGGTGTCCGGATTCAACGGGTTGGCGGGCAAATACTGGGGTGCCAAAGCCAGTGCTTTTTCAAGGAACTTGTCCTGAATGCTGGCCTCCACAAACAGCCGCGACGGTGCGTTGCAACTCTCACCCTGGTTGAAGAAGATGCTGCCTACTGCCGCCTCCACCGCTTTGTCCAGGTCCGGGCAATCTGCAAACACGATGTTGGGCGACTTGCCGCCGAGTTCGGTCCAAGCGCGTTTGAGGTTGCTTTGCCCGGCCATCACATGGATTTGTTTGCCGACACGGGTCGAGCCGGTGAAACCAATACAGTCCACATCCATATGTAAGGCCAACGGTGAACCGGCCTCAACGCCATAACCGGGCACCACGTTGAACACACCAGGCGGAATGCCGGCTTCGAGCGCCAGTTCGGCCAGGCGCAATGCGGTCAGCGGGGACTTTTCGCTGGGTTTGAGCACCACCGAGTTACCTGCAGCCAGCGCCGGGGCGATCTTCCAGGCGGCCATGATCATCGGGTAGTTCCAGGGCACGATGACGCCCACCACACCCATCGGCTCACGCTGGATCAAGGCCAGCGCGCTGCTGCCGGTGGGCGCGATTTCGTCGTAAATCTTGTCCACCGCCTCGCCATACCAGCGGATGCAGTTGGCCGCACTGTTGACATCGACCGCACGGGCGTACTTGATGGGTTTGCCCATGTCCAGGGTTTCCATCAAGGCCAGTTCTTCGGCGTGGGCCAGCAACTGGTCGGCAAACTTGATCATCACGCGTTTGCGTGCGGCAGGTGCCAAACCACACCAGCGTTTGTCCTCAAACGCGGTACGCGCTGCAACCACCGCCGCGTCTATATCTGCTTGGCCACAACGCGCCACCGCCGTGAGCCAACGACCATCCACCGGCGACAGGCAGTCAAAGGTCTGGCCATCCAGCGCCGCCACCCGTTTGCCGTTGATCAGAGCACGGCCATCATAGGAACTGATTGACATTGTGAAACCTCAAAATAAGTAGCATCTAGCCCAATTAACATAAGGGCTAGGGGCCAAAAAGGCTTAGAACTATTGGCCTTGCAGCGCCACCAGCTCGGCCCGCGTGGCGGCCGCAATTTCGCGTTCACGCTTGCGCGTCTGGCGTGCCACCCAGACACTGTAGGCGATCACCACGGCGGTCACCGACACAATCAACAGGGTGGCCGCAGCATAAATCGTCGGGTTGATGCCGCGCCGAGCGTACCCAAAAATGACCTGAGGCAAAGTGTTGACACCGGGGCCAGACAAAAACTCGGCAATCACCACATCGTCAAACGACAGGGTAAAGGCCAACAGGTAGGCAGCAAAAATGGCCTGCAAGATGTTGGGCATGGTGATCAAAAAGAACACCTGGAACGGCTTGGCACCCAAATCCATGGCGGCTTCTTCAATCGCGCGGTTCATCTCCAACAAGCGCGACTGGATCACCACCATGCCATAGGCCATACCCAGCAGGGTGTGACCCAGCACAATCGTCAACATGCCACGCTGCGGCCAGCCAAAGGCGTTTTGAATGCCCACCATCAACAGCAACAGGGACAAGCCAATCACCACCTCGGGCATCACCAACGGCGCATTCACCATGCCCGAAAACAGGGTACGGCCAGGGAACCGGCGGTAACGCACCAGCACAAAAGCCGCAAAGGTGGCCATCACCGCCGAGGCGATACCCGCTGCGGTGGCCACCTGGACCGACAGCCAGAAGCCTTCGACAATCTTGGTGTCTTCTGTCAAAGCCTGGTACCAACGCAGCGAAAAACCGGTGAAGTTGGCGTCCTGGCGGGTGCTGTTGAACGAAAACACCACCATGAACATCAGCGGCAAATACAAAAACAGGAAGACCGCCGCCATCCAGGCTTTGCCAATGTACTTTGCAAGAAACTGGTTCATTTGGACCCCCTCAAAATGGCAACTACCATCCCCATCGAAAAACAGGCTTCAGCAGCGACTAGCGGTGTGCGTTGGGTGTTTAACGCAGCGTGGACCTGGGGTTTTGCCAAATCAAGGAGGAGGCTTGGGGGGACCCCAAGCCGGGAGACATTCGCGGAGTTAGGCACCCAGCGCACGCCGCAGGTTAAAGCCGAAAAAACGAAGCGGCCAAAAAGCGTCATTTCTCGTCTCCAGTGAAGTGGTAATAGATGGCCAATGGAATCACGATCAGACCAATCATCACCACCGCCAGCGCCGAGGCACGTGGCCAGTTGTTGCTGGTAAACATTTCGTCCCACACCACCCGGCCAATCATGATGTTTTCCGGCCCACCCAGCAGCGAGGGAATCACAAACTCACCGAGGCATGGGATGAACACCAGCATAAAACCCGCCACGATACCGGCCTTGGACAAAGGCACCGTCACCAGCCAGAACGCCCTGAATGGCGAGGCACCCAGGTCATGGGCCGCTTCGAGCAGTCGGAAATCCATCTTCACCAGATTCGCATACAGTGGCAGCACCATGAACGGCAGGTAAACATAGGTCATGCCCACCAGCATCGAGACATTGGTGTAGAGCATCTGGATCGGCTCGGAAGTAAGTCCTAGCGCCATCAACAACTGGTTAAGCACCCCCTGATCAGCCAGGATGCCCTTCCAGGCATAGACCCGCAACAAAAACGATGTCCAGAACGGCAGCATCACCATCATCAACAAAGCCGGACGCACACTTGGCGCAGATCGCGCAATGAAATAAGAAAACGGGTAACCAATCACCAGGCACAAGACAGCGGTACACAAGGCGTACCAGATCGAGCGCATATAGGCCTCGATATAAATCGTATGGAACAGCCCCGTTCCATCCTGAGCATTGCGAAAGATCGACCAGTAGTTTTCGTACTTGAGCTTGAGCAGACCGGTCTCGTGGTTCCAAATGGGTTTGAACGGCGAGATGTCGTTGCCCATGTCGACAAAACTGATGTAGAGCAATATCAGGAACGGCAGCATAAAAAACACCACCAGCCAGACATACGGCACACCAATCACAAAGCGGCGGCCAGGCATCGGGAGATTGAGCTTCATCATGGCAGCCCCGGCCTAGTCGCGCAGCACCACACCGGCGGCATCACTCCACCAGAAGAACACATCATCTTCCCAGGTGATGTCGCTCAGATCGTGGCGCGAGGTGTTGGCCTCGGTGATCTTGATCCGCTTGCCGTCTGACGCCTGCACAATGAAGGTGTTGTACGAGCCGAAGTAAGCAATTTCCTTGACCTTGCCGGTAAACAAGTTGTGATCAACCGCCGGGCGTTCCTTATGGATCTCGATCTTTTCGGGTCGCACCGCAATCGCCACCGGCATGTTCAGGGCACCACTGACACCGTGGCCGACTTGAATTTCGCCAATAGCGGTCTGCACCGCACAGCGATCGGGTTTATCGACGCTCAACACGCCCTCAAACAGATTCACATTGCCAATGAAGTCCGCCACAAAGCGGTTGGCCGGGTGTTCGTACACCTCTTCGGGTGAGCCAACCTGCAACACACGACCCTTGCTCATGACGGCGATACGGCCCGCCATGGTCATGGCTTCTTCCTGGTCGTGGGTCACCATGACGCATGTCACGCCGACCTTTTCGATGATGTTGACCAGTTCAAACTGGGTCTGTTCACGCAGTTTTTTGTCCAGCGCCCCCAGTGGCTCATCGAGCAGCAGCACCTTGGGTTTTTTGGCCAGACTGCGTGCCAACGCCACCCGCTGCTGCTGCCCGCCTGACAGCTGGTGCGGCTTGCGCTTGGCGTAGGGCGTGAGCTGAACCAGGTCCAGCATTTCACCGACACGCTCCTTGATATCTTCCTTGGCCAAACCCTCACGTTTGAGGCCAAACGCGATGTTTTCCCAAATATCCAGATGCGGGAACAAGGCATACGACTGGAACATCATGTTGAACGGCCGCTCATACGGCGCCAGTGACGCGACATCCTTGCCTCCGAGCAGGATCCGGCCAGAGGTCGGTTTTTCAAAACCCGCCAGCATGCGCAGCAAAGTGGATTTGCCACAACCCGAGCTGCCCAGCAGGGCAAAAATCTCACCCTGTGCGATGGACAGGTCCACCTCGTCCACCGCCAGCGCCTCATCAAACCGCTTGACCAGTTTCTCGGTCACCAGGTAATTGTCTTTGAACCCGCCAGTTGCCATGTTTGACCCTTTGTTGTGACTGCCTTGCGGCCAAGAAAAAGGGCTGCCTATACCCGGAGTACAAACAGCCCTATCAGCCTTGCAAGAAGTGCTGGTTTATTTGCTTTTTTTGAAGCCGTTGTAAACCGTGGCCATGGCTTCGCGGGCTTCGTTGGTCCAGCTGCTGGGCTGGATCATCTTGGTCATGTAATCAGCGGAAACAAAAGTGGATGGATTGTTGGCGATTTCAGGCTTGATCTGCTCTTTAGCGGCCAGATTAGCGCTGTTGTAGTTCATTTCGTTGGCCATGGCTGCGCCATTTTCAGGGCGCAGGAAAAAGTCGATGAAAGCCATGGCGTTGTTGGGATGTTTGGCATCCTTGGTGATGGCCATGGTATCGGCGAACATCAGCGCACCAGTGCTGGGCAGCAAGGCCTCGATCACGTCCTTGGACTTGTTCTCCTTGGCCCGGGCAGCGGCAATGTTCACGTCACCCGCCCAGGCGATGGCCACACAGGCCTTGCCGCCGGCAATGTCGTCGATCATCGTGCTGCTGAAAATGCGAACGTCCTTGCGCACCTTGGCCAGCATCTCGGCAGCCACTTTGTAATCTGCCGGGTCATTGGAGTAAGCGTCCTTGCCGATGTAGTGCAGCGCCACGGGGATGATTTCGGTAGGCGAATCCAGGTAGGCAATGCCGCAGGATTTGAGCTTGCTCGTGTACTCTGGCTTGAACACCAGGTCCCAGGCGTTTTCTGGCATGGGGGTTTTGCCCAAAGCCTTTTCTACCTTGGTTTTGTTGATGCCGACCGTGGTGAAACTCCAAGCCCATGGCACCAAGTGTTTGTTGTCGGGATCGGCCTTGGTCAGAACAGCCATCACAGCGGGGTCCAGGTTCTTCAGATTGGCCACCTTGGCCTTATCCAGCGGCTGAAACATGCCGCCTTCGATTTGTGGCTTGGCAAAGGTCGAGCCTGGCACCACGATGTCGTATCCGGTGTTGCCTGCCACCAGCTTGGCATGCAGGGCTTCGTTGGTCTCGAACGTGTCGTAGTTGACCTTGATGCCGGTCTCTTTCTCAAAAGCTGCCAACATGCCTTCGGGGATGTAGTCAGGCCAGTTGTAGATGTTGAGCACCTTTTCCTCAGCAGGCTCTGGAGCGGGGGCAGGTGCACTGGCTACCGGCGCAGGCGCCGCCACGGGTGCTGGTGGTTCCTCTTTTTTGCCACAAGCGGCTAACACCAGCGCCGACAGCGCAAAGGACACAAGGTACTTTTTCATCATGAAGAACACTCCAATGGGAAGAAGGAAGTTAACGGGAACATAAGTTTATAACTAGCAAAAATTACACCAACAAGCACCGCACCAAAAACAATCAAATCAATCCTTTTTGGTGCAAATCCCGCTGTGTCAGGTCCAGCGCTTGGCGAATCAGACGCAGCAACTCGTCAATATCGGTTTGGGTCATTGTCAAAGGCGGTGCAATGATCATGCGATCACCCACGGCACGCATGATCAGACCGTTGTTGAAGCAGTGACCGCGGCAGATCATGCCGACCGCATCGTCTTCCTGAAAACGTGCCTTGGTCTGTTTGTTTTTCACCAGCACCAGACCGGCGACAAAACCGCAGGTTTCGGCCAGCCCCACCAGCGGGTGGTCGTTGAGTTCGGCGTAACGTTTGGCAAAGTAGTCGCCCATCTCACCGCGCACACGTTGGGGTAATTGTTCACTCTCCATGATGTCCAGGTTGGCCAATGCCACCGCGCAAGCCACCGGGTGGCCGCTGTAGGTGTAGCCGTGGTTGAACTCGCCACCCTTCTCTATCAGCACCTTGGCCACACGGTCCCCCACCATGACCCCACCGAGCGGGATGTAGCCACTGGTCACCGCCTTGGCAAAAGTCACCAGATCAGGTTTGTAACCAAAACGCTCGTAGGCAAACCAGTGCCCCAGGCGGCCAAAGGCGCAGATCACCTCGTCGCTGATCAGCAAAATGCCGTATTTGTCGACAATGCGCTGGATTTCAGGCCAGTACGTGGCGGGCGGGATGATCACCCCACCGGCACCCTGGATCGGCTCGGCAATGAAGGCAGCCACCTTGTCGGCGCCAACTTCCAGAATCTTGTCTTCGAGCCAACCGGCAGCCCGCACACCAAATTCGTCGGCAGTTTCGCCCGGTTTGCCGTCTTCAAAAAAGTACGGCTGGCCAATGTGGGTGATGTTCGGGATAGGCAAATCGCCCTGCGCGTGCATGCCACTCATGCCACCGAGCGAGGCCCCGGCCATGGTGCTGCCGTGGTAGGCGTTGTGGCGGCTGATGATCACCTTGCGCTGCGGTTGATCCAACAAATCCCAGTAACGGCGCACCATGCGCACGTTGGAGTCATTGCTCTCAGAGCCGCTGCTCGAGAAAAACACGTGTTCAAAACTGCGGTCACCCACCTTGGGTGCCAGCGCGGCGAGCCGGGTCGCGAGTTTGACGGCAGGTACATTGGTGGTCTGGAAAAAACTGTTGTAGAACGGCAGGGTCATCATCTGCTGGTAAGCGGCATCGGCCAGCGCTTTGCGGCCATAACCCACATTGACACACCACAGGCCACTCATGGCATCAAACAGTTTTTCGCCTTCGGAGTCCCAGATATAAATGCCGTCGCTGCGGGTGATCACCCGCGCGCCGCGTGTGGCCAGGTCGCCATGGTCAGTGAACGGGTGGATGAAGTGGGCGCTATCGAGTACCTGCAAGGCCTGCGTGTCATATTTCTCGTCTCGACGGACCAAGGCGGGTGGGGCAATCAGCGTTGAAGGGTTCATAGTGGGCTCCTCAAAAAATTCCAAACGTGGCGACGTCGGTGACGTTGAACAAAACACAGCAGGTCAAACATGCAATAACAAGTGTTCACGCTCCCAGGGCGAGATCACTTTCATGAATTCTTCAAACTCCAGCTCCTTGATTTCCGAGTAGACGGTGATGAACTCCTTGCCCAGCACCTCGTGCAGGTCGGATTCGCGGCGCAGCCAGTCCAACGCTTCGCCCAAGCTGCGCGGCAAGGCATAGGGCGACAAATAGGCATCGCCCTTCATCTCGGCCTTGGGTTTGATCTTGTTTTTGAGGCCCAGGTAACCACAGGCCAGTGTCATCGCCAGTGCCACATAGGGGTTGGCGTCAGCGCCAATCACCCGGTTTTCGACCCGACGGGCGGCAGGCGACGAGATCGGCGAACGGATGCCCACGGTGCGGTTGTCAAAACCCCACTCGATGTTGATTGGCGCAGCAGTGTTGCGCGACAAGCGGCGGTAGCTGTTGACATACGGCGCCACCAGCACCATGGCTGCCGGGATGTAGCGCTGCAGCCCGCCGATGTAGTGCATGAACGCCTCGGACGGTGTGCCGTCCGGGTTGCTGAAGATGTTTTTGCCAGTGTCCTTGTTCAGGATGCTCTGGTGTACATGCATGGCGCTGCCCGGCTCACCGGCAATCGGTTTGGCCATGAAGGTGGCGTACATGTCATGGCGCAGGGCCGATTCACGCACTGTGCGCTTGAACAAAAACACCTCGTCGGCCAGGCCCAGCGGCTCGGCGTGGAAGAAATTGATCTCCATCTGACCAGCGCCGATTTCGTGGATCAGCGTGTCCACGTTGAGTTCCATCTTGTCGGAGTAATCGTAAATCTCTTCAAACAGCGGATCGAACTCATTGACCGCGTCAATGCTGTAGGCCTGGCGCGAGGTTTCGGCGCGGCCGCTGCGGCCAATTGGCGGGCGCAGCAAGGTGTTGGGGTCGGTGTTACGGGCGGTCAGGTAAAACTCCAGCTCTGGCGCCACAATCGGCTGCAGCCCTTCAGCGGCAAACAGATCACACACCCGGCGCAACACACTGCGTGGGGCAAATGGCACCAGGTTGCCGTGGTTGTCAAAACAGTCATGGATCACCTGCGCGGTGGGGTCGGTGGCCCAGGGCACGATGCGCACGGTGCTCGGGTCGGGGCGCAGTTGCATGTCTTTGTCGGTGGGGTCGATCACGTCGTAATACGGGCCGCTCTCGGGAAACTCACCGGTTACCCCCATCGCCACCACCGACTGCGGCAGGCGCATGCCACGGTCTTCGGTGAACTTGCCCCGTGGCAGAATTTTGCCGCGTGCGACACCGGTCAAGTCAGGCACCAGGCATTCAACTTCGGTGACCCGCCGCTCGTTCAGCCACTGCTCTAAATCATTGAAATTCATGGATTTTTTGTCAGTCATGGAATTCTCCTGAATCAACCTGCGATCGCTTGATCACAAGCCGTTGGCACATTGTGGGGGGTGAATTGGCTCAAAATCGGGGCCATTTGATTCAAATCAAAGGTGCCACTTGCTAAAGTGGTACCCACGACCCCAAACCCACTGTAACCGGGCTTTGACCCGCCAATGCACCATGTTGTCCGAATTCCTGCTGACCGAACTCAGCCGCCTGAACCCACAAGACCGGCTGCCATTACACCGTCAGTTGTACGAAGCACTGCGCCGCGCCATTCTGGAGAGCAAGCTCAGCCCTGACGAACGCCTGCCCTCCAGCCGCGACCTGGTACAAGACCTGGGCCTGTCGCGCAACACCGTGGTGGCCGCGCTCAACCAGCTCAGCGTCGAGGGCTACCTGGTCAGCCGGGTTGGCAGTGGCACCTTTGTCAGCGCCAAGGTGCCGCAGCGGCAGAGTCGGCCACTGCGCCAGAGCAGCCACCCGGCACAACAGCTGTCGCACCGCGGCCAAGCGCTGGGCAAACGTTTTTGCGCCAGTGAACTGGAAATCCAACCCTTCACCCCCGGCATCGCCGATTTCAGCGCCTTCCCGGTGGCGCTGTGGCAGCGCCTGCAAAACAAACACTGGCGCATGACCTACCCCGACATGCTGGACTACAGCAGCAGCGGTGGTTACGCCCCGCTGCGCCGTGCGGTGGCCGACTACCTGCATATGTTTCGCAGCGTGGCACTCGATCTGGACCAGGTCATCATCACCAGCGGTACCCAGGAGTCGCTGGAGTTGTGTTCACAGTTGCTGGCCGACATGGGTGACACCGTCTGGCTGGAAGACCCGGCCTACTGGGGTGCAGGCAAAGCGTTCATGGCCACTGGGCTGAAAATCCACCCGGTGCCGGTTGACGAACAAGGCATAGCGCCAAAGCCGAGCGACCGCCATGCACCGCCCAAACTGATCTACGTGACCCCCTCGCACCAGTACCCGACCGGCGCGGTGATGTCGCTGGAGCGGCGTCATCAGATCCTGTCGCTGGCCAAACAGCACCAGGCCTGGGTGCTGGAGGACGACTACGACAGCGAATTTCGTTTCAGCGGGCCACCGATTGCCTCTCTGGCCGGACTCGACACCCAGGGCCGGGTGATTTATCTGGGCTCGTTTTCCAAAGTGCTTTACCCGGGCCTGAAGCTGGCTTATGTGGTGGTACCCAAAGGTTTGGCGGCCGCCTTCAAGGCCGCCCACTACGACCTGAACCGCCCCGGCCAGATGCCGGTGCAGGCGGCACTGGCCGAATTCATCGACATGGGTCACTTCGCGGCTTGCCTGCGCAAAGCGCGCCAAAGTTACGCCCAGCGTCGCCAGTGCCTGCTCGAAGCCCTGCAACCCTGCCTGGGCCCACACGCCCGGATCACCGGCGCTGAACAGGGCTTGCACCTGTGTGTGTGCCTGCCCGACAACATCGACGACCAGGCGCTGGCCTGGCAAATCGGCAAACTCGGGCTGGTGGTACGGCCACTCTCAGCCTACTGCCTCAAACGCCGTGACCTCCGGGGCCTGGTGATTGGTTACGGTTACGCGCCGCTGGCGGAGATCAAACGCTGTGGGCCGGTGCTGGCGCAGGCTGTGCAGCAGGTTCTGTCCAACCGGCCCACAGCTTGAGTACCTGCTCAGCCTGGCTCAATACTTTATTTTTGATAGCTATCAGCCCTTACGATATAAGGGCTAGAGCACAAAAACACCTATAACAATCAAAAAGCATCGCGCAAGCGGTGGTACAGCGTTCCCAGCACCAGGCTAGGCGTGCGCAATAGCGGGCCACCTGGGAACGGCAGGTGGCGCAGCTTGGTGAACACATCAAACGACTCGGCCTGCCCGGCCACGGTTTGCGCCACCAGTTGGCCGGCCAGGCCGGTCAGGGCCACACCATGCCCGCTGAAGCCCTGCAGGTAATACAGGTTGTCACCGAGGCGACCAAAGTCAGGCGCGCGGTTCATGCTGATGTCCACAAAACCACCCCAGACATACTCAATCTGCGCGGCTTTGAGCTGCGGAAAAATCTGCACCATGCGCTGTGTCATCGTCTCCTTGAGATGGGCTGGCGTGTGTGTGGTGTAACTCACCCGGCCGCCAAACAACATGCGGTGGTCGGCGCTGAAGCGGAAGTAGTCCAGGATGAAATTGTTGTCACACACCGCCGCGTCGCTCGGAATCAGCTGCCGACACAGCTCAGCGCCCAGCGGCGCCGTGCCAATGATGTAGGTACCCACCGGCATGATGCGTGCCGTCAGTTCAGGCGCCACTTTCGAGCCCAACTCAGGCAAGGCGTAGTTGCCCGCCAGCACACCAAAACGCGCGGTGACACTGCCTTGGGCGGTGTGTGCGGTCAATGTCTTGCCACGCTGCAAACGCACCACGGTGCTGTGCTCAAAAATCCGCACCCCCAGGCTCAACGCGGCCTGCGCCAAACCCAGGCCGTATTTGAGCGGATGCACATGGCCCGACACCGACTCAAAAGCGCAGGCCGCGTAACGTGGGCTCTGGATAAAACGCTGAACATCGGCGCCGGTGGCCACTTCGCTGGCAAAACCGTAGTTTTTGGCCATAGCGGCAGCCTCTGCCTCCAACGCGCGGGCTTTGCGCGGCGAATCGGCCACATGCAGGTAACCTTTGACTAAATCACAGTCGATGCCAAAGTCACGCACCCGCTCGTCCACCAGGCGCACCGCGTCTAGCGACATTTCCCAGGCCTGGCGCGCCAGATCGGCCCCCAACTGCTGCTCAAACACCTCTTGCCCGCTGGCGTAACCCACAATTACCTGGCCACCGTTGCGCCCGGAGGCACCGCTGCAAATGCGGTCGGCCTCCAGCACCACCACCGAATAACCGCGGCGTGCGAACTCGATGGCAGCCGACAGACCGGCAAAACCGGCACCTACCACCAGCACATCCACCGACAGACTCTCGTTCAGCGCGGGTTGGGTTGCAGGCCGCTGAACGCTGGCTTCGTAATAACTGTTCTGGTTGAGCTGGGTATCCGAGTTGAGTAACGCCATGTATTCCTCCGATCAAACGCGTTTGGCAATCTGGCCACACAGATAGGTCCAGACAAAGCTGGCCGCCGCCGTGCTGGTGAGTTCGGCGTGGTCATAGGCCGGGGCGACTTCCACACAGTCCATGCCCACCATGTTGAGCCCACTGAGGTCTTCCAGCAGAGTCAGCACCTGTGAACTGGTCATCCCGCCGGGCTCGGGGGTGCCGGTGCCGGGGGCAAACGCCGGGTCCAGGCAATCAATGTCCAGCGTCAGATAACACGGCCGGTCGCCCAGGCGCTCGCGGATTTGTGCCACCACCGGGGCCAACCCGGCACCATCACGGCCGCGCAAACTGCGAGCGTCAAATATCAACCCACCCTGATCACGGACATAGTCACGCGCCGTGCGTTCACCGCTGGAGCGCAAACCAATCTGCACCGTGTGCTGCGGGCTCACCAGCCCTTCCTGGATGGCCTCATAAGTCCAGGTGCCGTGGCCCGAGGGTTCACCAAAGTGGTCGATCCAGGTGTCGCAGTGGGCGTCAAAATGCACCAGTGCCAGCGGACCAAACTGGGCGTGGGCGGCGCGTAACAGAGGCAAAGTCACCGAATGGTC
>WSSedL1CaDRAFT_10001295_pt1 | contig 14943 bp, 14 predicted proteins | sample WetSurSL1Cattail_FD_9464 | JGI IMG/M metagenome (IMG submission 9464)
TATTTATTAGCTTAGCAATTCCAACAACTTGAATATAAAAATAAATTCTAAGTATTAACTGCGTTATCCTGCCTATTATTAAAATTATTTATTTTTTTACCATATTGTGCTTAGTGAAAATTGCTATTAAAAAAAATAATCCTCGACAAAGAGGATTATCGCATTTAAGTCAATTATAATTAAAGACAGTTTGCTTTACCTGCACTTATCTAGCCCTAGCTTTTAAAGCATCTAAAAATAAACTGTTCTTTATTTTGATATAAGTGCCTTTAATGCCCAAGGAACGGGAATTTACAATCCCGGCACTCTCCAATTTACGCATGGCATTGACAATTACGGAACGGGAGATTCCAATCCGGTCGGCAATTTTACTCGCTACCAAAAAGCCCTCCATACCGTTAAGTTCTGTAAATACACTGTTAATGGCCTTTATTTCCGAGAACGACAACGACTCCAAAACCGTCTCAATTTCGCCCTGCTGTTTCTGTTCCGGTTCATTGTTAAAGTTTTTCTTATTCAAATAAATACTGGTTAATAACGAAAAACTTTCAGCCAAAATAAGTTCTTCTTCGGAGAATTGCTTATTATGCTTTGTTAATAAAAGGTGTCCGGTCGTGGATTGTAGATTGCGAACCGGTACAATAGTCATAAAAGTATTGGGTGTAAAACAGTTAGCCTCTTGTAAAAAACAGGTTTCCAAAGGCAAATTGGCAGCCGTTTGAAAAATAAAACCAACTCGCTGCTTAAATTCCAATTTCAAACTAGGAGTACTGTTTTTATTAAAATTAGTACAGTCACTACCGTGGGGAAGGGCGTAACTAAGAATATTGCCTTCAGTATTTATAAGATAAGCATTGCAATCAATCGCTTCAGAAATTGCCACTACTAAATCAGCAACCTCTAATTTATCCTTTTTTAACAAGTTCTGCATTTCCCGTAACTTTTCTAATAACGACATTATACATCTCTCCTCACAGATACCCAAATATAGTATTAGTATTTTGTATTCAATTTATGCCCGTGGATGACTTTTAAGATAAACTGTACGAATTCGCTCTTTTGTCAAATGAGTATAAATTTGGGTGCTCGATATATCTACATGCCCTAATAATTCCTGCACTACTCGTAAATCAGCTCCATTTTCCAATAAGTGAGTTGCAAAAGTATGTCGTAGAGTATGGGGGCTTATTTTACGGTTAAGGGCTAACTGTTGTATATATTTATCCATCATGCGCTGGATACTCCGACCACTTAAACGTGTCCCGCGATAGTTCAGAAAAATATGGGCGGTTGGTTTAACCATACTACATTTTATTAAGAGTTTAGGCCTCACCTCATTTAAATATTTTTGTAAGGAACGTATAGCGCAACCGCCAATAGGAACTAAACGTTCTTTAGCGCCCTTACCATACACCCGTAAATATCCTCTACTCAAGTCGAGGTCGGCAAAAGTCAACCCGACCACTTCTTGTAAACGAAGGCCGCTGGAATAAAAAATTTCAAGAATAGCTTGATCTCTCAAACCTAAAGCTGATTGATCCGGTAATTTTAATAAGTTTTCCAGTTCCTCGGGGTACAAAAACTCCGGTAAGCGTTTCTCCCGTTTAGGAGTTGATACGCCTAGAATCGGGTTATTTTGAATATGCCCCTCACGACATAAATATTTAAAAAAAGATCGCAAACAAGAAATTTTACGAGCAATTGAAGAACGAGCATACTGTTCATCCTTTAATTTTGCCATATACCGGCGGATTAAAAGATGATCGATGCTTGTTAAGGATTCAATCGAATTTTTGTCGAAAAAAAACAGAAATTGTCGTAAATCCAAGCCATAACTTTCTTGCGTATTAAGTGAAAAATTCTTAGCGGCTCTAAGATAAATTAAAAATTCATCAATTAAATTCTCAATTGCAAGCATTTTAATCTCGCCTCAATCATAACACAATTGTCGAAAAATGACAACAAAAACAGAAATTTAACAAATATGACTTGAATTTTCGAAAGAGATCAGGTTGGTCAATTGAGTTATTTGGGTTAAGGCTCTTTCGGCATACGCTTGCCGTTTTTCTTTTTTTCCCCGTAACTGCTCAGCGAGTGGCGCAAAAAGTCCGTAATTCACATTCATAGGCTGAAAATATTTGGGGTCGGCATTACAAATATAGCCAATTAAGGAGCCAATGGCAGTGTCCATTGGAAATTTCAATAAGGGCTCTCCCCGTACAAACCGAGCGCAATTAATACCAGCCAAAAGACCGGAAGCCGCCGATTCCACATAGCCTTCCACTCCGGTCATCTGGCCGGCAAACCAAAGATCAGCCCGAGCTTTGGTTTGCAAGGTTTCTCTTAATACCATCGGAGCATTTATATACGTATTACGATGCATAACCCCATATCGGATAAATTCGGCATTTTGCAGACCGGGGATTTTGCGAAAAACTCGTTGCTGTTCTCCCCATTGTAGATGGGTTTGAAAGCCGACTAAATTATACAGGCGGTTCTCCCGATCTTCCGGGCGTAATTGTACTACGGCATAAGGCCATCTTCCGGTTTTCGGATCGGTAATACCTACCGGCTTCATAGGGCCGTAACGCATCGTATCAACCCCACGCGCTGCTAAAACCTCAATAGGCATACAACCCTCAAAAAAAATTTTTTTCTCGCATGGCAGGTGACCTTCCGCTACTTCAGCCTTTGTTAATTCTTGCCAAAACTGAAGATACTCTTCTTTGGAAAAAGGGCAATTTAAATAGACACCCTCTCCCTTATCATAACGAGATGCCGCAAAAATAATTTCATGATCAAGCATCTCCGCGGTCACAATCGGCGCCGCAGCGTCATAAAAATAAAAATATTCTTGACCGATCAAGCTGTAGATCGCTTTGGATAAAGCCGGGGAGGTTAATGGGCCTGTAGCAATAATACACGTTTCATTGGGTATTTCGGTGATCTCGGCGCGGACCACTTCAACCAGTGGATGGTTGGATAGTGTTTCCGTAACAGTATGTGAAAAGCGGTCACGGTCAACGGCCAAGGCTCCACCGGCCGGAACTTCCGTCTCATGCGCCGCCTTCATAATCAATGAACCTAACAACCGCATTTCTTCTTTTAATAATCCTACCGCATTTTCCAGTGAAGCACCACGTAAGGAATTGCTGCAAACAAGTTCGGCAAATTCGCCGGTTTTATGAGCAGGAGTTAACTGCTCCGGGCGCATCTCCCAGATCTGGACCGGTATGCCGCGACTCGCTAATTGCCAGGCCGCCTCGGCACCTGCCAAACCGGCTCCTATAACCCTAACTGGATTCAATCATTCTCACCTTGCTCCTCTAATTTAGCAGTATAGCCGCAACCTTCCTTAAGGCAAATAATCTCTTTATTCTGCTTGCCGCCTTTCACTACACACATGGTTCCGCAATTGGGACAAGGAGTTTTATAAGGACGCTCCCAACTTACAAAGTCACAGTTTGGGTACTGATTACAACCGTAGAAGAAACGGCCTTTCTTAGACTTGCGTTCGATTATTTCACCCGTTTCGCATTTAGGGCATTTTACACCCATCTCTTTACGGATAGCTTTGGTGTTTTTACATTCCGGGTAACCCGGGCAAGCTAAAAACTTACCAAAACGTCCATATTTATATATCATAGTCCGACCACATTTCTCACAGATCACAGTACTTTCTTCCTGTGGAATTTCCAGACGTTCCACATTTTCGAAAGCTGTTTGCACTTCCTGATTGAAAGGCTGATAAAATTCCGCCACTACTTTAACCCAATCCATATCTCCTTCGGCTATTTTATCCAATTTTTCTTCCATTTCAGCGGTAAAATCATAATCAATGACTTTGGAAAATTTTTGAACCAGCAAATCCACCACGATCTGCCCTAAATCAGTAGGTTTTAACCGTTTTTCCTCAACCAATACATAATTACGTTTTAAGATTGTATCAATTGTGGGCGCATAAGTACTAGGACGCCCAATCCCTTTTTCTTCAAGCATTTTAATCAACGTTGCTTCAGTATACCTTGGCGGTGGTTGGGTAAAATGTTGTTTGGGATCGACTTTCAGTAATTTCACTGCCGAACCTTCAATCAACTCCGGTAATTGGGTTTCCTCCTCAGGAATTTCATCGTCTTTGCCTTCCTGATAAACTCCGAGAAAACCGGGAAACTTTAAAATATTACCATTAGCCCGAAATACAAATTCTCCGCCTTGAATATCCGCAGCAACAGTGTCGAAAATTGCCGGTTTCATCTGGCTGGCGATAAACCGAGACCAAATCAGCTGATAAAGGCGGTATTGGTCTTTATTTAAAAAGGTTTTGAGTGATTCCGGGTTCCGGCTGACATTGGTCGGGCGAATGGCTTCATGGGCTTCTTGGGCACCGGCAGTCTTAGTTTTATAAATTGGCGCCGCATCCGGTAAGAAATTCTTGCCATAACGCTCTTCGATTACTTCCCTGGCTAGAGTCTGAGCTTCTTCGGCCACCCGCACCGAATCGGTACGCATATAGCTAATTAATCCTTCAATGCCGTTCTCTCCCAACTCCAAACCTTCATACAACTGTTGGGCTATTATCATGGTCTTGCGGGGCCCGAATCCATGTTTTCTGGCAGCCTCCTGCTGAAGACTGCTGGTGGTAAAAGGAGGCGCCGGAAAACGTAAACGCTCTTTCTTTTTAACCTCGCCGACTGCATATTGTTTAGTTTTGATAGCCGCTTCAAGCTGTTTCGCTTCAGCGGTATTGGTTACATTGATTTTTTTCTTGCCAACCGTGGCCAATTTGGCGGTAAACTTCTCTTTTTTGGCTGTACTAAAATCAGCGATAATACTCCAGTATTCTTCCGGCTTAAACTCTACGATCTCTTTTTCGCGCTCGCAAACCAATCTGACAGCTACTGATTGGACTCTACCCGCGCTTAAGCCCCGTCGCACTTTTTTCCATAAAAAAGGACTCAACTGATAACCGACAATCCGGTCTAAAATTCTTCGGGCTTGTTGAGCATTGACCCGATCCAAATCAATCTTACGCGGATTTTTGATCGAACTCTCAACCGCTTTTTTAGTAATTTCATTAAACTCAATTCGTTTAAACTGAGTAGGCTTTAAAGCCAGACTATTGGCAAGATGCCAGGAAATTGCTTCTCCTTCACGGTCCGGATCAGTTGCCAGCAATACATTTTCAGCCTTTTTTACCGAATCTTTTAATTCCTGGATAATTTTACCTTTTCCTCTAATCGTGATATATTTGGGTTTAAAATCATTTTCAACATCCACTCCAAACTGACTTTTAGGCAAATCAACCACATGCCCCATTGAGGCCTTGACCATAAATTTTTTCCCAAGATACTTCTCAATCGTCTTGGCCTTGGCTGGCGACTCAACAATCACCAATGTTTTCACAACAATACCTCCATTACCTTGAAACCCAAAAATGATCCCATAAAAAAAAGGGTTATCGAATAACCCGAAGTGACCAGAAACGATTTAGTCTAATTAAGTAAAAAAGAGGGACCCATTTCGATCGGGTGAGGTATAATCATTAGTAGTCGTTCCTCATCCGCAATAACTTTATACAATATCTGCTCCAGCTCTTTCAAGCCGACTTCACTGGTATCCATTTGTAATGCTTCGGCCAAAACTTTTTCAAGTTCATTTAAAGACAGTAAGGAACTGTTAAAAAGACGCAAAATCTCGCCCTGACAAGTAACGGTAATCTTTTTTTGTTCAGTCGGACTAAAAATACGATGTCCTTCTTCCAAATCCGATAATTCGGCTAGTTCTTCAATATCGGATTTTAAGGTGGTAGGGAGTGAATACAGTAATTTAAAAGCTCGTTCAATCTCTTCCGGTTGAAATCCTTGCTGAACCAAGGCATCTACTAAATCTCGTTCCGAGCAAATGTTCTCTCCTTGAAAAAGCACTTGTTTCATAATGAAACTAACAATTTCAATAACCCGTTCCAATTCTTTCACCTCTTGTTTCTGGCTGTTGGTTACTATTTCGGCAAAAAGGAGGCTATGCTTTATAAAAAAAAGTTTCCAAATCAGGTCTTTATTGCTAAGATTAATTCAAGAGTGCAAGGACGTGAATATTTGACAAAGAGGTTAAATTCGTAAGTTGATAATGAAAAGGGAAATTTAATTCTAATTTAGCGCTCGAATTCTGGCTTATATCTCCATTATGCTTTATCTAAATCAAAAAAGTTTTTCCTCTCAGCCAAGTATATATCATGAATATATTAATTGTAAAGTAAATGATTATTTAACACGGAGGTATAACTGACCCGGAAACCGTTTGACAACTCCTTTGAGTTCCAATTGTACCAGCACCGAATTAACCTGCGCCGATGAAAGAGAAGAGCGGCGTACAATCTGATCAATATGCAATGGTTCACGGCTCATTACTGCCAATACTTTCCGTTCAAACTCATTAGCAGTCTCAAAAGCATCCATGCCAATCTCGGAAATAGATAGCTGGGGAATGGCTAGCTCATCCAAAATATCTTGAGCGGTTTCCACTAATTTGGCGCCTTGGCGAATCAATTTATGCGGTCCTTTGCTTCCTTCGCTGCCAATATTTCCCGGTACCGCAAAAACATCCCTTCCCTGTTCCAAGGCAAAACCAGCGGTAATTAAGGAACCACTATCCTGAGCGGCCTCGACCACCACCACTCCTAAACTCAAGCCACTGATGATCCGGTTGCGGGCCGGAAAATTTTGAGCAAGGGGTCCGGTACCCAGTGGGAACTCAGTAACTACTGCACCATGCTCCGCTATGCTCTTCATCAAATTCTCGTTTTCAGGCGGATACGAAATGTCCAAACCGCACCCTAAAACAGCAATGGTCCTCCCACCCGCTTCAAGTGCCCCCCGATGAGCCTCCGAATCAATTCCTCTAGCCATGCCGCTAATAATCGTCAATCCTTGTCTGGTCAACTCAATAGCCAATTGTTTTGCATTGTAAGCTCCTACCGGAGTGGGAGTTCTAGTCCCGACAATGGCTACCGCCAGATCATCCCCATACTCAAACCCTCCTGCCACATATAATAGCGGTGGAGGATTAAAAATTTTCTTCAATAATGGAGGATAGTGGGGATCCGAATATCGACATAGATGTAATCCTAAATGTTCAATTTTGGCAAGTTCTTGTTCGGGGTCCCAATTTTTTTTGGTCGCTTCCCAAGCAACCAATACCTTCTCCCCAACGAAAGGCTCCAACGTGTGGCGTGGAGCTCTCCAAGCATCTGCCATTGAGCCATACTCTTCCAATAATTTAAAAAATCGGGTCGGTCCAACGCCGGGTACCCGATTCCACCATAACCAATATTTTAGCTCCTCATTCTCCATTGACCCACCTCCACATCATTCTTTATTCGTGGCAGATGTTGCTATTCCTGCTATTGTTAGAAAATAACGAATATTTTGGCAGAATCCTTGTATTTAGTTGCCAGGCATTTTTCACAATGTAAAGAGCACAATATAAATAATATAAAATCAATGGATTAAAAAAATGTAGTTATTGGCATTCACCGGTGGCAGCTTTTCTAAAATTGCTGTTAACGGTTAAGATAAAGATAGGGGTTGTTCATAATGGAACATCAAGAAATGGATCATATTTACCTTTGCCCGCATTGCCAAGCAGATACCCTTCATCATATTATTACTAAAGGCCATGATCTGGTCGGAATAGTCTGTTCACATTGCCAGACTCCTTCTTTAGTCAAGAAGGATGAGCTAACCTATCATCAATTAAAATGGGAAGATGAGCTGCGACAAATTCTGAATAATTTAGAAAATCCCTTTGATGAGCCATAGGAGAAATGCTAATAATGAGGAGTGAGGGGTCAGTAGACAGGAGTTAGGAGACAGAGGTCAGAAGTCAGAAGTCAGGAGTCAGAATATAATTGAAAGTTAAAATCAAAGACAAAAGGCAATTCACGATATGCGGGAATTCCTGTCTTCCAGATTCCTTCTCTCTTCTAAGTTTATATTCTGTCTCCTATATTCTGTCTCCTACTGTCAAACCTCCATAATAATGGGCAAAATCATCGGCCGGCGCTTCATTTTACCATATAAATGTTTACTCAAGATATCCCGGATCTGGTTCTTGATCGATGCCCAATCCGAATATTCCGAACAATGTTCCAGGGCAATCTTCACTTTTTCTTTAGCCTCTTCGATTAAGGCCTCGGATTCCCTTACATATACAAAACCGCGAGAAACAATATCCGGTCCGGCTACGACCTTACCGTTATCTTTATCAATCGTTACCACCACAATCAAAATTCCGTCTTGAGAAAGCTGTTTACGATCTCGTAAAACAATATTTCCAACGTCCCCGACTCCGAGTCCGTCAACAAAAACCTTCCCGGAGGCCACTTTACCAATAACTTTGATCTTATCATGGGTTAATTCAACTAAGTCGCCATTTTCGGCGATCACAACATTCTCACTCGCTACCCCGACATCTACTGCTAAACGGGCATGTTGCACTAAATGCCGATACTCACCATGAACCGGCATAAAAAATTTGGGTTTAACCAAATTTAACATCAGTTTTTGCTCTTCCTGACTGGCATGTCCTGAGACATGGACCCCGGAGACCGATTCGTAAATAACCCGGGCACCTTGTTTGAATAGATGATTAATGGTCCTGGCAATCAATTTTTCATTCCCGGGAATAGCGGAAGCGGAAATAATGACGGTATCGCCCGGTATGATATTGATCTTTTTATGTTCGGAATTAGCCATTCTTGAAAGAGCCGACATCGGTTCCCCTTGACTACCGGTAGTAATAACTGTTATCTGGTCGATGGGGTAACGTTCAATCTCATCAATATCAATTAACAGCCCATCCGGCACCCGTAAATACCCGAGATCCATAGCAATTGTTGCCACATTGATCATGCTTCTGCCGACTAAAGCCACTTTACGATTATGTCTGAAAGCGGTCTCAATAATTTGTTGAACTCGGTGAATATTGGAAGAAAAAGTGGTAACTAAAATGCGCCCCGTAGCCTCCAAGAACAATTCTTCAAAGGTTTGGGCGAGATCTCTCTCCGATGGAGTATAACCGATAGTCTCAACATTGGTGCTATCGGAAAGTAGAGCTAAAACTCCTTTATCTCCAAGCTCCGCCAATTTCCTAAAATCAGTAACTTTCCCGTCCACCGGAGTGTGATCAAATTTAAAATCAGCTGTATGCAAAATAACTCCGACTGGAGTATGAATTGCTAAGGCGATTACATCAGCAATACTATGATTTACATGAATACATTCAATCAAAAAATTGCTGCCCAGCTTAAATTGATCGCCGGCTTTCACACAAGTCATGTTTACATCGCGGACCATATTATGCTCTTCAAACTTCCCCTTTGCCAAACCCATGGTTAGTTTGGTTCCATAGATAGGAACATTAAGCTGTTTTAAGACATAAGGCAAAGCGCCAATGTGGTCCTCGTGACCATGGGTTAAAATGATACCTTTCACTTTCTCTTTATTATCGGTCAGATAAGAAATATCCGGTATCACCAGATCAATCCCCAACATATCTTCGTCTGGAAACATTAATCCGGCATCAACCACAATGATCTCCTTGTTATATTCAAAGGCCATCATGTTCTTGCCGATTTCTCCCAGGCCGCCCAAAGGGATCATAAAGACCCGGTCTTGCTTATTAAAAACGCCCAATAAAAAATACACCTCCTGTTGTGCTGTCAAACGGGGTGGCTCTCCAACTCCCGCAAAGGTTGTTTTCCGCACAGGGCAAGCCCCAACAACTCTCGGGATCATAGAAACATTCCAAAAATGACTATTTCCGCACAATAATATATGTTATATTATACCGGATTTTATTATTGTAAACAAGTACAAGTTATTTACATTATTATAGGTTCCCTTTTTACCGGAAAAAGATAAGTCGGGATTTCGTTAAATTGTGATCACTTATAAAGGTAGAATAATGAAAAAACTGGAATTTGTATATTTTCAAAGCCCTTAGGCAAAATAGTAGCATAAATAATTGTTTGTTGAGGTGAATACATGTGGGTGCCCAATACTCCAGCCCCTATGATGCAGTAACTTTGGAATGCGCTGATTATCAACCAATCCAAGCAATTAAAAACCCAACCCCGGATGAGGTTGAGTCCGTTGAAGATGCCGGATGTGATTCCTGCATACGCTATAAAAATGGTCAATGTAAAATTTACCAGTCATTCTGAATAATCATGAATGACTGGGCTGTTTTCCCACTTGTTCAATAGCCTCGATAATAACTACTAAGGCATCGGCCCGAACCTGCCGATCATCACGGGAAATTCTCGCAAAAATCTCGCCTTCAGGACTTACCGCATATTTGCCCTTAAGCTTGGTTAAAGCGATCGCTATTGCATCAGCCCTGCATCGGTCACAAGTACAATAATTAAGGTGACTTTTTTTATATTCATTATAAATCTCGACAATTACATCTTCCATATAATTCTTAAAACTCATTAAAACCACTCCTAAAATTGAGGATGAACTATTTTAGCGGCTGGACTCGGTAAAACCAATTCTTGACCAGCTTTCACTTTGGTCTCATCGCTAATACCGTTTAGATCCTTCAAAGCCGCCAAAGTAACACCATAGCGCTTGGCAATCCGCCATAATGTCTCCTTGGGCTTTAAAGTATAAAAACGTTCAACCGGTACTGGAATGAGCAAAGTAGTATTCATTTTAATAATTCCGGTCTTTCCCAAATGATTGTTGGCGGCTACCATTTGTAAGTCACTAGCAAATTTTTTGACAATGCTGGAAAGCGAATCACCTTTCTTAATTAAATATCGAATTTCTTTATACTTGGAATTAGCATTACTTTCATTGCCAACAATTGCCGGACCATTCTGATCGCTTTTTATAGGAGTGAAGCGTACTTCAGGCTTCTCTTCATCGAGCGGTAACTTATCGGCTTCTGAGACGGGATTTTGCTCCGGTGGAATTCCACCCGCATTACCATTGGCGCCAGCGGCGCTGTCACTTAGATTTTTGGTATCGGGAGTTTCAACGGGAACTTGAGGCGCGGCTGCAGGGTTTTCGCCTGCAATAGGGCCAAGTAATTTAGGCGTAAGCACCAATATTACTTCATTTTGAGCATCGGGAACAGTCTGCAAATTTGAATTTTCCTTGGCAAATAACTCGCTTAACACTGGAAATNGGAAAGGACTGCCTTTCATCATTTTATATTCGTTACGTTGCAGCAAACCGGACAACAATAGGGATTGGCCTAATTCCAACCGGATCGTCGATTCAAACTCCCGGGTAACCACCCAAGGTACCCAAGTAGACCCCGGTTTTGGTTTCGATTTATTGGCAATCGTACTTACGGTAACCTTAACCATCAGTGTTACTTGATTATTTGCATTAATCCGGGGAGTAATCGCCAAACTGGTCCCCGCATCCACATATTCAACTTTATAATTAATATCTCCTTGTTTATTCTTTTCAGTAATCAGCGGTACCTTATCACCAAGAAAAATTTTAGCCTCATGATTATCCAGACCGGTCAAATTCGGCTTGGTCAAAATATTTAGTTGAGGATTTTCATCAATTTTTTTACATTGTTGTTCGGTTAATACATTGGCTCCCATATGCGGCGGAGAAAAAGCATTATCGATACCGATTTCTTTCCATAGTTGGGCGTTAACCTCTTCCAATTTAGCCTCAACACTGATCTTTGGTAAATCGCAGTCCAAACGTGCGATAATCTCGGCTATATTGGTTATCTCGCTATCATTAGCCATAACCGTGATTTGATTGGTGCTATGATCAGCTTTGATTCGATTCTTCGGGATGACTACTTCGATTGACTCCGCTACTTCCTTGGCATCGGCAAATGTTAACTGAAATACCTTGGAGATTTTACGGTCAAAATTTAGCTTAATAAAATTGGCGTTCCCAACTACCGCAGTTGGCGAATCAGGCAACCAACGGCAACTATACCCGTATGTTTTAGCAATAACTGAAACTGCATCCTTAAGTGTAACGCCATATTTTAAAGTTAAGCTGACCTCCCCATGAACTACCGGCTCCATGATCACATTAAATTTGCCTGCTTCAGCCAAACTACGAAAGACATCTCGTAAATCGGCATTTACAAATTCAATGTTTTTGGCGACGATTGGTTGGTCGACTCCAAAAACAGTAGTCGTCGTAATCACAAAAAATATCGCAAAAAGTAAAATTATATAGGAGTGTTTTTTTTGGATCAATGGACGGTCCCCCCTAACGAAATAACTGTCTCAACCCCATCTTTAGAATAAGTTAAGACCTTGGGTGTGATTTTCCGAATCTCTATTCCAAACTCAACCAGGCTTTCCCCTTCACAAACCACAAAAGACTCCTTACTGGCAGTTACTCTCACTAAACCCCGGATATCATCGGCTGTTTCAACAACTCCCTGGTATTCCAAAAAACCTAAATTCTTCGGGGGGGATACAATACGCTTAGCGGGGTTCCTTTGATATACCGAAGGGATCACAAAGGGATTTTTTAAGGGGCTAATTTTTGACCCTGCCGATTTCTGTTGGGTACCAATTACGGCTTCATCGGAACGATGCATTATGATTGGAACGTTTGCAGCTATGGCGGATACTGCCGGGCGGTTTACTCCGGACGGTATTCTTAATACTACCTGCCGCTCCAAAAGAAGCATGATCACATAACCCAGACTGCCGCCTAAAATGATAAAGCCTAAAAAAAGTACTATCATGTTTAACCAATGCTGAGATCGCGACAAAGACACTATAGCCACCACTTTTTTACTTATTTCGCTTTTCTTGTTAAATAAATAATGGTCCCTCGTCTACGAAGTATAGCGATTCTTACAAATTGGAGGACAGTTCAAAAGCATTTAATGTAATTTGATAATGCAGCCGGGGCTTGCTGCCTTTGGAAATACTGTTTAACTCCATATTTTCCACTTGCAATAGGAAACTACTGTTGGTGATGGAGTCCAAAAAGCGGATCACTTGGGAAAAATAAGCATTTCCTTCAATGTTTAGCGCAATGTATAGCAGGCGATGATCTTGGGCAAACGGTTGAAAGGTCTGATTTGCCGTAATTTGTTGTACTTTTATTCCACTGGCCTGGCTCATAGAATCAATCTGAGAATATAATTCCGCCAGTCGTAATTGCGCGGGAATTATCGGAGTCACTGCTTCTTCCTGTGCTTGCGCATTGTGAAGAGCTTGTTCCAATTGGGCTTGTCCGGCCACTTTAGCCTTAACCAATTGTAGATTAGTCGCTTTGGTTTTAATCTGTTCGCGAATCATTTCGGCTCGATTTACGAGCGGGAGATACCCGAGGTAATATATGACTACGGCGCAAATCAAAAATGTGAAACTGAGCATAGTGGTTTTAATTGGTCTGGACACCCGTTACACCCCTTTTCACTAAAATACCGCTAATTTTAAAATGAATATAATCCCGACCTTTGATTGCTTGTTCCGGTTTCAGCTGACTGAACGTTGCCTTATTGCGTTCCAAGTCGCCGAGAAAATTAGCAAAGGCTTTATAATTAATGGCTCCCCCGTTTACATAGAAACTGCCGTTGACACCGTTAAACCCAATCCTTTCAAACCAAATCATATCCGGTTTGGTTTCGATCAAAGTATTCAATACCTTTAATGGTACCAGGTAGTCGGCATATACTTTTTGCTTAAGATTATTCTTATCGCGCAATCGCTGGAGAGTGGTTTCCAACTGGATAATTTTTTGGTATGAAGTGTTATAACTTTTCAGTTCGGAATTGAGCCGTTCCAGTCTGATTTCGGCTTGTGAATTTCCATAGGCTACATACCCAAAATAGCAACATACACCGAAAACTAAAATTGCACTCATTACCCAAAACCCAACCCGTTTCGGATTAAATTTGGTTCGTGGCTGGTTTTGGCTCTCTTCCGGTAATAGATTAATCATCAACATTCAACTCCCCGTAATGCTAAACCAATGGCACCCGAAAACTGATACGGATTTCCAAGCAAAGTGGCCCGATCTGTCATCTTTGAGTTAATCTGCAGGGGACTTAAAGGATCTGCCCGTCCAACTTTTAGCCCAAGTTTGCTTTCCAAATGGGAGGTCAAGTTGCGCAACTTACAACCGCCACCGGTTAAGATGCATTCAGTAACACAGACTCCGGGAAATTGCAACGTAAAATAATCAAACGAACGTTGAATCTCCATCACCAACTCTTTCAATTTTTCAGCGATAAGCTGGTTAGCCCGGTAGCTTTCGGATTCTTGTTCGGAAGCTATAAATTGATAATCGGCATCTCCTAGATTGCACTTTAAGGCTTCGGCTTTCTCATTGGAGATTTGCAATTGTTCAGCGATCGACAGGGTTATTTTATTGCCGGCTGTGCTGATGATACGAATCTCCCGGATGCTTCCCTGATAATAGATACACATCTGAGTCATAGTCGCTCCGATATCCAGTATCGCCAATCCGCTCAAATCAAAAGCATCAAGGGCATCAGGAGCACCGAAGGTGCTCGGAGTACCGAAAGTACCAAGAGCACCTTCGGTGCTCAGGGAACGGAGTTGAGCAAAAGGTTGTGCATCAATCGCCACAGTTTTTAAACCAGCCTGTTTCAAACAGTTGAGTCGCCGGTGAATAATCTGACTAGGAGCCGCCACTACCATTAATTCCATCTCTCCGTTGTCATGCTGGCGAATAATTTCCCAGTCATATTCAGCTTTAGTAACCGGAAAAGTTAAAAATTTCTCAACTTCCAAACGGATCACTTCAGTCAATTTCGGGCCATGCATTACTGGTAAATTGAGATGCTTAATCGTTACTGTATTACCATCCAGGGCGGTAATTATTTTTTTATGTTTAACATGAGCCTGATAACAAGCCTGTTGAAGTGCGTCAATAACAATGCTTTCATCGATAATCAATCCTTCGG
>WSSedL1CaDRAFT_10001296_pt1 | contig 14920 bp, 16 predicted proteins | sample WetSurSL1Cattail_FD_9464 | JGI IMG/M metagenome (IMG submission 9464)
AAACTAGAAATTAATGTTACTACAGGTGCTATAACATTAAAAGATTCTTCTAATAATATCGTTATATATTTAGGCCCTTAATATGGCAAAATTTAAAGTATTAAAAAATGGGTTTACTGATATAGACAGTACTGATATATCTGATTTTTCTATCCATAGCGATTATAAATGTCAAAAATTGGCATTAGCAGATAGTGTTACCGTAGTTATGGACGCTTTTTCAGGTTCTGCAAGTGGAGTTATAAACCATAATTTAGGTTATATTCCTTCATTTTTTTGTTTTGTTGAGTACGGTGGAAAAGGATACGAAACAGTAGGGAATGCAAATCCTATTTTAAAATTGAAGGCAGCCAGATTTTTTGACATTAATGCTTCAGATAATTATATTTATAGTTGGGACGCTAATGGTGATCAAGTAGACCATAATTTAGTATACGGAGATACTATTAAATTTAAACTCAATCCAAGCAATACATCACTACCATCACCACTTAACGAATCAACAACATACTATTACAAAAGTGATTTTAGTTCTACAAAATTCTATATTTCAGCCACTCTTGGCGGTAGTACTATTGATTTAAGAAATGGTGTTGGCCCAGAATCTAATTACTGGGCAAAAACAAATAACTTTGAGGATTTGTATGATTTTTATGTTGATGCGGTATTTGATATTTATGCCGATGATACAAAATTAAATATACAAGTTACAGTATCTGACTTAGATGGGAGAGTTAATTTTAGTCAAGAATCTTTCATAGTAAGGGCATTTTTTATAATGGATGAAATTATATGAGTCGAATGATGATTGCCCCAGCAAATGGATCTATTGGTTCTACTCCATCGAAAGATATGGTATTCGATTCAAATTTAGATTATATGTTGATATTATCAGAAAGAACAGATATATCAGATGGGTCTGGAGTATTAGAAATAACACATGGTTTAGGTTATATACCATCATTCTATCATTTTGAAAGCGCTGATGGTTTAACGTGGTATAGACCTACATACTCTGGGACAGGAGGAGCATATGCTGATACAAATAAAATTTACATAAATACATACGATCCAAATATACATGTAAGAACTATTATTTGGGCTAACTCTCAAGACAATTCAGACGGAGGTACAAAAAATAATGCTTTTGGGAATCTTTTAATTGCAAAAGATGGGTACGATGTTTTAGAAGAAACGGACTTACGCAGATTCAAGTTTGCTAGTAGCGCTGGAATATTGAAAATAAAAGAAAAAAGAACAATCACGGTATCAGGAACGGGAGACGGAACATTCACAAACACATACTATCATGGTTTAGGATATGTTCCTCAAGTATATGTTTTTGTTGGCGGGATACAAATACCAACGTTCTATTCACAGGGTGGAGGTATGGCACTTTCTTACTCATTTGAAGTTGATAGCTATAAAATAACTTGTACAGTATTTACGTCATTAGGAGAGCCAACAACAAGTGTTGATTTTAATATTCAAATAATGTTAGATAAAATAGCTTAACTCGACAAAACTACTTAAAAATGTTATAATTTTAATTAATATGGCTTCAAAAAATGAAAAACGAGCTGCTGAGTTAGGACTGACCTTAAAAGAATATAAGGCTACTTCAGAATACAAAAATAGTAAAAAATCTTCTGATTCACAAAAAAAAGAAGAAAAGCAGATAAAAGAGTACTATAATCAAAAAGAGTCTGATATTGAAGATAAAGCTTCAACAGATTCTACTAGATTAGCGGAGGATTTAACAAATGCGCTAGAAGATGCTGGCGTAAAACAAACAAGAGCTACTGAGGATTATGTAAGAAATATTGAAAATATTGAGGCGAACAAAGCCGCAGATGTTGATGACGTTAATAATTATGTAGCTACTCAATCAACAAGAACTAGTGAAGATCTTGACACATCTTTAGCAAAAGAATCTCGTCGATATAGTATCGAATATGATAAAACTAATCAGTCTCTTGCTGACTCAGGATTGACATTTTCTGATAGAAAACAAGAAAAAATTGATGCTGCTGGTAACGCACAAAATATAGCTGACGCACAGACTATAGCTAGTAGATCATTTCAAGACATTGCTAGATATGAAGCGGTAAAAAATCGTGATATTGAACTCAATTATGGACAACAAACAGCAGAAGAAGAAGTAAAGAAAGCAAGAACTCTTGAAGACATTTTAAATGAACAAGCTGACGCAAAACTTAAAGAACAACGTGGGCAAGAGGATATTACAACTAGTAAGGCTATAGATATTCGTAATAATGATTATGCTGAAACCGGAGCGCTTAGTGACACTTCAAATTTCTACGATACAGCTTCTAATACACAAAAAAATCAACAAGATTTATTAACTACTAACGGATAGTTTTATGCCATTATCTATTGAAGAAGCTATCAAAAAATATTCCGGAGGTGATGACGCATATGCACTCAAACTAAAAGAGCATATTAGAAATGCTATGGGGTATTCTAATTACAAAGCAAAGTTACAAGGCGCTGTAGATACTACTATTGATACTGGAGATGTTAGCAAAATGGATCCTGCAACTATAGCTAGAAATAGAAACGCGAAGCAGGGGATAGTGCAAGATAACATAAACAGTGCCGCTACTGTTGTAGATAAAATTGATAGTACGGCCGGAAGCTTAGCAGAAGCTCAGGCAGCGAGAGAACGTGCGGCTGCTAAAGAGAAGCAAAATGCTATGGGTTTTAATAATGGAGTAGTATTTCAGCCAAAGGATAAATTGGATGAGATGATTCTGGCATATCAACAAAATCCAAAAAATCCAGATGGTAGCGTAAAATCTTTGCAACAATTTGAGGCTGAAACAGCAGAATTCTTTAGCAAAGATAGTGGTGGGATAGATTTTAATGATGGCAGAGCGTCTATTCCAGTAACAAAAGCGTTAGATCCACAAGAAATAAAAAATAGAATATCTGAAAGAGTTCCTAAAGATTTCATTGGGAATGAAGACAAATATTCCTTAATGTCTCAGGGTTATTCAGAGAAACAAGCTAAAGAGTTTCAGGGGGCTTTACGGTATGATACTATGTCAGCTCCTGAAAAGCTTATTTATCAGGTTTCAAACCCAGAAATGGCTAAAAAACTTGAATCTGGAGTAATCAGCAAAGACCTTATTCAAGATATTGGTACTACAACGGATCCAAAGACAGGGCAGACTGTCCCGAAGTATTCCTTTGAGCAACTAAAGGAGAAATATCCAAATGTTTCTGATTCAGATTTGAAAACAATGATTGCTCCGGTAGAGAAGAAATCTATGGTTGATGACATTTCTCAGTGGTATACTCCAGATATGAAGTCTGCTGTTGAAGATATGGTTGGAAATGAGGGATATGCTAAATGGATGGCTGATGATAAATATAAAGAATTGAAAGCGAAGTTAAACCTTGAATACGGTGGCGTATTTACAGATAGAGATATTGACCAAATAATCTATAGCGTTATCCGCCCATCCCAATAAATATGGGAAGACTATACCAGAGAGAAAAAATATTTGAAATGAGCCAAGATCATGGTAACGATGGTTTCTCTTTACCAAATAAAGAAGGATTAAAGAATTTTGCTACATCTACTGTCGTAAGCGCTCTTGAATCAGCTTCTGGTCTTTCTGCCGCTGGCAGGGCTGCTTTTGGCGTACAAGCAGAACAAAATACTACTCCAGATACTAATAATGTATTATCTGGAAATTCCCCAATAGCGAAAGAACTTTCTTCTGGTTTTGGTAAAGCAGAAAACTATCTATCCTCAAAAGCAGAAGAAATTAAAAAATCTGATTCATATAAACCAGAACTCAACACTATAGAGGGTAAAGATGGGAAATATGACTGGAGTAAATTAAAAAATACGAATGTTATTTTAGGGGAGCTAAGTAATGTTGTAGGGTCAATGCTACCAACTATCGCAGCTGCATATGTTACACGAGGTAAATCGCTCCCTGCTAATTTTGCTACTACAGCGGGTGTCGAAGCTGCTATGGAAAAAGGGTCTGCAGTACAAGATTACGAGAAAAGCATTGCTAGACAGCGCGGTATAGAAGTAAGTCAACTTTCTCCTGAAGATAAAGCACTAGCGAATAGTGCTTCTACTGGTTACGGAATGATCGCAGGATCTCTTGGATCTATATTGCCTACTAAATTTATCCAAGGAGCTTTTGGAAAAAAAGCTGCTGAAACTTTAATGAAGCGTATTTTTATAAATGCTCCTATTAAAGCCTTGCAGGACATGACTATAGAAGGTTCTACTGAGGGTATGCAGCAGTTCTCACAGAACGTTATAGCGAAACTTAATAAAATAGATCCGAACAGGCCACTTTCCGATGGGGTAATTGACTCTATTATTGGTGGCGCATTAGGTGGAGGCGTAGCTGGTGCCGCTGAAGGATTATCAAATGGAAATCAAACTCCAGTTGCCCCTATAACTGGCGAAAATAAACAATTAGAACTTCCAGCGCCAACTAAAGATGTCCCCTTCACTGATACACAAAATCCAAAGGCTGAAGAGGTTTTCGCTAAAACAATTCAGTCTTTACCAGAAAAAACAGTAAACGTTGCTGCTGAAGGATTAGCTAGGCCGATGCCAGCAGAATCTATAGCATCACTATCAAAAGAAGAACTAATGCATGTTGGTATAGCTCTCAACGCCGCTAAAGAGATCCCTGGAGCGAATATCGAAGCAATTGATAGCAATATCCATCTTATTGAGAGTACTGGCGTTAAGGTTCCGACTATTGCCACTTCTGTTCAGGAAGATAAAAAAACAGTTGCCAAACCTGAGTTAGAACAAAAAATTGTTGAAAAACCAGTTGCGGAAGCAAAAAAACCGGAAGTAGTAACTGAGAAAAAAATTGATACTACAATAGAAGAAAAGAAAAATGTGCCAGATAAAGTCCCAATTTTTAAAGGAAAAGATATAGCTAAAGATGCCGAACAACTTGGGAGCGACCAGGGTGGATTGAGCGACTATACTCTTGATAAAATAAAAAGTGAAAATTTTGTAAATGATACAGTTAGTATTTCTGAACTTAGAAAAAATGATAAAGACTTAGACCAATATCTTAATGAGAAACAAGATGTTAGAGAATATGAAGGAGATCCGTTTGGGATGTCCCCAATTGTATCTTCTAACGGAGAAGTCGTTGACGGATACAACCGTATACATCAATCTATAATTGATGGAAAAACTGAGATAGAGGTGTATAGAGGTGTCGCCAAGGAAGAAAAACAAAAATCTTTTCCTCGTTTTGAACCTACTGAAAAAGAGATAGCTGAAGGGTATGTAGAGTCTACAGGAGAAGGCTCCTCGGTTACAAGAAATGGATTTGCTGAAAAGGCTAACGAATATGCTAACGAATATGCCAACAAAAATACAAAAGATGGAGAAAATTTTAATGAAAATTTTGAAAAAGCAAGGGAAGAATATATAAAAAAATATTCAAAAAATAATAAAACTAAAAAAGAAAAAGTTCGTACTAAAGAGATTCTTAGTAAAATAACCGACCAACAAATAGAAAATGTATTTAGAAAAGAATACGTTAGAAATAAAATATTAGAGATAAGTAATACAGTAAATCCAGCGCTTAGAAAACGGTTGTCTTTTGCTATAGTGAGAGAAATTATCGATGATTACGGTAACGTGAGTCTTGGACAGTATAATAGAAGTGAAGGTCGTATTGATATTTCCATTGCAAAAACAAGCGAAAAGAACCTTGAGAATACGATCATCCACGAAATAATGCACAACGCTTGGGATTTTTTCGAGAGAAAAGAGCGGGCTGTCATTATGGATTATGTGAATAGCATGAGCCTCCAAGAAAAAAGAGATGTTTTTGGAAAAAATGATAGCGGAGAATGGGTATATGATATTTATGAAAAAAAATATAAATCAAAAAACATGCTTCTCGCAGAGGAGATTGTAGTTACTCAGTCTGCAAATAGTCATGAAACTAATCCGGTCATTGTGGCGTTCAGAGATGTCGTTTCTTCTATTATAAAACTCATTCATAGGGTAACTGGGCTTCTTGATAAACAATACAAAGGAATAAAGGCTCGGGAACTTTTCCGTGGTATTTTTGATGAGGAAAATCCGATGTTTACTAACTCCTGGAGAATGGCGACAAACGAAGTCCTATATAAAGTTAAAAAACAATCGGATGATTGGAAAGGGAAGCTACCAGAAAAAGCGATCAAGAAAGTAACCGCTCCAATCAATATCGATACGAATGTCACGTCAAAGAATAATCTCCGTACTCAGCAGATATTTAATAGCGCCTGGAGAAAGCTCTACAAAGAAGAGGCTCCTGGAAAATTTACTGATCTTCTCGTGAAAAAAGAATATTCCGACGTGGCAGTCAAAGCCGGAGAGATAGCATTTGCTTCTGGAAAAAGAGTTGGAAGAGAAAAAGCTGCAGTAAAATCACGAGAAGAAAAACAAGCGATCAGAGAAAAAAGTGCTGCTAAGATAAAGGAAATCCGATCGTCTCTTCGTGTAATGTTTAAAGAAAAGACTGCTACAGCTCAGGAAATAAAGGCAAAAGTTATTGAATACGTCAAAGAAAATTTGCCGAAAAACATGCACGGCAAGTATTTGGTAGCTGTAAAAAACGCTAAGACAAGCGTATATTTGAAAAAGGTGATAACATCAGTCGATGAACGACGCGCTAAATATGAGCGAAGCATTCTAGTGAAGTCTATCACAGAAGTTGCTGATAATATTCAGAATTTGCCGGTAGACATCCAGAGAACGATTATAGAAATTACTTCCGAGATTGAGCTGAAGAAACATACTAAGAGACTCTTACAGAGGCTTAACAGCACAAAAGAGTATCTCGATACCAAAGAAAATGATCACGAGATGCCGCGCCGAGTTCTTAATGAACTAGGTATTCTTGAGCGTACTCCATTTGAGAAGCTTTCTACTCAGCAATTGATTGACATTAATAATAGACTCCAGCAGTACAACAATGTCGGACGGAATATCATGAAGGACAAGGCGGTTCTTGCAAAGAAAACGTTAGAGGAAAATCTTGCTGATATTGAAAAAGGATCTCAAAACATGGATAAAGTGAGTCCAGAAGATCGTTTGAATACATTCGTAAAGGACAATCTGGAAAATCCAGACGATATTACTTCGTTTAAGGACAAGGCAAGGGAGTTTTTCTCAATGGATAAAGATAAATTTGTTAGACTGAGACTTTCTATGATGGGTATGGATCGCTTATTTAATGTTCTTGATGGGCGAGCCGATTATAAGGGAGTAAATTATAATACTTTCAAAGTACCCGTAGACGAAGCTCATAATCAATGGCAGTACGCCGAAGATAAAATTAAGCGATCGTTTTACAATACTATTAACGAATTAAAGCTGACTGAAAAGAACTCCAAGCGTATCGCTATATATGCGTATATGCAGCAGCGCGGGGGTACAAAGAAGCTGATTGAGGATCATGGATACACTAAAAAACAGCTCGAAGCTATAAAGCTGACAGATAGGGAAATGGCCATGTATAAGTTCATGCGAAACCATCTCGACGACTTGCATGCTTCTTTGACAGAAAAAATGGCGAAGGAAAATAATGTCAATCTTGGAAAGCAAGAAAACTATTTCCCGATGATGACAAATTATGGCGTTACTAAGCCATTGTTGGAAGAACTGGAACAGATGGGCAGAATGAAATCAGTGGTTTTTGGAGCGACACAGGAACGTAAAGAAAACGCCCATCAGGTACTGAAGCTTGATGCTTTCCAAGTGTTCGATTCATACGTTGGAAAATCTACATATTTTATTGCGATGGATTCTACTATCCAAAAGTTGAATAAAATTGCATCTTCAGAAAAATACAGAAAAGCAGTTGGAGAAAATGCACAACGATCAGTTTTGACATGGTTAGATGTTCTTGCAAGAAAGGGTGGGTCTGTTAAGAAGGAAGCCAGGTGGGAAGAAAAAATGAATGAATTCAATAATAATCTTTCTGTTGTAATGCTTGGACTTCGTATTACTACTATTGTTAAACAACCTCTAGCTTTACTCGATGGCGCTGCTGAAATTGGTGCATATGCATTTTCCGGTACACGAATGATACTCGATGAAAAATGGCGAGATTTTATACGAGAAAATAGTTCTGAAATGAGGAACCGCGCTGGTGGAGATCCTGCTTTCATGGAAATATCTCACGACAAAGTTCTACCAAAAATAAAAGATAAGGCAATGGCCCCGATAAAGTTTCTTGACCAATATACTGCCGGAGCAGTTTGGGCTGGTGCATATACTAAAAAAATGGACGAACTTGGTGAAGTAGTAGACTTTAATAATGTTAATAGCGATGCTATAAAATATGCCGACCTTGTTGTCAGAAAAACACAGGCATCAGGAAGTTTTAAGGATCTTCCATTGGCTCTCACAAATGAATACAGAACAGCATCAAAATTAATATTTAAATTTCAGACTTTCGTTTTAAATAGATGGAGCTATATTTCAGAGGATCTTCCAGACAAAATAAAAAATAATAAACCATTGGCAGTGCAACAAATTTCCTTCTTGATGCTTTCGATGATAGCTGAAGCAGGAGTAACAAATATATATCAAGGAATAATGGGGTCAGGAGGTGGTGACGATGATAAAGATAATATGTTTGTCAAAGCAATAAAAAATATTATCTCATCGATACTCCAAACCGTTCCGTTATTAGGACAGGCTATCTCGTCTACAAGATATGGGTCAAACCCACTTCCGTTAGTAGAGATAATTAATAAATTCTTCGATTCATTAAAACAAGTATCATCAGCTAAAAAAGCATCTACAAAAACAAAACATTCGATAAGATCAATGTCGTATATTATTGGGACATATTATGGTATACCAACAGAACAAGCAAGACAGTTATTAGAAAAATCATTATTCGGAAAATAGTAGCTGCGTTGTCTCTTTTGTGATTCAATGTGGGAAAATAAGGAAAAAAAGTCTTATTCAACTGAAACATATATATTATACTTCAGAGTTTGGTTAAGGCTTTTTTTTGTTTTGTATTTTAACTATTTGACAGAACTTATGACACATTGATAGTAAACATCAATCGAAAGGGCTTTGTAATAGGTGTTATAACAGAGATCGCAAAGAATATAAGAAAAAATATTATAGAGAAAATAATAGAAAGAGTTGACACCGTATCAAACTTGTGCTAACATCTAAATACATAGCTTAATTATTAATAAAAAACTATGGAAATCCCGAAGAATATCGTAAAGGAGAAGGCAATCGAACAGTTGTCAGGAAAGATCGAATTAGAAAGCGCCACATGGGCCGGAAGATTAGCAGAGAAAGTAGAGGCAGAAAAGAAATTAGTAGGCGGTCCTTTCTCAGAGGATCAAATCAAAAACTATGAGAAGACTGCTAGTTTCCTTAATGGAAAAGACCAGAAACATTATATGCAGTCTTTTAGCAAGCTCTCTGTCGCCGAACGAGAAGATTATTCCGCTATCCTTGAGTACAAGACGGCTGAAAATCGTGTCAACAATGCTATCGTTCAAATGGAAACAGCCTTGGCTCGGGTAAATGCTTGCACAGAAGTTAAAGAATTAATTGAGTCTTCCATGACGGATAAGGATAAGAAATAATATGACTATCATTCCAAGTAAAATGTACTCTGGAGTTGAAGTCCAAAAAATTGCCGGAATCAAGTCACGCCAGTATATCGCGAAGTATATCAAAGAAGGGTATCTGATCGCTCTATCTACTGGTAAGGGTCAGGGGCAACGTTATATGATTCCAGGAACTTGTTTAAAAGACTTCATCACTAGGTATAAAAAAGGACTAACGAACGGAAAGAAATATACATCTGAGGAAATTAAAAAAATATTAGAAGAAACAATAAGTAATCTATGAACAAATCAACCATCACACTTATTGAGACAAATTCTGGGCATTGGTATGAAATCCAAAATGAAGAATTTGAAGAGCCATTGTATCTTCCATCGAGTACAACTATCCTCAGCTGTTTCCCGAACCCAGGACTAGATCTTTGGTTTCAGACTACTAATTACGAAGAAATAAAGAAAAAGCAGGACGAGGGGAAGCGACAGGGAACAAAAGTACATAAGATCATCGAGTTGCGTATCATGGGGCAGACAGTCCTCGGAAGTGGCATCTCAGATGCTCAAATTTCCCTCCTAGGACTCTCTGACAAGAAATTGATACAATACCTCAAAGAACCACTAACAGAGCGTGAGGAAGAGGCTTTAGTAGGTGTAGAGAACTTCTGGGAAGAGTTCAAACCGATCACCGTCGCTTCTGAAATAATGGTGTATTCCAAAAAGTATGGATACGCTGGAACGGCTGACTGGGTAGGATACTTATGGGACGCAAAAAAGAAGAAATATGAATTATGGATTATAGATTGGAAAATCTCTAAATCCGTAGAACGAGGATATGATCTCCAGGGGGTGAGTTATTGGAAAGCATTCGAGGAAACATATGGAAAACGATACCCAAACATGCGAATTGGTATTCTACAGCTAGGAGCTAATAAGTGTAATTACTCATTCAAAGAGGTAAAAAATAAAAAAGGAGATCTGTCAAAAGACAAGAATAAGGCAAAAAAAGTTGCATGGAATTTATTCTTAAAGACAAAAGACATATACGATGATATTTATCCAAATAAAAAACCACAGCAGACGAAGAGGCGAGAACAGTTCGACGCTTTACCAATTTACAAGAAAAAGGGGAAAATAATTAATTTATCTTAAAAATATGTTTGGTATTATCGTAGCGTTTGTATTTATTATTATTGTAGTTGTTCTTTTGAACAACAAGTCTAATAGACACGAAAAACTAACTAGAATCGCAATACAAAAATTAGCAAAAGAAGTCAATAGAGAAATAAGATTCTATGATCTTTCAAACGAAATAAATGTAGTTGTATTAGATTATATAAAGGAATCAAGAAAGGAATCAATAATAGACATCCCTGGTTATTTGCGTAATTTAGTAGATACTGTAAATAATCATGAAGATACTTTTGTCGCAATAGTAAAATATCTAGATATAAATATAGAAAAGAAAATAACTGAGGCTAAAGTTGAAATAGTTGCAACGCATAATAAGTCTAACAACCGCAAAAAGTAATATTTTTGCAATAAAATAATTTAAAATTCTATGGAAAAAGAAGTAATGACGGATGATGAATTAGATGCACAATTGGGAACAGGCTCAAGACAATTCACAAAGTTTAGAACCTTGAGCGTTGATAACGGCACAGATACTATGGGAACTGGAGCTACCGGAGATTTTGTTGAAAAACAATATGATCCAGCGACACAAAAAACAACGCGCGTAGCGTTCGCTGATATGTTTCCTGGTATTATCCTCGCTTCTAAGGCTCAAGTAGCTGACAAGGCGAAATACCCATCTTGGAGGACTGGAGAGTTTGACCCGTCGAACGTAGAAGAGCTTATCAATGTTTTCCCGCTTAAAGAAGGTAAATTCATCAAAGATGATGCTGGTAATACAAAGATGGCAAGGATGACGTACCGTGATCTCAAGGCTTTAAAAAGCACCCAGCAGCCAGACGGAAGCTCTGTCAGTACCTATAATTACTCCATCGTTCTCTATGTTGGAGTGGATGGAGAAGTTATCAAGCTCAAATTCAAGGGTTCTAGCCGTGGTAACTACTTCGATTACAGTAAATTAATTGCTAAGATGGGAGCTAAAATTTATAATGTTGTGACATTATTCGACACCTATAAAGACACAACTACTGGTAAATACGCGATTAAATTCGATTTCGATAAGGATTTAGAAGGCAAACCAGTCAGTGTTGATCCAGATAGTGTTCGTGAAATGCGCATACAGGTTGCTAAAAGTATGGCACCATTCCAGGGGAAAGCTCTCGCTAGCGGAGTAAGTAGTAAGGCGCTCAACAGCGGATTTGACGCTGTTTCAAGACCTGCTGACACATCACCAATTCGAGAAGATGAAATTATAGGAGGATCGCAAGATTTTAAAGAAATGGAAACCGAAGAAGATGAAGAGGTTCCATTCCCAAGTGATATTTAATAATAAAATATTATGAAAAAAGAAAAATTAACACATCAACAACTCATTATTAAGACAGCGTTTCAGTGTGAGTCTAATGATAGGGAATTTGTTCCAGCTAAATATGTCAAGATCATGAGGTAATTTCCTCTCGACTACAGAAAACGCATATCAGAACTAAAGCAAAAAGGTCTTATTGATCGAACTGGAAGCGACGGTAGATTTGCATCTTTCTCCCTTACAACAAAAGGGAGAAAGATGTACTGGAACTTTTAATAGATTCGTTCCTTATATATCTAGGACGCTTGACAGAATTATAAAAAAAATGCTACAATGTAAATACATTCATCATTAGTCTAGTAATGGTGGCCAAAAATCCCTTCGGGGGCTTCTAACGAAGTTTTGACCCTATATCACTAGACTGGTATAGGGATTTTTGTTTGTATTTTTGGATTCTTGCAGGGTAACTGGTTATCCACCGGTTATCCACAAGAGATCAAAAAAAGACCTCGGCTATAGTCAAATATAAGATTCTTTTATGCAACCCAGCTAGCCCTGGGGTAAGGGGAACCTTACCTAAAAAGTTAGCCAAAGGGAACCATAAAAGGAGGGATTACCCTCCTTTAAGATTCCTTTAAAAGATTCATTAAATTTTAATTTAAAACTTAATAGATATTTATTGAATTTTTACAATATATATTTATTAAAAAGTAGATTAATAAATAGTAAATCAAGTGAATATTATGCCAAAAAGTAAAAAAATAACAAAACCAGAGCCAGAAGGAGTAAAAGAAATGATGAATATTTTTTATACCATCAACCCAACATTAAACTGGGCTAATAGGACTTTCCGATCTTCTGCGATATTTATGATCGAGAAATTCGGAAAAGATGAGTCTCTTGCAATGGCAAACGCGGCTGTTTCGATCCAGGGTCAGCCTTACGCTCCAACTATTACAAATCCATGGGAACTAAAGGAAAAACTGATAAAAGTGAAAATGTTTTTTGGTAGGAACAAGGAAATTAATCAGGGTAATATTTCAAAAATATGAAAAATAATTGCGAAAACTGCGTGCGTAAAAACACACAAGAATGTGACGATTGCTCTAATACCTGGGAGGACACTAATTGTTCTTGCCACATAAATCCACCATGTTCATTTTGTGAAAATAATCATTTTGAAGAAAAAATATATGATTAAATTTGAACGCGAGGAGCTTGATGCTTGGAAAAGTTATGGTTTAGATTATTTCCTTGATGTTTTAAATGGAGAAACTCCGATAGAAGAAGCTAGAGAAAACTTGCAAAGCTTCAGAAATTCAGAGTTTTATACTGGGACAAATGAGGAATATAAAAAAATAAAAGAATAAAATTTATGATCTACAAAGTTATTTTTAATATACCAAATGAAAAATATCCAACTGAAATTCATATTAGCAAGGAACGAATGGAATATCTGGCTCCGAAACTTTCAATAAAGGGGCATATTGTGGAGATTGATGGATGTTATTTCAATACTTCTTACTTCGTAAAAGCTATACCAGACGCGGAAATGAGCCGGATGGATGCCGCACCAGATCGTTTGAGACTGCAGGAAGCGCCGAGAACACCAGAAGAAATAGCAAATCGTGAAGTGATAAATGAATTAAAATCATCAATATTTAAACGGATACAAAAGTAATATGTTTGAGCTATGGAAAAAAATTGAAAATTACTCAAAGTATGAAGTTAGTAATTTTGGTAGAGTTAGAAGAAATAATAAAATTCTAAAGAATATAGAAATTTTAGGGTATTATTATGTTCATCTTTCTTCTGGGAAATATAAAATGTTTAGAGTTCATAGGCTAGTTGCAGAAGAATTTATAAAAAACAGATGGTTAATCATATTGATGGTAATAAAAAAAACAATAATGTTTCTAATCTTGAATGGGTTACTTCTTCAGAAAATATAAAACATGCTTTTAGGACAGGATTAATGACACCACCACGAGGAATATTAAGTCCAGTAGCTAAGTTTACAAACAATCAGATTTTAGAAATTAGGGGATATAAAGGAAAATACACACAAAGAGTTTTAGCAAAAATGTATAATATGAGTTTGGCAAATATAAATCACATTATAAATAATAAAACCTGGAAAAATATATGACATTTTCTCTTAGGAAATACCAAAAAAAAGCAGTAGATAAAGGAATCGAATTTCTTACTGGAGATGAAAAAAGTGGTGCTATTATCGTCGCGCCGATGGGAAGTGGAAAATCCATTTTTATTTCAGCTATTGCGAAACAGCTGGATGGCAACACCCTTGTGCTTCAGCCTAGTAAGGAGTTGGTGGAACAAAATGTAGCCAAGGCAGTTGCGATGGGAATAGATGACATTAAAATATTTTCAGCATCTTGTGGCCAGAAAGAAATTGGGAAATGCACGTTCGCAACTATTGGTTCGATTATAAAAAGAAAAGATTTATTAGATAGTTTCCAGCACTTGATTATTGATGAATGTGATCTCGTGAACGCCCGTGGCGGAATGTACGAAGAATTGATAAATCATATGGGTGGTAAAGTACTTGGGATGACGGCGACTCCGTACCGATTACATGCTTACAATGACTTCAAGACTGGACAGTTATCTGTAGTTGCGAAGTTCCTTCATAGGACAAGGCCAAGGCTTTTCTCAAGCATTATCCATATTATTCAAATCCAAGAACTGTATGATCAGAAATATCTTTGTCCGATAGAATACGAACTGAACGCTAATTACAGCCATTCCGATCTTAAATTGAATTCAACCGGAATGAATTTCGATGAAAAATCAGTAGAGTTGTATAATCAGAGTCACCAAATCATCGAGATAGCGGCT
>WSSedL1CaDRAFT_10001297_pt1 | contig 14902 bp, 14 predicted proteins | sample WetSurSL1Cattail_FD_9464 | JGI IMG/M metagenome (IMG submission 9464)
AAGCTATCCGACTTGCCGCTCCGGATGCAGCTAATGGCAAAGAATCGCTAATTGCCGATATTATAGCAAGTACTGCCGAAGCTACTAAAACAGGGGTCTCCAATGGAATTAACAGGTCAGTGACAGCTTCAATCCAGAAAAACATAACTAATAAAATAATTGGGATTATTGATACTGCAATAGTTTTAAAAATTACGGCTTTTGTTGACAGTTCACTTTCCTCCATGGGTAATGCAATTATTGACAAAGGACTTCACGCCAATATTAAATTCGACCAGATTGGAGAAAATGCCAAAAATCTACTCCCGTCCATAGGACAAGATCTCATCCACAGGGTTTTGTCAATTAATGTTGAAAATACTATTAAAAGTACAATTGTTGATGCCTACAAAGGTATAAGATGGGATTCTGTAGGTCGATACATTGCTGAACAAGTATTGATTGGTTTAGCTGAGAACAAAATTATAAAACAAGCTGAGAAGGCAGTAGTCAATGCAGTTACCAGTGTTATAGGCGAGACTGGTGGCGAAGTTGCCGGAGCATTAATGAAAAATGTTAAGCTCGACTTTAGCAATTTAGGAGATAAAATCAAAAAAGGACAATTCGATAAAATTATCAAGTTTGACCCCAGTTATATAAAGGTCAAGACCAATGTTGCTGATTTTGAGGGCTGGGTTAAGTTTACACACGACGACCCTACCTGGGGCGACTCCTGGCAGGCAACCATAACTGCAAAAATCAAAACAGGAATGTGTTTTACTGCGTCTGCCCAATATATTAACGGAAGTGTTGCCTCAAAGAAAAAAGCTGTTAGTGAAACAGCAGCTAAGGAGACTTTTAAATATTGGTTTCTTGAGCTCGGCGTAGCTGGTTTGAATATTCCATTAACACCAATGCCTATTACGCTCGATGGAGCTAAAGGTAAGGTCTTTTACCACATGCGCAGGGTAAGCAATGGCGTTTATATGCCGGCTGATTCTATTAAGTTTGGAGCAGGCCTTCAGCTTTTTATGTTTGATACTCCTTCTCAGGGATCAATCATAGCATTTGATATTGGAGCTGAAATTACCATACTGGACGGCGGATTCATTTTTGAAATGTATGGCAATGCGGCCATAGGTAATGGTAATGTGGTAGTTGCCGGAGTGGATTTTGGCAAAAAATCACTAATTTTTGCTACAGGGTATCTGGGCTATAATTCAATCGAAAAACATTTTGTTGCAACCCTCAACATTACATTTAATACTGCCCCTATTTTATGCGCAGGAGGTGAAATGGGTGTAGATATTAAGCCGGGACACTGGGAAATATATGTTGGAAAAAAAGCAACCCCTATTTTTGTCGATCTATTTTGCACAAAGAAACCTATATTTAAAGGATGGTTTGACGCAAACAACAACGGAATTGACATGGGCCTTATGGTCTATATTCACATCATTGCCGAAAGTCCATGGTTGGGGTTCACTGGGTTTAAATTTAAGCCCTGGGCTGAATTTAAACTCGATTTCGGCGCTACAGCTATTATAGATTTTAAACCCAAATTTGGAATAGAGGAGGCTCACGTATGGATAGATATTTACGCAGGTATAGGTGTAAAATATGACACTTTCTTTAGTAGTGGCAATTTAACCATTGCAGCTATAAATATGGGCGGTGAAGTACTTTTCAGGACTATTCCCAAAACTTACATCATGGGTGAGATGCATGGACATGTAACCGTATTTAATATTGGCGTGGGTTTTAGCCTTAAGGTAGAACATACATTCTCTTAATAAATTTTTAAAAACAGCCGGATGTAAGAAAATGCTTTATTTTATAAAATATCTGAAACCAAATGTGAATGTTGATGGATCAATTCTGAAAATCGCATCAGTGTATTTTAGTGAACTATTGTTAGATGTTTCCACTTTTTGATATACCAAACCGATGAAACCAAAATTAGCGTCAAGTGAAATTTTGGGAGATAATGACACTGAAATTCCAGGATTAATACCAGCGGCCAGATAAAAATTACCTAGTGACTCGGTGGTAGTGCTATTTGTTACTGTTGTTTTTGTTTTTTTGGTGCCGGGCTCAATGTCAAGTTTCGCCTGTGCAAATATGCTTACTTTTTCACCCATAGGGATATAAAACCTGGCAAAAGGATAAATGACGGGGGATCCAGTTGTAGAAATTTCAGTAGTGGTTCCAATTCCGGTTCCACTCACCGTTTTGGTTCTGGTTAAATCATACCCGAGTCCAAGTCCCAAGGAAAATTTATCTGATAAGAAAAATTCAGCGGAAGGTATAAACGTAAAAGATGTAGTTTTAGGACCATCAGTTGTAGTACTACCTGCTTTGTCTTTTCTACTGCCAAGGTCAAGGGCTAATGTACCTCCAATAGAAATAGAACCTTTTGTATATTGGGCAAAGATTTTGGGACTAACCAAACTAACTAATATTATTGCGAAAAATACTTTTTTCATAGGGATTAAATTTTAGTTAAACGATTTTATGATTTCCGGCTGTTTTTAAAAATGCAAAATTAAGCTGTTTTTATTAATTGTCAAAAGATGAGAAGAAAATGAGCTATCAGACCCAACAATAACATGAGAAATTATCAGGCTGAAGAACTGATTTAAGTATGAAATGAAAAGATTATTACCGAAATGAAATTTTCAGGATAGCCCTCCCTTTTTTTGTTGAAGTAACTGATTCATTTTTTTAAACAATTCGTCTTTATTGATTGGCTTTGCAATAAAATCATCGCAGCCTGCTTTTGTTGCATGCATCCGGTCTTCACTCATTACATAAGCAGTTTGAGCAATAACAGGTAAGTCCTGACGAAGTATTTTTATTTGGCGGGTGGCTTCGTAACCATTCATTTCAGGCATCATAAGGTCCATTAATACAATATCAATTTTCGGATTGTTCATGCACTGAATTACTGCCTCTTTCCCATTTTGGGCACGAATAACAGAAGCTCCCGTAGATTTAAAAAGACCTTGCAAATACAGATAATTCAATTCAATATCTTCAGCAATGAGAATCGTTTTATCAACCCAAATATTCACATACTGAGCAGTTTCCTTTAAGGTGACATTTTCTTCCATAAAATGTTATCTATATTAACGTTAAGGCCTTTTCAAGTAAATTCAAGTTACGACTTTATTTTGAGAATAATGAGTTTTGTTTAAAATAAATCTTCACCATCGTGTCCTAGCTTAGATCTATTATTATTTGTACCTTTAGATTTAGTAGACTATGGGCTATTTGACTGTAGGCTAGTGATATTCGCCTTCAAGCTTCTATCAGTTTTATTTCTGATTATGCACAAAACCTAATAGCCTTTTGCCTGCAGTCTAATAAACTTACATTATAACAAATTGAAAATTATTAAGTTCAATGGCATTCATCGGAATCCAAAAAACTAACATATGATTAATGTACAACTTCTTAACCCAAAGAGTATTGTAGTTATTGGTGGGTCAAATAATATTCACAAACCAGGAGGTAAAATACTTCAAAACATTATACAAGGAGGGTTTGAAGGGAAAATCTATATAGTAAATTCTAAGCAAACGAAAGTTCCAGGTGCTACATGGTTTTCGGACATTTCTCAACTTCCTGAAACCGAGCTTGCTATTTTATCTATACCAGCAAAGTACTGCCCTGACTCCATGGATATTCTGGCCAGACAAAAAAATACCCGTGCCTTTATTATCATTGCAGCTGGTTTCAGCGAACTGAGCAGCGCGGGAGCGGAACTGGAAAAGCAAATGGTTGATATTGTAAAAAGCGTAAATGGCTGTATGATCGGCCCCAATTGTATTGGAATTCTGAATGAAAAACACCATAGTCTCTTTACATCTCCCATTCCAAAGATTGATCCCCAGGGATGCGATCTGATTTCAAGCTCTGGCGGAACTGCTATTTTCATTCTTGAATCGGGTATGACCAAAGGTTTGCGATTTTCATCGGTATTTTCGGTCGGTAACAGTGCCCAGGTGGGGGTTGAAGATGTATTGCGTCATTTAGACAAAACCTTTGATCCAAAGACCAGTTCACGTGTAAAACTATTATATATCGAAAGCATTAAAAACCCTGACAGTCTTTTATACCATGCAACATCTTTGGTTCGAAAGGGTTGTAAAATAGCTGCTATAAAGGCTGGTTGCTCGGATGCGGGAATTCGTGCGGCGGCATCTCACACCGGAGCAATTGCAAGTTCTGACCTGGCTGTGGAAGCTCTTTTTCGTAAGGCCGGTATTGTACGTTGCTCGGGACGTGAGGAGTTAACAACGGTAGCTTCAATTTTTATGCATAAAGAATTGATGGGTAAAAACATTGCCATCATCACCCATGCTGGTGGACCTGCAGTTATGCTTACCGATGCATTGTCAAAAGGAGGGCTGGAAATACCTGCAATTAATGGAATAAGTGCAGAAGAATTGCGTAAAAATCTCGTAATTGGTGCATCAGTGCAAAATCCAATTGATATGTTAGCTACAGGAACTGCTAAGCAACTGGCATTTGTGATTGACTATTGCGAAAAACTAGAATATATCGACGCAATGATGGTAATTTTTGGAAGTCCTGGTCTTGTGCAGGTCTTTGACACATACGAAGTGCTGCATAACAAAATGATGACTTGCTCTAAACCTATATTTCCAATACTGCCATCCATTATAACTGCAAAAAAGGAAGTCGCGTTTTTTATTGATAAAGGACACATTAATTTCCCCGATGAAGTATTGCTGGGATCGGCTCTGATAAAGGTTTTTAATACGCCAAAGCCAGCAATTGAAGAACTCATGCTCAATGGCGTAAATATCCCTGAAATTCGCAAAATTCTTCAGAATCTTGATAATGGCTATGTAGCACCGCAAAAAATCCGACAAATACTCCAGCTTTCCGGAATAGACGTTGTTGAAGAAATGGTATCTGCAAAAAAGGAACAAATACTTGTGGCTGCCAGAAATATTGGTTATCCAGTGGTAGCCAAAGTGGTTGGCCCGATTCATAAGTCGGACATTGGCGGAGTGGCGCTAAACATTAAAACTGAACGACACCTAAGTGTTGAATTTGACCATTTGATGGATCTCCCTGAAGCCAGTGCAGTAATGATTCAGCCTATGCTTTCAGGCAGGGAGTTATTTATAGGTGCAAAATACGAACCTCGTTTCGGGCATGTAATAGTTGCCGGCCTGGGCGGTATCTTCGTGGAAGTACTGAAAGATATTTCTTCAGGACTGGCTCCTCTTTCTCACGATGAGGCTTATTCCATGATCAGATCACTTAAAAGTTACAAAATAATTAAAGGGACGAGAGGTCAGGAGGGTATTGATGAAAATCGTTTTGCAGACATTATTGTGCGTTTATCCAGCCTTTTGCGATTTGCAAAAGAAATCAAAGAGGTGGACCTGAACCCTTTGATTGGCAACAAAGATAAAGTAACTGTTGTTGATGCCAGATTTTATATTGAGCAATGAGTTTTTTTGTAATTAATTTTCGGATTTTTTAAAAATAATCTATCTTGCAAAGTCTTTACCTCGACAACTAATTAACTAACAATATGACAATTAAACAAATTTCTGTATTTCTTGAAAATAAATCCGGTCGCTTGGCCGAAGTTCTTGGAATACTTGGGCAGGAAAATATCAAAATTTACGCTTTAACAATAGCGGATACTTCAGAATATGGAATATTAAGATTAATTGTCAGCGATTTTAACCGTGCGGTTAATGCTTTGAAAGAAAAAAAATTTACTTCTAATATTACTGAGGTGTTGGCTGTGAGTGTACCAAGTCAGGCAGGATCGTTTGCCAAAGTACTGAAAGCATTTGCTGACGAAGCAATCAGTATCGAGTATATGTATGCTTTTAAGTGGGGTACAAGTGCTACCCTAATTTTGCGTCCTGAAAATATTGAATCAGCACTAAATCTGATTGATAAAAACAAATTTAACCTATTAAAACCCGACGATCTGGGGAATCTTTAATTTTGCTCATCATTACTACCACCTATGATTTGGAATAAGACCTTTGAGTGCATGAGTCGCGAGGAGATGAATGCATGCCAGAGTCGGCGCTTAGTCGATATGGTTGAACGTATGTACCACAATGTGCCTTTCTATCGGAATAAAATCCAGGAGTTAGGGCTTCATCCCGGAGATATTAGGGATATCAGTGATTTGAAAAAACTCCCTTTTACTACTAAACAGGATTTGCGTGATAATTACCCTTTTGGATTATTTGCAGTACCTCAAAGTGAAATAGTTCGTGTTCATGCCTCATCCGGCACAACTGGAAAACCAACAGTTGTAGGTTATTCCAGACGAGATTTGTCAACCTGGAGCGAAGTAGTGGCCAGATGCCTTGTAAGCGCCGGAGCCCACAAGCATGATGTTGTGCATATCGCCTATGGTTATGGATTATTTACTGGTGGTCTGGGCTTGCATTACGGAAGTGAAGAAATTGGAGCAACTGTAATTCCTGTATCCGGAGGAAACACCAAACGTCAGCTTCAAATAATGCGGGATTTTGGGAGTACTGTGCTTGCCTGTACTCCATCTTATGCTTTATACCTGGCTGAAGCCATGGCTGAAGATGGCGTGAGTCGTGAAGAATATAAACTCAGAGTAGGGATATTCGGGGCAGAGCCATGGACAGAAAGTATGCGTAGAGAAATAGAAGCAAAATGGAATATAAAAGCCATCGATATATTTGGATTAAGTGAAGTAATTGGACCTGGTGTATCCTGCGAATGTGAATGTCAGGATGGGCTTCACGTTCAGGAGGATCATTTTATTCCTGAAATTATTGACCCTGTTACGCTTGAGGTATTGCCTCAAGGGGCAGAAGGGGAGCTTGTGTTCACTACCATCACTAAAGAAGGTTTACCTTTGCTTCGTTATCGCACACGAGACCTTACAAGTCTTAATTACGAGCCATGTAAATGTGGCCGCACGCTGGTTCGCATGAAAAAATGCACCGGCAGAAGTGATGATATGTTAATCATTCGGGGAGTGAATCTCTTCCCTTCTCAAATAGAAAGCGTTTTGCTCGAAATGGGTGAAACCAGCGCTCATTACTTACTTATTGTTGATCGTGAAAATAACCTGGACACGCTTGAACTTCAGGTCGAAGTAGAACAAAAATTCTTTTTGGATAAAATCAGCGAATTGCAAAAACTTTCCAAAAAGATTCAAAGCAACCTTGAAAGCACAATGGGATTGAGCATTAACGTCAAACTTGTTGAGCCTAAAACGATTGAACGATCTGAAGGAAAAGCAAAACGGGTAATTGACAAACGAAAGTTTTTGAGTTGAATTATGATGAATTATTTATTTTTTATAAAATTATTCTTTGAATTAGTTATTACATAAGATTAGTTCATTAATATTGCAGAAATTTTAAAATTAGGGTAAAAAAATTTAATGAAGAATACTCCTGTAAGTGCGGATATCATTCAGGCAAAGATTCGTGAAAGTGGACTTGATATAGTGGGTAGGGGTTCGATTCGAGAAATTGTGTTCCTTGTCAGCGAAATTGAGAAAGCAAGCGGAGTGAAGTTTATCCGCATGGAGATGGGTGTTCCCGGTTTAAAAAGCTCGGCTATTGGAGTAGAAGCAGAGATCGAGGCTTTAAAAAAAGGTGTTGCATCTGTTTATCCGGCAATGGATGGGTTACCTGCCTTGAAGCAGGAAACGGCTAAGTTTCTTAAGTTGTTTGCAAATGTTGATTTTTCGCCCATGGGTTGCATTCCAACTGTTGGTTCAATGCAAGCCAGCATGGCGGCAATCATGGTCTCCAACCGATGCTTTGCAGAGAAAAATACCACTTTATTTATCGACCCTGGTTTTCCGGTACAAAAGCTTCAGGTACGCTCCATGGGCCTGATTCAGGAATCTTTTGATATTTACAATTTCCGGGGAGAAAAATTACGGGCTAAGCTTGAAAGTTATTTACAAAAAGGAAATATTTCATCCATTCTGTATTCAAATCCAAACAATCCATCATGGGTTTGTTTAACAGAGGCTGAATTGCAAATTATAGGCGAACTTGCTACCAGGTACGACGTGATTGTTATTGAGGATCTGGCGTACTTTGGAATGGATTTCAGGGTCAACATTGGAATACCCGGTAAAGAGCCATTTCAACCAAGTGTCAGGAAATATACCGATAATTGTATTGTACTGGTTTCCGGATCTAAGGTTTTTAGTTATGCCGGACAGCGAATTGGTATCATGGCTATTCCAGACAGCCTTTTTAAACGCAGGTTTAATAATCTGGAAACTTATTTTGGAACCGATGAATTTGGACATTCTGTGATATACGGGGCATTGTATAGTTTATCAGCAGGCACTGCTCACTCGGGACAGTACGCAATGGCTGCTATGTTGAAAGCTGCAAATGATGAGCAATATCAATTTATTGAAGCAGTCAGAGAATATGAGAAACGTGCTCATATGATGAAACAATTATTCACTGATAATGGTTTTATTATTGTATATGACGAGGATGAAGAAAAACCTTTGGCTGATGGCTTTTATTTTACCATAGGCTATCCTGGATTTAGCGGTATCAAACTTATGGAAGAGTTGCTTTATTACGGCATAAGTTCCATAGCGCTAGATATCACAGGTAGTGAAAAAGAAGGACTAAGAGCTTGTGTATCAATGTTTCATCCGGATCAAGCAGATGAACTCAGTCGAAGATTGAAATTATTCAGGGAACATCACAATATTTCTGCTTAATTTTGTAATGAAAAAGTAAATAAAATAAATTAACATAATATATCAAATATGGCGAAAATTCGCGGGGCAATAGTGGTTGACATTGAGAGATGTAAAGGCTGCGAACTATGTATGGTTAATTGTACAACCAACGTAATTGGCATGGATAAAAAAGTAAATGGCAAAGGATACCACTTTGCTTATATGGAAAATCCGGAAGCCTGCGTCGGTTGCGCAAACTGTGCGTTGGTTTGCCCTGATGGTGTTATTACAGTGTATAAAAAGAAATTTGAAATCTTAGAGAAATAATATAGAATGGCTGAATTAAAATTAATGAAAGGTAATGAGGCTGTGGCAGAAGCTGCTGTGCGTGCAGGCGCAGATGCATATTTCGGATATCCCATCACTCCCCAGTCTGAGATACTGGAATACCTGATGACTGAGAAAGCTTATGAGCGTACTGGCATGGTAGTTTTACAGGCTGAGAGCGAATTAGCTGCTATTAACATGGTATATGGAGCGGCATGCACAGGAAAAAAGGTAATGACCTCTTCATCAAGTCCTGGAATCAGCTTGATGCAGGAGGGGTTGTCCTATCTTGCGGGTGCTGAATTGCCATGTTTGATTGTTAACGTAGTAAGAGCAGGTCCTGGTCTCGGAGCTATACAACCTTCTCAAGCAGATTATTTTCAATCGGTTAAAGGAGGAGGGCATGGCGACTATCGTTTGCTGGTTTTAGCGCCTGCATCTGTGCAGGAAATGTCGGATTTTGTACCCTTGGGATTTGATTTGGCATTAAAATACAGAAATCCTGTTTTGATACTTTCTGACGGATTGATAGGCCAAATGATGGAAAAGGTTGACCTGTTTGAAGCCAAACCACGTCAGATGGAAATCCAGGAGAATTGGACGTTATCAGGCCGTGCCGGAAACAGACCAAAACGCACCATTACTTCGCTTGACCTTGATCCTGTTAAAATGGAAAAACATAATCTCCATCTTCAGGAAAAATACAAAGCCATGGAGGCAAATGAAGTAAGATACGAAGCCTTACAGTGCGAAGATGCAGAATACATTTACGTCGCTTATGGTGCAAGTGCCAGAATTTGCCAGAAAGCTGTGCAACTTGCACGTGCCAAAGGTATTAAAGTCGGACTATTACGCCCGATTACTTTATTTCCTTTTCCTTCGCTGCCATTATTTAATTTGGCTGACCAGGTTAAGGGTATGCTGTCGGTTGAGATGAGTGCTGGCCAAATGGTCGAAGATGTTCGCCTCGCTGTTAACGGCAAAGTAAAAGTGGAACATTATGGAAGATATGGTGGAATGATTCATTCACCAACCGAAGTATTACAAGCCTTAGAAAATAAACTTATTAACGCTTGATTATGGACATAAACGATATTATTTGTGAAGAGAATTTGGTATACCGGAAATCCGGGTTATTGTTGGAGAAACCATTTTCTTACTGTCCCGGTTGCGGACATGGTACAACGCATAGAATTATTATGGAAGTGATTGAAGAAATGGGTATTATCTCCAATGTTATTGGTGTTGCACCTGTTGGTTGCTCTGTAATAGCTTACGATTTCTTAAATATTGATATGGTTGGTGCTGCTCACGGACGTGCTCCTGCAGTTGCCACCGGCATTAAAAGGGTTTACCCTGACAAGTTTATATTTTCATATCAGGGAGACGGTGATTTGGCAGCTATTGGCACTTCTGAAACAATTCATGCCTGCAATCGCGGTGAAAACCTCACCATGATTTTTATTAATAATGGTATATATGGGATGACAGGTGGTCAGATGGCGCCTACAACCCTTGATGGCATGAAAACGTCCACTTCTCCTTATGGCCGGGATATTTCTTCTATGGGTCATCCTATAAAAATGACGGAGCTCTTGGCTCAGCTTGAAGGTACCTATTATATTACACGTCAGGCAGTACATACCGCGTCACATGTAAGAAAAGCAAAGAAAGCAATTCGTTTGGCGTTTGAAAATCAAAAACTTAATAGAGGCGTATCCCTTGTGGAAGTAGTTTCCAATTGTAACTCCAACTGGAAGCTGTCTCCTGTAAAAGCAAACCAGTGGATGGAAGAAAATATGTTTAAATTTTATCCATTGGGAGACATCAAAGTGGAAGGTAAATTGGTTGAAAAAGTACAGAAAAAAGAAAATATTGAAAGAGTAGGAAACACAATAAAAATCTAGACATATTTAATTTAAAAACCTAATATTTAATGACCGAAGAAATTATTATTGCAGGATTTGGTGGACAGGGTGTTTTATCAATGGGGAAAATTCTGGCTTATTCCGGAATTATGCAAGACATGGAAGTAAGCTGGATGCCATCATACGGACCCGAAATGAGAGGAGGAACAGCTAATGTTACTGTTATTCTTAGCGATGAACGCATCAGCTCTCCGGTATTAAACGAATATGATACAGCCATAATTCTCAATCAGCAATCGTTGGATAAGTTTGAATCTATGGTAAAGCCTGGCGGTATTCTGCTGTATGACAACAATGGCATTACCCGTCCCCCGGTTCGTAAGGATATTCAGGTCTATTGTGTGGAAGCAGCTTCGGTAGCTGCCAAAAAATCGATATCAAAAGCATTTAATATGGTTGTATTGGGGGCTTACCTTAAAATACAACCTGTTGTTAAATTAGAAAATATTGTCAAAGGGCTCGAAAAATCTTTACCCCCAAGGCATTATGCAACCATTCCGATGAATCGCGATGCCATTGTTCTGGGAATGGAAATTGTGGAAAAACAAAACTGATCTTATATCGATAAGTGCATATCTAATTGTTGATGAGTGCTTTTAAAATTTATTCCTCAAAAGATCATGACACCAAGCAACTGGGATTTAAGAGTAAGTATATCTATGTGTTAATAGTGGCTCTTCCATTGGGCGGTCTTATTGTCAGACTTTTTAATAAATCATTTGATTCTCAGTTTGGCACATTCATTACAGTGATCAGTTTATTGGCTCTCATAACCCTAAATATACTGGTGTATCTATTGACAAAACGACTGAAACAAATTGGGTTCTTGACTTTTTATAATAATCAAATTACAAAAACATTAGGGAGTTTAACTGAAACATGGCATTTTGAATCGATCAAAAAGTTCAACCTTAGCATTTATATGCGCGATATGTTTTTTCAAAAAAATAAATTCGGCATCAGAACTTATTTACTGGAAGTAACTTTCCAAGACAATAAAACTCAAAAACTAGTAATTTCAAGCATTTCAGAAGAGAAATCGGAATTTAACCTTAGAGATGTGTTGAACACATTAACGAAAACAAACCATATCGAACTTCTCTACACCTGATGTAATTATTTTGTAATAAGCGAATTACAAAAGATGATCGAAGTCTACTTAATGGATGAGTTTCCTTACCTTAAAGTTTAAGATCAATCATCATCTGCAATAACATATCTCACCTTATTTTATTGAAAGCCGCGCATTTGTGATGTAACTTTAAGTTACCAAAAGCAAGTTGCCATGAAACGATTAATCGTTATTGCAAGCTGTCTGTTTTCGTTAACAAATATTTTTGCCCAGGATGCATATTACTCAGATAACGCGCTGTATGGTATAAATGCCTATCAATCGTCGACCGGAAGTGGGTATGGATCAAGTTTAAATCTGAATTTCTTTGCCCAGAAATCTAACCGAGTATTTGAGCTGGGTATAATGTTCGATGCCAAAGATAAAAATATCAAAGGTTTTGAATTTTTGTATAAGCTTTTCTTTGGATTTAATTTAACTCACTTTTACACAAAGCGTTTAAAGCCTTTCTTCTATTATAATTTTATATATCGTACACCTACAGAAGTCATTATCGACCCCTCTTTGTTGCAATCTGACAAAGTCAATCCCAATATAGGAGGAAAAATTACCACTTTCGAACATGCCATTGGCCTGGGCTCAAAACTTGCAATTGTAAAACGGTTATCTCTCGAAGGAAGCGCTGGTTTTGGAGTTTATTTGGGATCGCACTATCAGGGGGCTACGCCAAAAACATGGGGTATTCATTTGCAAAATTGCGGTTTTGTTCCATCCTTTAAAGTCGGGCTTAGTTTGAAGCTTTAACCACGTTCATAAAAATGCATTTCCCTCATGTATTGCCAGACCTTTTCTGATAGAAAATATCTTATATCTTTCTTTTTAGCAACTGACTCCCTGATAAATGTTGAAGAAATGTCCATCAATGGTGCATTCACAACTTGCCCGTTTACTAAGTTTTTGATTAAATCCGAATCTGTTCCGGGACGAGGATAAACATAGCGCTGATATTGCTCAATCAGTTTCTGATAATTTTTCCATTTCTCAAAGGTTGGTAAACCGTCCGATCCCATGATTACAACAAATTCTGTTTCCGGATATTTTTCCTTCAGGTATGTAAGGGTGTCGATTGTGTATGATGGCTGAGGAAGTTTAAATTCAATATCAGAGGCCTGAAAGCGGGTGTCATCTTCAACAGCTACACGAACCATTTGCAATCGGTGATGATCGGCCAAAAGGGTACTCTTCTTTTTTAAAGGATTGTGAGGGCTCACCACAAACCAAAGTTTATCCAAATCGGTAAATTCGACCATGTAATTGGCAATGGCCAAATGTCCGATGTGAATTGGGTTGAACGATCCAAAGAAAAGACCAATTTTCATTGTGAAAAATGTTAAAAAATCATATGTTGACGCTTGACAATTCTCCCTGGATTTTAAAGGGCAAGGCTGTTAAGTTCTAATTCATTTACATTCTCCAACCCTGATATAATCTCCCAACCTCCTTGAAAAGGAGGCAAAACCAGTTTCGTTCTTCTTAAAATTTTGCTCTCTTAAATAATTTATTTAAAATTTAACTTTTTTATGCAACCATAAGTTCTAAGCAATTGGTTAAAGCCCCTTGTTTAATGCCTGTCCGCCCATTGGCGGAGGGTTTGGGGTTGAAACCATTTTAGAACATAACAGCAATAATGGGATTAAGCCTTCAACCATAAATGAATTCCGACACCATTTTAAATGCTTTATTTTGTGCCTCCTGTAAATTATCGTTGATCAAAATGGTATCGAACTGATCCGCAAATTTCAGCTCATAAACAGCTTTATCCACACGTTTGCGGATAGTCTCCTCATTATCTGTGGATCTAGCTACCAGCCTTCGCTCAAGTTCCTCCACTGAGGGAGGCATAACAAAAATGGCCTTTGTTATGTCCGGATATTTTTTTTTAAGGTTAATGCCACCTTTTACATCAATATCAAAAAGCACATGATTACCATCTTGCCATATTCTTTCTATCTCACTTTTCAGCGTTCCATAAAAATTACCATCGTACACTTCTTCCCATTCAATAAATTCATCCTTCTTTATTTTTTCCTTGAATTCAGCTATCGACAGAAAATGATAATCTTTCCCATTTACCTCACCATGCCGGGGCTGACGACTGCATGCCGAAATTGAAAACTCAATAGGAAGTCCGCTTGCAAGCAAATACTTCACTATAGTAGTTTTACCAGCACCAGAAGGAGCTGAGAATATGATAAATTTACCGGTCATGAATTAAAGGATTATGATTGCTGGTATTGCATTTCTCATTATTTACAGTACATTATTAACTTGTTCTTTAATTTTTTCAAGCTCATCTTTCATCTGTACTACTATCTTTTGCATATCCGCTTCATTTGCTTTTGAACCAATAGTGTTGATTTCCCGGCCAATTTCCTGGGTAATAAAACCAAGCTTTTTCCCATTTGAATCAGACTCTTTCATGGTTTCAAGAAAATAGGTGCAGTGGTTTGTTAATCGCACTTTTTCTTCTGTAACGTCAAGCTTTTCAATATAATAAATCAACTCCTGTTCGAACCTGTTTTCATCTATTTTATCCGCTGATATAAGATCAGTCAGGTTTTGACGGAACTTATCTTTAACCTTATTAATGCGCTGGTTTTCGAATGGTTCCAGGTTGTTTGCAAGCGAGGTGATAAGTCTGATGCGTTCTTCAATATCCTTTTCAAGTGCATTTCCTTCCTGCACCCGGAATTCGTTTAATGCCTTTATCGCATTGTTGTATGTGGCTTTAAGCACCTGCCACTCTTCCTCAGACACATCCTGCCGTTCGGATTTTGACACGTCGGGTAAACGTAAAAGGGTGCTAATAATGTCTGC
>WSSedL1CaDRAFT_10001298_pt1 | contig 14899 bp, 9 predicted proteins | sample WetSurSL1Cattail_FD_9464 | JGI IMG/M metagenome (IMG submission 9464)
CGGCAATCGAATCGCTTAAAGCCGAGACATCTTGCCCGCTGGCTTCCGTCACATTTGCTATTTCAAACGTAAGGGGAAGCGTTGATGAAGATTCTTCAAAGTCACCGATAGATTCGGACATACCCGAAATAGCATATTGCTTCTGGTTTTCATAACCTATGTCTGCCGCAATACTTCCCGGAGCAGGCACCTCCACGCAAGCGCAAAAGGAAGAAATGACAAGCAGGGCAACAAGTGTAAAATTCAATGGCAGCTTCATTTTTTTCTCTATTTTCATTTCTCAATATTCATTTAGTTAAACCCAAAAATGTGGGAAGTCGAACTCAAAACATGGACGATCCCGGTAGTTGATTGCAAATCGGACGTCACCACATCCACCGACTGGTAATTTGCCGCATCGGTTGTGCCTACATTGAAGGAATAGACGATATAAGTCGCCCCCATGTCCACATTGCCGAGATAGTCCTCTTGCGTCAAGTTGAGGCGGGCTGATCCACCACCCAAAGTTGTTGCATAGCTATAACTCGTCGAGAGGCTGTCTCTAATTATTTTTTTGCCGGGAACAATATACTCTTTCAAAATATCCGATATGCCCGATATTTCATCATCCGTAAATTCGGAAAGGGAGGGCCACTCGTCCAAGTCAGAGAATATCAGTTTGAAATAGTTGTGGATGGAATAATCCTGCGGTGCAAAAAAAGTGGATCCTTTTGCATCCACGCTATCTTCCAAGCCGCACAACTTTATCAAAGAGACCAATGTGTCGAACGATTCCGTGTGTTTTTCCAAGTATTGCATGGTGGTCATATCCAAGACACCAACGCTATCATCCAAAATTCCTCCATCATCATAGTAATCCTCCTTGCATCCAAAAGAAGCAAGAATGATGGAAAAGAATAAAGCCGCTGTAATATATCTGATTGCTTTTTTCATACGATTAATGTTATATCATTGATTATATTGCCAATAGGTCGTCTGTTCCATATTCGGGTTGTTTTCGAAAGCCTCGTCGTCAACCGGGAAGAATCCGGCTCCTTCTTCCTCGTCTTCTTCCGAGATATAACTATTGAATTCGTGCAAACGCCCCAAGCGGACCAAATCGTAGCACCGCTGGAATTCGCCTATCAACTCCCGGCGTCTTTCTTGCAAAGCATATTCTACCACAGTTTCCTGATCTTCGGAAGCGACATCGGAAACGCCGGCACGCGCACGCACCAAATTGATATTTGCCAAAGCATCGGCGAGATTTCCAAGCCGGGCATCGGCTTCGGCTTTCAAGAGCAATAATCCGGCATAACGATAAACCGTTATCGGGCAAGCTATCTTATCGTAACTCCTATCCTTGTCTTTCCTATATTTGGCAAACATAATTTGTTCTTCCCCGTTGGCCAAGGGATCCGAATAAATCGACCTCAATTCACTCGAGCTTGTCGAAAAGTCGATACTTTGAAAAAACTGAGGGACACGCAGATCAGACCCATCCGCATCATAGTCAGGGAAAATTTCCAAAATCTTAGATCTGGCCACTGCAAGAGAAAGATTGCTTCTCGATGTGTATGGATTGGTCAGATAATAGGTGAGAATCGTACCGTAATAGCCCGAATATTCCCCCTCGTCGGCATCGTAATACATTTGAAAGACAATCTCGTTGGAATTGCCGTTGTCGAACATTTCCCGAAAGTCACTTATCGGCACCAATTCAAAGACATCGGAATCAATGATTTTTTGGATATCATCCGATGCCTTTTGATACTCGCCCAACCACATGTAGGCATCGGCCTGCAAAGCAAGTGCAGCACCTTTTGTCCCGCGGGACACATATTTTTTTCTTGTCATGCCGTCGTACGTCCAAGGCAGATCAGGCAAAGATTCTTCCAATTCACTGACTACCATAGTCATAACAGAATCACGCGGGGAACGCCCCAATGCCTCCACATTTCGCGCGGTTAAATTGATGGGCACGTCGCCCCAAATTCGGGCGGCGTAAAAATGCGACATGGCACGGAGGAAACGAGCTTCCGCCAATAATTGATTTTTCCTGTCGGTTGTCAAATCTTCCGTGATATCCGGCACTTTTTCTAGTACCAGATTGCATTGTTCAATAGCACGATAGTAGAGACGCCAGTTATTCAGGGGCTGCAGCTCGGAACGGGATATCAGTTTATTCTGGAAGCAAGCCTCCCAGTCTCCATCATCACTCGGTGTGATCCAGTCTCCACAACGGGCATCTCCCCAGAAATAATAGTCGCCCCATGCCCCGTTCCGGGTGGTGGACGGAGTATCTTCTTTTGTCAAACCGGCAAGAGCACGCCTGAATATTGTAAAGGCCTTAGCCACAGCACCCTCTGCATCATCCCCTGTTGTCCAGGCTTGATCCTCGGTCACAGTGTCAATCGGTTGTTGGTCCAACCAATCACTACAGCTTGCCGTAAATAAAAGCAAACTGATAGAAAAAACTGCAATTATTCCATTTTTCATTTTCAATGTCTTATTTCAAATTTATAAACCCAAGGAAATACCAAACAGAAGCATCCTTTTTTTCGGATATCCGCCAGAACTGTCAAAGCCATCGGTCGAGACCAACTCTGCGTCCGGCCCGCTGTATCTTTGAAAGGTGGCAGCATTGTCCAAGGTGCAGTAAAACCTTGCCTTTGAAAGAAACGGCAAATGTTTCATCGCTTTCTTGTCGAAATTATAAGAAAGAGTTATAGATTTCACCTTAAAATACGACCCGTCCTCTATGTATTGCGAATCTTGCGTGAATATCTGGTTCACATCGTTCCAGGGGTTCAGCGTTGGGTATTTTGCCTTGTCCCCGCTTTTTTCCCAGATAGAATATTTATCGAAATTGGGAAGAGAGACATTTCCTGCAAAATCATCGGCCAGCGACAATCGGTCCAAGAGGTCGCTATTGACAACTTTCCGGCCGAGGGTAAAGGTGGAAACAAGGCTCACTCCCCAATTGCCGTAAGAGAAGTCATTTGTCCAACCACCCGTCCATTGAGGATTAGGATCTCCCGAGTATAGGCGGTCATCGACATCGATTTGATAATCGTCGTTCTGATCCTTGAAATTACGATCTCCCACAGCCAACACCTTGTCATTCAAGCCTACCAGCTGAGCCCCTGTTTTCGGATTCACAGGTATTTCATTTTCAGTCTGGTAGATTCCTTGCGATTGGTAGAAGAAAAATCCGTTCAATGGATTTCCGACACGGATAATCGAACCGAAATCTGTGCCCGAACTGCTTGTCTTGATAATGTCCGCATTACCGTCCGGCAGCCCCACCACCCTATTCTTGTTGTAAGCAAAATTCAGATTCATTGTCCAGTTCAATTTCCGTCCAAAGCGTTGGTTCAAGTTGAAGGTAAATTCCAATCCTTGATTCAACACATCTGCGGCATTCCGATACACTTCATTGTATCCGGAAGTTGTCGGCAAATCCGTAGTCAGCAAAAGACCTTTCGTCAGTTTTTGGTAAGCGTCAAAAATAAATTCAACTTTGTTGTCGAATAGAGATAAATCAAGACCAATGTCGGTCATTTCACTTTTCACCCAAGTCAAGTTTTTGTTCAAATAGCCGTCATACCATGCGGGGCTATAGCCGGATATTCCGCCATAAGAAATTTCCAACAACGAATTATATGTGTCCAGCGAACCCGCATCCATGACTCCTAGCGCAAGATAATTCTTGTCCCATGTCGATCCCGAAATCCCATAGCTTAATCTTAACTTACCTGTATTCAGCCATTTATACTTTGACAAAAATTCTTCCTTCGAAAAATTCCATCCCGCCGAAACAGAAGGGAATACGCCCCAACGGTTGGAAGCACCGAATTTTGACGATCCATCCGCCCGGAGCGATGCACCGGCCAAATATTTCTCCTTATAGGCATAATTGAGCCGGCTAAAATAGGAAAGCATCGTGGAGCAAGTATAATTGCTTTGCCCGATGCTGTTGTCATCGTCTTCGATTGTTTCGGACAATGAAACGGCGCTGCTTGCCGTGGCCACCTTGGTATAGCTGGTGGTTGTTTTTTCGGCACTTTGCCCCAGCAGCAACTGGAAGTTATGGTCTTGCCCGAATTTTGGCGAATAAGTCAGCGTGTTCTCAAAAAGAAGATTTTTCGTTTCTGCCACTTTACTCGTTTTATCGGATTTCAGTGTCCTGCGCGAGGTGCTTACGCTGTCATTCATCGCGCGTCCGTACTCAAAGCTCAATTGGACGTTGTAGTTGAAATTCTTCAAGAAATTGACCGAAGCATTCGTGCTGAAACGGACTTTATCATTCAGGCTGCTGTTGCGCCCTGCGCCATACACCTCGGCTCCCGCCACCTTTGGATTGTTTGGCAAGGGAAGCAAAGAGGAATAATTTGCACTTAACTCATCCGGGTTTTTGCTTTGGTCGGTTCTCGAAAGAGCCAAAGTGTTGTTCAAGGTCAATGAATTGTTCAATGCGTTGAAACTTGTGTTTGCCATGAGGCTATATCTCTTGAAGCCGGTGTTGAACAAAATCCCTTCGTTGTCCAGGTATCCCAGACTGACGCTGTACTGCCCGAAATCGCCGGCCCCACGCACCGAGGTGTTGTAGTTCTGCGTTGTGGATGCATTGTAAAGGTATCCTTGCCAGTCGGAAGAATTGTTGTAGAAAGGATTGGTTATATCGGTGTACATGCTCGGCATCGAAATACCGTAGGGAGCATACAATTCGTATAACTTCGCAACTTGCTGGCGTTCTTTCACGCCCCCTGCCACATCCCTCAACTGGGGGACAAAATTGACCCCATAGCTTGCATTGGCATTGATTTGCGGTCGGCCTCTTTTTCCTTTTTTGGTGGTGATCAGGATAACCCCGTTAGCTGCCCTCGATCCGTAGATCGCAGCAGCAGAGGCATCTTTCAACACCACCACGTCTTCAATGTCCTGCGGGTTCAGATCGGCAAGAATGTTGGTAGAGGTCGCGGCAAAATCATCGCTGATATGAGAGATTATTGGAACGCCATCCACCACGTACAGCGGGTCGGATACTGTTCCGTCTGTTCGGCTCACGGATGCCAATCCACGGATGATCACAGTGGGCGAAGCACCCGGCTCACCCGAGTTGACCTGCACGTTAAGCCCGGCAACTCGCCCTTGCAATAAATTTTCAAAAGATTCGGTGGCCTGATCTTTTGAAATCTTATCCATGTCCACACTCGTGATCGAGCCGGTCACCTCCTGCTTGATTTGTGTCCCGTACCCCACAACCACCACTTCGTTTATCGTGTGATTGTCTTCCTCGAGCTCTATTGTCAAGGAAGACTGGCCGGTATATTCAACATCCTTGGTCTTATAGCCGATAATTTTGCATACAAGGACATCCCCCTTGTTTAACCTTACCTCGAAACCTCCGGACACATCTGTTGCGGCACCCTGTGTTGTCCCCTTTTTCATGACTGTCACCCCAATCAAAGGCCCTCCGCTTCGATCGACGACCTTGCCTTTCACAACCGTCTGGGAGATGGCTGCAAAAGAAAGGAGGAAAAGAGAAAAAAGTAAACATATCTTTCTGATTGCTGTCTTCATTTGATATAAATTTTCCATTTTTGTTTTCTTGATCTTAATGCTTCGAAAAAATATATATATATTTTCAGTTCAATCACATTACTCCGACCAATAGCTGTTTTGGCTTAACGAATTGTCGCTCATACTGCTAGTTGAAAGAGGCCAATAAGCCGCACCATCCGACACATCGCTCTCGCTATAAAAAGGCAGCATACTGCTCACTTTTCCAAACCGGATCAGATCGAAGAACCGCTGTCCGGTACCCATCAGCAGCCTTTGCCTTTCGAGAACAAGAGCATCTTCGAATGTGTCGTCCGTGAGAGTAGAGTAATCTTCCGTGGCTCCGGAAGCCGCAGAGCTTATGTAGGAAATAGCAACGCCCAAACGATTCGTTTTCCAAGCCGACTCAGCCAGCAACAAGTAAAGTTCATTGGTTGTCAGGAGCGGCAACACATCTTCATCGTCCACGATCAAAGTTGCTTTTGCGGAAGAAATTGTGAACATGCTGCTCCTGCGGGAATCCCCTGAGGGATAAATCGAATCCAGCCTGCCGATGGAAATGCTGACAACACTTCCGTCCAACGGATCGTCCGGGATGTCGGTGCGTTCGTCCTCTCCCACCGATAAAGCAAAATCCGACAAGCTGTCTTTCAGTACTTCGGCCGTGAAAGTGCTTTCTAGCAAATCATAGCTTTCCTGATCGTTTCCAGCCCAGAGATTTTCTTGGGCAAGAAGCATCGTGGCCGCGGTTTTATTAAAATGAATTTCGGTCAAGGCACTGCTTTCTATGCCGTCGTCGTTTACCAGCATCCACGGCAACAGGTCTTTTGCTTGTTTGGCATAAGATATGGAACGATCAACAACCGACGACTCGGCAACAAGCGTTCCAAAATCGGCTTCCTCGGCAGATGGTACGTCTCCCCAGATCCGTGCCAAATAAAAATAGCTCATTGATTTCATTGCCAAAGCTTCGCCTTTATACAAGTCATGCTGGTAATCAGACAATACGCCATCATCTACTTCGTCTATAATCTCAAGAATGTCGTTGCAGCTTTTGATGGCATCGTAAAAATATCCCCAGTCCCTGAGCTGTTCCATATTGTCATTGTCGGCCGTCAGATTCTGATCGGCAACATAGCTGCTGTAACTCGCCGAAACGGTCAAGTCGCCGGCGCGAACTTCGCCATACATCAGCCAAGCATAATTGCCAAGCAGCGCGCGCCTTAAGTTGACATAAGCACCCGTCACTGCCTGCTCTATTTTCTGAGGGGAGTCGTAGTAGCCCTCGCTTACGGTCTTGTTCTCGTTGTCCAATGTCAAGAAGTCGTCACAAGAATTCATCGCCAGCATAAAACATGCCGTTAACACCGTATATCTCACTAATTTTAATATATTCATCCTGCCTGGTTTTTTAAAACTTTAATTTCAATCCTAGCACAACGGAAGCCGGAAGTGGAGTTCCTGTGTAGCTCAAGTCGTATTTGCGAACACCGGCAATATTTTCTTCCGGATTCACGCCCGCATATTTAGACAGAGTAAATAAATTATCCGCCCTGACATACAAATCCATGCCGCTGACAAGCATGTTGCCTTCAAACAAGGAACTCAAATCATAAGATATCATCGCTTTGCTCAAGCGGATAAAGCTTCCGTTCTCGATGCTTCTGATTCCCTGGTAAACCGTGTTGCCGGCATCGTCTGCTTGCTTGAAATAATAAGGAGTTTCTGCAGATTTCAACGGGAAACCTCCCTCAACCTGATCTTCAGAATAGCGGCTGTCCATCGATTCGGCAACGATGTCCGAACCTTGGGAATAGGTGAGCATAAAGCCGGCTGAGATTCTCCCATACCTGAATGTATTGCCAAAACCTCCCCAAAAATCAGGCTTGCTATTTCCTACCACCTTCTGATTATCTCCTTCGTAAGCGATAAACGAGGTGATGGCGTCACCTTTTCCGAGGGTTGAAAATTCGGACAAACTCGTATTTCCTATGTCGTCGGGCATCCGAACCACCTCGTTTTTGTTAGCTGCAAAATTAAATTCGCAAGACCATCCAAATTTCTTTTGATCAACAATTGCGCCTGACAATGACAGTTCAATGCCCGACAATCCTAATTCCGCTCCCGTTTCGTATTCGTAGTCTAGCCCACTTATATTCGGCAAATAACGTTCGTACGTAAACCCCTTGTAGCGTTTGTTGAAATAGTTGGCGGTGAAGCGAAGCGAACGGTTGAACTGATACACAAACCCTGCGTCGAATTGGTAAACATCAACACTCTTGGCGCCTTTGAAAGGGCTATACAGTTCGCCGATGCCCAATTCTGTTCCGGAATAATAATAGCCGTAGGCCGAAAGCTGCCCCCTGTATGTGTCCAGGCGATTTAATACGCCCGTCTTGCCATACGCAGCTTTGAGCGTCACAGGAATGCCTGCAAACTCTTTCAAGCTGTAGCTGGCCCCCAAAGCCGGATACAAAGCCCACTTGTGTGCATACAGGGAACTCCCGTCGGCACGCAACACTAGGTTCAGCGTGAGATTGTCCTTATATTTCAGGTTCCATGTTCCGTGGAAAGAAAGGAGATTCTCGTCTTCATGGTCAGACATGGCGCTCGATTCGCTGGCGGTGTACCCCGTAACCACTTTTATGTAATTCGAACCCCCACTTTCCATACTGCTTGATCCGTTCACGTATGTCAGGCGATTATCCGTGCTGTTCAGGTCATTTCCCAAAACCATGTGCAATTTCAGGGCGTCACCCAACTTATGCGCATAATTCAGCGTTGTGTTCACCGACAGCAATTGCCTTTTATGCGAAACACTCAAGGAATATTTTGCGTCGTCAAGGATAGTAGATGGAATATACAGGTCGCGCCGAGCACTTTCGTAGGACAATCCCATCCGCGAATGAATGTAGAAACCGGGAGAAAAATTATATTTCAGATGGATGGACGAAAGGAGGCCGACGTTCCTTTTTTTATCCATAAAAAACTTCTCATCCGCAACGACGGGCAAGTCCAGCGAACGATCGTACTCTCCTGCATAACGCCCGTCTCTGCTGGCTAAAGCCAGATTGTTGAATATCTGCGCAGTAAAAGCGTTTGTGATATTGTAATTTGCATTGAAAAGCAACGACTGCTGCTCGGTATGCGTATCGTTGACCACGCCTCCATCGTAGTGGTTGCCAAGGCCAAACAAATAAGACCCGTAGTTTCCACCGCCATCCACAATCAAGTTTTCATCGTGTGTCGTGGAACGGCCATACACGTTGCGCCTTGCAATGGTATTGAAACCATAAAAAGCATCTTTCTGATGATCCATATCACTTAAATAATTCCCTCCGGCAAATGTCGAGACAGAAACACGCAAAGGACCTGTTTGCCCATTTTTCGTAATGATGTTGATTGCTCCATTGGGAGCCTGCACGCCCAATGCGGCCAGTTGATCAATATCTTTCAGGATTTCTATTCGGTCGATTTGATTGGGAGAATAATAACTTAGAGGATTGATTCCCGTATATTCAGACGGCCTGGATATAACCGGGACACCGTTTACCATCACCAGCGGCATGGAGGACTCATCTGTCGGATAGATGCTTAATCCCCGAAGGTTCAGAACAGATTGAGTTCCTGGAGTACCCGACCAGTTTTTGACATCAAGGCCAGCGACGTTTCCTTGCAAAAGATTTTCGAACCCGCTGCGGTTGGGCCAAATTAAAGAATCAACTTTTAGCACCTGCTGTGCGGACACCTCCGAGAAACTGGCTGTGCAGACAACAAAGAGAGTTGAAATTTTGAAGATTTTTTTTAAGCGTAATTTCATAATTTCCGTTTCAGGATTTATTCAAATGAAATGTTATTGTAAAGGGCTAGGTATTGATCCAAGCTCTCCATTTTTGACAGGTAATTTTCCAGTTCGCCCGTATCGGCATAAAAGACAGAATACGATTTCGACAGGCAATCTCCCATTATTTTGGCCGCCTGCTCCTTCGTGTATTCGCCGTTCTTTACTGCTTTCTTTAGCAAACCGTCTATTTTCAGAACAGAATCGTAAATCACAGGTTTTTGAATGACGGTCTGGCTAGAAGCTCCCGTATAATCTTTTTTCCTTTGCACGTAGGTATTCTTGAACACATAATACAACACAGCCACATCTTCTCCTAAATAATGCCTTGACACCAGCGATTTATCCACTTTGTCAACATCCGGACTATAAAAGGATGAAAAACGAAACTCTTTTGAGACTATGTTTTTGTTGTTAGTCTCGTTGTTCCCAGCTTCTCCCTTCACAAAACACAGGGCAAGCATCATAACCACAACCATCTGTTTAGATAAATAAGATCTCATGTCTAAAAGTTTTAATATTATTTTATTAGATAATTGAGCGACTTGTAAGCAGTGTATGATCATATTTTTTATTAGCTATTCACATTCTAAATCATACCCGTTATTTAGAAATACGCAAAGCGACAATCCAAGACAAAAAAAAGTTTACTTATAAGCAACTAAAAAGTTTCATTTACTCTACAAAGGAACAAGCTCCTTATTACACGATCGAGAAGCATATATTAATTAAATATTAAATACTTATAGATGATAATAAAACAAGAATAGATAAAATATCGCAGAAAATAAGTTTACTATATATAAACATCTAATTGTATCATATATAAAACTAAATGAGAAGGTGCTGATTGAAAACCTTAACACATTGTAAACGAATCTCAAATTCTGTATAGAATTGAGATCCCAATAGTACCAGGAGCAGTTATCACAACTGGCAAACGGTGTGAAAATTTTCGAAATAACCAAAAGCTGGCAAACGATTAGCTGCTCTTCTGGTTTTCATGGCTAAGCCATATAAAAAAGACAGACAGCACAAGGTTCACACCTCATGCTGTCTCTATTAAAAAATAATTATGTATGTATTTATTACTACAAACGCAATAATAACAAATTAATATCCTCTGATAGCTTTCACTCCGGGAAGCACTTTTCCTTCGATGAATTCAAGCAAAGCTCCACCACCGGTAGAAACATAAGAAACCTTGTCTGCCAGGTTGAATTTGTTGACAGCAGCCACAGAGTCGCCACCACCCACCAGCGAAAATGCGCCGGCTTCCGTAGCTTTAGCAATAGCTTTAGCAATAGCTTCTGTGCCATGGGCGAAGTTGTCGAATTCGAACACGCCTACAGGACCATTCCAAAGAATCGTTTTAGATGCTTGGATTACGTCGGAAAATTCTGCTTCTCCTTTTGGGCCGATGTCGAAACCAGACCATCCATCAGGAATATTATTGGCTTCCGCATACTTGGAATTAGCATCGTTGCTAAACGCATCACCCAATTTTGCATCTGTGGACAACACAAGCTTCACGTTGTTAGCTTTCGCTTTAATAACAATTTCACGGGCCAAATCCAACTTGTCGTCTTCACAAAGCGAATTACCAATCTTGCCACCAGCAGCTTTTTCAAAAGTGAATGCCATACCACCGCCGATAATCAAATAATCAACTTTTGATAACAAGTTTTCGATAACATCAATCTTTGAAGAAACTTTTGATCCGCCGATGATAGCGGTGAAAGGACGAGCCGGTTCCTTCATGATTTTTTCCACGGCATCCACTTCATTTTGAAGCAAATAGCCAAATAATTTGTTGCTTTCATCAAAAAGATCGGCAATCAAGGCTGTAGAAGCATGCGCACGGTGAGCCGTTCCGAATGCGTCATTCACATACACATCGGCAAAAGAGGCCAATTTTTTGGTGAATTCTTTCTGGCTTTCTTTCACGGCTTTCTTAGCCGCAGCCTTTTCATCGTCCGTAGCGTCTTCTTTCAAACCACGAGGTTTGCCTTCTTCTTCTGCATAGAAACGAAGGTTTTCAAGCAGCAAAGCTTCTCCCGCTTGAAGAGATGCAGCCTTTACGGCAGCTTCTTCTCCTACACAATCATTCGCAAATTGAACATCAACGCCAAGCAATTCGGAAATGTGTGCCAAGATATGTTTCAATGAATATTTGTCTTCCACACCTTTCGGACGACCCAGGTGAGATGCAATAATTGGGCTACCGCCATCTGTCAAAATCTTTTTCAACGTTGGGAGTGCAGCACGGATACGAGTGTCATCAGTGATGTTGAAATTCGCATCAAGGGGAACATTGAAGTCAACTCGCACAAATACCTTTTTACCGGCAAAGTTAAATTTGTCAATTGTAATCATGATCTGGAATAATAAATTATTAATTAGTTATATTTGAAATTTCGAGTATAGGTGACCTGAAGGTTTTAACTTTCAAAACCTTTACAAATATACGAAATTTCCATATAGCATGTTTTGCAATACGGAAATATAATTGCAATTTTTATCGGGTCTAAAGAATAAAAAAATGCGGATGAATTTCTTTTCAAAATTCACCCGCAATCCTTGCCATACCAAGCGGTAAGCCTTATCTAAAATTTAAGTTTCGATTCGATCTGTTCTACATCATGACGAAAACCTTTATCCACCTCCAACTGGTTTTTCACTGTTTTGCAAGCGTGAAGCACCGTGGCATGATTTTTTTTCCCTATCAGTATTCCAATTTGTGAAAAAGACATATCGGTATATTGTTTTGCAAGGTACATCGCCACCTGACGAGCTTGCACAATTTCTCTTTTACGGGATGCTGTATGTATCAATCCGGATTTGATATTGAAATGAGAGCACACCAGTTCCTCGATGTCGGTAATCGACATTTTTTTGCTTTCAATCTTTCGGATAGTCTGCCCGATAACCCTCCGGGCTATTTCCATGTCAATCTCCCGGTTGTAGATGACCGAATGCGCGATGAGGGATACAACCACACCTTCGAGGTCACGGGCATTGTCGGTAACATGCTCGGCAATGTATTCCAGCACATCATCCGGTATCGACAGCCCATCGTGAAGAACCTTATTTTTTAGGATATTCAAGCGCAATTTCTTGTCCGGGCTTTCCAGCTTGGTAGTCAATCCCCATCGGAAACGGGTCAAAAGGCGTTCTTCCACGCCGTTCAATTCGGAAGGAGCTTTATCCGATGTGAGGATAAGCTGCTTGCTATTCTGGTGAAGGTGATTGAAAATATGAAAAAGCGTATTCTGCGTTTTCTCAATCCCAGCCAATTCATGAATATCATCAATGATCAACACGTCAATCCCTTGATAGAAATTGATAAAATCATTGATGGTATTAAAACGTCCTGCATCTGCAAATTGCACTTTGAACAAATGGGCTGAAATGTACAACACCCTCTTTTCAGGATATAGTTCCTTGATTGTAATACCAATGGCATGGCAGAGGTGGGTTTTGCCTACTCCTGAATGGCCATGGAAGAAAAACGGATTAAAAGCTGTTTTTCCGGGATTTTGTGCTACGGACAAGCCCGCAGTTCGCGCCAGTTTATTACTTTCCCCCTCGAAGAAATTGTCAAATGTATATTTGGGGTTCAACTGTGAATCAAAATTTTGCGGCATCGATTTACGGAAAGGACTAGGAGCCTTGTTGGCTTCCTTTGGAGTAATCCTGTCAACGCCGAAGGATTTGATCTCTCCCTGATAATTGACCATGGTGTTCGTGGTATTTTCTACCAACACACGATAATTGAGAACTGTGTTATTGCCAATTTCACGGAAAAGTGTCATCCTCAGAAGATCCACATATTTATCTTCGAGATATTCAAAGAAGAACTGGCTTGGCACCTGAATTGTCAGCACATTATTCTCATATGACAAAGGCCTGATCGGGGTGAACCAAGTTCTAAAAGCATTTTCAGGCACATTATCCTGAATCACTTTGAGACAGTTATTCCATAATATTTCTACACTATATTCCATTAAGATTTTATGAATTATTTGTTGAGATTTGAGTATTTCCGATTACAAAATTTGGAAATAAAATCAAGAAAACCAACCCCCTAGTTTTTTTGTTTTTATGAAATGAAAATATTTCTTTTATTTTCAGTTAGTTACAATACTTAAGAAATGAATACTGATCCAAAGCTATTGCATATATATAAAAACTTGATTAAATGAAAATTAGACTTGAAAACAGGAGTATTAGAGATATACACTAACAATAAAAAAATTGCTCCTTCTGTTGCATCAAACGACGAATAAGGAGCAATTCAATTTTTCTTGTTATTTAGAATAGTTCCAAATAACAGGGAAATTAAAAGACTTTAAGGTTTATGTATTTTCGGGGATTCTTTTTCAAATCTTCCAGCAAACGGGAAGTGTGTCCGATGGCTATGTGCAAGCTGTCATACAACTGACGGTCATTGAGTAAAAGTCCCATAGAATTATCTTTTGAGGCGAACTTGCTTGAAACATATTGAACATTGGACATCGTAGAGTCAATCTTTGCAAATGTCTTTTCAAATTCCAACTTGTTAAACCGCGTTGTCATTTGGGACACATTGCCCGAAGTGATGGCCAAGTTATTGGTGATCGAGGGTACTTGTTTATTCAAAGCAAGCATCATCTGGTTGAGAGATTGGGTAGCTTGCTGCAAGTTTTTTGTAGTAGCATCGATGTTAACAAGCGAAGATTGGAGTGCCGGGTGATTGACTAGAGCTTGGATCCCGATAAGGATGGAGTCGATCTTGGGCAATAACACCATCACCTGGGGCATCATCTCATTTTGAATCTTATCGACCATCCCAAGCGCATTATAGCCCACTAGAGTATCGCCTAGAGTTGCTATGTCCTTGGAATATGGATTCATTTCGAGCAACAGTGAAGCAGAACCGAGCATGGAAACATCCAGCTTCAGCTTGCTCCCTTTTGATATGTCAATTCCTTTGTCCATCGCAATTGTGACAGCAATTTTCTTGGAGTTATTTTTGTCCACTGCCATCTGCGAGACAAGCCCCACTTTAAAACCATTCATCAGCACAGGACTGGATATGCTCAGTCCCGATACATTGTCAAATGCTACAACATAAGAATTGGATGGTTTAAATATATTTACACCCTTCAAGAACTTTAGTCCAAAAAACAAAAGAAACAATCCTACAACAAATGCAATTCCAATTTTTATCTCTTTTCTCATATTTTCATGAATAAATATTATTAATTTATTTTTTCACCATTCTTAAATTTCACAACAAAAGCATCTTTAAAGAATTTTCTCACCTCTTTTTGAATTCGCAAGATTTCTTGCAGACTTGTAGAGGAACCATAGGTGTACTTGTATTGTACACCTTCCACATAATAATCAACGGGAGAAAGGCCTTTGAATCTTGTTGAATTTTTTGAAAGCTTTTGGGAAGACATGTAAAATTGAACCTTATATTCGATTCCCTTTGAAAAGGATTTATTCTTCCCAACACCACTCCCCGAA
>WSSedL1CaDRAFT_10001299_pt1 | contig 14884 bp, 11 predicted proteins | sample WetSurSL1Cattail_FD_9464 | JGI IMG/M metagenome (IMG submission 9464)
TCTCGGCCGTCATCATGCCGGCGGTCAAGGCGGCCGCCCGCCCCTATGTCGGCGGAGAGACCATCGAGGATGCGATCTGCGTCGCCGAGCGTTTTGCCGGCGAAGGTAAGACGGCGACCTTGGGGTACTGGGATGTCGGGCGCGACAGCGGACGCATGGTGGCCGATATCGGGTTGAACGCCATCCGCGCGGTGGCGGCGCACGATCTCGACGGCTACATATCGCTTAAGCCGCCGGCACTGCGCTTCGATGCCGGCATGGCCGGCGAACTCGCCGCGGCAGCGGTAGCCCACCGCCGCAATCTTCATTGCGACTCCCACGGCCCGGAAGTCGCCGACCGGTCCAACGCGATGCTACAAGCGATGATCGACCGGCTGGGCGGGCAGCACCTCGGCACCACCTTGCCGGGCCGCTGGAAACGCAGCCTCGACGATGCCGACTGGGCCGTCGAACGCAAGCTTAACGTCCGGGTGGTCAAGGGACAGTGGCCTGCCCCCGGAGATCCGGGGCGCGATCTGGCGGCCGGGTTTCTCGCAGTGATCGACCGCTTGGCCGGGCGCGCCCGTCATGTCGCGGTGGCGACCCACGAGACGGCGCTCGCCCGCGAAGCCGTGGCGCGGCTTAAAACCGCCGGAACACCCTGCGAGATCGAGCTGTTGTTCGGCATGCCGGCGGAACCGCTGATCCGCTGGGCGAGGGAAAACGGCATTGCCGTGCGCATCTACGTGCCGTTCGGCGGCGGCTTCGTGCCCAACGCGATCCGGGTATTGAAGCGCAATCCGCGGCTTTTCTTCGTCATCGCCAAAGACCGCCTGACCAAAGCGTTCTGCAACTGATGCGCCGACGACGATATTTTCCGTCCATGCAAACAGCCGGGATCGGACACAAGCATAGTTTCGCGTTTTTTTGGTGCGAATATCATGCCCGCCGAGATCGATCCGTTCTATGCCATCGAGATCAACCGCCTCGCCTATCGCCTGCAGACCGAGGGCCGGTCGATCATCCACATGGAATACGGGCAACCCTCGCAAGGCGCCCCGAAAAAAGCCATCGAGGTCGCCCACCGTATCCTCGACACCGACAGCATGGGTTATTGGGAAAGCCCGGAACTCAAAGCCGGTCTGGCGCGGCGCTACTTTAAGCTTTACGGCCTCGACATCGATCCCGAACGCTTCATCCTGACCTGCGGCGCCTCGGCTGCCTTGGTGCTGGCGCTGACCGTACGCTTCGCAGCGGGAGATACCATCGCCACCGCACGCCCCGGTTACGTCGCCTATCGCAACACGCTGAAGGCACTGCACCTCAGGCCGCACGAAATCGCCTGCGGTCCCGATACGCGCTATCAACTTTCGGCCGCCCACCTTGCGGCACTGATCCCGCCGCCGCAAGGTGTGATTGTCGCCAGCCCGGCCAACCCCACCGGAACCATCATCAAAGCCGACGAGTTGGAGAAAATCGCCGCATACTGCCGTGTGCATGGCATCGCGGTCGTTTCCGACGAGATCTATCACGGCCTTTCCTACGTCGAACCGGCCGAAACCATGCTGCGCTTCGCCCCCGATGCCTTTGTGATCGGCAGCTTCTCGAAATATTTCGGCATGCCGGCCTGGCGGCTCGGCTGGCTGCTGGCGCCGGAAAACCATGTCGCCCGCGCCCGCGCTTATGTCGGCAATCTGTTCCTGACCGCGCCGTCCTTAAGCCAACACGCCGCCACGGCCGCGCTCGATGCGCATGACGAGCTGGAAGCGCGCGTGGAGGTCTACCGGCACAACCGCGATCTCATGCTCAAGGCGCTGCCGCGTCTCGGCCTCGACAAGATCGCCCCGCCCGACGGCGCGTTCTACATCTACGCCAACGTGGGGCACTTGACGGACGACAGTCTGGCGTTCTGCAGACAACTGCTGCTGGACACCGGAGTTGCCATCGCGCCGGGCATCGATTTCGATCCCGATGCCGGCCGCCGTCACATCCGCTTCAGCTTTGCGGTTACTTTCGAAGAAACCGAAGACGCCGTCGCCCGGCTCGAACGGTGGTTTGCCGCCTGCAAACGGCTATGATCTATTTTGCGAGCCGCCGGAGTGTGCGCCACAGCAGCTTGGGATAGGGCAGCAGCATCGGCACCTGCATCGCGTAAGCCTCATAGGCCCGGCCGAGTTCGCGGCGCAAATAGCGTTCCTCGGCCTGCGCCTTGAGCACAAAGCCGATCAGGCACAGCGCCAGCCCCAGAAAAGCCGTGGGAATGCCCTGCAATACGGCGGTGGCAAACGCCGCAAACAGGGCGCCGGAATAGACCGGATGGCGCACCAGCGCGTAAGGGCCGCTGCAGACCACCGCCCGGCCGTGGATCGGCCGGCCGAGGTGGATGCGCGCCCAAGCGGCAAACAACAGCCCGGCGGCGGTCAGCCCCACCAGATACCAGCCGCCCGCACCGTCGACGATATCCCACAGCCGGTATTTCAGATCGTAGCTGCCCGAGCCGAAGCCGAGCAGCAGAAAGATGCCGCAAAGCCAGAGCAGTTGAAACGGAACGCTATGTCGCCAGCCGGTACTGCGGGCGACGGCCGGCCGGAACCGGAGGCTCAGCGCCGTCCAGATCATGAGCCATACGAACCAGAGAATGTAGAGCGCCACCAGCGCCATGTCGGTCATAGCCCGCAAAGGAAACGAGCTGCGGAATATACCGTTTTGCGAAACGATCAAGGCCGGAGCGGGTTTCCGTTCCGGCCTTGCTTCCGATTTTCCTGCAACGTTGCGAAATTAGAACTTCAACGCCATCGCATGGCGCACCAAGGGCAGTTTGCGGATGGCCGCCAGCACCTTGTCGTCGACCAGACCGTCGACGTTGACCACGCAGATCGCATCCTGCCCCGGCGCCGCTCTGCCGAGGTTGAAGTTGGCGATGTTGACCTTGGAATCGCCCAGCAAAGTACCCAGCTTTCCGATGAAGCCCGGCTTATCCTCGTTGGCGACGTAGATCATGTTGGGCGTGAATTCGGCGTCCATGTCGATGCCCTTGATCTGGATGATGCGCGGACGGCCGTCCGAGAACACCGTGCCGGCCACCGAGCGTTCCATGTCGGGCATCTTGATCTTGATCAGGATATAGCCGTCGTAGACGCCTTGGGCATCGCGGGCGATCTCGGACACCTTGATGCCGCGTTCCTTGGCGACGATCGGGGCGTTGACCATATTGACTTCGGGCATATGCGCCTTGAGCACGCCGGCAAGCGCGGCTTGCGTCAGCGCCCGGCGGTTGAGGCCGGCAGGGATGCCTTCGAAGGTGATGTCCACCGCCTCGATGCTGCTCTCGGTGACCTGTCCCGCGAAGGCGCCGAGCTTTTCTGCCAGCGCGATCCACGGGCGCACCCGGGTGGCTTCCTGGGAGCTGATCGAGGGCATGTTGAGGGCGTTGGTGATGGCACCGGTGAGCAAATAGTCGGCGATCTGCTCGGCCACCTGCAACGCCACGTTTTCCTGCGCCTCGGCAGTGGAAGCGCCCAAATGCGGGGTGCAGATCACCTTGTCGTTGCCAAACAGGATGTTTTCCTTGGCCGGTTCGGTGGGGAAGACGTCGAGCGCCGCGCCCGCCACCTGACCGCTATCGAGTGCCGCCTTCAAGGCCGCCTCGTCGATCAGGCCGCCACGCGCGCAGTTGACGATGCGCACGCCCTTTTTCATTTTGGCGATGGCCGCGGCCGAGATGATGCCCGCGGTTTCCGGCGTCTTCGGCGTATGCAGGGTGATAAAATCGGCGCGGGCGAGCAGTTCGTCGAGTTCCACCTTTTCGACGCCGATTTCCGTCGCGCGATCGGGCGAAAGATAGGGATCGTAGGCGACGACGTGCATTTTGAGGCCCTTGGCGCGGTCGGCGACGATCGAGCCGATGTTGCCGGCGCCGATCAAGCCGAGCACCTTGCCGTAGAGCTCGACGCCCATGAAGCGGTTCTTTTCCCACTTGCCGGCCTGGGTCGAAACGTTGGCGGCGGGAATGTCGCGCGCCAGCGCCATCATCATGGCGACGGCGTGTTCGGCGGTAGTGATCGAATTGCCGAACGGCGTGTTCATCACGATCACCCCGGAGGCGGTGGCGGCGGGAATATCGACGTTGTCGACGCCGATGCCGGCGCGGCCAACCACCTTCAGCTTCGACGCCACCTTGATGACGTCGGCGGTGATCTTGGTCGCCGAGCGGATGGCAATGCCGTCGTACTGATCGACGATCTTGAGGAGTTCCTCCTTGGCAAGGCCGGTCTTCACGTCGGCTTCGACGCCGCGTTCCTTGAAGATGGCGACCGCTGCGGGGGAAAGCTTGTCTGCAATGAGAACCTTAGGCATGGGTTTTGTTCCGTCAATTGAAATTGGAGGGAAGCGTACGCCGGTAGAACGGCGCGACGCCGAGCAACTGAACGCGGAACGGATCGGATTTGGTCTTGGGATCGACGCCGACGACGTCGACCACGACGCCGGGCATGGCGATGGCGGCGGCGGCGAAGATTTCCTGAGCCAACGTCTGAGCGTCGCCCTCGGCCTCGATCGCGACCAGGGGATGCGGCGCGCCGCCGTCTCCTTCGCGCGATACGTAGGACAACCGGGCCGACGTCACCTGCGATCTGCTGGTGAACAGCACGCACAGCGCCTGCACCAGTTTTTTCGGATAGACCTCGGGCGACGACATCACGATGTTGACCGGCTTTTCCTGCATCGCGTGGTCGAGGGTATAGTCGATTTCCTCGGGCGTCATGATCTTGCTCAATTCCGAACCGGGATTGAGCAGAAAAGACGCCCCGCGCGTGCATTCGAACAACGCCCGCCCCTGCATCGAGAAATACCGTACCGGCTGCCGCACGAAGGCGCGCAACCGCTCCTGCGAGCTGAACAAGGGATGATAGGTCTTGTTCTGGTAGGTGATGGTCTCGATCTGCAGGCCTTCGGTCTCCGCCAAAGGAACCTCGGTTTGACCCGCGGCCCCCCCTTTGATGTCGCCGACGACGAACAACTCGCACTCCAGCAGCAAGCGGTAGAAATCTACGCGGGCGGTGGTGTCGTCCACCGCCCGCACCATGGTCTCTTCCAACCGGTTGCCGGGCACGAAGCTCATCCGATCCGTTCCTTCACGTGGGCATCAGCCTGCCTTGGCCTTGGCCCAGGCCCAATCGAGCCAGGGCAGCAGCGCCTCGATGTCGGCGGTGTCCACGGTGGCGCCGCACCAGATGCGCAAGCCCGGAGGGGCATCGCGATAGGCGCCCATGTCGTAGGCAACGCCCGCCTTGTCGAGCGCGGACGGAATCTTCTTCACCGCCAGCGCCTGATCTTCCGGCGACAGGGCAAGGAACCAGGGATCGACCACCTTCAAACACACGCTGGTGTTGGACCGCACCGCCGTATCCTTGGCCAAAAACGCCGCCCAATCGGATTTCTTCACCCAGGCGTCGATCGCCTTGAGGTTGGCGTCGGAGCGCGCGATCAGCGCTTTCAGTCCGCCCAAGCCTTCCGCCCATTTCAGCGCATCGAGATAGTCTTCGACGCACAACAGCGAGATGGTGTTGATGGTTTCGCCTTCGAAGATGCCTTCGATCAGCTTGCCGCCCTTGGTCATGCGGAAGATCTTCGGCAGCGGCCAGGCCGGGGTGTAGCTTTCCAACCGCTGCACCGCGCGGGGGCTTAGGATCAAAATGCCGTGCGCCGCCTCGCCGCCCAGCACCTTCTGCCAGGAGAAGGTGGCGACGTCGATCTTGCTCCACGGAATGTCCATCGCGAACACCGCCGAGGTGGCATCGCAAATGGTCAGGCCCGCGCGGGTTGCGGGAATCCAATCGCCGTTGGGCACCTTGACGCCCGAGGTGGTGCCGTTCCAGGTGAACACTACGTCGTGGGTAAAATCGGCTTGTTTCAGATCCGGCAAGTCGCCATATCCCGCCTTGAAGATGCGGGCGTCTTTCAATTTCAACTGCTTCACAACGTCGGTGACCCAGCCGTCGCCGAAGCTCTCCCAGGTGAACATGTCCACCGGGCGCGCGCCCAGCATCGACCACAGCGCCATTTCGACCGCGCCGGTGTCGGAGGCCGGAACGATGCCGAGGCGATAATCCGCCGGCAATTCCAGCAATTTCTTGGTCAGATCGATGGCTTCCTTGATCCGCGCCTTGCCCGGTTTCGAGCGGTGCGAACGGCCGACGAGTGCGTTTTTAAGATTTTCGGGTGCCCAGCCCGGACGCTTGGCACAAGGTCCGGACGAAAAAAAAGGCCGTGCAGGGCGCACGACCGGTTCGGTTCCAGTCATATCGGCATTCCTTCCAGAATGTTGCGCCTCGTTGGGGAGGCGTGGCCCACCTGTACTATGAAGAAACCGGCCGGAGCCGTCAATCGCCCGGCGGGAAAAAACGGTGGGCAGCATCGATGCGAAGGGGCGCCCACGCGTTTTCCTCCGGCGGCGGCGGCGAGCCGGTTAATAGCGGGGGCGGCGCGGGGCGGCGATGAAGCCGTGCGCACAAAGGGTGCCCGAAGATGTGCTTCGGGCGGGACAATGGTGGGGCTGCATGAGGCCCCGCGCCCGGGTGTTTATCGCTCCCCTTCGCCCATGCATCCCTTAGGTTCCGCAAGGTTCGGTCTCATTCGGTAAGAGGCGAAGACCCGTCCTTCGGACCTAAGGGCTTTGCGACGTCTCGCATCTCCTTTGCGCCGTCCCCGTCGGGGTAAGGCGCAAAAAGGCGACGGGCGACGGAAGCCCTTGGGATTTGCGCAGGATCGTTAGGCCCACGCCCACCCTAAGCACCCGGCTGCACCCGAAGCGGTCGGTCCGTCCCGCCCCCATGATGCAGCAAAAAGGATGTAGGAATTAATTCCGATTCGTCAAGGGGCGTGGCGGCGAATAATAATTCGCGCTACGGTGTAGATATACGGGGTGGTGGCGGGGGCGGAGTGTCATGGGTTGGGAAATATTTCCCTGATTTCATTTATTCCCATAAGGGCTTCTCATGTCGATATTCCTTCATGGCCTGGCGCTGCAAAATTATCGGGGTATCGGCCCGAAGCTTCAGTTGATGGCGGACTTCCGTGACTTCAATATTTTTATCGGCGCCAACAATGCGGGCAAATCGTCGGTATTAAATTTCATTTCCAAATTTCTGCCGGTCAGATCTGGCCACAATCCTCCGATAATTGATCCGCTGGAACGGTATTCCGGCGGAACCAAAGGCCAAATACGGATGGCGTTGAGCGTGCCGTGCGATAAATTCATAGACGCGGTGCTTAAGAAGAAACAACTTCCGAGTCGAAACGATGATTTCGTAAAGAAGCTTTCCCAAGCGGTAGCCATCGACGGGGAAATATGGCTTGCGTGCGACGAACAATTCAATGGGAATATGAGTCTGCACGCAAATATTCAACCCGATCAAATCCGCATCCTGTTTGAGGATCATGAGTGGCGTGATGTATGGACTAACGCTCTCAATATGGAAAATGGTGAGATTAATGAGGTTCGGGTGACTGAAACGATTCAGTATTGTCTCGACTGTCAGAACACAGCGCTACCGCCGACCAAGCTTATTCCCGCCATTCGCCAAATCGGACCTAAGGACGAGAAATTCGGCGATTACAGCGGCCGCGGATTGATTGATCGTTTGGCCGAGTTGCAAAGCCCCGATCATGACAAACGCGCGGATCGCGATTTGTTCGATCGCCTAAACGTCTTTCTGCAAAATGTCACGGGTGACGGTGCGGCGAAAATCGAAATCCCCCATCATCGGGAACATGTGCTTGTCCATATGGATGGTAAGGTGCTGCCGCTTTCTTCGCTTGGCTCCGGCGTTCAGGAAGTAATCTTGATCGCCGCCTTTTGCACGATAAGCAAGGACGAAATAATCTGTATGGAGGAACCGGAATTGCATTTACACCCGGTGTTGCAGCGAAAATTGACCCAGTACCTTCGGGAAAACACTACCAATCAGTATTTTATTGCAACGCATTCGCCGACCTTTATCGATACGCCCGACGCCGCCATTTTTCATGTTGCCTTGGAAGATGCCCAAACCGTCATCCACAAAGCCGAACTTCGGAGCGCGCGGAGACGGATATGCGAGGATTTGGGACATCGGGCTTCCGATCTTTTGCAATCCAATGCCGTTATCTGGGTAGAGGGGCCATCGGATCGAATCTATTTGAAACATTGGCTTTCGTCCGTTGCTTCGGAACTGATCGAGGGAATCCACTATTCCATCATGTTCTATGGCGGCCGGTTGCTGAGCCATCTTACCGCCGACGATGATGACGTATCGGATTTTATCAATCTAAAGGCGCTAAATCAGAATTGCGCGATTGTCATGGATAGCGACAGGGCCAAAGCATCCGACGACATCAACGCGACCAAGCGCCGGATTGAAACTGAGTTTGAGAACGGTGGCGGCGTCGTTTGGGTAACCGCCGGCAGGGAGATCGAGAATTACTTCGATCACGCAGAACTTCAGGCCGCTGTCGCTAAAGTCTATGGGAAAAGTTATATCGAGAAGTGCTCCGGTAAGCGCTTTGATCACGCACTGTATTTTAAGCGTTCGTCGCGAAGTACATCCGAAGATGAGGAAAGTCGTAAAACAAAAATCGAGAAAAAAGCGGACAAGGTGGACAAGGTGAGTGTGGCACGAGAGGTTGTTGCTTCTCCAGCCGATCTGGATGTTCTCGATTTGCGAACGAAGATTGAAGAATTAGTTCGCATGATCCGTCGTGCGAACGGCTTGCAAGAAGAATAGGGGTCGGAGAAAAATCATACCCCCTTGATGATCCGTCATTCCCGGCGAGGGCGAACCAACGGTGAGCCCGAGGGAAGGGAATACAGGTGTTGCCTTCCGACACGGTGCCGACCGATAGACCTGAATTTCCTTCCCTCGCCCGAGCCGCGTGCGGCGCTGGCTCGCCGGGAATGACAACGCGAGCGGCCGCGCATCGGGATCAGACCGCAATCTCGCCGGTCATATACAGCGCACACGGAGCAATCAGGGTGGTGCGGGCGCCGTCGTTGATGCAGGTCAGATCGCCGCCGCGCGCCGAGACCTGCCGCGCCTTCATGGTCTTTAGCCCCAGTCGTTTCGACCAGAACGGCGCCAGCGAACAATGGGCCGAGCCGGTCACCGGGTCTTCGGGTATGCCCTTGTCGGGGGCAAAGAAGCGCGAGACGAAATCGTATTTATCGTCGCCCGGGGCGGTGACGATCAGCCCCCAGCTTGCCGCCTTGCGCAGGAGCGGCGCGATCTCGCCGGGGCCGTTCATGGTGCGGATGGTTACGGCCTCGTCCCACACCGCCATCAGGTAGCGGCCAAGGTACAGCTCCGACGGCGCGGCAACGCCCAAGGCCGCGCCGAGGTCGACGGCAAACCGGGTCTCGGCCGGGAACGGCGCAACCGGATCGGTGGGCAGGCTCATCGCCAATTCGCCGTTCGGCTGCCTCGTCACCGTCAACTCGCCCGAGCGGGTGCGGAAGGAAACCGTCGTCAGGCCGGGCGCCAATTCGTTGAACACCAGCCAGCCCGATGCCAGCGTGGCGTGGCCGCACAAATCGACCTCGGCCTTCGGGGTGAACCAGCGCAAATCGTATTTGCCGGGTGCGGTGGCGACAAAAAACGCGGTTTCCGACAGATTGTTTTCGCCGGCAATGCGCTGCATTTCGTCGTCGCTCGGCCATGTTTCCAGCGGCACCACGGCGGCGGGGTTGCCCTCGTATGGGCGTTTGGCGAAGGCGTCGATCTGCCAGAGCTTCAACTTCATGTCTCTACGCTATGCGGGGCGGAGAAAAAGCGGAACCGCCGATCCTGCATACGGGCCGGGCGGATTCGGCATGACGGAAAATCGGGTGGCAGCCAGACGCCGGGGATTTCCCGCCGCCGGCTTGGGCGATAAACTGCGGCATGAACAACCATCCTTCGCGCACGCTTCTTGCCGGCCTGTGGCGCGCCGCCGTCGCAGCGGTGAGCGTCAACGAAAATTTCGCCGCGCGGCTTCCGCCGCCCGCATCAAGGCACACCGCGGTGATCGCGGCAGGCAAGGCGGCGGCGGCGATGGCGGCGGCGGCATTCCACCGGTACGGCGATGCGGTCTGCGGCCTTGCCGTCACCCGCCACGGCCACGGTTTGCGCGCGGGCGAAAACTGCGGCGCGATCCGCATGATCGAGGCCGGCCATCCCCTGCCCGACCAGGCGGGACTGGCAGCCGGGGCGGAGGCGCTGAAGCTGGCGGACGGTTTGGCGACCGGCGATCTCTTGCTGTGTCTGTTGTCAGGCGGCGGCTCGGCGTTGCTGGAGGCGCCGCTGCCGGGCATTTCCCATTCCGATTTGAAAGCGGTGAACGATGCGCTGCTCAGATGCGGCGCGCCGATCGATGAGATGAACGCGGTGCGCAAGCATTTGTCGAGGATCAAGGGCGGCCGGCTGGCGGCAGCGGCGTATCCGGCCAAGATTTTCACCCTGGCGATTTCCGACGTGCCGGGCGATGATCCTGCGGTGATCGCCTCGGGGCCGACCGTGGCCGATCCCTCGACGGCGCGCGAGGCGCTGGACATCATCGCACGCTATGCCATCGCTGCACCGCAAAGCGTGCGGCGGATTTTGCGCGACGGACAATTCGAAACGCCCAAGCCCGGCGATCCGCGTTTGAAAAAATGCGAATATCAATTGGCGGCGACATCGAACGATGCGCTTATCGCCGCCGCGCGCGAAGCCGAACGCGCCGGCTTCGCGGTGGTCAATCGTGGCGCAATCGAAGGCGAGGCGCGCGAGGTGGCGCTAAAGGAAGCGCGTCTTGCCACGGCGTTGGCCGAAGCGGGCAAGCGCGCCGTCATCCTGGCCGGCGGCGAGTTGACGGTGACGCTGAGCGGCGACGGCACGGGCGGCGCCAACCGCGAATACGCGCTGGCGCTGGCCTTGGCGTTGAACGGCCATCCCGCGATTTCCGCGCTGGCCGCCGACACCGACGGCATCGACGGCTCATCCGATGCCGCGGGGGCTTACGTCTTTCCCGACACATTGGCGCGCGCCCGCGCGGCAAACCTCGATGCCGCGATATTATTGGAGGCGCACGACAGCGGCGGGTTCTTTGCGAAAGTGGGCGATGCGCTGATCACCGGCCCCACCCGCACCAACGTCGCCGATTTCCGGGCGATCGTGGTGGGGGCGTAGCCCGCGTTACCCCAGCGCGCCGCGTTTGGCCTTGAGCGCCGCCTTCATCTTTTCCTGCAGGCGTTCGAAGGCGCGCACCTCGATCTGACGCACCCGTTCGCGCGAAATGCCGAAGCGGGCGGAAAGCTCTTCCAAGGTGGACGGCTCCTCCTGCAATTTCCGGGCACGGAGGATTTCGCGCTCGCGTTCGGGAAGCTCGCCCAAGGCGGCCTCGAGCAACTGCTTACGCTCGCCGTATTCCTCGGATTCGGCCAGTACGGTTTCCTGGCTTTCGGCATCGTCGGCCAGCCAGTCCTGCCATTCGCTTTCGCCTTCGGAGCGCAAGGGCGCGTTGAGCGAGGAATCGGGCGCGGACAGGCGGCGGTTCATATCCACCACCTCGTGCGCGGAGACGCCGAGCTTGTCGGCAAGTTCGGTGACATGCTCGGGCTTGAGATCGCCCTCCTCGATGGCGCCGATATTGCTTTTGGCCTTGCGCAGATTGAAGAACAGCTTCTTCTGATCCGAGGTGGTGCCGATCTTCACCAAACTCCACGAACGCAGAATGAATTCCTGAATCGAAGCCCTGATCCACCACATCGCATAGGTCGCAAGCCGGAAGCCCTTTTCCGGCTCGAAGCGTTTGACCGCCTGCATCAGGCCGACATTGCCCTCGGCGACGATTTCGGAAACCGGCAGGCCGTAACCGCGATAGCCCATGGCGATCTTGGCCACCAGGCGCAAATGCGAGGTCACCAGCTTGTGCGCCGCGCGCGGATCGCCGTGCTCCTTCCAGCGCTTGGCCAGCATGTATTCTTCTTCCGGCGCCAACAGCGGAAACTTGCGGATCTCCGCAAGATACCGTTTCAGTCCGCTTTCTCCGGTTAGGGCAGGAAGCCCGCGGCCGCTCATGCTATTCCCCGTGGTCAAAGTCCGGTTACGCAAAACACTGTAGCATGGCCCGCAAGGGGCCGGGATTAAGGATACGAGATAGTCCCCGTCTTCCGCCTAACATGTAGGGTTCGTCAGGATTTTTTCAAGCCGCGCAAGGCGTCGATCATATTGGATAAGTCCTCGGGCCACGGGGATTCGAAGCGCAAGGTCTTATGCAAGGACGGGTGCTGGAAGCCGAGCAGCCAAGCATGCAGCGCCTGACGGGGAAATTCCGCCGCCGCCCGGTAAGCCAGTTCCTCTTCCGGCGCATGGGCGCGCGGCAAGCTGTGTGCCCGCCCATAGGTCGGATCGCCGATCAAGGGGTGGCCGAGATGGGTCAAGTGTACGCGAATTTGATGGGTGCGGCCGGTCTGCAAACGGCACTCGATCAGCGAGGCGAAAGCATTCGCCGGATCGCCGAAGCGCTCGATAACCTTATACCCGGTACGCGCCTCCTTGCCGCCGCCGCGCAAGACCCCCATCTTCTTGCGGTCGAACGGATTGCGGCCGATCTGGGTCTCGATCAGCCCTTCGGGTTTGCGCGGACAGCCCCAGACGATTGCAGTGTAGGCCCGCTCGATGGTGTGGTTGGCGAACTGCTTGGCCAGGCTTCCCATCGCCCGCTCGTTCTTGGCGGCGACCAGCAGGCCGGAGGTGTCCTTGTCGAGGCGGTGAACGATGCCCGGCCGCGCCTCACCACCGAGGCCTTGCAGCGAATCGCCGCAATGGTGAATCAGGGCGTTAACCAGAGTGCCGTCGGGGTTGCCAGCCGCCGGATGCACCACCAGCCCGGCCGGCTTGTCGATCACGATCAGATCGGCGTCCTCGTACACAACTTTCAGAGGAATATCCTGGCCTTGCGGCACCGCCGGCAGCAATGGGGGGATGGCGACGATGTAACATTCTCCAGGTTTGACCCGATGGTTTTGGTCTTTTATGGTGATTCCCGCTCGCGTCACCGCGCCCAGTTCGATCAACTGGCGCAAACGCGAGCGGCTCATGTCGGAACATGCGCCCGCCAGGAAGCGGTCGAGCCGGAATCCCTTATGCTCGTCCCCTACCTCGATGCGGTGCAGCGTCCCGCCACCGGAGGAATTCGTGTCTGACATCAATCCGTCGCCTTTCGGCCAAATCACGCAGTCTAAGTACCGCCCGATGCTGGTCGTCGTCATCATACTCGGTTTTCTGATCGTCGCAGCGTTAGGCGCCCTGATTACCGGGATTATCATGCAACCGTCCAAATCCGACGCGCAAAAGGCGCAACCGCCCGTGGCCGCGGCAAAACCGCCGCCGGGAAAGGCGGTGTCGATGTCGCTGGCGCCGGGGTACAAAATTCTCAATTCGGAAACCCAGCCGGGCCGGCTGATCCTGCATGTCCGCTCGGACACCCAGGACGAGATCGACATCATCGACCTCGAAGACGGCCACGTCGTCGCCCGGGTTCACGCCACCGCGCCGCAGTGACCCCTCCCGGGACGGCAATGTGCTTGAAATCTCGGGCGATTGCCCGCTATAAGCCGTGATCTTCCGGCTTGGCTCCCATCGTCTAGCGGTCTAGGACGCGGCCCTCTCAAGGCTGAAACACCGGTTCGATTCCGGTTGGGAGCGCCATTTTTATTCCTCGGGCTATGCGCGGCGCAAGCTCCCGCTGCGCAATTCGCGCGCGCCTTGCGGCAGAACGCGCAACAACGCGCGGCGCTTAAGTCAAGCACTGGAAGGGTCTGCAGTTTACCCGGGACCGGAAAACCGGGCTACTGCCCGGCTTCCTTGATCACCGCATCGTATGCCGGCTTGGGCTTGCCATCGCGGCCAAACAGCAGCGGATAGTCGGTGCGGCCGAACACCGGCCAATCGTTCTTCCACGAACCGGCGTCGGTGACGCCCCACAAGGTGACGCGGTTGAACACGCCGGGGTGTTTGAGAAAGACGCCGAACAGGGCGGCATAGCGCTGGGCGAGCTTTTGCTGCACCGCCTCGGGCAATCCGTTCGTATACGGATCGAGCGCCGGATCGCGCGCGACATGCAGCGAAATTTCGGCGGTCTGCTGCGCCGTCGCCGGCGGCAGCACGTCTACGTCGAGTTCGGTAACGGCGACCTTCACGCCGAGCTTGGCAAAGGCGGCGATCGTCGCATCCAACTGCTCGAGGCTCGGCCAGGTCAAATCGCCGTGCCCTTGGATGCCGACGGTGGTCACCGGCACGCCCGCCGCCTTCAGCTTGGCGATCATGGCGATGGCGCCGTTGCGTTTGGCTTCGTTCTCAATGTTGTAGTCGTTGTAGATCAGTTCGGCTTTCGGATCGGCCTGATGGGCGTATTCGAACGCCTTGGCGATGAAGTCCTCGCCGATGATGTCGTACCACGGGGACTTGCGTAAGGTTCCGTCCTCGTTGAGCGCCTCGTTGACCACGTCCCAGGCGTCGATCCGGCCCTTGTAGCGGCCAACCACGGTGAAGATATGCTCGCGCAGGCGGGCGAGCAGCGCCTCGCGGGTCAGCGGCTTGCCGGCATCGTCGCGGAACACCCAGGCCGGCGTCTGCTGATGCCACACCAGGGCGTGACCGACGACGTACATATGATGCTTGACGCCGAAGTCGACGTACGCATCGGGCAGGGAAAAATTGTACCCGCCCGGCTGGGGATGGACCGCCTCCCATTTGAGGACGTTTTCGGGCGTGATCGAACTGAACTCGGCCGCCACGATGCCAGCGCCCTGGGCATCGCGTCCGCTTATCTGCGCCGCATTGATGGCGGCGCCGACGACGAACTTGCCCTGGTACGCACTCCGCAGCGTGGCGGGCGGCTGGGCGGCCGC
>WSSedL1CaDRAFT_10001300_pt1 | contig 14882 bp, 15 predicted proteins | sample WetSurSL1Cattail_FD_9464 | JGI IMG/M metagenome (IMG submission 9464)
GCCGTCAAAGTCGCACTGCACCATCCAAGCAGAGTCCCCAGAGGGCTGTTGATTTGGCTGCTGGACACGGTGGCATACATCGACCACGGACATGTGTGTGTTGCTGTTATTCATGGAAACTTACTCTCACGTTTTGTCCGACGCGGGCCATAGGCGCTTGGTCAAACGCCAGGACACACTCGATCACCCGTACCGGACCCCGCTGGGTATCATCATTCAAGCGCCCATTGCCCAGCACGGGGCTCATACGCACAACCCGTGCTGAAGGCAGTGCTGCGGATAGGCTGTCGCCATCGGTGGTGACGTAGGCACGTAAGCCCACACGCACCTGCGTGGCGTAGCTTTCGTTGAGTTCGGCGCGCACAATGAGGGGGCGACGGGGCAACAGTGTGATGGCGGGTTGGGCCACAACGCGTTGGCCAGCCTGTGTGTTGACACGCACGACCAGGCCACTTTCGGGGGCGCGCAACTCCAGCCTGTCATTTTGTGTGCGCACCAGCATCAGTCGGCTATGCGCTACATCGGCCTCGGCCTGAGAGACGGCGAGTTCTGCCTCCGCGTCGAGCAACGACTGTTGAGCTTCTTCGGCGCGCTGGGGCTCGGCGGCACCAGCAGCGGCGGCCTCGGACAGTCGGGCCGCTGCACGTCGCAGTGCAGGAAGGCGCTGTGCGTGCGCTTGGTGCTTGGCTCGGGCCAGCTGCAGTTCAGACTCGGCCACGGCCAAATCGGCTGCTGCTGCATTGCCCGCCAGGCGCAGCAACAATTGCCCGCGCTGCACTTCCTGCCCCTCCTTCACGGCCAGGGTCTGCACCAGGCCATCTTGCGCAGGTGATAGCTCCAACAGCCCACCTTGCACTTCGATCTTGCCTCGAGCCATGGCGACCTCGCGCGGGTGGGTTTCTGCCGCAGGGCCGACTGTAGGGGGTGCAGGTTTGACATTACAACCCAAGAGCAGCAGCATGGCGGCAAGCGGGGGCAGGTACCTGCGGGTCAGGTAAGTGGTCAAGGGGATTGTCATGAGGTCTTCATCTCCGGGGCGGGGTTGGGCTGGCGCCAGTCACTGCGGATGGCGCCGTCTTCCATGCTCAGTACGCGGTCGGCATGCCGCACCAATCGGGGATCATGGCTGACGCACAGCACCGTGGTGCCGTGCGCACGTGCAATGCGGTGCAGGATATTGATGACGCGCTGGCCACTTTCGGCATCTAACGCACTCGTCGGCTCATCGGCAAACAGCAGCTGGGGTTGTTTGGCGATGGCGCGGGCAATGGCCACACGCTGTTTTTCACCGCCCGACAGCTGTGCCGGGCGCATGTGGGCGCGGTGGGACATGTCCACCTCGTCGAGTGCGCGTTGGGCACGTTTCTCACTCTCTTTGTCACTCAAGCCAAGGTAGCCCAGGGGCAGTTGTACCTGCTCCAGCGCGGTGAGTGCAGGAAACAGGTTGAAGCCCTGAAAGACGAAGCCGGTATGGTGCAGTCGAAAGCGCTCCAGCGCACGCATGCTGAATTTTCCGAGGTCTTCGCCGAGTGCGCTCGCTTGGCCTGCGTCGGGACTCTGCAGCCCAGACAACAAAGACAGCAGCGTGCTCTTGCCACAGCCTGACGGGCCAGAGATGAGGGTAAGTTCCGCCGGGTAGATGGAGACCGTGAGGCCATGCAGTACGGGGACGTTCACCAATCCTGAAACGAAAGATTTGTACACCCGAGTTGCCTGTAGGCTGGGAGCCATCGCAATATGCGGGACGGGGGTCGGAGTGTTTTTCATCGCAGAAGCAGCGCAGGTTCGGCGCTCAGCAGACCACGAATGGCGAAGATGCCGGAGAGCAGGGCCACCAGACCAATCAACACAGCGCATGCCGCAGCCACTATGGGGGTCATGGCCACGGGCACACCATAGGCAGAGGCCACACCAAGCAAGGTGGCGCTGGCACCTCCCGCGAGCAGCAAACCCAGGCCGCCAATCCAACATGCCTGTTCTATCACCAGCCGTGCCAAGGCACCACGGCTGGCCCCCAGTGCGTTCAACACAGCGTATTCGCGTGCGGTGCCTGCGACGACGCTCATCAGCGACTGGCTGGTGACAACGGTGCCCACGATACAGACAACGATGGCCATGAAAAGTACTGCCACGCCGGCACCGGTATCAAACATCCAGTACAGCTGGGAGCGGTGAGCGAACTGCTCTGCCGTCCAAACTTCAAATGGCCCAAAGCCTGCGTTGCCCTCTTGGGCCAAATGGGCTTGCGTGGCTTGCGCAGGGCCGAGTGTGCGCGCAACCATGTACGTGCTGCCCGATACAGCGTCGGTTCCGCCTATTTCGCGAGTGGTGTCCAGCGATGCCAACACGTTGACGCCCCCCAAGCCGCGTAACCCATCTACGGCGGCCACAACACGTACACGGTGGCCGTTGATCCAGGCAGTCTGGTCGACTTGAACCCCAAGGGCTTCCATATCTGCCCAATCCACAATGACGGCACCTGGCTCACGCAGCGCCTCCCGCTGCCAAGGGGTAAGGAGGCGAGCAAACAGCATGCCGTCGGGTGCCGTACGAATGCCAGAGAGATAGACGGAGATGCCCCCTGCGCCAGCTTGTGCGCTGTGCCAGTCACCGTCCACCCATTGATAGGGCTCCACCGAGACGATGGAGGGCTCCATACGCAGGCGCAGATCAACATCGGGGCTGATGGTGCGTCCGAAGTTCACGCTTTGTGTGCCGGGATAGCCAACCCATAGATCCGCGGTGGAGGCTCGTACATAGATCGCCGCACTGCCGAAGATGCCAAGTACCAGCGCGGCTTGCACCACCAATAACAAGCCAGAGAAGCCCACGGCAAACACGGCGGGTACAAAACGACGCCATTCATAAACCAGTGTTTTGCGTGCGAGTGGAATCATGGCACGGTCGTGGCGTGGGCTACGTCTTGTGACTCAGGTTCTGATAGCGGCGCCCCCCCCAAGGCCTTGTACAGTGCAACGAATGCCAACGCACGTGCGCTCTGGGCCATATCCAGTTCTGCCTGTGCTTGCCATTGGGCGCGCTGACGTGCCAGTGTGTCGTACTCGCTCGCCAAGCCCAGACGGGCCAGTGTTTGGGTGGCTTTTGTGCGCTCACCCAACAAGACGGTGGCATGGGTCAATGCATCGACACGGGATTGTTGGGCCGACAGTGCAGCAAGCGCCCCTTCAGTTTCTGCAATGCCATGATGGACGGCACTCCGGTAACTGATCAGCGCTGCGTTCAGGGTTTCTTGCCGCACATCCACCTGTGTTCGGCGACGCCCCCAGTCAAAAAGCGGGATGTCGATGACCGGGCCAATCGCGGGCACGATGTCACCTCTGGTTCGGCGGTTTTGCGTGAGGTTGTAGGCATAGAGAAAAGACCCCGCGAGCGTGATGCGTGGGTACAGCTCAGAGCGCGCCAATCCCAGTGCAGCAGCAGCCCTGTGCACCTCCGCCTCGGCGGCATGGACATCAGGCCGAGTGCGCAGCAGGTCGGCGGGTACCTGCGCCAGCGCGAACGGAGCCAGTGTGGGGGCGATGTGGTTGACAGGGGCTTGACGCCAGGACGGGTCGGGCGAGGTGCTACCCAACAGCACAGCCAACGCCTGGGTTGCGTTGGCACTCGCCAGTTGCAGCAAGGCCTGAGTTGCACGCACCTGCACAACCTGCAACTGTGCTTGGGTGACCTCATCTGCGCTTCCCTGATACGTGCGAGCCCGTACCTCAGCCAGCGTTACGGCACGATCATCCAGTGCGGCAATCTGCTGCAGGTGAGCGAGCTGCTGCTGGGCGGCCCGCAGGTCCAGGTAATTGCGTACAACATCTGCAATCACTGATACACGCACACCTTGCGTGTCGGCGTTCGCAGCCACGGCGATCGCCTGGGCTGCTTGCCGCGTACTTTGGGCTGCACCAAAGAGGCCTAACTCCCAGACCATGTCGATGCTGGCGTGAAAGTAAGTGTCGGTGGCTGATACGTCTTGCAGAGATTGTTGGTTGGCGCTCAGCGAGGGTAAAAATTGCGAGGCGGCACGGCCAGATTCCAGCCGAGCTTCACGCAGCCGGCTGGTACTCACTGCCAGATCCAGGTTGCGGGTATTGGCCTCTTGCACCAAGGCGTCCAGCACAGGATCGTTGAATGCTTTCCACCAATTGCGCAGATCGACCACTGGTGCGTCCGTGGGGGCGGGTTGCGTCCAGGCCGAAGGGACGGACGCTGTGATTGCCGGAGCCGAGGTGTCAGCTCCGGGCAATGCACAACCCGTCACAAGGGTGGATAACGTGGCGTAGGCCACAAATATTTGGGTGCGATTCACGCGCAGGCAAGTTAGATAAAACGCCATACCTTGGCAATAAGATGCCATCGGGTGGATAAGCCTGTATTGAAACCCATGAAATTTGCGCAGTGATGAATGCTCTATGGAGATAGCGTGGAGAGGCTGAGACTATGAGACCTCGTGGATAATTGACCGCTCCAGTGCCGTTTTGGGAATCACACGCCGTGGTTTACGGCGATTGGTTTTTGGACTCTCATGAACAGTTCCTCGTCTTTGCCTGGTCCGTTGGCTCTCGTCGTTGAGGATGAACCAGGTATTTCCAGCATCTTGACGGCGTACCTTGAACGTGATGGCCTGCGTACCCAGCATTCAGGCAATGGGTTGGAGGCTTTACGGTTGTTTCGGCAGTTGCGGCCCGACATAGTGTTGCTGGACATTCACATCCCCGGCATGGACGGATTGGATGTTTTGCGCGCTATCCGCGAAGAGGGACAAACACCCGTCATCATGGTGACTGCGCTGGCCGACGATATCGACAAGCTGCTGGGCTTGCGTTTGGGGGCAGATGATTACGTGGTCAAACCCTTTAGTCCGCCCGAGGTGGTTGCGCGTGTGCGAGCCGTGCTACGGCGCGCTCAGCCACCATCTGATGCACAAGCGCCGCAGCCGATCCGCGTAGGGCGCATCGAGATCAGCCAGGAGGCCCATGAGGCACTGGCCTACACGGATGATGGCCGAGCTGTGCCATTGCCCCTCACGCTAACAGAGTTCCGATTGCTGGCTTGTCTAGCTGCACAACCCAGGCGCTGTTTCTCAAGAGGTTATCTCATTGAAAACTGCCTGCCCGAGAGCGACGCGCTGGATCGCGTGATCGACTCGCATTTGTCCAAGCTGCGACGTAAGCTGCAGCAGGCTGGGCAGGGTGATTTGATTGAGACCGTGCGGGGTGTAGGTTATCGACTGTGGCCTGGCGAACACTGGACGGGTTGACTCGCCATGAAATCCTTGAAAGATTCTTTTTTTGGCCGCATCTGGGTCCGGTTCGGCTTGTACATTGCCGGGACCTTGCTGGCCACGATGGCCCTCCTGGCCACAAGCTTGATGGTGGTTGCGGAGGTTCAGCACCGCGATTTCTACCGCAGCCTGCCCAGTGCCGTGCGTGCAGAAATTGATGAGTTGAACGAAAAAGGGCAGGATGAAAGCCCACGGGCCATGGCTATTTACTTCCAGTACTGGACAGGTGACATCTGGTTCAGCGAAAAATGGTCGCTCATCCTCGGTCTGTTGATTTGTCTGCCTTTTGGGCTGGGCGTTGGCTTCTTTGTATCGCGTTTGTTTTCTTTTCCTTTGGCTTCCATGGCTGAGGTTGCCACCCGCGTTGCCGCTGGGGACTTCACCATGCGTGCTCAGCCTGGACGCTACACAGGCGAAATGACAGACATGGTGACCCATTTCAACCAGATGATTGACTCCTTGGAAAGCATGGCGCGTGAGCGCAGGGCCACCACAGCGTCGATCTCGCACGAGTTGCGCACGCCGCTGGCCGTGTTGCGTGCCCGCCTGTATGCGATTTGCGACGGTGTCATCGAGGTCGATGCCGCGGAGTCCCGCTTGCTGCTCGATCAGGTCGAGTACCTGGGGCGCTTGGTAGGAGACTTGCAGACCCTGTCTATGGCCGAGGCGGGCCATCTGTCGCTAAAGATGGAGCCTCTGGACTTGATTGCGCTGGTGCGTGAGGTTTTGGCCAGTTATGCGAATCGCATTGCGCAACACCACATGACCATGCAACTGCATTTGCCAGATGTATCTACCGGGGCCATAGTGAGCGTTGATCCTGATCGCATGCGGCAGATTCTTTTCAACCTGTTGGAAAACGCACTGCGACATGCAAAACAAGGCGGTTGGCTTGGGGTTGAGGTGACGGTCGATGATGCAGAAGATGAGGTGATTCTGCGTGTGAGTGATGCCGGCCCCGGGATGTCTCAAGACATGCTGGCACGGCCCTTTCAGCGGTTTCCGCATGCACCAGGTCACGCCGGGGAGGGGCTAGGGTTAGGCTTATCCATCGTTCACGCCTTGGTCGAGCGCCAGCATGGCACGGTGCAGGTACACAATCGACCAGAGGGTGGAACGTGTTTTACGGTGCGCTTTCCTGCGGCATTGATGTAGTGGCGGGTTGCCAAGTGGTCAGGTCCAGCTCCAGAAAGTGGGTGCCCTGGATCGGGTTGGCCACATAAGCGGGTACCTGCACAAACCCCATTGAGGCATACAAAGCTTGCGCGGCACCCATGCTCGGCAACGTGTCCAGGCGGATGGCCTGGTAACCGATCTCTTTGGCCTGCGCACAAATCGCCTGCGCCAGGCGCCGCCCCAGCTGTTGCCCACGCGCCGCCGGACGCAGGTACAGTCGTTTCATTTCACACAAGTCCGCCGCCAGTGCACGCAGGCCGACACAACCCAACGCCTGGCCATTGGCCCAGGCCAACAACAGGCGGCCCTTCGGTGCGGAGTAGGCACCGGGCAGCCCGGCCAACTCGGCCTCAAAGTTCTGGAAACACAGGCTGATACCCAGACTGGCCTGGTACTCAAGCAGCATGTCGCGCACCAGGTTCAAGTGTTCTGGAAATTGAGCGGGGCGAATTTCGGTCGGACCCACTGGCAGCTGTGTTGTGGTCATTTGTGTCCGAACAAGCGGGCGAGAAAACCGGTCGGCTTGGGCGCTGCCTGATGAATCACCGGGGCAACGGGCACGGGCCGACTGGTAAGCCATTTTCCGAAGCGCAGGTCGTGGGTCATGATGTGCCCGATCAGCCATTTGTTCAGAAATTTTCGCAACTCCTGCACCCGCTCTTCGGTCCAGGCCTGGCCATTGCCCAGGAACTCGGCCACCTGGGCAGCAAATTCTTCGTGCAATTTCAAATGCTGGTCAAACGCCGGATAACCACTTTTTTCCATCAAGGACTGCTCATTGGAAAAATGCGTGACCACGTAGTCCAGCAGTTCGTCCACGGTGTGATCCACCGACTCCAGATTCAGCGCCCGCACCAGGGTGAACAAGTGACGATGCTCCTGGTCCACTTGGTCAATACCGATCTTGAACCCGTCGCGCCATTCGATCACGAACGGTGCTCTCGAGGGAGTTGCTTCTGTAGCCATGAGGTGTTGCCCCTTCCAACGGACGCGTGTAAAGGGCAAATGCTACAGCAGACCGGCGGTGGAGCCCAAAACCACCGGGGTGCTCACAGCTCGCGCCTGAAGCCGGACACCCGTTGGCAACACCGGGCCAAGATGCCCACTGTATTGCCGCGCTCACAGACAAGTATGTATTTTCCCTGCGTCCCAGACACCGGGATTTTCAACCCAAGTGGCAAGGCAGAATAGGACTGCGGCCAGAACCACATCGACCCGCAAGACCCGATGACACCCCTACAAGCGCTAACCCAAAAAGATACCGCGATTCCTTGACAACCGACTGACGACTTCCTGCGTCTGTACACCGACCACCCGCACAAAGTGTGTCGCAAAAGTTCACGCGCAGGTGGTCCATGACACATCACCTCACCATGATCGATCCCCTTCTTCTCCCACTGCCGACCTCGGTTGAAACCGAGCGCATCCTCCTTCGTGCTCCCCAAGCGGGGGATGGCCCGGCCTTACACGCGGCGGTCTGCGAGTCACTGCCCGAACTGAGGCAGTTTCTGAGCGCCTTGCCCTGGGTGGCCAATCCGTCCACCCCCGAGGACGCAGAAGCCCGCAGCCGCACCAGCGCGGCCCACTTTCTGATGCGCACCCACCAGCCCTTCCACCTGTTCGAAAAATCGACCGGCCAGCTGCTGGGCGGCGTAGGTCTGCTGCGCACGGTCTGGGATACACCTAAAACCGAAGTCGGCTACTGGATTCGCAGCTCTTGCGCAGGTCGTGGTTTTGCCAAGGAGGCGGTAGATGCGTTGGTGGACTACGCCTTCACCCAGATGCAGGTGGTCCGGGTGGAGCTGATTGCCGACGAAGCCAATCTAGCCTCGCGCCGTGTCGCTGAACGCTGTTTGTTCGAGCTGGAAGGCATCCTGCGTCAGGAACGCCGGGCGACCGACGGCTCCTTGCGCAACACCTGTGTTTACGCCCGGATGCGCCCCACGTCTTGACGTGTCGGCACAATGGGCCACTCAGTACCCGGTCTGGCCCGCCAGATAACGACGCTGTGACGGTTTAGGCCACCGAGATGGTCGCCGCCAGCGTGTGTGCACCACCGGCCGGGATGACCACCACATCTGGCCCGGCGTTGCAGGTTTCCACACACACCATCTGCCGATGTTCACCGGCGGCCATGTCAACAATGCCTTTTTCTTTTTCTGACCAAGGGTTCCAGACCACGGTGGTGGCGCTGCCCTGTTTGGCAATACGGATGGTGCGGCCTGTCACGCGGTCTTGGATCAGGCTGTCGGCCGTGGTGTCGGTGTAGACGCGGTCGGTTTCCTCGGTAAAAGTCACGTCACCCTCTTGCTGGCAGACGGCAAAGTTCTGCACCTTGTTGATGTAGCTGCCACCGGCCAGACCCTGCACCGTGGTCTGGCTGATGTCGCTGGTGCAAAAGTAGGTGTGCAAGGCTTGGTTGATGCTCAGGGGCGTGTTGCCGGTGTTGCGGGTGGTGAGGGCCATGGTCAAGCTGCTGCCGACGGTGACCACCAGCTCCAGGTCAAACACATGGTCCCACAGCGCGCGGGTGCTGGCGTCGTCGCTCAGCCCCAAGCGCAAGACCAGCTGGCCGCTGGCGTCCAGCTCGGCGCCACGCACCTGCCAGACCATGGTGCGCACAAAGCCATGCATGGGTTTGTCGGCCATCGGGCCAAACCAGGGCCAGCACAGCGGCACACCACCACGCACCGGTTTGCCCAACTCATAAATCGCCGCTTTGGAAACCCAGATCACCGGCGCTTGCCCTGCGGGTTGCCAGCTCAACACATGGGCGCCATGCAGCGCAACGCGCGCTGTGGCCAGCGGGGTGCTGATCTCGGCCACCGGCAGGCCGGGCACGGCCTCAGAAAAACGCAGGCTGTTGCCTAGTGCAAAGGAGGTGTTCAAGGTGCTAAGTGTTTGTGTCATGGTGGTAGACCCGGGTTGGTAAAGTCGTCAAAAATGGCCGTCACCTGGCGTATTTATCCAGCGGGCTCGCAGGTGCGGAGAATGCAATTTCGGAACATCGTTTCGGATTTTACGGCGAGCCGCTGCATGGTTAGGAAGTAAGTTTTAAAGCTACTCATTCAACAGCTATAGACCCTTTTGATATAAGGGCTAGAGCATGATTTGACATATCTGAGCCAGCTGTTGCAGCTGCTTCGGCCACAGTGAGATCGTTCAATCCTGTCGCTGGGGAGACCAAGGTTTCAACAGCTACCTAGTACATAGCCCAATGTCCCTTACAAACCCAGCGTCTGCCAGATCTGGTCCACCTTGGCTGTGACTTCTGGGCTCATGGTCAGGGGCTGGCCCCATTCCCGAGTTGTCTCGCCGGGCCATTTATTGGTGGCGTCGATGCCCATCTTGCTGCCCAGACCGCTCACTGGTGAGGCAAAGTCCAGGTAGTCGATGGGTGTGTTGTCCACCAGCATGGTGTCGCGGGTTGGGTCAACCCGGGTGGTGATGGCCCAGATCACATCGGTCCAGCTGCGCGGGTTCACGTCGTCGTCCACCACCACGATGAACTTGGTGTACATGAACTGGCGCAAAAAGCTCCAGATGCCAAACATCACGCGCCGCGCATGGCCGGGGTAAGCCTTTTTGATGCTGACCACCGCCATGCGGTAACTGCAGCCTTCGGGCGGCAAATAGAAGTCGGTGATCTCGGGGTACTGGCGTTGTAACAGCGGCACAAACACCTCGTTCAAGGCCAGCGCCAGCATGGCCGGTTCATCTGGCGGTTTGCCGGTGTAGGTGGAGTGGTAAATCGGATCGCGGCGCAGGGTGATGCGGTCGATGGTGAACACCGGAAAGTAATCCTGCTCGTTGTAATACCCGGTGTGGTCGCCAAACGGGCCTTCCAGCGCGTGCTCGAAACCACTTTTGTGGCTGGCATCGGGGTAGATGTGGCCCTCCAGCACGATCTCGGCAGACGCGGGCACGCGCAAATCACTGCCCAGTGCCTTGACGAGTTCGGTGCGGCTGCCGCGTAACAGGCCGGCAAACTGGTATTCACTCAAAGAATCGGGCACTGGTGTGACCGCGCCGAGAATGGTGGCCGGGTCGGCGCCCAGCGCCACACACACCGGGTAGGGTTGGCCGGGGTTTTGTTTGGCGTGGTCACGAAAATCGAGTGCGCCGCCACGGTGCGCCAGCCAGCGCATGATGACCTTGTTGCGCGCAATCACCTGCTGGCGGTAGATGCCCAGGTTTTGCCGGGTTTTGAGCGGGCCACGGGTGATGACCAGACCCCAGCTGATCAGCGGTGCGGCATCACCTGGCCAGCAGTGCTGCACCGGCAGCTTGGCCAGGTCCACGTCCTGGCCTTCCCACACCACGTCCTGACACGGGGCGCTGCGTTGCTCCTTGGGCGCCATGCTCCACAAGGTTTTGACCAGGTTGCCCATGCCGACTAATTCTTTGAAGCCTTTGGGCGCTTCGGGCTCTTTAAGCGTGGCCAGCACATGGCCAAACTGGCGCAGCTCACTCATGTCTTTGACACCCATACCCAGCGCCACCCGCCGCGTGGTGCCAAACAGGTTGCCCAGTACCGGCATGGTGTGGCCGGTGGGGTGCTCGAACAACAAGGCCGGGCCACCGGCTTGCAGAGTACGGTCACATACCGCGGTCATTTCCAGATGGGGCGACACCGGCACCGCCACACGTTTGAGTTCACCCATCTGTTCGAGCTGGGTGATGAAGTCTCTTAAATCTCGGTAAGCCACTGCGTTGTTCTCTTCAAATTAACAATGAATGCGTCAGGCCCCGCGCCGTCAGCTTTTACCCGCATCGTGCGTTGGGTGTCTGACGCAGTGAAATCAAGGAGGAGGTCTGGGCACAGCCCAGACCGGGGGACATTCACGGAGTCGGATACCCAACGCACGATGCTAGGCGCTATCTGAGCATTCATTGGGTGCAAAACCAGCCCAGCGCGGGCTGCTGGGTTGCGGAAGACCCAGTAGATCGATCACTCGGCTGACCGTGTGGTCCACCAGTTCGGCCACGGTCTGGGGCTTTTGATAGAAGGCAGGGACTGGTGGGAAGACGATGCCGCCCATCTCGGTCACACTGGTCATGTTGCGCAGGTGCGCCAGGTTCAAGGGGGTTTCGCGCACCATCAGGATCAGGCGGCGGCGCTCTTTGAGCATCACATCGGCAGCGCGGGTGATCAGGTTGTCGGACAGGCCATGCGCCACCGCTGCCAGCGTGCGCATCGAACACGGGGCCACCACCATGCCGTCGCACTGGAACGAGCCGCTGGCGATTTGTCCGCCGATGTCACGCACCGGGTAGACCACATCAGCCAAGGTTTCCACTTGCTCGCGGGGCAGGCCCAGCTCCTGCTGTAAATTGAGCCAGCCCGCGTCAGACACCGTCAAATGGGTTTGTACCCCGCCCAGCTCGCGCAGCAGCTGTAGCAGGCGCACACCATAGACGGCGCCGCTGGCGCCGGAGATGGCCACCACGATGCGCTTGGGCGCCGGGCTCACGGCGGCTTCGGTCATCGGCTCAACGGGGCCGCAGTGCCGCCAGGCGTGCCATCAAATGTTCACGCGCTTGCGCCATCACGTGGCGTGGGTGCAATTGGGCCATGTTGAACACCGGCAGCTCGATGGCGTCGATGGTGTTTTTGACCAGCAGACCTAGTTCGGTGTCGCCTTCCATCGCCAGGCGGCGGCTGAAAAACAGGGTGTCGGGGTCTTCCTGGCGGCGTGCCAAGAGCACAAAGTCGTAGGCGCTGGCGCTGATGGTCAGGTCGGCAGCGCCCGGGTTTTTGGTAGCGGCAAAACGGCCATTTTCCCAGGCAAAGTCAAACGCCCACTGTGCGTCGGTGACACACAGGCGTAGTTTTTTGCCGACTAGCATCTCGGTGACATCGGGCGCCAATTGTTTGGCCAGGGCTAGATTCAGACCGGTGACAAACAACATCGAACCCGGCAAAGCGGGCAGGCGCCCCAGGGCTTTGCCGACCGGTTTGGGCAACACAAAAGGCGATGTTTGCATGGTGAGGTCCTTGGAAATGTCAAAAGGGGTCAGGCGGGTGCCAGTGCAGGCGCCACCTGTTCCAGCCCGGGTTTGCCATACCAGTAGCCGTTGCAGGATTTCTCGGGCATCAGGGTTTGCAGCTCGGTGTTCGCGTCTTGGGCTGTTTTCTGCCCAGCCATCACCGCAGCAAACAGTTCAATGATACGCAGCGTGTGCTGTGATTGTGGGCTGATGCGTATCACATCCACGCCCAGGTCACGCATGGCCTGAACCTCGGGCAGCAGGTTGTAGACACGTGCCGACTGGGTTTGGATGCCGTTGAGTACCAGGAATTCTTCACTTTCGCGGGTACGCATCAGCAAGCCGTCGGGGTGCGCCATACATTTGAACTGGCAGTCGTCCTTGGGCAGGTTGGCGTGGCGTGCGGTAAAACAACGCGCCGAGAACGCCAGAGGCATGCGGCCGTAGACAAACACTTCGGTTTGCAGACCGGCTGGGCGGCCTTGCTGGATCAGCGCCAGGTCATCCCGCCCCAGTTCCAGCGGCAACACCCAGCGCAACATGCCCAGCGGTGCCATCCATTGCAGGGTGGGCAGGTTGTAGATGTTGAGGTGCGGGCCGCCGACAAAGGGCCGCTTGCCTTCAACGCAGCGCACGGCGCCCATGTCGTTGGCCTCGACCATGAATTCACCGTTGTCGGCAATCTTGTGCAACACAGTCACGTCGGCGCCCGATTCGATCAGCACCTGGGTTGACAACACCACCTCTTTGCCCGCATCACGCAATTTTCTGGCGATATCCAGCCAGTCAGACAAACGCAGCTCATGGCGGCGCGAACACACCGCCTCGCCCAGGTAAACGATGTCGACCGCGCTGGCGGCGACTGATTCGTAAAACGCCAGCACTTGTTCGCGTGGCCAGTAATAAAGAAGAGGACCTAGTGCTAATTTCATAAAGTTATTTTTCTACAAGGCAGCGGACGCACGCAAAGCCGTCCTGGCTAGGCGCACCGCCGCAGGCAGTACGCGCTTGTACGACAAGGCGGCGCAACGACGCCAGGGCGGCTTTTCGTGCGTCTTTTGTTTTCACTTCCAGGGGCGGTGGTAGGCGCCTAGTGTGTGCTGCTGGCCTTCGGCAACCTTGTCCAGATCACTGACCCAGGCCGGTTTGGCGGTGTAGCGGTGCGGGTTGTCGCGGCAGCTGTCAATTGCTTGGCGCCAGACCTTGGTGACCTGCGCCACATACGCCGGGCTACGCTGGCGGCCTTCGATCTTGATGGCGCGCACGCCCAGTTTCATCAACTGCGGCAGCAAACTCAAGGTGTTGAGGCTGGTGGGCTCTTCGATGGCGTAATAGTTGTGGTCATCACCCACATCAAAGCGGCCCTTGCACAGCGTCGGGTAACCGGCGTTTTCACCCGGTGCGTAGCGGTCGATCAGCACCCCGTTCAGACGCGACTCACGGCCCTGTGGTGTCTCCACCCAACGCACCGCCTTCGGTGGTGAACAGACACCGTTGCTGTTGGGTGCCTCGCCGGTGACGTAGCTGGACAAAGCGCAGCGCCCTTCCACCATCACACACAGGCTGCCAAAACCAAACACCTCGATCTCAATCGGGGTCTTTTCCATGAGTTGCTCGACCTGCACCATCGACAACACCCGCGGCAACACCGCGCGCGAGATGCCAAAGTGCTGGTAATAAAAGTCCAGCGCCTCGTAATTGGTGGCCGAACCCTGCACCGACAGATGCAGGCGCAGTTGTGGCTGGTGTTTGACGGCGTAGGCCATCAGGCCAGGATCGGCCAGGATGATGGCATCGACGCCGTTGTCAGCCGCTTTGTCGACCGCGCTGCGCCAGACATCAGCCTTGGCGGCTTGCGGGTAGGTGTTGAGCGCCACAAACACTTTGCGCCCGTGGTCATGGGCGTAACGGATGCCGGTGGTTATGGCGGCGGCGTCAAAGTTCAGCCCGGCAAAGTTACGGGCATTGGTGGCATCGCGAAAACCCAGATACACACAGTCGGCGCCGTTGTCCACGGCCGCCTTGAGTGCGGGCAAACTCCCGGCAGGGCAGACAAGCTCCATCGCGTCAAGGTTTTTTGCCTCTGATGTAACAGTCAAAGAAGGGTCAATAGCGGCATTCATAGGCTAAGGGACAGCGCTGGCGCCAGCGCCGGTAAAGTCGAGCGGCCGAGGGTATCCAAGCGCCACGCCCGTGCCAATGATGTAGGTCAACCAAGCCGCAAAAAAGGTCGAGCCACTGTGCCACGAATCCTTGAATGTGATCAGGGCCAGCCTGCGTTGACTTGAATGTTCGCCCGTTATTGATAGACTGCAGCTTGGTCGGGGGGGTAGCTCAGTTGGGAGAGCGCTACGTTCGCAATGTAGAGGTCGTGAGTTCGATCCTCATCCTCTCCACCACCACTTCTAAGTCGTTGATTTGG
>WSSedL1CaDRAFT_10001301_pt1 | contig 14878 bp, 11 predicted proteins | sample WetSurSL1Cattail_FD_9464 | JGI IMG/M metagenome (IMG submission 9464)
ATAAAACATATTGGCGGCATCTTGCACTTACAGCAAACGGCGAAGCATCAAGCCTTGCCTTTCAACCGAATATTTACTCGACTTATAACAGAAGCGTACACTTTACGCCTTTGTGGTACCCGGATGGCAAGTACACAGCGTACACATATCTTGAGGATTCATGGACGCCGGGCGGAATGCTCTGCTTGAATCTGAATGATTACGTTATGATCAGTGGCAACGTTTATGATGACTGGCATATTGGGCCGAAATTGATGAATTGACCAGATTGTGCAATCATTATCGTCACCAAAGTTATGACTAATACAGATGCAAAATTTAAAATCATTTTAATTTTATTATTGACAAGAAAAATAAATCAGATATAATTAAATAAAGATATTAATTAATTCAATTTATTTATAGGTTTGGTGATGCAATGAAAAAGATTAATAGAGGAATCAATCAAGATACAATTCAAGAATTCAACCGCTCACTCATTATCAGTCTGCTCCGAAAGCAAGGGATGTGCTCAAGGGTACAGCTGGCTAATACCACTGGTTTAAAACAGGCAACTGTTACGAATATTATTAATGATTTCATTCACTGGGGTTTCGTGAAAGAGGTTGGTTTTCTTAATGGCAGCAAAGGTAGACGTTCTATCGGAATTGCAATCAATACAGATAATTTTAGGGTAATCGGCGTTCGGATTGCGCGTAAATACTATTCTGTAGGATTATTTGATCTAACCGGTAAATTGCATAAGCTGCAACGGGTAGAAACCAATTTAGAAGATCAGCCAAAAGAAATTTTTTCAAATATTAAAAAAATGATACAGGAATTTCTAAATGAAAACCAGTCTTACACAATACTTTCGATTGGTGTTGCCATTCCGGGGCCTTTTATACAAAACGAAGGGCGTATCGGATTAATGACGGAAGCGGAAGGTTGGCAAGACATTTTAATTAAAAAGGAATTGGAAGAATTATATCATATTCCTGTAATCTTGGAGCATGACGCTAACGCGGGTGTTTATACGCAGCAGTGGCATTCCAAGGATGCCGCTGAGTGCGAAGTTCTGATTTATGTTGCAATCGGCCAGGGAATCGGTGCCGGCATTATGATTAACGGCGAAGTAATGAAGGGTTGTCTGGGTACTGCAGGTGAAATAGGACATACCTGCATAAATTTCAACGGACTAAAATGCTCTTGCGGCAATACCGGATGTCTAGAAAAATATTGTTCTTCCATTGCTTTTACAAACTCAGTTAACGATGCCCTAAAACTTAATATGACCTTTGAACAAATTAAGGAATTAACAAAGCAGGGAGATAAAGTCTGTCTTCAAAAATATATCGAATCGTGCGAGTATTTGGGGATCGGTGTTGTAAACCTGATTAATAATTTTAATCCGGATATGATTATTCTTGGAGATGAAATGGCACATATTGAACCTAAACTAATGTATGAAACCGTTTGTAAAACAGTAAAAGATCGTATCATACCCGAGATTTGGACTAATCTGAAAATCGGCGTAAGCGACATTAAAAACGATTCGATTTTACACGGTGCAGCTATTGTTGCGATTAATGAAGTATTTGAAAATCCGTCTGGCTTTATTAATGAAAACTAAACGATCAAAGATAATAAAGTTTTTTGAAGGACTTCCAGTTTTGGAGGTCCTTTTTCTTCGGATTTGTCATATTTCGTGAAATATAAATAAAAAATATAATTTCTATTGACTTTTTTAAATCAAGTGCTATAATAAAGCCACAATATCAATTAATTCAATTAATTGATTCATTGAAAAATGCAGGAGGAGAAAAAAATGAAGAAGTTTCTAGCAACCTTATTGGCAATTGTGATGACAGGCTCGCTCGTAACAGGATGTTCAAGCAGCAAAGCCGCATCATCAAGTTCAGCCGCAGCAGAATCTGCTGCAGCACAGTCAACTGCAGCCTCACAGGCTTCAGGCAAAAAGACATTTAAAATTGGATTTGCTCAGAAGACATTGGAAAATGAATTTCAAACCGCATTGGCAAACGGCCTGGTAAAAGCGGGTAAAGAGCAGGGATTTGAAGTTACGGTACTCGATGCCAAAAACAAGATTGAAAACGAGCAGAAAAACATGGAAACCTTTATATCGCAGCACTATGATCTGATCTTCATTAATGTTGTTGATACAGAGGCGGGAACAGCAAGCATTGAAGCGGCTAATAAGGCGGGTATTCCGGTAATCGGAATCGACAGCCATGTTGATAAATCCGCTCCAGTCGTAACAAGCATTTCTGCTCCGGACCGTGAAAACGGAAGAGTCGTTGGTTTGTATGGAGCGAAACAATATGACAAATCCGTAAAAATTTCCGCAGCACTGTTAAGCGGAAATAAGGGCAATCCGGGCGGACAGGACAGAAGAGTCGGTGAGTTCTGCGGATTCTTGGAAGGCCGTATCGGATGCACAGAAGATCAGGGGTGGAAGCTGGCAGAAGCATTCGAACAGGAACTGACAAGCAAGGGCAAAGCTTATAACAAAGATGCAAACTTTGAAGTCGTAGCACAGGGCTGGGGCAACTGGACAACCGATGAAGGCCTTCCGGCAATGGAAGATATCCTTGTAGCAAATTCAAAAATCAACTGCGCTATTGGTGAGAACGACAGTATGCTGATGGGTGCTAAGAAGGCAATTGAAAATGCTGGTAAACTGAATCAGATACAGATTTTTGCAGCGGCAGACGGCATGAAGGGTGCCCTTGAATTAATCAAGCAGGGCGGCGCATACAAAGCAACTGGATTGAACAGCCCTACACTTGTTGCTAAAAAGGGTATTGAAGTTGCAGCTAAAATATTAGTAGACGGTGCTGATAAAAAGTCATTTGGCGCTACTGTAAACACAGACCCGGTCTGCATTAACAAAGATAATGTTAATACCTACTATGATCCCACTGCAATATTCTAATACATAACTGGTCTAAATGTGATTATTATCTTCTGTCCTGCCCTATTAGGGCAGGACAGTTTGAAAGAGAGGCATTGAAATGGACAGCGAATATCTGGTTGAGATGGACAATATATCTAAGCACTTCAGCGGAGTTAAAGCCCTGAATAATATGAATTTTCATCTTAAAAAAGGTGAAATTCATGCTCTTATCGGTGAAAACGGGGCTGGAAAATCTACGCTTATGAATATTTTGTCAGGTGCTTTCCAGTACGACAGCGGATGCATTAAAATTGAAGGTCAGGTTCGAAAAATAACATCTCCGAAAGTCAGTAGGGAACTGGGTATATCGGTTATTCATCAGGAACTGATGCTGGCACCGCATCTGTCGGTAGCAGAAAATATTTTTATCGACAGGCTTTCCTCAAATGGAGGAATCATTGATTGGAAAAAACTCACGAAAGATGCAAATGAAATTCTAACCAAACTCGGTTTTGGCGATATTAATCCGAGTGCTAAGATAATGGACTTATCCGTTGCTTATCAACAGGTTGTTGAAATCTGTAAATCTTTATCCAGAAACGTGAAAATACTGGTGTTGGACGAGCCCACGGCGGTCTTAACCTTTAATGAAATACAAAAGCTGTTTGTTTTATTGAAAAATATTCGGGACCAGGGTATGGGGGTTGTATATATCTCTCATAGACTGGAAGAAGTATTCGACCTTTGCGATAGTATCACCGTTATGAAAGACGGATGTTACGTTGGCAATTACATGGCAAATGATATCACTAAAGATAAATTGATTGAAAAAATGGTCGGCAGAGAATTGACAACCCTTTTCCCCAAGCGTAATGCAGCAATCGGAGAAACCGTACTGGAAGTAAAAAATCTGAATGCCGGCAGAATGGTAAAAGATGTCTCATTTAGCATAAAAAAAGGCGAAGTAGTTGGATTCAGCGGTCTGGTGGGAGCCGGCAGAACGGAGACGATGCGTGCAATATTTGGTGCGGATAAAAGGGACAGTGGAACAGTCGTTTACTTTGGAAAGGAAGTTACATTTAAAAGCCCTTACGGCGCGGTAAAAGAAGGGATCGGTTTATTGCCTGAAGACCGAAAACAGCAGGGCATTCTTCTTGAAATGCCAATCGTACACAACGTCACTCTTACGGCGTTAAAAAAAGTTTCAAAGGCTTCGGTTATTCATCGCAAGGCGGATGAAACTCTTGCAAAAAGGATTCTTAAAGAATTAAGCGCGAAGTACCATGAATTAAGCGACAACGCCTCCAGTCTTAGCGGCGGAAACCAGCAGAAGGTCGCGCTGTCCAAATGGCTTGCAGCAAACTGCAAACTGATGATTTTTGATGAGCCTACAAGGGGCGTTGATGTTGGTGCGAAGTCTGAAATATATAAAATAATTAATGACCTTGCAGAATCCGGAATTGCAATTATCATGATCTCTTCCGAGATGGAGGAAATCATTAATATGAGTGACCGGATTTATGTAATGCGGCAGGGCAGAATTACCGGTGAGTTGCCGAAAGAAGAATTGAAGGACGTCAACATTATGAAATTATGTGTGGGGGAATAACGAAATGAACTCCGATGCTAAAAACTCTAACGGTTTGGTTACAGGATTTATTAAAAAATATAATACTTATATTATGCTGGCAGTTTGCCTGATTGTCTGTATGTCTATTTCACCCGATTTTCTCACACCAATTAACCTTCTTAATATCAGCAGACAATACGCGGGACTTACCGTAGTAAGCATGGGAATGCTTATGGTTATTGCGACCGGCGGAATCGATTTGTCGGTAGGTTCGTATGTAGCCTGCGGCAGTGTAGTTGCAGCTCTTCTGATCAACGCCGGGCTCGGGCTGATTCCGGCCATTTTGGTAGATGTTGCACTGGGACTTGTCTGCGGTATGTTAACGGGTGTTCTTGTTGCAAAATTTAAAATGCCGGCTTTCATTGTAACGATGGCTATGATGACAATCGTAAGAGGTGCGGCATTCATCCTTTCCGATGGCTCGCCGATTAAAACTCCGTCGAATACCATCAGTCAGATTGGTCAGAACAATGTTTTCCAGATCATTCCGATCCTGTTCGTACTGGCGTTGATTGTGGTGGCAATCTTTTCATTTATATTGAACCATACTTCATTCGGCAGAATTGTACTGGCTACCGGAAGTAATCAATCTTGTGTGCGCATGTCCGGTATTCGAGTGGATTTTTTCTTAATTGCTGTTTATGCAATCTCCGGTATGTGCGCAACACTCGGAGGTGTTATGGCGGCGTCCCGTACCGGTATCGGCACTCCTTTATACGGCGAGGGATTAGAGCTGGATGCAATCGCGGCCTGCGTCATCGGTGGTGCAAGCCTTTCAGGCGGAGTGGGTTCTGCTGTAAAAACCGTTGTTGGTGTTTTGGTTTTGGCTTTGATCAGCAACATTATGAATCTTCTCTCTGTGCCGTCTTATCCGCAGGATGTGATTAAAGGTCTAATCATTATTGCATCTGTATTACTTCAAATCTTTACTTCTCCCAAAAAGGAAGCAGCCTGAAACACATTACAAAGGAGAAAACCATGAAGACAATATTAGGCATAGATTTGGGTACCTCCAGTGTGAAGGCTATGCTGCTGGAAGTTGAGAAAGGTGTCATCGATGTCGTTTCCCAGGGCTATGCTGTCAGTATTCCTCAAGTCAATTATGCGGAACAGTCTCCCGAAATGTGGTGGCATGAAACTGTCTATATTTTGCGTAAGCTGAAGAAACAATATCGCGAAGCTTTTGATTCGATAGCCGCGATTGGTTTTTCCGGCCAAATGCATGGGCTTGTTATTACCGACATCCGAGGTATCCCCCTTCGTCCGGCAATTACTTGGCTGGATCAACGTTCGGAAAAACAACTTGATGAAATGTCTCACAAAATAACCCCGAATGAAATGTCTCAGATTTTGCATAATCGTGCTTTTACCGGGTTTGCCTTTCCGTCATTGCTCTGGGTAAAGGAAAACGAACCGGAAATTTTTAAAAAAATATATAAAATACTACATCCTAAAGATTTTATCCGGCTGAAAATGACAGGTAAGTTTGGAACGGATATGTCCGATGCGTCTGCCTCTCTTGCTTTTAATGTTGGCAAAAGGGATTGGGCGTATGATATTCTTGAACGATTAGATATTCCAAAATCAATTTTTCCTGAATGCCATGAGTCTACGGAAATTGCCGGTTATGTTACGGACGAATGTACAAAAGAGACAGGATTGCGAGCTGGCATCCCTGTTATTTATGGTTCAGGTGACCAGCCTGCCCAGAGCATCGGCAACGGTGCGGTCAGAGAAGGTTTGATTATTTCCAATATCGGGACCGGAGGACAAATATCCACTTATTCAAAACGTGATGTTTACGATCCCGATTTACGAACACATACTTTTTGCCATTCGATTGATCATGCTTATACTATTTACGGCGCGGCGCTGTGCAGCGGAATGTCGCTAAACTGGTTAAAAAACAACGTGCTGCATATTAATGAATTTAGTCGGATGAGTGATATGGCAGGGGAGATAGATTCCGGCAGCGAAGGATTGATCTATCTCCCCTACTTAACCGGAGAACGTACCCCACATATGAACCCGAAGGCAAGAGGAATGTTTTTTGGCCTGCAGCTTCGTCACGATGACAGACATATGATTCGAGCCGTACTGGAAGGCGTTGCATTCAGCTTGAAGGATTCATTGGAAATTTTTAAAGAAATGGGAATCAAAGGAGATCGGATTATCGCGTCCGGAGGAGGTGCTTCCAGCGAGGTTTGGCTTCAGATACAGGCTGATATTTATGAAAAAGCAGTCTATGTAAGTCGGGTAAAAGAACAGGCATGTCTGGGAGCTTGTATCATGGCGGGAGTTGGAACTGGAATTTTCAGCAATGTTCAAGAAGCCTGCGACAGATATATTGAATTCGACAGCAAAGTCTATTATCCTAAGGAAGATCATTTAGAAAAATATAGAACTTCCTATCAAATATATCAGCAGTTATATAACAGAACAAAGGATTTATTTGAAATGGAAGTTAGCTTTTAAAATTATGGAGGCATAAAAATGGGCGGTAAAATGAAAGTAGCAGTTATGAATGGAGTCGGCCAAATGGGCTTTACAGAGCGGGCTATTCCGACTCCAAAGGATAGTGAAGTTTTGGTAAAACTCGAATATGTTGGAGTCTGCGGTTCAGACCTTCATTTTTATGAGATGGGCTGCATCGGCGATATTAAAGTAAAGCCCCCCTTCGTTTTAGGTCATGAACCGGGCGGGACTGTTGTAGAGGTAGGCAAAAATGTCACAAACCTAAAGGTCGGCGACAGAGTGGCGCTTGAACCGGGTAAAACCTGCGGACACTGTGAATTCTGCAAATCCGGCAGATATAATTTATGCCCTCAGGTTGAATTCTTTGCCACGCCGCCGTATGACGGAGTATTTCAAGAGTATGTTGCGCATGAAGCAGAGCTTTGCTTTAAGCTTCCGGAAAATGTAAGCACGATGGAAGGGGCTTTGATTGAACCTTTGGCAGTCGGATTCCATGCTGCCCGTCAGGGCGATGCTCATATGGGGCAAACAGCTGTGGTACTGGGTTCGGGCTGTATCGGCCTTGTATCCATGATGGCTTTGAAAGCATTGGGCGTTTCAAAGGTCTATGTATCAGATATTATGCAGAAACGTTTGGATAAAGCCCTTGAGCTGGGTGCTACCGGAGTGATTAACGCAAGTAAGCAGGATACTGTTAAATCTGTTATAGAGTTGACCAACGGTATGGGTGCGGATGTCATTATTGAAACGGCAGGCACAGAAATCACTACGCAGCAGGCTGTTAAAATGGCAAAGAAGGGATCCAATATTGTGCTGGTCGGGTATGGTAAAACCGGCTTCATCAATATGCCTGTAAGCCTTGCGCTTGATAAGGAACTGACATTTAAGACGGTCTTTCGCTATCGCAATATTTATCCAATGGCGATTGAGGCAGTTTCTAGCGGCAAAGTGAATTTAAAAGGAATCGTAACGAATGTATTTGATTTTGACGATATACAGAACGCAATGGATTCCAGCGTAAAAGACAAGGCAAATATTGTTAAATCAGTAATCAAAATTGCAAAGTAAATAAAGCTATTTTAAAAAACTGCGGATACTGAAAATTTTGGTATCCGCTAATTTTATATTTTTTATAGTGTTAGCAGCAAATTTTTTAAGGCCTTTCCAATTTACTATGCTTGAATGCTCAATAAAGGACAAAATCGAACAAAGGAAATCTTAGAAAACAGGCAAAATCAAGAGTTTGCCTGTTCTGTATTAAACCACAACATCTTGTGTTTTAAAGGCCATAGATTTCATGTCTGAATATCGGCTAAATTGAAAAAACGCCGGTTTTTCAGAGTTGACTTTTTTACTCGTACCGAGCGGTACCAATTATACAAAATTCCTGTTTAGCCCAATTACAAATGAATAGATTTTTAAACTTTCTTGTATCAACAAGGAAGCTTTTTTTATGCCTGTTTACGCAGAAGCAGCGGAGCTGATCAGTAGCTCTGCAAATGCGGCTCGGCAGCGCCGAACGGTTGCAAGCCCGTAAAAACGTAAGAGCAATAGAGTAAATATGATAAGGAGAGTAAAAAAGATGCCAGAGATTTATAACGGAAAATTCCGACATCGGAAAGTAAAATTCGCACAGATTTCAAATTCTGCTCTGCAGGATGCTCAGTTGTCACTTAAAGCAAAAGGACTTTATTCGCTAATCCAGAGTTACATTACCATGCCTGATTATGACCTATATAAATGGAATCTGATTAAGCAATGTAAAGATGGAGAAAAAGCTTTCCAGAGTGCGTGGCAGGAACTGAAAGACACAGGATATTTAAAGCAATTCCGTATTCCTTCCGGTAAAAAAGGGCAGTTTTGCTATGAGTATGACTTGCTTGACGAGCCTGATCTTACAACCCCTTCTATGCTTAATTTAAACAGAAGTGGAGAAGCTGCAAAGGGCGAGGAGGGTGAGAAACCTGACCATACCCCCCAAAAAGGGGTATATGGTCAAAGCGTAGAAATATCAGACCAAGTTAACGTTGACCATACCCCCCATTTAGCACCATATGCTCAACGCACCGAATGCTCAGAGCACCCTATGCTTAATGGGGGGTATATACGTAATACTGAGCCAAATAATACTGAGTCTAATAATACTAAGTCTGTCCGTCAGTCTACTGACGGACAGACGGATGAAATACGCAAAGGATTAAAAGCTCAAATTGAGTACGACTACTTTGAAGATAACTATCCGGAAGAGGTAGCCGGTATAGCTGCAATTATTGAATGCATGGTGGACATGCTAGCACGGCGCCAAACTAAAATTAATGGTGTAAATCAAAGTCAAGATTCGTTGAAGGCTTACATAGACCGTGTTGATAGCTGCACCATATTAGAATTTCTGGAGCATATGCGAAGCAAGAATCCGAGTGGCATAAAAAATATCAATGCATATTGGCAAACTGCTCTTATAAATTATTTGCGAGAGAAAGAGCTGCTGCTTGTACAGATTTAATCATAAAAATAAATTACTCATCATGAACAGAGAAAAAGGAGAAAAGAGAACTATGAGTATTAAAATTGCAATCACCTATGAAAAAGGCGGCGTTGCCAAAACAACCACTGCGGTCAATGTATCCGCAATTCTTGCAGAAAAAGGCTATAAGGTACTACTCATCGACCTTGACCATCAAAGCTATGCAACCAGCTATTACGGCCTTTACGATGACAAAAAGCCCGGTATTTACGAGCTAATGCAGGGTACAGTCACAGCGCAGCAAGTGATCAGACCCACCGGATTTACAAACCTTGATATCCTTCCTTCTACTTATGCGTTCAGAAATATGGAAACCGCATTGATGATGAAAGTACGCAGACAGGAATATACCTTGCAGAATGTTCTGCAGGATGTGGAGAATGATTATGATTACATACTGGTTGATTGCCCGCCAAGCGGTGATCGGGTCAAGACGAATGCTCTTGCTTTTGCAGATTATGTCATCCTCCCCACCATTCCTGACGATTATGCTATTCACGGCCTCCAGTGCATGGCTGAAACCATTGTGGATATTAAGCAAGGTGTAAACCCCGGCCTTCAAGTGATGGGAGTATTGCTCACGATTGACGAGCGTACCGCTAATAAAATGGCATATAAAGAATCCCTACAGAACCAATCCATTTTCCCATGCTTCAAAACCGCAATCCGTAAGAACACCAAATTGTCTGAGGCTATCAACGCTCGCCAGCCAATCAATGTTTACGAGCCAAAGAGTAATGGTTGCATAGACTATCAGGCATTAACCGATGAAATTATCGCCAAAGCGAAAGCGTAGGTGAGTTTCATTGTATGAGTATATTTGTAAATGTGGACGGAAGTTCAAAAAAAGTTCTGATATGTCGACTACCGGATTTCGTCTGAGTGACTACGGCATTGGGCATGAATGTTACGGTTGTCCTTATGTACTTGCGGTAAAAGACGGCCAATGGAATGAAGAATCAGGCCGTTTCGATTATATCGTCCGCGCTTGGGAATGCCGTGCAAGTCAGAAATTGAGATATCACTCTTATGCCGCATTGACCTTAGGTTCAAAGAATACTGGAGCAATTTATTCTCTGGACTTGTCATTTCTAAAGGCAGTACAGGACTCCATCAAATCAATTGACGGAGTCAATGGTGACAGTGATGCTCCAGGGGAACGTGGTGTTCAATACGGCTCAGATGGCCTGTATCGCCTTCCTATTCAACCTGAACAGAACAAAAAAGGAATAAGAGCAAAACAACAGCTCTTTGAAATGTTCTTTACTGCTGAGGGGCTTCGTAAAGACGTGGCCCCGGATCAGGAAAAACAAATTGTCTTAAAACAAATTGAGGAGGCTAAAGCTATGGGGAAAATAAATATTGCAAATATAAACGCCGGTATGAACAAAGTGAAAACGATCACTGAGTCATTGTCAAATATATCCCATTCTGAAAATGTGCCGATAGACTGTATCAAACCGTCCACTAATAACCCTTACGCATCCAATGATACGGACGATGATCTTAAAGAACTGGCCATGAGTATACAGACAAATGGGTTGATTAACCCTCTGGCGGTTAATAAAGTGTCAGATACAGAGTATCAAATTATATCCGGCGAACGGAGATATAAAGCAATTTCTAAGAATCTCACTTGGAAGACAATTCCGTGCACGGTATTTGACCACATATCATATAACGCTGCGCAACTAAAGCTGCACATTGCAAACTTAGATGTGCGCGAATATACAACCGGACAAAAGTTGCAGTTCTACACCGAAACAGACAGGCTGCTGCGCAGCATGAAAGAAAGCGGAGAATTTACAGGTGCCATTCAGCAAGGCATTGCGGAGCTTCTGGGCGTAAGTGACCGTCAGGTAAGAAAATATAAAACCATTACAGAAAACTTATCAAGTGAACAGCAACAATCCATAGTAGATGGCAGTCTTAGCATAAATGACGCTTGCAAACTCACACAGACAACTCCGGTTCCGTCTAGCGAAGAAACACCTAAAACCGAAACCAGTTCCGCTTTTAATGAGACTGGCAACCAACAGCCGGTTGTTGCACGAAGATTCAAGTATCGTAACAATGTATATTTCGTGAAAGCAGATGAAAACAATCCTGATAAATTCTGCGCTTATTTCAAAAGCGGAAACAGTGAGGATATTCCATTAGGCTCTCTTCCATCCTCCTATGATACTTTTTTTCAGGCTCAGGATGCACTGTCAGAATATGCGGCATCAAGGGGATACGAAGAATTTGAAGAGCCAAAAACCGGAACTGGTTCCGGTTTTGATGATGGCGATTTTCAAGATGAAAATCATCAAAATGAAGTCATATCTGAACCAGATTCAGCAAATGCACAAGATTCTAAAAATCAATTTTGGTGCGACAAGATAAAAATCGCAATTAGGCAGAGATACGACATAAATAAGTTATATCAATATTATGTTTTCCAAGTTCCAACTACACAGGATGCAATTAAAGAAATACTAAAACCCACAAATGGATATTCGGGGGGGTCAGTAGATTTCTCAGAAAAAGTATTTGGCTTTTGTACATGCCGCTCGTCACAAATGGAAATTGAATATTCAGGCAAACGCATAGTTCTATCGTTTTCTCAGGTTGATGATTATGTAAGAAAAATGATACGATCATGTGAACTTCTCTCAAAGGGTGAAATCAGAGCCATTATCGAAAGTCAGCTGAAATAATCACTTGCCTAAAACAATATAAAAGCGGAACCAGTTCCGCTTTCTCAAAGGAGTCAAAATGCAAATAACAAGTGTAAGAATCCGGCCTATTCAAAATAAAGATAGGCTCAAAGCCATAGCAAGCATAACTCTGGACAATGCACTGATTCTCAATGACATTATGGTAATTCAGACGGAGGAACGGTTATGTGTGGAATTTCCGCATAATCCTTATGCCAAAGACAAAAATCACGTTCAGTATATTATTGTTCCTCTGTCTATGGCTGTACGCCTAGAATTTGAAGAACATATCTTGAATAAATATGAAAGGGCGATTTCCAAACTTAAGGAGGTAGTATAATACGACGTTTGCAAATGACGAAATGTGTCAGTGCTATGGAAGGACGACCGGGAGATTATGCCGCATGTGTTTACACTGGGAAAATGAGCATTGTAATAAAACGACAGGAAAGGCAAAATGTCCTGCATGGGGCTATGCTTGCGGTAAATTCAAAGATAGAGAAAAGATGGTCGGATAGAAGAGGGCGCTCACAGTTTTTCAGTGAGCGCTCTACTTTTTGAATTATCAACCAATGATTCATTTATATTTTTTATAGCATTCTGTGCTTCTTGTAATTGTCTTTCAAATTTACAATATAAACTCCAACTTCTATAAATTTGAAGAAAATAGTATCCTAAAACAACCACTAAAATAATTACAAAATAATTGTAATCTAATTGTGATTGCTTGGATCTGTCAATAAGAAAACCGACAAGTAAAACTACAACAGAAATAGGTGATAAAGCCTTAAGTAAGTCTAATCTCTCTTTGTTTATTTTAATTCTAAGGGTCAATTCATCTACCAAATTATTGCAATCACGCAACTTATTCTCTATTTCTAAATTTAAAATAAAAAAGTGATAATTTAAATCTTTATATAAAGCATAACCATCTTTGACCTCACACAGCAAAAATTCGGCTCCGCAGATAATAAAGATTTGCTTGATTTGCTCATTGTCCACTAAATTGAGAACGCTAAAAGCGAATATACTATTTCCTAAGAATATAGCCACAGCAATAACTACAATCACTGTAAGAACTTCAGCTAATTTTCGTGTAACTGTAAATTTAAAATTTCCAAATTTATATTTTTTCATTATAATTCCCCCTCGTATAATTATCGTCTAAATAAATAAAATATTGAGAATTAAAAGGAGTGGTTTTGTGTTTGGAATGAAGTCTAAAAAAGCAATTCAGGAAAAAGCTGATATTCCTGAGACTAATAATATGAATGCCGTTGAACCCTACGCAGACGAACCGGCTTCATGGAATAATCTGAGCGACGAGCAGAAGGCAGATGCTTGGTATCATCTGGCACTTACCAATGAAAGCTCTGATCCAGGGACACACCAACCGGGCGGTGATGATTTTCTTTGGTATATGGATGCAGCTGCCGGTGGAAACCGATGTGCTCAGTATACGCTAGGCAAAATGTACTATAAAGGTGTAATGACAACAGTCAATCCATTTCAAGCCGGGCTGTGGTATTCAAATTCCTCTGGAGCCGGTTGTCCTTTTGCTGACTTTGAACTTGGCAAAATGTCTGCACTGGGTATTAGTATGCCAGAGAATAAAGATGCCGCAAGTGCCTATTATCAGAAATCATATGAAGCGTTCCTTTCAATTGATAACAAAAAGCAAAACAAAGCAATCGAATTGAAGCTTGCAGTAATGTGTGAAAACGGGTTAGTGAATCAGGCCGATCACAACACAGCAAAACATTGGCGTGATCTGATTTCCGGCCAGATTACGGTTCAGGCTACCGTTTCAGACAAGGAACAGGAAAATGAAGATTCTGCTTCTATTAAATCTGATCTCAGTAATGGCAACTTATTAACAACAAATCCGAATAAAGGAAACCAGATGGATATACCGGTTGAATACATCGTTCCGGCTGATGATAACAAGTATGCAGCAAACGATTCAGACGAGGACTTAAATGCACTTGCAATGAGTATTCAGGCGAACGGACTTATTAACCCGATTACCCTCAATCAGAAATCTAAAACAAAATATCAAATTATATCAGGTGAACGGCGGTTCAGAGCAATTTCTAAATTCTTAGGTTGGGAAACCATTCCAAGTATTGTGTATTATCGTTTATCCTCCAACAAGGCCCAGCTGATGCTTCATTCCGCAAATTTGGACGTGCGCGAGTATACTTCCGGACAAAAATTGCAATTTTATATGGAAACTGAAAAACTTCTTAGAAAAATGCAGCAATCCGGTGAATATGACGGCGCGATTCAAAAAGGGATTTCAGAACTTATGGGTTTATCTACTCACCAAATAAGAAAATACCAAAAAATTATCGACTCTCTTTCTAAGAAACAGGTGAGGCAAGTGGTAAATGGAGATATGAATTTGGAACAAGCCTATAATCTTGCCAAGCTTCATGTAATTCGTAAGGATATCCCCGAACCGGACTTGATTAAGGAACAGGATGCCCCCGGACGCACGTCCACTTTTGAATCTGAACCGGACATAATTGTGAAACAGGATACCCCCGGACGCGCATCCGCTTTGCAGTCAGAACCAGACGTGACTTGTGAACAGAATACCCCCGGACGCGCGTCCGCTTTGCAGTCAGAACCAGACGTGACTTGTGAACAGA
>WSSedL1CaDRAFT_10001302_pt1 | contig 14874 bp, 12 predicted proteins | sample WetSurSL1Cattail_FD_9464 | JGI IMG/M metagenome (IMG submission 9464)
GCGATGCTTCCGTCCAGTCCATTCAACGCGCTACCCGGATTGAAGCCAAACCAGCCGAACCACAGGATGAATGCACCAAGTGCGGCAAGCGGCATGCTGTGTCCCGGCATGACATTCGCACTGCCATCCTTCTTATATTTACCTGTCCTTGATCCAAGCACAAGTACTGCCGCAAGAGCCGCCCAACCGCCAACGGAATGTACGGCTGCAGAGCCTGCGAAATCCAGCATGCCCATTTTAGCGAATAATCCGTCGGGATTCCATACCATATGGCCGGCTACAGGGTAAATAACCGCTGTTGCCAAAAAGCTGAAAACCATATATGGAAGAAACTTCATTCTCTCTGCAACCGCACCGGATACGATGGTTGCGACGGCAACGGCAAAGGCTGCCTGAAACATCCAGTAAACCTCAACCGGAAGACCGAACTGAGCCAGCAGCGGCAGGTTTTTCATGGAATCCTGCAGCAAAAAACCGGTAGTTCCGAAAACGCCGAATTTACTAAGCCCGTACATGATTCCAAAACCAATCAGAAAATAGCCCAGCAGACCAGTACAGCAATCAATAAAAACCTTCATAATGATGTTCAATGAATTTTTCGCTCTGACGAAGCCTGCTTCGAGCATAGCAAAGCCTGCTTCCATAAAAAATACGAGCGCAGACGCTAAAAGTACCCATACAGTATTTAAGCCTGATGCAATGTTATTCATATCCATACATATTTACCTTTCTCCTACGTTGGTTCCCGGCAGCATCGCCGCAGAAATCTCTTAAAAAACTCGAAAAAGCCCTGTATACGTAATAGAATCACGTTCACAGGGCAACATTACCCGTTCATATTCATACAACTATGTATAGGATTACATCCTCGTAAGTGCTGCAATGCACATAAAAAGCAACAATGCCTTTTACCAATTTTATTATAAGTGAATGACCTTTAAAAATCAATTAAACAAATCTATTATTCCTGACTTATATTTAATATTTTCCCACCGTCCGGATCGATATATACCAGCCAGTATCCGAATGCACCATACCTGGGTCTGTTGCCTTCCGCCTGCACCCATCTGCTCATATCGCCGAAAGGCTTTTTGTCGACCATACTCATCCCCGGCACACCGCAAACGATATATTGCTTCTCTTTGGCCCTATGCAGGAAGATACCAACTATAAGATGCCTGTATTTGTAATGTGCCATCATGACAGCCGGATTAAAGAGCAATGGTGAGCGTATGTTACACTGATAAAGCATATTGTTCAGATTCACCGGGTTACTGACTCTCCACCACATATAATCACTTCTGTTGCTATGAAACGGGTCACATTGCTCAAAATACCTGTCGAGTTCCTCTCTTAATTGAGAAACATCACCTGCAGGAGGTTCCGTATAATTCGGACGTCCATTGTGCAGATGGCAGGCTGTACAAGGGTTGTCAGCTCCGACCTCGGTATTGACGAATGCTCCGCATATATTGCCGTTCAGATAGACACAACCTGTATCGATCTGACCGACCATTCCCTGATATTGCGTATCCTGCTGCTGGGGTACCTGCTCCTGCTTCGAATAATCCTGATCAAAGGGGGGCTGCTGTTGCGGGTTATCCTGCTCATAAGGAGACTGTTGCTGCGTGTTATCCTGCGGCAGTTGTTCCTGAGGTGTCTTCTCCTTCGGCCAGTCATATGGCACATTCTGATTCTTTGACAGCTGTTCCTGTAGTTTGTTCTCCTGCTGCAGGTTATCCTGCATAATCTGCCCGTATGCGGAATAATCCTGCACAGTTTGTTCCAGCGGCACATAGTCCTGTAATATGTAGTCCTGCTGTATGGCAGGCACAGCAGCCTTCCATTCTTCATTCGCAGGTATCTTCATCTCTTCGGTTTTGTTGGGTTTCTTTTCGTATACCGGCACTTCAACAGAGTTAGTGATATTTTCTGTTCTCGTGCTTTTTTTTGAAAGTGCGGCCCGCAAGCCGCTTCTCCATTCCGTCTTCCTTCCCCTGTAGGCAGCAAGCGGGCAAATGACCGCATACTCAGCGTGTTCATGTTCCACGAGAACTGCTGCCACATCAAAATTATCGATGGCAATACCGGTTGCCCCGACATTTTGCGGATCAAAGTTCCATTCCAGTTCCGCTTTGTTCGGCTCAGGTGTCAATTGTCCTACCTGTGCAGCTCTCACTTCACCGCTGCCGGTCCCAAGCAGATAAAGCCTGTAAATAAACCTGCCTTTCCCCTGCCGCAGGTTTTGTACAGCCGCATGCAGCTTGCCCCTGCCTTCACGCACTTCCAGTTTGATATGACCGGATGGCTTTTGTCCTGCTTCATAGCCTCCGTCTTCGTTGGAAAATATGAAGAAACTTCGTTGAAAACCAGTGCTTGAACTTAATGTACTACCCTTACTCACCAAAATCCCATCCCCCCAATATCACTATTCAATAAATAAAATTTTCTGATCATACAAACAAACCATCATATAATAATATGTTGGTTTACATTTTATGATGCATTGATAAAATCTGTTATTGTGATGAATCACCAATTTGGGTATAAATCTGCATGGATATTGATGTACCGGATATAAAACATCCGTTAAAGGCTTTCGTGCAGATTCATATAAAATGAAGGATTGGTTATTTCAAATTGCAAATATCATTATCTGATCCTTTGACAAAAAAATGAATCTTCAAGAGTCCATTTGAATACAAACATACTATAAAGGTATTTCACGTCAATAATACACAGTGCAACTCCTTCCTTGTTCTCTCCGAGTATAATTTTCATCAATTTAAACAATAGTATCCTTATTATTATTATAAAATATGTACACTTTAGATAACGTTTCTGCATAATCACGTGTTGAATATTTCATTATGATATGTTAAAATAATTCTTAGTGAAAAAATTAACCAAGTACATAATGATTGCCTGAATACCTGAAAATCAGTTACAAACAATAAACAGGGTAAGGCAATGGTTCTATGTTTAACTTGAAAGGAGAATAAGATGACAGCAAATAAAAAATTACAGGCCTGGGTAAAAGAAATGGCCGATATGTGTCAGCCGGACCAGATTCACTGGTGCGATGGTTCACAGGAGGAAAACGACCGTTTTTTGCAGGAAATGGTCAGAAGCGGCATGGCAACCCCTCTGAACCCAAAGAAGCGCCCTGGTTGCTATCTTTTCAGAAGCGATCCCTCCGACGTTGCACGTGTTGAGGACAGAACATTTATCGCTTCCAAAAGAAAGGAAGATGCAGGTCCTACAAATAACTGGGTGGATCCCGAAGAACTCAAGACAACCATGAGAGCTTTATACAAAGGCAGCATGAAGGGCAGGACAATGTATGTCATCCCGTTCTCCATGGGACCTATAGGTTCACCTATCTCGAAGATCGGTATAGAACTAACAGATAGCCTTTATGTTGTCACGAACATGCGTATAATGACCCGAATGGGTTCAGCAGTACTTGAATCACTTGGTGATGGTGACTTTGTTCCATGTCTGCATTCGGTAGGCGCTCCGCTTGAAAAAGGACAAAAGGATTCCTCCTGGCCTTGTGCTCCAATCGAAAAGAAATTCATCAGCCACTTCCCTGAAGAAAGAATGATCTGGTCCTACGGTTCAGGTTACGGCGGAAACGCACTTCTGGGCAAAAAGTGCTTCGCACTGCGTATCGCCTCCGTTCAGGCGCGTGATGAAGGCTGGATGGCAGAACATATGCTCATTCTCCGTATCACTGATCCCAAGGGAAATACCAAATATGTCACAGGTGCATTCCCAAGCGCATGCGGAAAGACCAATCTGGCAATGCTCATTCCAACAATTCCGGACTGGAAGGTCGAGACAATCGGCGACGATATCGCCTGGATGAAATTCGGGAAAGACGGACGTTTATATGCAATCAACCCGGAAGCAGGCTTCTTTGGAGTTGCTCCAGGTACTTCAATGGATTCAAATCCCAATGCAATGCTTAGCTGTGCCAAGAACACCATTTTTACAAATGTAGCATTGACGGATGATGGTGATGTATGGTGGGAAGGTATCGGTACTAAAGCACCTGCACATTTGATTGACTGGAAAGGCAGGGATTGGACTCCGGATTCCAAGGAACTTGCTGCTCATCCAAACGCCCGTTTCACAGCTCCGGCAAGCCAGTGCCCTGTTATCGCTCCCGAGTGGGAAGATCCGGCAGGCGTTCCGATCTCCGCGTTCCTGATAGGCGGACGCCGCCCGAGTACTATCCCGCTGGTCCATGAAAGCTTTGACTGGAAGCACGGTGTGTTCCTGGGTTCTATTATGGGTTCAGAAATCACTGCGGCTGCTATCTCCGCAAACATAGGCCAGGTTCGCCGCGACCCGTTCGCAATGCTCCCGTTCATTGGCTATCATGTCTGTGATTATTTACAGCACTGGCTCGATATTGGTGAAAATACAACTGCAGATAAACTGCCGAAGATATACTATGTCAACTGGTTCCGCAAGGATGCCAACGGCAAGTGGCTGTGGCCGGGATTCGGTGAGAACAGCCGTGTTCTCAAATGGATCTGCGAAAGAGTATCCGGTGAAGGCAAAGCAGTAAAAACACCGATCGGTTATATGCCAACCGCTGATGCAATCGACACCAAAGGTCTTGATGTAAGTGAAGCCGATATGGTTGAACTTCTCAAGGTTAACAAGGATGAATGGCTGAGGGAAGTCGCATCAATCAAGGAGCATTATACAAAATACGGCGAAAGTCTGCCGAAGGAATTGAATGCGCAACTTGCAGCTTTGGAGAAGAGACTGAAGGAATAAGATAACAAAATTGAAGCCCGGAATTCGAGTGATCGAATTTCCGGGCTTTTATTGTGACGTTCGAATCGTTGAACCGGTTTATTTCCATTGCTATTTTTGCTCCGGAAACATTTCGTTTTGCTTATCAAATATATAGTTCGAGAGCTGAGCAAACTGCTCTATTGAAAGAGTCTCACCCCTCTGATTCTCATGAACACCGATACTCGTCAAACTATTTTTGATTTCTTCCTTGTTCATATTAAAGCATCCTGCATTATGAAGCGCATTGACAAGTGTCTTTCTTCTCTGCCCGAAGGCTGCCTTCACGACACGGAAGAACAAATCCTGGTCTCTCAGATCAACAGGCGGGGAGGTGTACAAGTCAAGCCTGATTACGGTAGAATCCACTTCAGGCTGCGGTATGAAGCTTTGAGGCGGTACTTCCATCACGACGGAAGGTTTGGAATAGTACTGAACCGCCACCGACAGCGCTCCAAATTCCTTCCCGCCAGGTTTCGCCTTCATCCTGTCGGCAACTTCCTTCTGCACCATGAATACCATGGCCTTTGCCTTGATTCCGCTCTCAAGAAATTTCATCACTACAGGTGTGGTGATATAGTACGGAAGGTTCGCCACGATCTTCAGCGCAGTCGGTGTAAAGCCGTCTCCACGCTCAGCGATCGCCGTTGTTAAAATATTTTCCGCATCAAGCCGCAATATGTCGCCATTTATGATACTTACATTGGAAAATCCCTTCAGATTCTCTTTAAGCGCCGGTATAAGGCGTTTGTCTATCTCTACGGCCACCACCATGCCCGCAGCCTCAGCCAGCTCTGCTGTAAGACCGCCCAGTCCCGGTCCAACTTCAAGAACGATTTCGTCTTTTGTAAGCTCTGCCGCTTCTGCAATTCCCTTCAGGATGTTTTCGTCCGTCAGAAAGTTCTGTCCAAGTGATTTGGCAGGGCGCAGGTTGAATTTTTTCAAGGTAATTCTCGTATCAATTTGCATTCATATCTCCAAATTAGAAAAATGTACCGGGGTCTTGCAACCCCGGCATAGTTTTAGTCCCCTATATAATATGTATTTGTTTCAAGATCCCGACATTCTAGTTCTCTTGCAGAATGTAAACCTTGACGCGCTTGACACCGAAGCTTTTTGCATAATTCAGGCTATCGTAGTATAGATCGATCTTGCTTCCCTTGATCGCTCCGCCGACATCTTCTGCCACGGCATAACCGTAATCAGGCGTGCTGCCGGCTATTTCCACGTAAACCCTGGTATGCAGAGGTATAACTCTTGGGTCAACCGCTATGACACCCTTTTTAGCTTTGATACCGGTCGCGGTAACACCGAAATTCCGATCTCCGGGTTTCTTTCCGGTGTCTTCAAAGGAAGCTGTATAGGCTGTAGCCCTCATATCCATTACCTTTTTGTACCGGACAGTATCTCCCCTTGATGTCTTGTAGTGTAAAACCGTACCGAATTCCATGATCATATTGATCGGGTCACGAAGCACCGATTCGGCTAAAAACAGCTTCGATACTTCATTTCCATCTTCAGTGACGACCTTGTACTGCTTCTCACGTATTCCTTCCTGTCCTGCTTCTACAACTTTTTCAGTACCGGAATCCAGCCGTGAGTTTGCTCGCTTTTGTACTGTAAAAGGTATTGCTTCTTTTTCGCTTATAACATTTTCGCTGACCCTGACTATCCGCAGTGACATATCACTGCTCACCTTATCCTGCAAAGCAGCCCCCATCAGCCTGTCAAGGCCCTCCGGTTTTACCGGGCTGTCTTTGAGCATTTCTTCCACAGTATCCCGGTAGGACATGATCTTTGTCTCGATCCCGTCAGCAGTTATGTACACAGGTACAGCTCTCTTGATATATATTTCGTTTGTATTCTTCCTTTGTAATCTGGTATCCAGCGCCATATTAATGTAATCGCAGGTATTTACAGTAATATTATTCTGGTCCAGTGTTTTCCTGACGGTGTCTTTCATAGTCTTGCAGGCTATGACCTTGCCGTTGTCATGAATGATTACATCTTTCTCCAGGTACGCAAATACGCCTAAACCCGCGCCTGCTGAAACTGCTACAGCAATCATCACTATAAGCAGTTCCTTTCTGTATGAAAAAAACCACCTTTTAATATTTTTAGCAAGTGGTAACAAAAAAAACCCTCCTGTTAAAATACTAATAAGGGACTGTGAAGTTATTTTATGCCAAGATGCCATTTTTGTCAAATTCATTTCCATTATTCCCCCGCAATTGTAATTATATACCTAAGAATGAGCGTCTATACATTACGGGAGGAAATTGCCCAAAATAGAAAGGAGTTGCCAGCTAAAGCAACTCCCTGAAAATAGTTCATATCCTTCTATTACATGCTAATACATGCCGCCCATCGGATAATACTGGTTCATTGCAGGCATTGAATTCATTCCCGGGTTGGCAGCTCCCATTGCAGGGTTTACACCTGTAAGCATTGGATTACTCATATTCATACCCATTACATTCTGTCCATAGGTCATCGGGCACTGCATATTCATCAGATATGGGCAGCACATCATAGGCATCGGATTCATCATTGATGGCATGACACCCATCGGATTGGGCTGTGCCGGCATCGGATTCATCATCGACGGCATGACACCCATCGGATTGGGCTGTGCCGGCATCGGATTCATCATTGACGGCATGGCACCCATCGGGTTCTGCTGCGTAGGCATTTTATTCATCATTGCAGGTGAAACTCCCATGGGATTGGTCTGGACTGGTGAAGTATTAGGATTTGCCTGCATCTGCGGCATTGCGCCGACTTGCGGCATTGTACCAGCGGGCTCAATATTCATATTTTCTTTCATTTTGACATCCTCTTTCATACAAAGATTCCTCCGGCTAAGGTTCAGGTAGCTTTAGTACCATTATATGAATGATGCCATAATTGGTGAAAACATTTTTATGTAAATGAATAACGACTGACGGTTGTCAGTGTGCTAATAGTTGTTTATTGATGATATCACAAATGTATTATTCTCAGTCGAATAGTCGATCTTGATGAATTTCTCGTTCAACCCTTCCGAAAAACGCAAATTATTCTTATTGGCATTCTCAGCCAGCTTGACGGTCAGTCTGACTGCAAGGAATATTTCCCCTTCACCTGAACCTCTTAGCTTATCTATCTTGACTTCATTGATTTCTATCTTTTTCACATTTTTCTGCATTTCATCACTATATGCACTTAAGCTGACAGAACGGTCGCCGGTAGGCACTGTTGCATATTCAAGTTCATAAGCCTCTTCATACTTACCCTGATTCAGCGCATCCACCCATAGCGTTAGGGGTTCCGACAGCACCTTGATATCCGCATATTGTTTGACGTTGTTAAAAAAAATGATTTTATCCCGCAAAGCAGCATCAGAACTGTTTTTTTGTTGAACAATACCGTTCTTATCCAGCACTAATTGATCATTTTCATTTTCGAGTTGTGTGATCTTGTCTCCCAGACTGTTGATTTCTTTTCCAAGACTGTCTATCTCTCTGGCTTTAGCGTTTATATCCGCTTTATCGTTTGCATTTAGATTTTGAAGGTCTTTCAGTTCATTTTCTCTGCTCTCCCTGTCCAATAACAAATAATTGAAGGCAATAAATACTGCCGCCAAGACCACAAAAACCATCACAAGTACGAGCTTTTTCATAACACACCACCTTAACAGCCGGCTGAATCACCGGCAGCTTGACATTATGACCCAAAAATTTTATTGGATTCCAAAGAGCCTTTTTGCATTGGAAGTCGTGATCTGTTCGATTTCTGTATATGGTTTTCCTTTAATTTTCGCAATCTTTTCAGCAATATGTTTTACATAAGCAGATTCATTTCTCTGTCCCCTATGCGGCTCCGGCGCCAGATACGGGCAGTCCGTCTCAATCAGCAGCATATCCTCCGGCACATATTTGACTACTTCAAGAAGCTTGTTGGCATTTTTAAATGTTACAGGGCCTGCTATGGATATCATAAAGTTATTGTTCATAACCTCCCTGGCCATTTCGACACTTCCTGTGAAGCAGTGCAGAACGCCGCCAACTTCACTTGCATTCTCCGACTTGATAATGGACAATGTATCCTCGTGAGCATCCCTGTCATGGATGATTACAGGCAGTTTAAGACTTCTGGCAAGTGATATCTGCTTTGCAAACCATATTTTTTGTGCTTCGCGCGGGGAGTTGTCGTAAAAATAATCAAGACCTATTTCTCCTATGGCAACAACTTTTTTGTAAGAAGCAAAATCGGTAAGTGCGGAAATAATATTGTTATTCAAGTCTAAAACATTGTGCGGGTGCACACCTATAGCAGAATAAATGAAATCATAATTCTGTGCTAGTGAAATGTTCTCGATTGATGAGGCAATATCAGAAGAAACGGTCAGAATAAACCCTACTCCATTTGCTCTGGCCCTTTCAATTACCTCATTCCGGTCTCCATCGAACTGGGTATCGTAATAATGAGCATGTGTGTCAAAAAGCATATTTCACCTCACAAGTCTATATACAATGAAAAAAGATTAATCACCAGCTAAACCCACAATTATGAAAATATTATATATCAATATCAACACAACTGCAACAAGCCAGCTGGTTCTATCTGACTTTCGACCCGCTGTCTATCAGGCCATCCAAAGTAGCAACAACAAGAGAATTGTCGTTGGAAGCCGCGAGTATCATGCCCTGCGACTCAATTCCCCTGAGCTTTGCAGGTTTCAGGTTGGCTACCAGTATAACCGACTTGCCGACCAGACTGTCGGGGGTATAATACTTTGCAATGCCTGACACTACCTGCCTGGTTTCGCTTCCCATCTCTACACGCAGCTTGAGCAGCTTGTCCGAACCCTCGACCCTTTCTGCCTCAAGTACTTTCACTACTCTAAGGTCAAGTTTTGCAAAATCGTCTATAGTGATAAGTCCATCTGGCTCGACGGATGGGTTCAACGTGACTTTTGCTTCCGGTGATGTAGTTACCGGCAGCGCAGCTTTCTCTGAATGGACTTCCTTTGATGGCGCTTCTGCAGCCTGAACCGCCGTTACTGCTTCCGCCGCACTTGTTGTCAGGCCTTCGAGTTCTTCAATCTCCTTCTTCATATCTATACGCGGGAAAATGACATCTCCCTTATTCACTGAAACGCCTTCAGGATAGACACCCCATTTACCGGCGTTTTCCCATTCGAGTGCACTGCTGCCCGCTATTCCAAGCTGCTGCCAGATCTTCTCCGGTGTCTCCGGCATGAACGGCTGAAGCAGGATGGATACGATCCTGAGGCTCTCTGCCAGGTTATACATAACGGCAGCCAGACGAGGTCTGTTCTCCTCGGTTTTCGCCAATACCCAGGGCATCGTTTCATCCACATATTTATTGGTTCTCGAAATTGTCCTCCATATTTCAGAAAGTGCCGAACTGAATTGCAGCTTGTCCATGAGTTCCTCCACCTTGTGTGGAAGCTCGGCAAGCATGGCCTGAAGTTCGCTGTCGAATTCACCCGCCATACGCTGTGCAGGTATGACCCCGCCGAAATATTTATCTATCATGGCAACCGTCCTGCTGACCAGATTGCCAAGGTCATTGGCAAGATCCGAATTGATCCTTTGTATCAACGCTTCGTTGGAGAAAACGCCATCCGAGCCAAACGGCACTTCTCTGAGCAGAAAATATCGAATTGCATCGAGACCGTATTTGTTGATCAATATGACCGGATCGACTACATTGCCCTTTGATTTGGACATCTTGCCGCCTTCGAGCAGCAGCCAACCGTGGCCATACACCTGCTTCGGCAGCGGTTCGCCTAATGCCATCAGCATTGCAGGCCATATGATCGTATGGAACCTGACGATTTCCTTACCGACAAGATGGACATCCGCAGGCCAGTAGTTCCTGTACGCCGAATCATCCGACGACAAATAACCCAGAGCTGTTATATAGTTGGATAGCGCATCTATCCAGACATATACGACATGCTTCTCATCAAATGTGACCGGAATACCCCAGTTGAAAGTAGTTCTGGAGACACAAAGATCATCAAGTCCGGGCCTCAGGAAGTTATTGAGCATTTCGTTCTGCCGTGAAACGGGTTGGATGAATTCAGGATTCTCTTCTATGTACTTGATAAGCCTGTCCTGGTATTTGGAAATCCTGAAAAAATAACTTTCTTCCTTTGTTAACTCCACTTCCCTGCCGCAGTCCGGGCATTTCCCATCCACCAGCTGTGTCTTCGTCCAGAAGGATTCGCAGGGAGTACAGTACCAGCCCTCATATTCGCTTTTATATATATCACCCTGATCATATAGCTTTTTAAATATCTTTTGAACAGTTTCCTCATGTTCTTTGTCAGTAGTCCTGATGAACCTGTCGTTTGTTATCTTCATGAGCTTCCAGAGCTCTTTTATGCCGGAAACGATTTCGTCAACATACTGTTTGGGTGTCACACCTATTGCTTCGGCCTTTCTCTGTATCTTCTGCCCATGCTCGTCCGTACCTGTAAGGAACATCACATCATAGCCCTTTAATCTCTTGTACCTGGAAATGGCGTCAGCCGCCACTGTTGTATAAGAATGTCCTATATGTAGCTTGCCGCTGGGATAATAAATAGGCGTCGTAATATAAAAAGTCTTCTTCTCCATAATAAGCCTCCGTCGTATGCTTTAAGCTTCCCCCCAACTTCAGGGAATATCCAAAGGAAATTACCAATATCAGCAGGGAATATCCGTGGGAAATTATAGAACCCCCTACTAATATACAGTTTAGGTCCAATTTTATCAAGCAGAATTTGGCAAGCCCTGAGATTATCATGCCACCCTGCATTCATAAAGTATCTTCTGCTGGAATAAACATAATCAGGGACATTCCTTTGCCCCGGACATCGGGGACATTCACCACTTTTAGTGAACACATCCTATTCAGAGAAATATGTCCCCATTCATTACTCAGGTGTGCCCCTTCATAGTAACCCGCAAGGAGGATAGTCTTAATGGGACAATACGCCGACTCCGTCGTGCAATTCCTTCAATATGCCCTAAAGGTACTTCCTGAACTGCGTCAGCAGAATTTGATCATCCGTGCACAAAAAACATGTATGGCACAAATTCAGGGAAATGCTTCAGCAAACATCGAAGCACCGCCTTCCTTAGCAGAAAAAATTAATGAGAAACTGCTTTGCAGCAGTTTTTTTGCTTTGCGTTCCGGAGTTGACATGAAAGGCACTCTCTCATTTATTTTATCATTATACAAACTAACCGATACACTCACAGCATACATGGCTGGCACAGGAATTCCCGAAGAACCTGAAGTACGCAGGGTATACGGCTGTCTTTCAAGCGCGGTGGATCCTTCGCGAAACATAAGCTGCGCATTTGTCAACTCAACAAAAACACCGGCTGTTAGGAAAAAAGACCAGGATCACCTTCTGTGTATGTCGGATCAGTGTCGGTTACAGCTGGCAGTCCTGCCCTCATTTTCACTTGTGGCACCCAAATTGAAAAAGTATATTCAATTCTATATAGATCTCCATACTTACAGTTATTACTCGGAAGAGACCCGCATGGAGAGCCTTCAGACATGGAGCGGGTACTATCTCAAACGGTATCGGGAAATATCCTTTATGGAGTTTTGCGCAGCCTCTGATTCCATGCTCGGAGTAATTGTCATGTATGCAGCTGCCGCCAATCCCGGAATGTCGGTCATGGAGCTTAAACTACTCGATGAAGCTTGTTTTCCATGGCTTTGCGGTCTTGAGTCGCTTCTAAATGCATATACCTCTGCGAGGTTAGCCGGGAATTCAAATCTGTTCAATTTCTGTTCCCCCTACAAGAATCTCAAGGAATGCGAACAAAGGTTATCCTACTTTATAACAAAGGCAGAGGAAGCATGCTTGAAGCTTAAAGACCATAGCTTCTATATATCATTGATCCGGATAATCCTCGGATTGTATCTGTCGGATCCTGAAGCCAACTTCGGCATGTCCAGACTTACAAGTCTTAACCTGCTTAAAAAAGCCCCCCGACAGTCGATACTCTATTACAACGGATACAAACTGCTGCGTTTTTTCAGGGTAATATCCTGACGGTTATCCTACCTGCCAAAAATGATCGCACATATCCAGGCTGAAGCCATTACGCTGACCCCATCTGCAAGCAATGCGGCCAAGAGAGTGTACCGTATGTTTCTGATCCCTACAGAGCCATAATAAACAGCCAGCGTGTAAAATATGGTTTCCGTGGAGCCCATCATCGTTGAGACAACCCTGCCGACATAGGAATCCGGACCGTAAGTCTTCACCATTTCAGCGACAAGAGCAAGCGACGCACTGCCGGAAACTGGCCTTAAAAGTGCCAGAAGCATAGCCTCCGGCGGAATGCCAAGAAATGAAACCAGAGGCTTCATAATATATATAATGAAATCCAGGGCCCCGGAAGCCCTCAGAACGCCTACCGCAGTCATTAACCCCACAAGAGGGGGCAGTATCCTTATAATAGTGCTGATTCCATCCTTTGCACCTTCTACGAACGCATCATATACATTTATCTCTCTGAAAAAACCGACTCCCAGTATAATAAGAAAGATCACCGGCACAGCATACAGCGAAATTACAGAGAAAGCGGCAAAATTCATTTGCGCACCAGCTTCCGAGTTCTACCCGGCAACCTTTTCTTTAAAGGAATAGTCCCTGACAGCAGCTTTACCAGTATAATCCCACTCAAGCTGGCACAGATAGAGGCGATCCAGACGCAAACGGTGATTTCCGCCGGTGCTGCTGATCCTGCGTCAGCTCTGATTGCTATAACAGTTGCCGGAATAAGTTGGATCGCGGATGTATTCAGAACAAGAAACATGCACATGGAATCGGAAGCGCTGTCATCTCCCCTGTTCAGTCTCTGTAATTCGTTCATTGCCTTGATGCCAAGTGGTGTTGCCGCATTCCCAAGACCCAGGAAGTTCGCTGAAAGGTTCATCACGATTGAACCAAGCGCTCCGGCATCATGAGCAGCCTGAGGAAACAGCAGTTTCAGCAGAGGCTTGGCGAGACGCGCCACAAGCCTTATAAGCCCGCCTTTTTCAGCTATTTTCATCAAGCCCGACCAGAGGCACAAAATACCAAGAAGCCCTATACTAAGCTCTACGGCCCTGCCTGCTGAGCTAAAAGCTGCCTGAGTGACTTCCTCAAGTCTCCCATTGATCATACCGATTAAAAAACCTGCTGCCAGCATACCCGCCCAGATATAGTTTAGCATAACACCCCTCCAGTTAATTTATATGATACGAAGCAGCAAATATTTCTGAAAACATACTTTGTCTGTAAAGTGATGGGCTTTATATACAATAGATGCAAACTGAAATTAAAACTGCCACAAATTGAATTGTATAAAGCTATGTCGTATTATGTCGTATTTAGGTAATTTATTTTTCCCAGTTAATTACTGGATATTGACATAATTCACGAAATACTTGAATTCGTATTGTCTTAAACCTTGTATGGCCGGTATAATGCACCTCCTATACATGGCGGGCTTGAGAAATATTTTAAAACCTAATTGTTATTAATTTCTATAAATGCCATAACATATTTTTGAATTTTTTAAAGTTTATTGTTGACGCTTACTGGAATTTATGGTAGTATAAAAATATAAAACAATGTCGAATTATGTTAAATTAGGAGGAAAAATTATGAAATCTACCGGTATAGTAAGAAAGGTTGACGAACTTGGAAGAGTAGTACTTCCAATAGAACTGAGAAGGACACTGGATATCGCCGAAAAGGATGCTCTTGAGATCTATGTTGATGGAGCTACTATAATTTTAAAGAAATACGAACCAGCATGTATCTTCTGCGGAGATGCAAAAGATGTAGCTGTTTACAAAGGCAAGAATATTTGTCCGAATTGCATGAAAGAATTGAAGAAATAGTTTGGAATTCATTAAACAAGGGCTGATCCACAGCCCTTGTTTTTTTTTGTAACAACAATAAACCCCCGGCTCTGCCGGGGGAGACAAAGAGCTTTAGCTTCAAGTAGAGAAAGAAAACCTCCAATGTTAGAATAGTGTAGGTTTGCCAAC
>WSSedL1CaDRAFT_10001303_pt1 | contig 14862 bp, 20 predicted proteins | sample WetSurSL1Cattail_FD_9464 | JGI IMG/M metagenome (IMG submission 9464)
GGTCAGATCGCGGGATTGGGGCGTTCACCACAGCGGCGCAATGCACGACCATCTGCTCCAGCAGTTTGGGACGCCGCCTACCATCAAATTGGAATAGTTCTTAACTATTCTCAAAAGCGTATAATGGCACGTCACACAGGAGAGGCACGTCATGCCGTTGCTCACCTGGAACCCCACGATGAGTGTCGGCGTCCGCGTGCTCGACGAGGACCACAAAAAGCTCATCGCGATGATCAACGAGCTACATGCCGGTATGTTGGCCGGACACAGCAATGACGTCGTCGGCGGTATCCTGCGCCAGCTCGCCAATTACACGGTCGAGCATTTTCAGCGCGAGGAGGCGTTCTTCGCCGAGACCAATTACCCCGGTGCCGCCGCCCACAAGCGTGAGCATGAAAAGCTCAAGGCCCAAGTGATGGTTGAGATCCAGAAGTTCCAGGCCGGCACGGCCGGTCTCGGCATGGAAACGCTGAATTTGCTGCGCGATTGGCTGAAGCACCACATCCAGGAAAGCGACAAAGCCTACGGCGCCCACTTCAATTCCCACGGGGTGAGTTGAATATTCCTGTTTCGCAGCCGCATTCTGCCTGCGCGCTTCGGGCGCCGCCGCCGTTGCCGGCCATGCCGCGAAATCACGCGTCCAGGTCCGGCGCGCCGAAGCGGATGGCAATTTTGACGACGAAATCGGGCCCCTCGCGGTCCCCGGCGTCCTCATTCCTGGCTCGGAAACCGCGGTCCGGTCACGGAGCATTAAGGCCAGTGCGCGTATCGTCCCCCAGCGAGCTTCGCAATGGAGCCGTGCAGATCCCCGGTTGGGGCGGGCCGCAAATCCTCAGGTCTGGCCGGCAGAACGGTCGAGGACGTGGTCGAAGTGAATGGTTACGCTCGTACACGCGCTTAAGCGGCGCGGATGGAACAAAGGTGTTGCATCGCTCTGCATCGGCGGGGGCGAGGCAACGGCGGTGGCTTTGGAGATGATAGGCTGATGCAAAATAAGATCGATTTTCTGGTTTCGTACGACTTCGGCAAAGCTGGCGTGTGGGGCGTCGTCAAGGCGCGCACGATCGACGAGATCAAAGCCAAGTACCCGGAACTCGAAGTGGTGAAAGCGGTTCCGAACCACTTCACCTTCGACATCGACGACGAGCCGCAAGGCTGGCTCGCCGAAATGGTAGGTGAGCGCGGCAAACCCGCGTGAGGGCTTTTTGCAGGGCGGACGGCGCCTGTCTGTCAACCCTTGGTCGCGGCACCGAAACAGGCTAAGCACGACCGTTGCTTAGTTGTTTTTTCGATGTCCGATCCCTTCCNCCCGCCACAGACCCGGATTTATATCANCCCGCCGCCGTTCCTGCGCGCGATTGGCTGCGGCGGCTGCGGACTTGGCTGCGCCATCCTCTTCTTCGTCTTGTTTGTTCTCGGCGGCCTGTTGGGGGTCTTGGTGTTCGGCTGGCGCACGCTGCTCGGCAGCTAAGTTCCGCCTTAAAATCTCGTCACGTCCGAATTGAAAATGCCCGTGGTCTGTTGTCTGCTCCGGTTTGGTTAATGCTGAGGGGCAAAACGATGGACACGATCCAACATTTTCTTACGCCGGTGCTCGACCTGTTCCGGTCGGGATTCAATCAGGTCAACGTCGTGCTTGGGCTGATAATTGCCTTGATTGCATCGTTCCAGCTTTCGGCCTGGAGGAAACTTTGGGAAATGGCGCTGGCCGCGCTGGTTTTTCACATCATCGCGCTGATGCTGGCCCCGGCGATCGACCACGGCGCCCAGATTCGGCTTCCGGCGCTGCTGGACCTGACGACCTGGCACAACTGGCTAGCGATCTACGTCGGCTATGTGGTCCTGATTGTGGCGTTTTATTTCCTCAGAACCCGGCTCCTGAAAACCGTCGCCGCACGCCACTGACGCGATAGCGCTTGCGGCCGAGTTGGCGTAGACTGCTGGCTTGGGCTAGGGGGTCTAATCATGCATATCGTTACGAGCTTTCCGCCGTATTTCGTCGGATTTCTGCACAGTCTGCTGGTTTCGCCGACGTACATTTACGTCGCCGTGATCGCCTTGTTTTTCGGTCTAATCACCAACAAGTTCGCCGGTGTGATCATCATTCCGGTGCTGGCGACCGCGATATTTTTGGCGGCGCAGATCATCGGTCCGGTGATGTTGAACCACGCGGCCTTGGCCGTTCCGGCGTTCGATCTGGCGTTGGCCAAGACAGCGGTAGCGGCCTACATCGTGTTCCTGGTTTTGGACACGGTGGTGTTCGCGATCAAGAAGCTGATCCTGAAGATTATTGATTGATGGGCACAATCCGGGAAAGTGTGAAGCGGTTTTCCGGATAATTGTGCGGCCAAATGGGGCTACGCCGCGCAACTTCCGGCGTTCACCCTGTAGAAATTCCTGAGAAGGACCGCGATCTCCACGGCCTTCTCGGGCAGGATGATATTGTGTATCGCGTCGGCGGTGATTTCGAACATGCCGGCGGTGCGCGGCGCGTCTTTGGTCCAGCGATCGAAGCCCATGGTCCAGTTGCCAAACAGGCGTTCAGGCACGTCCCGCTGGAACAGGATGCGCAAGCCGGTGTGACGGTGATCGCGCGCGATTGCGCCGAAGATTTCCAGAACGGCGTCCTTCGGGCCTTCCAGGATTTGCAGGAATCCATAGTCGAGGTGCAAGAGCAGGCCGGTCACATCTAGCCGGTTGTTTTTGGCGCGCGATACTTCGAGGATGGAACAGAGATCGTCGTTCGCCATCTTCCTTGTGGCCGTCGAGACATACATCAACTGGAACATTGGCTCCTTCCGCGTTGGCGGCAATATCGCAGTGCCCCATTAAGAGCGTCTGAAGCGATACCGCCATTTTGTGCTCTCGGTTGCAACCATTCCGGGGCCGGATGGGGGACGAAGAAAAAAACTACGGGAAAATCTTGGATAAATTGCACTATGGCGGCGCTCTTCTGCCGCGATAGGTATTTTCCGCAATGGGTACTTGTGGATGCCCCTATACGCCGCCTTGGCGCGTCCGCCTGGCTTGGCTAAGAAAGGTCCATGACCGTTCATCTTGTGAAGCTTTGCGTCGGCGTGGAGTCCATCCAGGATCTGGTGGATTGGCAGGACGCCCGGATCGTAGAACGCCGCAAGAAGAAGCAGCCGCTCGAACTCGTCCACATTACTCGCATGATGCCCAAGCGGATCGACGAATTGCTCGACGGCGGCTCGCTGTACTGGGTGATCAAGGGCCACATCGCAGCCCGTCACCGCCTCATCGACTTGCGTCAAGTGACCAAGAACGGCGTGCCTCATTGCGGTATCGTCTATGATCCCGAACTCATCCAAACCGAACGCCGCTTCCGCAGTCCGTTTCAGGGCTGGCGCTATCTCGACGCGGGCGACGCTCCTGCCGACGCGCGCGAAATCAAAGGCGGCAAGAATCTGCCGGAAGCGCTCAAGATCGAACTGGCGGATCTGGGGCTGCTATAAGCGGCGCGCGCAAAGTGTGAAGCAGTTTTGGGGCGACGCGCCGCCGACATCAAGAATCACACCGCCATATTGTCGATCAGGCGCGTGTTGCCCACCGTCGCGGCGGCGAGTAGGCGCGCCGGCCGGTCGAGCGTTGCAAGTGGTGCCAGCGTCTCGGCATCGCGCACGGTGAGGTAATCGACAGTTTTGAATCCGGCGGCCAGTAGCGCGCGTTTGCCGTTGTCTTCGACGTCGGAAATCGGCGAGACGTCGCGCAATTCTGCGATTAGGCTCTGCAGTACAACATTGAGTTGCCCCGCCACCTTGCGATCGCCTTCCGCGAGATAGGCGTTGCGCGAGGACATTGCCAGCCCGTCGCGTTCGCGGATGATCGGTGCCCCCAAGATCTCGACATTGAGACCGAGGTCCGCGACCAGCCGGCGGATGACCAGGAGTTGCTGGTAGTCCTTTTCGCCGAACATCGCCACATCGGGTAGGGCCGCCAGTAGCAGCTTCGCGACCACGGTCGCCACCCCGGCGAAGAAGTGCGGGCGGGTCTCCGATTCAAGGCCAACGGCCGGACCGCCCACGTCGATGTTGGTGGCGAAACCCGGCGGATACATCTCGCCAACCGAAGGCGCAAAGATCAAATCGGTCTCGCCGCTGGCACCCAATTTCTCTGCATCGGCCATCAGGGCTCGCGGATAGCGGTCGAAATCTTCGTTCGGCGCGAACTGCGCCGGGTTTACGAAAATGCTGACGACCACCACATCGACGTGCTTTTGGATTTCTTTCACCAGCGACAAATGCCCGGCATGCAGGGCGCCCATGGTGGGAACTAGGCCGACGCGGGAATCATCCTCGCGTAGGGCAGTGACGCGGTGGCGCAATTCGGCGACGGTGGTGACAATCTGGGGAGAGTTGCTCATGGGCCGACATTAGCGGTTGAGCCAACTCCGCGCTAGAATACCGATGACACAATTACGCAAGCCCTTGCCATGGCCGATACAACACGACCGCCTCCGGCAGCAACGCAGCGTTGTTGCGTTCATCTTAGCTCCCGTACATTATCTTTCGGGAAGGCGTTGCCATGCTGATCGAAATGGCGCCGGGGGAAGTCATCGACCGGCTCACCATCCTGGAACTCAAGCTGGAAAAGATTGCCGATTCGTCCAAGCTGGCTCCGGTGCGCCTTGAACACAAATGGCTGACCGATGCGCTGGCCGCGGCGCCCATAGGCGGCATTGAGCCGCTGCGGTCTGCCCTTAAGGCTGTCAATACCGCGTTGTGGCAAGTGGAAGACGACATTCGCGATTGCGATCGTGCCAAGGATTTCGGCCCGCGCTTCGTCGAACTGGCGCGTTCGGTCTATCGCCACAATGATCGGCGCTGCGCCCTCAAGCAGCAGATCAATGAAGCGGCCGGCAGCGCGCTGACCGATGTGAAGTCCTACGCGCCCTACGAATGACGCATGATCCCAAGCTTCAGTTCGTTACACGCCCCGTCTCACGGCAGGTTCGGCACCAAAAATGCGAGGATGAAGGTCGCCGCGTTGTTGACGAGATGCACGACATAGGACGGCCTGAGCGATCCCGTGCGTGACACCCACCACGCCATCAAACAGCCGAGCAGGAAGATCTCGCCGGTTCCGACCCATCCCGACACGCCGCCGCGCGAGATAAATAGCCCGTGGGCGAGAGCGAAGATCGCGGCGCTGATGATGGTTGCCAGCCCCACGGGCGTCACGCGCTTCAGCCAGCCAAAGATATAGCCGCGGAACAGAAGCTCTTCGTAGAACGGCACGAAGGCGGCGAAGAACACCAGCACGATACCGAGCTGGCTCCAGCTTTTTGGGTTCATCGCGTCTTCGGTCTTGGCGACGTTCATCGTGATGTGCCAGCCGTATTTCAGCGCCGCTTCGAGCGCCAGGCACAGCGCCATCAGAACGATGCTCGAAAGTGCCGCCTTGAACAGCGTCGCCACCGGCACCTTCGAGAAGAAATAAGTGAGCGGCTTTTGGGTGAACCGGTGGGCGATGGCGAGCAACACCACCAGCGTGATCGCGGTGAGGAATGTGGTTAGGCCGACCACCGCATAGAAATTGGTTTGCAGGAGTTCTGCCGGATTGCCTGGCACTTTCCGCGAACTCCAGGCGATCCCGATGATGACCCCGATGACCCCGCCACCCACCACGCTGATACAGGCCGCCGCTAGCACCGCCAGGAAGGTGTCAAAGCCCCGCAACTCGCGCTCGCTCGCAGGTACGGGCGCCGCAATATTGGTCTCGCTCATGTCTGTGTCCCCTCAATCACGCACTTCGTCGTCGAAAATATCTTCCACCTTGAGGCTGAACAGCCTGGCGATGCGGAAGGCCAGTGGCAGCGACGGATCGAACTTGCCGGTTTCGATGGCGTTCACGCTCTGGCGCGCAACCCCGAGTTTGTCCGCAAGGTCCGCCTGGCTCCAACTCCGTTCTGCACGTAAGACGCGCAGCCGGTTTTTCATCCCCGTCTCCCCAGATTGTGATAGGCCCAAAACACGACAAATCCGGCCGCTTCGATCAGCAACACCGCAAGCATGCCGTCGGCGAAATAATCTTCCGGTCGCCGGAGCGGATAGGGCATCAGGTTGGGTATGGGGATCGCCTGGGCGAACACGGCTATTGCGAGCACTCCGGCAATCACCATGCCGGCTATGCCGCCCCAGAACCATGCCGTCTTGTGGGTCTGCAGGATCACTTCGTCGGCGCTGCGATAGGCCGATAGCGCCATGGTGACGGACACGAAAAGCGCCACGGCGATAATGATCAATTTGAGCAGGATCATCTGCGGCGGCAAAAACCAGAGGACCACAATGGCTGCCAGGGCCATCAGAACGATGGCTCCGGCCTGTGCTCCCCAGTAGCCCAGCTTGGAATAGTGCATGTCATGTTACCTTGTCGGAAAGTCAAGTAAACGTGACATTCTTGGGCAAGTGTGTCAAGTGAACGTGACACGCCTCGCAAAGCGGCACGAATCAGCGGCTCGGGGGTCTATCGGCTGGAAATCGCAGCGAAGCAGGTCTGGCCACGTTCGGTCAGGCGGGCGCAGATCTGGCGTGCTTCGCGTTCGGCAAAGGGACCAAAACGGGCGCGATACAGCATATGGCCGTCGACCGACTGGAACGGCACGACGATGCGCTGGGCCTGTCCAAGCACGTCCATCGCTTTTTCGGCATAGGCGGCGAGTTGGGTGCGGGCAAGGTTCAAATCGGCAAAGGCGCCGATCTGGATGGTCCAGTCATGCAGCCCGAGCGAGGCCCGCAGCGCGCCGTTATCACCGGCATCGCCTTCGCCCAGGATCACCGGCCGCATCACGGGCCTGGGTTGCGTTGCGGCGACGTTGGTTTTGGGTGGTGTCGCTGTCGCGACCACGGTCTTGGTCGCCGCGACCTTGGCTGGCCTGGGCATCGGAGTTGCGACGGCCGGGCGCTGCTGTACCGCGGTGGCAACGACGGTGGTCTTCTTCTGCTGTGGCTGTGGCTGCTGCGGCGGGGGCTTCAGCGTCACCACAGCGATAACCGGAGGTTTCGGCTTAGCCTTTGGCGGCGCAACGGGCGCCGGCACCGCCGGCAGGTCCCGTACTTCGTCGGCATCGGCCCGGCGTTCGGCAGTGTCTTCGTCGTCGGCATCCGACGGCGCGCCTTGCAGCACGTAGGCGGCCCCGGAATTGGTCAGACCGGCGTTCGGTGTGGTGTTGAGCGCCACCTGCCACGGCACCTGGGCGCGCGCCACGAGTTTCGGATCGTGCGCTGCCGCGGTGAAGGCGAGGTCGAGCAACCGTATCATTTCGCGGTCGCGCTTGATCGCCGTGCGTCCACCCATCACCACGCCGATGATGTGGGAATTGTCGCGCACCACACTCGAAACGAGGTTGAAGCCGGACGCGCCGGTATAGCCGGTCTTAATGCCATCGGTGCCGCGGTAACGGCCGATCAGGTTGTCGTGTGTCGGATATTCGGTGCCCCGGAAGCTGAACGAGGGCGTCGAGAAATAGTGGTAGTACTGCGGGAAGTCGTAGGCGAGGTGGCGGGCCAGAATGGCGAGGTCCGCGGCCGTCGTGATCTGCAGGTCGTCGGGCAGGCCAGACGCGTTATGGTAGAATGTGTTGCGCATGCCGAGTGCCCGCGCTTTGGCGGTCATCATCTCGGCGAAATGGCCTTCGGTGCCGCCCAGGGATTCCGCAATGGCAGCCGCAACATCGTTTGCCGAGCGTACGACGATTGCCTTGATGGCGAGATCGACATTGATCTGGTCGCCGGAACGCAAGTGCAGGTTGGTCGGCTTTTGGGAGGCGGCGTGAGCGGAAATGGGAATCGTGCTGTTGAGCGACACCTGTCCCTTCTTGATCGCATCGAACAACATATACAGCGTCATCATCTTGGTCAGAGACGCCGGGTGACGTTCCTCAAGCTGATTGCGGGCGTAAAGCACCTTGCCGCTGGTGCCGTCGATGATCAGGGCAGCGTCCTTGGAAGGGTCTGTCGGCGCTGAGTAAGTAGCTGAACGGCCATGCGGATGCGCCGCGGCGGCGCGGTGGCGGCGCGCATCAGCCGGCGTGGCAAAAACGATCGCCAATGAGGCCACCAGCGCCAGGACTCCCATGAGTCCGACGCTCCTCCGGCGGCGCGTTTGATCAACCATACTCAGCCCCAAAACCACTGGGTCCCTCAATTGCAACAATAGGACCAAATAGTTGTCACTTCCGCAAGTCAAGTTAGGGTTTTTGACAATTGCTTCCGGGTCCTTAACGGACGTTTCTCAGACGATACGCGTGTGGCGAATGGCAGCGGAACGGGCGGTCGCCGCCCACATCGATCCTGCATTGCATAACCTTATTGCTGCGGTGCACACTGAGTCGCTGGCGCACGGCGTCTGCTGCCCCTGTCACTTTCTTGGAAAGGCACGGTGGCCAAAAAGACACATACGGTTTACCGCTATTGCCGCGTGCGCACCAGCATTTTGACGGACGCACTGGCGGTTGCGTCGCGGGCTGCTAATGCACCGCCGCCCCGTGAAATCTCCAGCGGCACGTAAACTCTTCGGTGAGAGATCTGTTGCGAAATTGCTGGTTAATCCCAATATAATCAAATTACAGCAAGAGCGGCTGGCATGAAAGACGGACGCGACGATCAGGACAACAACGTAGGCGGTACCGGACCTGGAACCGGCGCTGTCACGAAAACGCGCCCGAAGACCAAAAGGCCGTCGCTCTACAAGGTTCTGCTCCTTAACGACGACTACACGCCGATGGAGTTCGTCGTTCACATCTTGGAGCACATCTTCAACAAGAACCGCGAAGATGCGGTTGAGATCATGTTGCACGTTCACCGTCATGGCGTCGGTGTTTGCGGCGTCTTCACATTCGAGGTAGCCGAAACAAAAGTCACGCAGGTGATTGAATTCGCTCGCCGCCACGAGCATCCTTTGCAGTGCACGATGGAAAAGGAATAGCAGTTGCCATCACTCTCCCGCAGCCTCGAGCAAGCGTTGCATCGCGCGATCAAACTTGCCTCTGATCGCCATCACGAATACGCAACGCTCGAACATCTGCTACTGTCTCTCACCGACGACGCGGATGCGGCGCAGGTGATGAAGGCTTGCAATGTCGATGTCGAGGCGCTGCGCGGCTCGCTGCTGCGCTACATCGACGACGAGTTGCTCACCCTGGTGATCGAAGACGGCGAGGACGCCAAGCCAACCACCGGCTTCCAACGCGTGGTGCAGCGCGCCGTGCTGCATGTGCAGAATTCCGGCCGCGAGGAGGTTACCGGCGCCAACGTGCTCGTCGCCCTGTTCACCGAGCGCGAGAGCCATGCCGTCTACTTCCTCCAGGAACAGAACATGACGCGGCTCGATGCGGTGAGCTACATCAGCCACGGCATCGCCAAGCGTCCCGGCATGAGCCAGCAGAAATCCGTGCGCGGCGCCGAAGAGGAAGAAGAGGCCGACCGTCCGGCGCAAAAGGGCGGCGGGGCGCTCGAGAGCTACTGCGTCAACCTCAACGAAAAGGCAAGGCAAGGCCGTATCGATCCGCTCATCGGCCGCGACGCCGAGGTCGAGCGCACGATCCAGATTCTCTGTCGCCGCCAGAAGAACAACCCGCTTTATGTCGGTGATCCCGGCGTCGGCAAGACCGCGATTGCGGAAGGCTTGGCGCGCAAGATCGTCAAGGGCGAGGTGCCGGAAGTTTTGCGTCCGTGCACGATCTATGCGCTCGACATGGGCGCGCTGATCGCCGGTACGCGCTATCGCGGCGATTTTGAGGAGCGTCTCAAGTCGGTCGTGAAGGAAATGGAAGGCCTTGCCGGCGCCATCCTGTTCATCGACGAAATCCACACCGTAATCGGTGCCGGTGCAACGAGCGGCGGTGCGATGGATGCTTCCAATCTCTTGAAGCCCGCGCTGCAGGCCGGTTCACTGCGCTGCATTGGCTCGACCACCTACAAGGAATACCGCCAGTATTTCGAGAAGGATCGCGCCCTGGTCCGCCGCTTCCAGAAAATCGACGTAGCGGAGCCGACGGTTCCCGACACCATCAAGATCCTCAAGGGTCTCAAGCCTTATTTCGAGGAATATCACAAGGTCCGCTACACCGCCGATGCGATCAAGGCGGCGGTGGAACTGGCGGCGAAATACATCAACGACCGCAAGCTTCCCGACAAGGCGATTGATGTCATCGATGAAGTCGGCGCCTCGCAGATGCTGCTGCCCGAATCCAAGCGCAAGAAGATGATCGGCGTCAAAGAGGTGGAAGAGGTTATCGCCAAGATGGCGCGCATTCCGCCCAAATCCGTCAGCAAGACGGATGCGGAATCGCTGCGCAGCCTGGAAGCCGATCTCAAGCGCGTGGTGTTCGGTCAGGACAAGGCGATTGCCGCGTTGTCGTCGGCGATCAAGCTGTCGCGCGCCGGCCTGCGCAGCCCCGACAAGCCGATCGGCTGTTATCTGTTTAGTGGCCCCACCGGCGTCGGCAAGACCGAAGTTGCCAAGCAGCTCGCCTCGATCATGGGCGTGGAGTTGCTCCGCTTCGACATGTCGGAATACATGGAGCGCCACACCGTTAGCCGTCTGATCGGTGCCCCGCCGGGTTATGTTGGTTTCGACCAGGGCGGCCTCCTCACCGACGGCATCGACCAGCATCCCCACTGCGTGCTGCTGCTCGACGAAATCGAGAAGGCGCATCAGGATTTGTTCAACATCCTGTTGCAGGTGATGGACCACGGCAAGCTGACCGACCACAACGGCAAGAAGATCGATTTCCGCAACGTGGTTCTGATCATGACCACCAATGCAGGCGCCTCGGATGCCGCCAAGGAAGCCATCGGCTTTGGCCGCGGCAAGCGCGAAGGCGATGACGAAGAGGCGATCAAAAAGCTGTTCACGCCGGAATTCCGCAACCGCCTGGATGCCACCATTGGTTTCGCCGCGCTCGGTCGTGGTTCGATCGATCGGGTTGTCGAAAAGTTCGTACTAGAGCTCGAAGCGCAACTGATCGACCGCGACGTGACCTTCGATCTGACCCCGGAAGCGACCCGCTGGCTGGGCGACAAGGGGTACGACGATGCCTTCGGCGCCCGGCCCTTGGCGCGCGTCATCCAGGACAGCATCAAGAAGCCGCTGGCCGACGAAATCCTGTTTGGCAAGCTGCAGAACGGCGGCACCGTCCGCGTGCTGCTGGACCGCTCGTCCGACAAGCTGGTGTTCGAATTCATCACCGAAGACAGCAAGCCGAAACAGCTCCCGCCGCCGAAGAAGAGCGAAGAGAACGTGTGATCTCCTCCCCCTTGTGGGCAGGTCGATCCGGCGAAGCCGGATCGGCTGGGGGGACGGATTCGTTCTCACGCCGCCCGTCGTCCTGCTTCGCGCGCCGCCGGGATTTCGATCAGGTCCCCGGTCTTCACATCGAACAGAAATCCGTGGAGGCGCACGTCGCGATCAATTCTGGTCAAGATATTCAGCCATCCATTTCTTTTCGGCATCGGACGGTTCAAATGATAGGCCCCCGTTCTTCGGCCGCCAGTACCGAGGTTTGGTGACATGTCTATACAAAACAAGCTCCGCCACAATGTAGATTAGTAGCGAAACGCCACGCATGTTGGCCCGAATAAACGGCAATGCGGAGTCTGACGGCGTATATTCCATCGTAGGCTCAAATCTGGCGTGTCCCGCACTAATATGCACGAAGTGATTGCTTAGTAACCCGTACAATGGGCCGAGTGGAGGAAATGCCCGTGTGGCAACGGAAATGCTGCGTGTCGATTTTAATTTTCCTTCGTGAAACTGCTCTAGAGCGCCTGGTTCTATGCTAATTCGCAGAATTGTGCTTAGCGCCTCAACGACCCCTCTAACGGTCGCTCCGTATTGCCTCCTGTACCCATGGCGCGCAATTTCCACACTGGCGAGGAAGGTGGTAACCGCGTAGCCCAGTAGTTGCGAACACGTTGCCTCGTATGATGTACCATCAATCTCCTTGCTCATGTAATGCGGCACAAGCAGATCCACCGTGTACGCGATCAATTCGCTTGCTGCTGTTAGATCTACAATTGCATGACTGTCGAAAGATTTTGCGATAACAGGACCATCCCGTTGAAGCTGCTTAAGCAGAAAATCTTTGCTGACCGCGACTGCGAGTTTCCTTTCCTCGTTTACACGGATCGACGCAATTTTCTCAGGGGAAATACTAGCGAGGTTTCCATGGCATTCGGCAAACGGCTTTCCGCTGCCACAATAGCAAGGTGTGCTTTTGTCATACATCGAAGGCGTGGCCCCATGAAACTTGCTAGGTTTTTGTTAGCAAACGACATGCAAGTTCCATGTCGTGCCACTTCGTGGCAAAGGTCTCGGATACGATGAACCATCTTCTACCAGGGTCGCCCACGCCGTGGTTTTGGCCCATGCATGAACACTGACACTCGTGCCCCGTTGCGTTCCAGCATGCCGGCGCACATTTCTCTTGCATTCTGAACGGCTGAATTATGTAGACCTTTCCATAGCGCTTAAGTGCGCCATTCACGAGGTCGTTGAACCAAGAAGTGGGCAGTTCCCAGTATTTCTCGTCCTTGTGCCGGATTGGATTTCGACGGCCGAAGCTGGCTAGCCACGGACGATTATCGACAGCGTAGGGAAGCCTTACCTTAAGCGGATGTCCTTTTCCGCCACGATAAAAAACAGGAATGGCCCCCTGATTCCAGACCACTCTCAAATCGTGTTCGCGAGAACTGACTTGCATCGACTCCCCCCCGAAAGCACGCCTGACAAGTATCGCTACTTTAGCGTTACTGGGGGGCTAGTGCCAACATGATGTGAATGCGGCTTCTTTCAATGCAATTTTAGCTACGCCGCCTGTCTTCCCGCTGCTCTGGCCTCGGGGATTTCGATCAGATCCCCTGTTTTCACATCGAACAGGAATCCGTGGAGGCGCACGTCGCGCGGCACCAGCGGATGGGCGCGCAGGCGCCTGACGTCATCGACGATGCTTTGCACTTGATCCTTGATCGGTAGCCAGTCGATGTAATGGCCTTCAGGCGATCCGCCCTCGCTTTGCGTGTTTTTCCAGCCGCCATCGACATACCGCGCCGGTGCCAAGCTTTCCTCCAGAAGTTCCGCCATCGCATCGTTGGTGATCGATTCCATACCGCAATCGGTATGATGAATGACGAACCACTCGGTGGTGCCGAGCAGTTTGTGGGAGAGGATCAGCGAGCGGATGGCATCGTCGCTGGCGCGCCCGCCGGCGTTGCGAATGACATGGGCGTCGCCCTCAGAAAGTCCGGCGAACTTGGCCGGATCCATCCGCGCATCCATGCAGGTCAGGATGGCGAAATGGCGCGCCGGCGGCGAGGAAAGCTTCGATTTGTCGCCGAAATCGGCGGCGTAACAGGCATTGGCGGAGAGGATTTCGTCGCGCAAGCTCATGCGTTTCTCCCTACGTCAGGCGTCCCTGTATATCAGCTAAACAGGAATTTGGAATACACCAAACAAGTCGCCGTGCCGCCGCCGGGATCGACAGTAATCGGGGGTAAAGCAGACCTCTTGTTGCCGGTGTCGCGCGCACCCACTTTCCGCGCCCGGTCCGAAATTCAAGAATTCTGCACTATGTGAAAAACGGCTTATGCGGCGGGATTTTTCGCATTTTTACCCCCAATGGCGCCGTGCATCGTATCGTGTAGCTTGACACTATACGGATGTTTTGGTAGTGTGCGCCATGAAGATCAGAAACGTGATCCATAAAGGGTTGCGCCGGTTCATCAAGGACGATGTTGTCGCCGGACTTCAGCCCGCCGTCGTGCCGAAACTTCGGCGGATGGTTTCTTTTCTTCAGGATATGGAGCGCGAGGAAGAGCTGCGGACGGTGCCGAGCTGGAAGGCGCATCGGCTAACCGGCGACCGCAAGGATACCTGGAGTTTGTTTGTCACGAAAAACTGGCGGCTGACGTTTCGCATCGACCAGTCGGAAATCGAGATCATCGATTTGGACTATGAAGATTACCATTAATCGTTCTATCGCGCATTTTATCCGAAAACCGTTCCACACTTTTCGGAAATGCGCTTTGAGGAGACGGCCGTGAAAGCGACGCAAGGCATCCGGATGAAGAACCCCGCTCATCCCGGCGGGTTTGTGAAAAGCGAAATCATCGCGCCGCTGGGGCTTTCGGTGACGGACGCCGCCGTTGTGCTTGGCGTGACGCGGGCGGCGCTGTCGGCCTTGTTGAACGCGCGGGCAAATCTGTCGCCCGAAATGGCACTCAGGATCGAAAAAGCCTTCGGCGTTTCGATGGATACGCTGATGCGGATGCAAAACAGTTACGACATTGCGTTGGTCCGCAAGCGGGCAGGCAAGATCAACGTCGCGCGCTATAAAACCGATCCTCCGCAGGCGGCGGTCTGATTTTTCCGGCATGGCGGCGGGTGCAGGTAAGGGCTGCGGTTTGCGATAAGGACGTTATCGCGTGTTGCATAATTCAAGAATTTTGCACCACCTGACGGCGGCAGGAAAATCAGCACCTTAGCTGGTGCGGAAATCCGGTGCGAATATCCGCTTCCAAGCGGCGCCTATGACCCACGCGTTGGATCATGAAGGGCAACGTCCGGTGCGCCCCGCCTTGGCCGTCGAGTTTGAATGTCGGCCTGCCGTTCACCAATTCTGTTCATGTTGGAATGCGTCTGTCTCAGAACAGCGTATCGATTGCCGCACCCCCTTGTAAGGTTCGCTACCCGTTCCCACATCGTCCGGTGACGCAAAGACTGTCCGGCGAGCGAGTCATGCCGCATTGACCCGGACATTCGAACCGAAGGAGTGCCAGGCAAGTTTCAGCGGCGAAGGCTGTTGCGCGAACATCCCGATCCGCAGTCCCGATCTTTATCGGA
>WSSedL1CaDRAFT_10001304_pt1 | contig 14858 bp, 9 predicted proteins | sample WetSurSL1Cattail_FD_9464 | JGI IMG/M metagenome (IMG submission 9464)
GACACAAAATTATGTAAAGTTAAACCATTGATGAAAACCGCCGTGATACGAAAGTACGTCCGGTGGTGTGAGAGGGCGACGGCGTGTGCCGTCCCCTACTCGATTAAACGCGCTAAAATATATCTTTCCTCAATTTTGGGATAATATGTTAAGCGAATTAGGCAAAATAAATAAGCGTTAACGGCAAATTACTTTGATGAGAATTTGTAAATAGTCGTTTGTATGTAGACTTTCCCGGGCTCTAATACTGGCGACGGCCAATCAGGTTTATTTGGAGAATCTGGATATGCCTGAGCTTCCAGACACAGACCGGTTCTCTTTGCATAGGCTATTCCGTTCTTCCCCTTCGCAGTTCCGTCTATAAAATTGCCGCAATAAAACTGTACTCCAGGCTGATCCGTCCAGGCTTCCATCAGCCTTCCGCTTACGGCTTCATATACACTTGCAAACTTCGCTAGCGCTTTGCCATGTTTGTTCAACGCCCAGTTATGGTCATATCCGCCTGCTAACTTCAACTGCTCATAATTCGCCTCAATATCTTTGCCCACTATTTTGGGCGTTCTAAAATCCATTGGAGTATTAGTTACTTCGGCATATACGCCAGTCGTTATTAAATCCTTGTCTATTGGAGTAAACTTATCTGCGTCAATCATTACTTCGTGGCCTAATATTGTTTTGTTCATGTCGCCGCTCAGATTGAAGTACGAGTGATGCGTTGGATTAAGTATAGTTTTCTTATCCGTTGTTGCAGAGTAGTTTATTAAAAGTTCGTTATCATTAGTCAAAGTATACTTTACTGTCAGCTCTACAGTTCCCGGATATCCTTCTTCGCCGTCTTTGCTTATATACTTAAGCGTTATTGATGCGGCGCCATCTGTAGGCTCCTCTTTTGTATTTACTGCGCTCCATACTTTTTTATTAAATCCTTCCGTTCCGCCGTGCAAATGATTTTTGCCGTTGTTGATAGAGAGCTGATATTCTTTTCCGTCAAGCGTGAACTTTCCTTTTCCAATTCTGTTGCCATATCTGCCGACTATAGCGCCAAAGCAGAAAGTATCAGTTACATAGCTTTCAAGATTGTCATAACCAAGGGTTACGTCGGCAAACTTTCCGTTTCTATCGGGAGTCGTAATGGAAACTACAATTGCGCCGTATTCAATAATTTTCACTTCCATTTCGTTTGCATTCTTAAGCAAATACGAGTTTACTTCCAGTCCATTGGCAAGCTTTCCGAACGATTCCTTTTTTCTCATTGGTTTTCCTTTTTCTTTTTATTAGCTATGCATAGCGGTCAAAACTAAAATACTTGTTTAATTCTTTTACGCAATATAGTTTAATTATTTATAAATCTCACTTGGCTGTTTCGCGCGGTCTGCAAGAATCTCCGGTAAATCGGGGTTACCAAGGGATGAAGATTCTAGGCGCAATTTTTTAAATTTTTAATATTTTGCGTATAGCGTTTTATTTATAAAATACTCAAATTATTACGAAGTAATTTCTAATTCATTGATCTTATTTACGGGGGTAATATGTTACGTAATTTTTCAATTCTTTTATTCATATTTGCTTTCTCTTTTTATGCAGCGGCTTTTGCGTAGAACAAGCCTGATTATGTTAATTCGTGGATACAAACAAGCGCCGCGGATTTTTCATCAAACAAATTAAACAATGTCGAAATAACAAACTCAGCCAGCGGCGAGGTTCAGATTAAACATTCGCTTGTTAAAGCGACGGATGACTACAAGGATATTCCGCTCCAAGATTTTTTTCAAGAGACAGCGCCGGAAACGTCTATAAAACCTGGGCTGAAAATAATAATATTTATATCCAGAAAATATCTAAAGCGGGAGCGCCGCTTTACAAACCAGTTAGAATTAACGATACTACAGGCGTTTGCAGTAACGATTCGCAAGCCAGAATTGGTTTTCGTAACGACCATACATTCCTGTTAGTCTGGACAGAAATGGGCAATAATGATAACGTATATCATTATAATAAAATTTTTGGACAGATATTCGTTACTGATTCAGTAAAATCGTAAACATTTTAGTATGATTTACCAAACTAGAACTTAATTATATGCGAAATAGCTATTGAAAGTAAAAAAATATCAAACTGAATTGGCGAAGAAAAACATTATAAATAAATGGAATAGCGGCTTTTGTAGTTAAATATTCCTAATTAAATTAATTCAGAAATTAATTAATTTCTGAAAAAGCTTGTCATGACAAGCAAAAATCATTATATTTGTCATGGCAAATATAATTTTTCTCTGACAGTTACAAAATAAAAAATATAGAAACGGAATAATAATGGAAGGCTTTAATCTCGAAAATACAGTTAATTATAGGATCGCAATGGCGGAATCGCTTTTGAAAAGATACATATTCAGAATTATTGCCAAGGATAAATTAAAAATTACTCCGGAACAATGGGCAATCCTCTATTTCTTGTGGGGAAATGACGGTTTAACTGTTGGGGAATTAGCGGAAAAATCTCAAAAGGATTTTGCCAATACTACTCGCATTATTGATAAGTTAGTGGCAATAGGCTATGTCGATAAAAGAAAAAATGCGACAGATAGCAGGAAATGCAACATATATACTACGCCAAGCGGAAAAGCTATAAAAGATGACGTGGTAAAATGCTGGGAAAAATCGTTGATAATTTCTCTTAAGGGGATAACAAAAGAAGAACAGGCAACTCTTATTAAATTATTACTAAAAGTTGAAAATAATGCGCTTGCGGGCCTGAATACCTGACAATACGCGTAAAAAAATTACAAAAGATATGAATAAAATATATTGGCTAATAATAGCTGTTTCTATATTGTTATTAGCGACAAATTTTTCAGCCCAGACTGGCAAAGTTAAAGCGTTAACGCTTGACGAAATGTTCCGGTTGGTCTCAGAAAACAGCAAACAACTTAAACTATTAAGCGCGGGAATTGAAACTTCCAGAAAAGCAACAGACTTAGTTAAGAATCAAAGTTTGCCTTCTGTCAATTTATCTCTTTCTGCATCCTATTTGGGAGATGCTTTCCTAACCGATAGAAATTTCTCCAATTTCACCAATGCGCCAATGCCACATTTCGGAAATAACTTCGCGCTTGAAGCGTCTCAAATTGTTTTTGCAGGCGGAGCGATTTCGAATAGTATAGAAAAAGCTGAACTGGAAGAGCAAATAGCTCAACTAAATTACCAAAGAGAACAAATGGATGTTCGGTTTCTTCTTATAGGCTATTATCTTGATTTGTTTGAATTGATGAACCAAAGAGAAATTTATGTGAAAAACATAGAACAAACAAATTTATTAATTAAGCAAATAAAGGCAAAGCGTCTGGAAGGGATGGCGTTAAATAACGACGTTACTCGGCATGAATTAACGCTCAAAAATATTGAACTTTCATTAATTGAAATTGATAATAATTGTAAAATACTTAACTATCATTTGACAACAGCATTAGGTTTGCCGAGCGATACTGAAATTAAACCAGATTCTACGATACTAAATTTTAGTATGAGCGCTGAGATATTGCCAGATTTGATGCAGACAGCAAAACAAAGTTTGCCAGAATTAAAATCTGCTACGGTAAAATTACAAGTTGCAGAAAAAGAAATTAATATTGCAAAAGCCAATTTTTTGCCTTCGATTGCATTAGTTGCAGCCAACCATTTTGACGGACCTATTACAATAGAAGTTCCGCCAATAAACCAAAACCTAAATTACTGGTATGTCGGCGTGGGGCTGAAATATAATTTGTCTTCGCTTTATACTACAAAACAGAATGTGCTGTTAGCTAAAAAGCAACAAGATATGGCAACTGACGAGCAGAGCGTGATTGAAGAGCAAGCAATGTTGGCAGTTCAAAGCTCTTTTATTAAATATAAAGAGTCATTTGATCAACTAAGCGCATTAGAAAAAAGTTTGCAGTTGGCGGCTGAAAATTATGGCGTGATTAACTATAGATATTTAAATAATCTGGTGTTGATAACAGAAATGCTTGATGCCAGTAATACCAAATTAAATGCGGAGTTTCAGGTGGTGAACGCTAAAATTAACATAGTGTTTAATTACTACAAACTTCAACGCACAATAGGTAAATTATAAGTAGAAATATGGAAAATCAAGAAAACAAGAAAAAAGTAAAAAGTATTCGTTATAGAATATTCAACTATGTAACTCTCATTTTTATCGCTATTGCGATAATATGGGTAGCGGTTCAATTAATGGCAGTTACTAATTCAAAATATACAGATAACGCTCAAGTAAAACGATATATAGCTCCAGTTAATTCGCATGTGCAGGGCTATATAAAAGAAATTAGATTTGAGGAGTATCAGCACGTAAATAAAGGCGATACTCTTATTGTTCTAGATAATAGCGAATATATTCTTCAATTAGCGCAGGCTGAAGCTAACTATGCTAATGCTATTGCAGGAAAGAATATAATGGGCTCTACTATTAATACTACTCATAATAATATTTCGGTATCAGATGCCGGCGTAGAAGAAGTTAAAGTCAGATTAGAGAACGCTACAACGGATTTAAAACGATACAAAAATCTGTTAGCGCAGGATGCCGTAACTCAGGATCAGTTTGATAGGGTAAAAACCGAATATGAAGCTACAAAGGCAAAATATGATATGCTGGTGCGTCAGAAAAAATCGACTGTTTTGATAGGCGAGGAACAAATTAAACGTTTATCGCAAAATGAAGCTAATATCAAACAAGCAAAAGCTGCTTTGGATATTGCAAAATTGAATCTGTCTTATACTGTGATTACTGCTTCTTGCAATGGAATTGTAGGGCGAAAAGATATGCATATGGGGCAATTGATACAACCAGGTCAATCGATAGTAAGCATTGTAGACGATGATGAAGTTTGGGTAGTGGCTAATTATAAAGAAAAGTTGACGAAAAATATTTCAATTGGGGATAGAGTTGAAATTAAAGTAGACGCGGTTCCAAATACTAAATTTATTGGCAGAGTATCGGCTCTTTCAAATGCGACTGGAGCGGCTTTTTCGCTTATACCAACGGATAATTCAACCGGCAATTTTGTAAAAACTGAACAGCTTATTCCTGTTAAGATTGAGCTTACGGCAGAAAACAGCCGCGAGAATATTAAACTGCTAAAAAGCGGTATGAGCGCGGAGGTATACGTAAAATCACGATGACAATGCCCCATGGAAAATACCGTATCGTAGCCTTTAAGGATTTTGTTCCTGATCGCTTGCGATTTATTATATTGCTCCTCACTGTGTTCGTTTTTCAGTTTTCGAATGCCATTTATCTTACGAATCTGAATGAGTTAGTAGGTGAAAAAGGGCTTACTGTGGAGGATGTGAAACTGATATCTAACGCTACTATCATTGGCATTACTATGATCTTTCCGCTGCTGTTCAGGATTAAATTCCGCTTCACTTCGCGGCATATTCTGATTACTTGTGCGGCAATGATAATAATAGGTAATGTTATCAATATGTACTCTTCTAATCTCATAGTTCTTATTATTACTTCCCTGTTTGTTGGCATATTCAAGATGATAGGGACGTTTGAGTGCTTTTCGTCTGTTCAGTTAGTGCTAACTCCTAAAAGAGATTTTTCAGTGTTTTTCCCTGTTGTCTATTTGTATGTTTTGGGAAGTATTCAGCTTTCGGGTATTTTAACAGCCCAAATCTCATATCTATATAATTGGAAATACATGTTTATTGCAATTATTTCGTTGCAATTATGCGTTATGATTACGCACTATTTCCTTATGCGGCCAATCAGAATGATGAAAAAAATTCCTCTTTATCAAATCGATTGGCTGGGTATGGGGTTGTGGAGTTTTTGGTTATTGACTCTTAGCTTCATATTTGAATATGGCAAGCGTTTGGATTGGTTTCATTCTGAATACATTTGTTTGGCCATTATTACTGCAATTGTGCTATTTTATTGCGCTGTGCAGCGCATGTTTAGGATTCGACGCCCATTTATTATGCCGGAAGCTTTTAAGTATAAAACTTTATTGGTTGCGTTGTTTTTATTTGCTTTATTGCAGATTCTCTTAAGCTCTTCAAATGTTTTTATGAATGTCTATACGGCTGGTATATTACATTACGATATATTGAACAATTCTTCGCTAAATTGGGCTGTATTTGCCGGTATTGCGGTTGGAAGCGCCGCTTCATACTATTGGCTTTCTATATTTAAAGGCGGATACAAACCCATTCTTTGGGTCGGTTTTCTGTGTCTTGCGTTAGTACATCTTATACTCTATTTTAAATTTTCGCCTTCTTTGGCAAAAGAGGACCTTTATCTTCCGTATGTTTTAAGAGGATTAGGATATGTTGCCTTATATATCAGTCTTACAGTTTATGTATCCGATGAAGTGCCATTTTCTCATTTCTTCGTCGGTTTAACGCTTTTGGGATTTGTTCGTTCGGCGACAGGAGTAACTGTAGCAAATAGCTTGTGCACAAATATTTTAGAGTATTTGCAAAAGAAAAATATGATGATATTATCGCAAGATATTGATTCTCTAAATCCATTGTCAAATATTCTTTATCAAAATACACTGCGCGGTTCTATTGCAAGCGGGCATAGCGTGGAGCAAGCTAAATTAATAGCTACAAATATGCTCTACAATAGAGCGTATATGCAATCTATGCTTCTTAGTTGGAAGGAAATATCTGGAAGCTTGTTTATATTTGGAGTTATGGTTCTTATGGGGATTCTTTTATCGCATTATATAAAACCCTCGTCGCATATATTTCCTAAATTTAGAAGCATTTGGAAATACGTGTGGGGAAAAGAATATCTTCAAAATTAGAATCGAAGTAAAGATCATTCACATCTTATTTTGTAAATGCCTTCCCGATAAATCGAGAAGGCTTTTTTTGCGGGGTCGACGAGATTTCCCGATCAACCGGGACGTTCTCCTAAATGCCGAAAAAAAGCTTAAAGCGTCTGAATTTACGGATTAGAAAAGCAATGAACAGGATGAATTGGAGTAATGTAAAAAAATGGATTAGCATTTTTATAACACGATAATTTATTTTCTAGCCGAAAGGATTCGACGTTTTTGACAGGAAATAATAATTTTTGTAAATAGCAATATGGGGGCTGGCGTTCATTCGGTTAAGTTTAACGCAGGCAAGCTGGCAAGCGGCGTTTATCTTTACAAACTTGACGCTGGCAGTTTCTCTCAAAGCAGGAAAATGATATTAACAAAGTAAAATGAAATATGGTGACGCTACACAAATGGAGGACGGCTTACGCCGTCCTCTTTCGTATAGTATTATTTCAGTAGAATAAATTTATTGGTCTTGCAAAAATTGTTTGTTCGTAATGAATAAAAGTAAACGCCAGAAGATAAACTGCTTCCGTCAAACTCAACCTGATATGTTCCGGCAGGTTTTGTTTCATTAACTAGTTCTTTTACAATTTGCCCCAGCATATTATAAATAGTTAGCTTTATATGCGAAGATGAAGGGATAGAGTATTTTATTGTAGTAGTAGGGTTAAACGGGTTAGGATAATTTTGATACAAAAGAAAATTATCTGGCAAGCGCTGGTCATTGCCATTTGTTGCAGAAACTATTCCCCCAGTTGTTGTTTTTATAATCGTTCCACCGTCGCCGACTGCAATTATAGTCTTAGAGTCTACAAAAAAAGCGGAATTTAACGTATTTACGGTTCTCACCCTTTTTCTATTCCACGTAGTTCCGCCATCAGAAGTATTTAAGACGTATCCCTGGTCGCAAAATAACCACCCGGTATTTTCATCCCCAAAATACAGATCTTTAATAAAGCGGCCTAGGTTAACGGAATTATCTTGAATAATCCAACCAGAACCGGAATTTAATGTTTTTAATAAGTATGGTTCATAGAACCCCGTACACACCCAGCCAATTTTCGCATTTATAAAACAGGGAGAACTAAGATAACCAGCTCTGCTTAACTGAAAGAACCAGCTGTTTCCATTATCCGTAGTTTTCAATAAAGCGTCGCCGTCGCCTGTTATCCAGCCAGTATTAGCGTCGGCAAAACAAACGGCATTCAAATTATAAGTAGTTCCTGAAGATACGCTTGTCCAGTTTTTCCCTCTGTCGGAAGTTCTAAGAATAAGCCCTTTGTTTCCAACAATAAAACCAGTCGTTTGATCAGAAAATCTTATAGAAGTTAAGGAAACTGTAACGCCGGAATTATTTTTAATCCAATTAACTCCTCCATCAGTAGTGGATAACAAAGCGCCATTTTCGCCTACTGCAAAACCTTCTGTTTCATTCAGGAAGTATACTGATAAAAGATTATCAGTTGAAGGGGTATTCTGAAGCTGCCATGAGTCTCCGGTATCGGTAGATTTAAGAATTGTACACGAAGAACCGACTGTATAGCCAAGCTTAGAGGTAGGGAAATAAACGGACTTCATATCTGATAAAGTAACGAATTTCTGAATTGAGTTCCAAGTATTGCCTCCATCGGAAGTATTTTGTATAACTCCCCCATAGCCAACGATAGTTCCATTAAGCGTATCAGAAAAAAAGATAGATGTTGCCGAACTTTTCACATTTTGTTTTATTGTCCAGCTTTCGCCGCCGTCTTTGGAAATTAAAATTATTCCATTGTTGCTTGCAGCGCAACCAAAATTTTCGTTTGCAAAAATAACTGATAACAATGTGCCTGTATAGCGGCTTTTCTTATCGCTCCATGTGTCGCCTCCGTCTGTAGTTTTTTTAATGATACCTGAAGAACCTACAGCCCAGCCAATCTTAGAATTTATAAAATATACAGATAGAAACGAGTTGCCCTGTGGAATAGACAATGCTACTTTCCAATTCTTCCCCCCATCTGAGGTTTTAACTATAGTATAATCGCCTACAGCTACTCCGTTATTAATATCTGTAAAATAAACCGAATGAAATATAATAGAACCAAAAGCGGTTTGCAGCGTCCATGAAATTCCGCCGTCTGAAGTTTTGAAAATTTTCGCATTTCTTCCCACGGCCCAACCATGCGTAGCGTCTACAAAGTTAATAGAGAGTAAAGGCGAATAAGAATCTATTTGCTTGTAAACAAGACTCCATGTTTTTCCTCCGTTCGTGGTCCTTAACACATCGTTTCCGCATAGAGCCCAACCGTAATCGGAATTTATAAAGCTGATTGAACTAATAGTTCCAAATACATTGCTTTCTTGAGCCTCCCAATTAAGTCCGCCGTCAGTCGTTTTGATAATTGTTCCTAAGTCGCCAGCGGCCCATCCTACATTTTTGTCAGCAAAACTAAGGCACAAAAACGAGCTGGACTGTGGGTATGGAGGATTTATAAATGACCATTGACTAAAAGAAATGCTGGAAAAAAATAGCGCAATAAATACAACTTTAATGATATATTTTTTCATCTAAACGCCCCTTGTTTATTTCTAAAGAAATTAGTATATATTTGCAATCAAATATATATATCTTTTTAGCAAAATCAAATAGAAGCTATTCTTCTATTGAACGTTTGTAAAAACAACTAATATCGGGGAAAAGTTAAAATGATAAAGCCCATAAAATCAATTCCAATAATTCTTATAATAATTTTCTCATGTCAGTTTTTTGTGAATGCTCAATGGGAAAAAACTAACGGACCGGCAGGCGCGCAAATCACAAGCGTAACAACGGATAAAAATTTTTTATATGCCGGCAGCAGCGACGGATATATTTTCCATTCGACAGACGGCGGCAGTCTTTGGAGCGGTGGGAAAATAGAAGTTACTGACGCTGGCACAGCGGGTTTAACGCGTTCTATTTGTGCAAAAGATAATTTGGTTTTTGCGTCTATTAACTGCGCAGGGATATTTAAATCCACTGATTATGGCAATTCTTGGAAGCCTACAAGCGTTACGTATCAATACGTTTATAACATTGTGCGTATTGATAGCTTATTTTTTTATTGCTCAAATTTGGGAGTTTTTCGTTCTTCCAATTCCGGAGAAACCTGGGACAAAATTAATTCAAAAGCTTCTTCTTTGGCTGCAATGGGTAATTATCTTTTTACTCCAGATTCGCTTTCAAAGGATTTTGGAGCTACGTGGAGTAGAAATAAAATACCGTCTGATTTTTCTTCCGATGATTTCTGTTTGGTTGCAGCTACAGATAGCGTAGTTTATTTGTCAAATGTTTATGTGGGACAAAATAGAGAAATGTTTAAATCATCTGATAAAGGCGCTACATGGGTGCAAGTGAATTCATATACTGTGGCAAAGTGTCTTTATGCCTACGGAAGCGACGTTTATATAATTGAATATTTCCCTACAAACGATTTTTATCACTCATCCGATTATGGAAATACCTGGAGTATTGTGCATGCGGTAGATCTACCGTTTTTAGCAAGCTCATATATTGCCTATAATTCCCATTTATTAGCCGGATGCAATAAGGGGATCTTTATTTCAACCGATAAAGGAACAACATGGACGGAATCGAGTAAAGGTCTTAACGAGTCTACCGTCTATAGTTTAAAGAAATATGGCTCTAAACTATATGCCGCCACAAATTCGGGAGTTTCAGCGACTTCAGCCGGGATAATTGATTGGGAAAATATTACTGGTAATATGGGAAAGTTTCAAAACAATGCGCTATGTTTTTGTGATAGTTCTCTCTATGTCGGCAACTCTAACGGTCTTTATAAATCGGATATCAACAATATAAATTGGAATAATGTTGGCTTTACTGGGGCTAACATTACAGCATTAACAACAATGAATGGATATGTCTACATCGGCAGCGATATTATCAATCCTGAAAGAACTCAGAATGACGGAATTAGCTGGAGCGTTGTTAATTGTCCTAAAATAAACTGCATAGATCAAAATGGAACAGTTTTATTAGCCGGAACCAAACAGGGAGTATATTTATCAACTGATAATGGGAATTCGTTTTCTTATAAAGGATTGGAATTCATTGATATGTATTATTATAGTTTTAATTCTGTAGCTATTTATAAAAACACATATTTTGCCGGGGATAAATACGGATTTTATCGGTTGGTTAATGATGGATCTGAATATGAAACATTATTAATAGGGGCTGTGTATACTATCGCAGCTTCCGATTCCCGGATATACGTTAGTAATGCTTCTGGGTTATTCATGTCAACCGATGGAGGGGATACATGGACGTCTATCAATACGGGGCTTGAAGGAATTACGGTATATTCAATTTTAGAAGATGGCGGATATTTGTATGTTGGCGCTTCTGGCTTAGGCGTTTGGCGTAAACCAATTTCTCAATTAATAACATCTGTAAAAATAAAAGATGTTCTTCCTGCTTCATTTGCATTGTTGCAAAACTATCCAAATCCGTTTAACCCGTCTACTACTATAAATTATCAGCTGCCAAAAGCTTCAAAAGTATCTCTGAAAGTCTACGATGTTCTTGGGCAGAAAATTATGACTCTTGTAAATGGCGATATGGGGGCAGGCGTTCATTCGGTTACGTTTAACGCAGGTAAGCTGGCAAGCGGAGTTTATCTTTACAGACTCGATGCAGGGACTTACTCGCAAAGCAGGAAAATGATATTAACTAAGTAAAAACCATTTTTATAAATTTCTAAAAAGCTCTGCCCCTAAAACAGCGGAGCTTTTTTTTATTTACTGCATAATATTTCATACAAATAAAATAATATGTAGAAAAGAGAGAATTTACTAATTAAGATTCTTGCCTGCATAGATTAAATTCTATAATTTGATAGTATCGTTTTTTCAAATTATCATAGGAAACTTCGTTATGAAAAGAACAATTGTAAGTTTACCCGGTGATGGAATTGGTAAGACAGTACTGCCCGAAGCAATAAGAGTTTTAGGCGCAATAGGATTTGACGCAGAGTATGTCCATGGGGATATAGGATGGGATTTCTGGAGAACAGAAGGAAACGCTCTGCCGCAGCGAACAATCGAATTATTAGAAAAATATAAAATCGGTTTATTCGGCGCAATTACAAGCAAACCTAAAGACGCCGCGGCAAAAGAACTCGACCCTTCCTTAAAAGATAAAGGCTTTGTTTATTTCAGCCCAATAGTAAGCCTTCGTCAACGCTTTAACCTCGATATTTGTTTACGCCCCTGTCAGTCTTTTAAAGGCAATCCTTTAAATTTTATCCGCAGATCAGCCGACGGCGGATTTGAAGAACCCATAGTTGATACGGTAATTTTTAGACAAAATACCGAAGGGCTATATGCGGGAGTAGAATGGACAAACCCTCCTAAAGTTGTAAGAGACGCTTTGGAAACTCACCCCAAAATGAAATTTTTCAACAACGTTCCAAGCGAAGACCTTGCCGTATCTACAAGAATAGTTTCACGAAGCGCCTCAAGAAGAATTCTTAGCGCAGCTTTTGAATATGCAAAAAAACACGGCTATAAAAACCTCACTCTTTGCGAAAAACCAAACGTATTGCGCGAAACTTCCGGCATGATGTTTAAGGAAGCCCGCGCGATTGCAAAAGATTATCCAGGCATAGCTCTTTGGGATACTAACATTGACGCGCAGATGATGTGGCTTACTAAAAATCCTGAAAACTACGGCGTGATAGTAGCCGAAAATATGTTCGGCGATATTATTAGCGACGGCTTTGCCGGCTTAGTCGGCGGACTTGGATTTGCATGCAGCGCAAACATCGGCGAAGAAGTGGCTGTGTTTGAACCCACCCATGGCTCGGCTCCTAAATATCAGGAGCTTAATCCTTCTATTGTTAATCCAATTGCAATGATACTAAGCGCATGTATGATGTTAGATCATATTGGCGAAAGCGAAAAGGCGGCAAAAATTAAATCCGCTATTGCAAAAGTTATTGCCGAAGGAAAAGTAAAAACTTACGATATGATGAAGCTGAAAGGAGGACCCGACGTCTTTTCTAAAGGAGCCTGCACGACTCAGCAAATGACCGATGAGATTATAAGAAACCTGTAGCATTAGTTCTAAAAAACATTGTTCGCGTTTTGTTATTTATTGAGATTCCTGATTAAAATAACAGATATTTGACCGCTTTTAACTTTTAGATTAGTCCTGTTTTAAATAAAAAGGTATAACTATGAAAGAAAAAGTCTTGGAAATCTGGCCTGAAATTAATTGGATCGAAAATGAAGAATTAAGAAATAAAGTCATAGACTGTTGGGTCTATGCTATTGAAAACAGCGTTCTATCCGCAGATAATCTGCAAACAATTCCTTTCTCTTTACTGCTTAAAGACTGCAAAATATCTTTTATGACTCATAAAAGAACATGCGTGCAGTTATCGGTTGAAATAGCAAAAATAATGAAAAATAATTTTGGCGACGAAATTGAAATTGACATGGACGTTCTGATAGCGGGAGCCATTTTAATTGACGTTGGTAAATTATTGGAATACGAAATCAACGACGGAAAACTATCCACAAGCAAGGCCGGAAAACTTTTGCGTCATCCGTTTAGCGGAATAGGCATAGTCGACAGGTTTGGCATACCGGCGGAGGTGCAGCATATAATTGCAACTCACTCAAAAGAAGGCGACCTCGGAATACGAACTGTTGAATCTATAATAGTTCACCATGCCGATTTTGTCAGCTTTGATCCGTTTAAAGCATAAAAGTATTCTATTTTTTCATTATTATTTTGGAGGGAAAAATGCCTCAGACTTTGATCGAAAAAATGGCGCAAAAATTTGCAGTCGGTCTGGAGGATAATCATGAAGTTCATTCAGGCGATTATCTTTCGATAAAACCGGCTTATATAATGACTCACGATAATACCGGCGCCGTTATTCCAAAATTTAAGGGAATCGGAGCTGCAAAACTTGCTTATCCCTGGCAGGTAGTAAATACATTAGATCATAACGTACAGGATAAGAGCGAGAAAAATTTAGAAAAGTATAAAAAGATTGAAGAATTTTCCAAAAGCCATGGAGCCGATTTTTATCCCGCCGGGAGAGGCATCGGTCACCAGATTATGTGCGAAGAAGGCTACGCCTTCCCCGGAACGATGGTAGTCGCGTCAGACAGCCACTCTAACATGTACGGAGGATTGGGCTGCCTTGGCACCCCTATTGTTCGCACAGACGCGGCGGCTATTTGGGCTACAGGCAGAACTTGGCATCAGGTTTTGCCAAGCGCAAAAGTAGAGCTTAAAGGCAGGCTGCAAAAGGGCGTTACGGGAAAAGATTTAATTATCGCCTTATGCGGATTCTTCAAAAATGACGAAGTCCTAAACCATGCAATTGAGTTTACAGGAGAAGGAGTTAAAAGCCTGACTATTGACGAGAGGCTTACAATTGCGAACATGACTACCGAATGGGGCGCGTTAGCCGGAGTATTCCCAATTGACGAGGTTACAATAAAGTGGCTGAAGGAAAGAGCCGAATTTATTAGCAAGCGCGGCCTGGCGGGAGTAAACTCAGACGCTTCTTCAAATGGGAAGCATCCGCGGTTAAACGAAGAAACAATTTCGCAATTAGAAAAGAATATCCCTACCGCAGATAAAGACGCTTTTTACGCAAAGGAAATTACTGTAGACCTCGCCACAATTCAGCCGTATGTTTCGGGGCCTAATACGGTTAAAATTATGTCCGCCGTAAAAGACATAAAAGAACAAGAAGTAAAAATTAACAAAGCGTATTTAGTATCCTGCGTAAACAGCAGAACAAGCGATCTTGCAGAAGCGGCTAATATTGTCAGAGGCAAAAAAGTAGCCGAAGGAGTAAAATTTTACGTAGCCGCTGCTTCAAACGAAGTGCAGGCCGAAAGTGAAAAACGGGGCGACTGGCAGGCTCTGTTAGAAGCAGGCGCAATACCTCTGCCGCCCGGATGCGGTCCTTGTATAGGGCTTGGAACAGGATTGCTTGAAGACGGC
>WSSedL1CaDRAFT_10001305_pt1 | contig 14856 bp, 18 predicted proteins | sample WetSurSL1Cattail_FD_9464 | JGI IMG/M metagenome (IMG submission 9464)
GGTAAATGCAAGTTTACCGTACAAGTCATCGCACCTATTATTTCTGAAGGCGACCCAATCGGTGCAGTAATTTTATCCAGCAAAGAACCGACAGCGACCATGGGAGATATGGAAGTAAAAATTGCGGAGACTGCCGCAGGCTTCCTCGCCAAACAAATGGAACAATGAATCGGAGTTTGAATAAAAAAAGAGTGGGGAGTCCCACTCTTTATATTTTTATATCAACTTGCGGGCGGGTTTTTTTGAATGTAGTTAAACCTCGATCCGGCAAGTCATGATTTATAGTGAATCTGAAAGTTACGTGCCGGATTCATGTTAAAACCGGGATAGGTTTTAGTTTAAACCTTGAAAGGTAATACTTAAGGTTCTGCTTGCTTGGGAGTGATGTTTCCAAGAAGTGATGCCAGAATAGCCGGATTAAAGGCAGTGTTGGTATCCTGATTTGACAGTAGAGAGAGCAGATTCGGTAAAATTTCTTTTAGCGGGCTATTTTCCAGCTTGGGGGTAAGTTGTTTTAAAATACTTACCGGATCAATCGTTGAATTGACAGATTGTGAATTACCGAATTCCATAAAAAAGGAAATGAGTTGTTTAGCCGGTTCACCAAGGAACGGTATAATAATTGAAAGACATGTCAGATCGTTGGTTGAAAAAAATGGATGATCACCTGTGCCCAAAGGTATTACGTTTGACTGTGGATTGATAGTTTCTTCCCGATGATGATGCCCCATTGTTTGGCCTCCTAAATTTAATTTGCTTCTTACCCGGCCCAAAACCTTCAAACGGGGTTTTGGGAAAATAGAGGAAATTTAAAAACCCAAGAATTCGCCTGCTTTAAGAACCTTCCATGGAGAGGGTAGCTTAGCGGGGCGAGTTTTGTTTTTTCATTTTATGTGCTTTTATCAATAATTGGAACATATTACGGCCTTGGAATTTTATCGAAAATTACCAGGAAATGAAGTTTAATTGCCGAACTACTTTTAATGACAGCAGGGGCTGGTTGACCCCAAATGTTACCAAGGCAGGTCCTTACAGTTCAAACCCAGAAGACAAGGGGTAGATTAAATGGCGGATCAGGGAAAATTGAGTGAGGCATTTTGGAAAGAACGGTTTCCGGACTGGGAGACAGGGTTGTTCAAATTGCGTCAATCATATAAGTTGGAGCAGTTGGAGCTAGATATTAACGGAGAACCCATCCATATGGTAAAAGTGACCAATATCGATGATCTGTTGGAACGGGCGAATGATCCCGATGAAATTCCGTTTTGGGCGGAATTATGGCCGTCTTCCATTGGTCTTGCGTGGTATATCTTACAAAATAAGTCGGAGTTCGACGGTAAGACTTTGCTGGAATTGGGCTCCGGTGTGGGATTAGCGGGGATTGCGGCAAAGAAGGCAAACAGTCAAGTGGTGCAATCTGATTTTACCAGTGAAGCATTACGATTTACCCAACTGAATTGTTTAGGCAATGGGGTGGGGGTGGGCGATCAGTTATTGGCTGATTGGCGGTTTTTCCCGGTTGAAATAGCCGGTTTTGAATGGATCATCGGGGCTGATATTTTATATGAAAAAAATTTCCATACGGATCTCCGTAAAATTTTTCAGCAATCTTTAAAACCCGGAGGGAGTGTTTTATTAGCGGATCCCGGCCGTAATTACGCCAAAGAATTTATCCGGCAATCGGCCACCCTTGGCTGGCGGGTGGCCGAATTTAGTTTTCCGGTTATTTATCAAGAACGGACTCATTCAATTGATATTTATCGCTTGCAACCGGGGGGAACCGGATAGGGTTATGTTACGTTATACCCAAATATTGAATTGATAAGTTTTTTTGGAGGAGTCAACGTAGTGAATCAATTTCGTTGGGATTCGAATGATGGTTCTAAAATAGCTCCCTTATATATTATCGGAATACTGTCCGGGATTATCGGCGCATTTTTGGTCATTATCGCTATTAAATTTACCGGACTTGGCGCAGCTTTGGTCAGTCCCTCGGTGAACCCTGCGCCACAACCGCAACAGATTCAGGCGCAACCTCTGACCATCAATAACTATGAAAAAGCCACCATCAACGTGGTAAACAAAATGAGGCCTTCGGTGGTGATGATTACCACCAGTACCGTTATTGCCGACTTTGATTTTTTTACCGGGCCGGAAGTTAAAAAAATTCAGGGCTTGGGCTCAGGAGTAGTTTTCCGGCCGGATGGCTATATTTTAACCAATAACCACGTGGTGAACGGGATCTCAGGAATGGCAAACAAGATTATGGTGGTTTTGTCCAATGGTAAATCCTACCGGGCCAAGATTATCGGTGCCGATACTCAAACCGATTTGGCGGTCTTAAAGATCGATGCCGGAAATTTAACGGCACCGGACTGGGCCAACTCCAGTCAGCTTCAAGTGGGCCAGATGGCGATCGCCATTGGGAACCCTTTAGCTGAGAATTTAAATAATACGGTAACAGTCGGGGTGGTAAGCGCAGTAGGGCGAACCGTTGTAGTGAGCGGGGATCAACAGCTGCAAAATATGATTCAGACCGATGCCTCCATCAATCCGGGTAATTCCGGGGGACCGTTGCTGGACAGCAATGGGGAGATTATCGGGATTAATAATGCCATTGCTCAGGGAGCGCAAGGGATTGGTTTTGCAATTCCCGGCAATACCGTCCGTTATGTGGCCGAACAATTGGTTAATAAAGGCTATGTTACCCGGCCGGGATTGGGTCTCGGTTATATCCCGTTTACTCCCGAAAATGTCGAGATTCTTGAGAATCTTATTAAGAGAAGAATTTCGGTTGATTACGGTTTGTTTATTGTAAAAGTGGTAAAAGGAAGTCCTGCTAATAAAGTCGATCTCCTGCCGGGGGACATTATCACTGAAGTGAATGGCCAAAAGATAAAAGACCAGGACTTAATCCAGGCGGCGATTCGGAAATACCGGGTGGGGACCAAATTGCGAATCGAATACTATCGGGGACGGCAGGTTAAGCATGCTCTAGTGGAAATTGGGGAGATGAAGCACTAAGGATGGCCCGGATTCGTATCATCACAGTGGGAAAATTAAAAGAAAGCTATCTCCAAGAGGCTCAGGCGGAGTATATTAAGCGTTTGAAACCCTATGTAAACCTGGAGCTAGTGGAGGTGAACGATCTTCCGGCGCCCGATGGGGCTAGTCCCGCCCAAGAGGAACAAGTAAAGGGGAAGGAAGGCGCTCTGATTCAGAATTTACTTCATCCTAAAGAATACGTGGTGACTCTGGATCGTCAGGGTAAGGAACTTTCTTCTTTGCAATTTGCAACTTTTTTAGAGGAAAGGGCTATCTCCGGCGATCCGTTGACTTTGGTGATCGGCGGGTCGCTGGGGCTTAGTGATGAGTTAATTAAGAGTGCGCAGATGAATTGGAGTTTCTCCAAGCTCACTTTCCCGCATCAGTTGTTCCGGGTGATGCTGCTGGAGCAGATTTATAGGGCGTGTAAGATTAATAGGCATGAACCGTATCATAAGTGACGGCGGAATTTTTATATACAAATCTAGGAAGAAACCAGTAATACCAAGGAAGATGGAGAGGATGAGTATTTAATTACATCTTCTCTTCTTGTTTTTAAGGTATATTTAAGCAATAGGTAAAAACCGTTATTTTTTCATATACGCTGATGGGTAGAAATACATTTCTTTATAACCAACTATTATTGACGTTATAGGGGAATGATTTAAGTTTACGTTTTCTTTGATGGAATTTATCGATTGGCCTTTTTATTCGGTAGACTTTTGACAAGAATGATTTTAAAGGTAAAAAGTTTACGGATAGAGAATTATTACCAAATATTTATTGGTATATTATTGGAATTAGTAATAACTTGACAGAACTAAGAGATATTATTGGAGGGAGGCGGAGCAATGCTTGCAAAGCTATATATAGATAATTTTAAAGTGCTTAATGAGTTTGAAATTTGCTTTACCCCATTAACAGTGCTGATTGGAGAAAATGCATCAGGGAAAAGTACTGTTTTACAAGCGATTGATATCCTACAAGCATTGATGGTAATCGATTTGGATGTCTACTTAAAAAACCGGAATTGGACAGTAGCAGATATTCGTTCCCAGTTTAATAAGAGCCGTACTATAGTTTTTAGGGCTACTTTAAAATTGACCAGGGAATATAATTGGGAGATCGAGTTGGCGTTAAATATTTCTGCAAATAGTATTTTGGTCAAACAGGAAAAAATTACCGATGATACCGGGAAACTTCTTTTGAATTTTGACGGAAGCAAGATTTCAAGGTTAAATGAAGTAACCGAAAATAAAGATATATTCCCTTCTTCTCTCAATTTGTCTTCATCCTTTCTTAAAACCATGAGTATCGAAAAGGATATGGCGGATTATCCCGGGTTAATCGAGATTAAAAGTTTTTTTGCCCAGGTGGATTCTTTTGAACTTTTGTCCCCGGAAAAGATGAGAATGAGTAACCGTGGGAAAACGAATAGCATTGGAATGAGCGGTGAGAAACTCCCGGCATTTATTAGGGGTTTAAAGCCGGAACGAAAAAAGAGTTTTCTGAAAATATTAAAAAGATTTGTTAACTCTATTGAGGATATTGACACTTTTGTTAAGGGTCGTCCCGGTTGGATTGAAATGAGTGTTAAGGAGAAATTTGGAGAAAATCTGACCAAAATTAAATCGGAATATGTAAGCGATGGGCTATTACGTTTGATTGCATTAGCTTCATTAGCTGAGATTGATAAAACTTCCGGGTTAATGCTATTGGATGAAATCGAGGACGGGATCAACCCATACTTAGCTGGACAGGTCGTTGAAGTGTTGCAGAAACTTACCAGAGATATAGGTCGACAAATTGTTATTACGACACACAGTACAATAATGCTTGATTATTTTAATAAAGAAAGTATTGTTTTTTTATGGCGCAAACAAGATGGGAATGTTCAGGCCACAAATCTTTTTGTAGAAAATGATAAAATTAAGGAAATGCTGGAATATATGTATCCGGGTGAGGCTTGGCTTAATTTGCAAGGAAGCGAACTTTTGGCAAAAGTTACAGGCAGATATGAGGATAAAAAGAAATGAGAGTTCTACTTTGTGGCGAAGGACCAACCGATTATGGTCAAAGAAATTATGAATCGGAGCAATGGGTAGATGGGCCTGTTCAAATTTTTATACGCAAGATTTATGATGGCGAAATAGAAATTGAAAGCATTGAAAAAAAGAGTGTTCTGGGGCTTACATTAGGGCGTCAATTTCAAGGCCGTAATCTAAGCGGTCATGGAGGCAAGGCTTTAAAACTTGCCATTTTAGCACGGGAAAAGAGAAAAGATGTTGCAGCATGTTACGTGGATGCGGATAAAAGCTCTGGAGAAAGTGGCTCGGATCCTGTTCGATGCAAGCGAAGATTTGAAGAAGTATATCAAGAAATTCAGAGGGGTTTTGAACCAATGGCCGGTCAGGTTAAAGGGTTAGCTGTTGTCCCATTAAAGATGATTGAGTCATGGTTATTATCCGATGAACAAGCATTTGTCGTAACTTTTCATGAAGCCATACCAAAGAATTCCACAAGGCTGACTCATCCGGAGTTGATTTGGGGTACGGAAAGTGATCCTCAAAGTAATCATCCGAAATGCTATTTAAGACGTGTTTTGTCACAATATGGTTATGAAATAGAAGGTAACTTGGAGCTGTTTTGTAGTTTAGCTGAGAACTCCCGGGTTGAAATATTACGTAGCAAATGTTCGATTAGTTTTGAAAAATTTTATAATGATATGCAGGGCATCGGATAAATTGTTTCACAGGAGTATTTAGGGATCGATATGGATTATAACGACTTACTCGAAAAGTACCATGCGGTACAACGCGAGAATCATATCATAAAAGAAGAAATTAAACGACTGAAGTTTCAATTGGGAATTCCTGAACAACAAGGGATTCCTTTTGACTATGCACTTAATATGAAGGTAACTGAGCAAAAACCGCTGCCGGAAATGAATATAGCGGATTCCAATGAAGTTGAGATTTTGGATATTAATAATCTTTCAAATCCATCGGAAAAAATCAAACTATTGAACCAACCTACTATTGTGGAAAAACCAATAAAAGGTTGGTTACGTCTCTCTTTAGAGGCCGGGATGATGTTTATGCTAAAAGGTGGGAGAGCTCGCCTTCTTTGAAGGCGCAGAAGAAAGGAACTTCCTGATATTCACCAGTTTGTTTGAATGAATGGCGGCCCGGATTGTGCGTTAAAACGAAAGGAAAATGCACTGACTGTGCCCATAAGGCATTAGACAAACTGGATGAAAAAGTGATTGATGCCCATTTACGCGGGATTGATAATTTTGTTGCGGGAATATATCCTTTATTACCGGATGAAATCTGCTGTTTTTTGGCCATAGACTTTGATGATGAGGAAAGGCAAAAGGATATTTCGGTATTACGTGAAACTTGTTTCGAATTCAGAATTCCGTTAGCTGTCGAACGTTCACGTTCAGGTAAAGGAGCTCATATTTGGTTTTTCTTTGAGAATCCTGTATCAGCAGTTTTTAGCAAGAAAATTTGGTTGTGCCTTACTCACTTACTCCATGAGCAAAAGGCATGTTTTGGCCTTTAGTTTTGAAACAATACTCAAGAACACCAATGCCAAATATGTTTACGGATTAACCGCTACTCCTACCCGAAAGGAGAGACACAATCCTATCTTTCATGCAATGTGGGCCAATCCGGTATAGGGATGATGCCAAAAAGCAGGCTGAAAATAGACCTTTTGATCATTATGTCATATCAAGATTTACTTCCCTTCGAGTTCCTGTGGATAAGGGTGAGAAAGAAGTATCGATTCAAGACTTATATAATAATAATAGAGCCGTTCTCCCTTAACGTATGGGAAACAGGCTTCCTTGTTGAAATTTCCTTAGCGTACGTTTTGCACGTTTTGCTGGCGAGATACCTGAAAGGAATTAATCCTAAGATGTTTTCATCCCGTTCCAAAAACGCGCTCGATTGGTATTAATAAAATCATGATGAGCAATTATTGAGACTTTCTACCGCATGCTTTGCCCACTCCGAATCAGCCAATATGGCCCTGCCTACCCCTATAAGATCAGCTTTTCCATCTGCTAAAAGCTGATCCGCTACATCTACTTGTGTAATTCCGCCAGTTAGGATTACGGGGATGGACACTTTCTTTTTAATGGCCTCAGTAAGAAGAGCAAAATAGCCTTGCACGCCTGCAACTCCTGGTATTCCAAAGCCTAAAAGCCCCCCTGAAATGTCAAGCATATCGACACCTGCTTTTTCAAATTCCCACGCTGCTATCATACTGTCTTCAATACTAGCACCTCCTTCAAGGTAGTCCTCAGCACCCAGTCTTAAAAGAATCGGAAAATCTCTGCCAACTACTTCCCGCACCGCCTTTATTATTTCAAGATGAATACGAATACGGTTTATAAGAGTTCCACCATATTCATCTGTGCGTTTATTGGTCAAAGGAGAAAAAAATTGATTTAAAAGATAACCGTGCGCTGCATGAATTTCCACGCCATCAAATCCAGCCTCTTTTACACGTCGTGCAGCATTCTGAAATTCGGTAATAATCTTCATAATTTCCTGCCTGGTAAGTTCCTGAGGGAAGTCAGTCAAATGAGATTCACCCCTAAATTGGCGTGGGTTTGCTACAGTAGACGGGCCAACTGATAATGTGCCAGTTACCTCTTTTTCAGCGGCGCCTCCTGCATGGTTTATCTGCATAACACATTTGGAGCCGTTTTTATGAATAACCTCCGCCAAATTTTTCAAATCCGCCACCATGCTATCATCTGCAATCGATAATTGTCCCTTACCCGCTTTACCCTGTTGACAAATAAAGCTGTGTTCAATAATGATAAGGCCTATATACCCTCCCTTGGACTTTTCCCCATAGTAATCAAGTATTTCCTGACTTACCTTCCCGTCAAGTTTTGCCTTTGCGGTAGCCATTGGTGGCATAACCAAACGATTAGTCAGCGATAATGATCTTACCTGTAGTGATTTAAGCAACAATGCCATAAATTCAACCCCCAAATATAAAATTAGGTTACAGTCATATGAACCAATCATATGTACCCACTGTTAAAACTTTATTATAATTGAGTACAAAGCTTTAACAATAGTTGTATAAATAATACCGATATTCTACATGAAACTCGGCTTCTTTCGGATAATATGACTATATCCTTTTATAAACAGAAAAAGTGTGATGCCACTGGACAAAAGGTCTGTTATCGGCTGTGCAAACCAAAGTCCATTCAGCCCGATAACCCTTGGCAGAAGAAAAATTGTTAAACCTAGTATTACAGATTGCCTTGATATATTCAGTAATCCCGCTGCTTTAGGTCTTCCTGTCATCATCATAAAACTTGATCCGAGTGTAGGAATAGAAGCTAGCGGAAGAAGTATCATATATTTATTTATGCCATCTACAGCAATGTTAACTAGCACAGGATCGTAGGTGAAAAGACGTACTATTAACTCAGGAAATGCCAGGGTACTCAGGGTGCCTGTGGTTAAAATGGCAAAGCTACCTATGGTAGCCAGCTTAAACGTCTTAAGTGTCCTATCATACCGCGTTTTTGCGTAGTTAAAGCCAATAATCGGCTGACACCCCTGCGCAATTCCATAAATAGGCATCATAAATACAGCCGCAATTGAGGTAATGACAGTCATCGCACCTACAGCCAGTTCCCCGCCATACAGGTTTAAAGAATAGTTACTGACTATTTGCGCAATGCTCATTGCCAATTGATTGGAAAAGGGGACGAATCCGATTAGAAGCATGTTTTTTATTTTTGTCGGATATATTTTGAAATTAAGCGCTGTAAGCCTTAAGAAAGATTTTTTTCTTGTGAAGTAAAAAAAGCCAAGTGCGACGGTAACAAACTGGGCAATAGCCGTAGCACTTGCAGCTCCCCTTATCCCCATATGCATTACTTGTAGAAAAATGGCATCTAAAGCTATATTTAGTATACATCCCGTAATTGAAATTAGGGCAGAAAATGTTGGATTTCCGTCTGAACGTACGAGCAGAGGTAACCCGATACTCAGCATATTAAATACAGTACCAAGCATGATGATTGTAATAAATTCCTTGGCATAAAATAAAGTTTGGCCTCGTATACCAAGCCAGTCCAATATGTGATTTTGAAAGACCAGGTAAAGTATTGTAATGGCAATTCCAGCAATAACGGATAAGGTTATTGCATTTCCGGCTGTATTTTCGGCTTCTTTTTTGTTCCCTTCGCCTAATTTTATAGAAATATCGGAGCTGGCACCCATTGAGATAAGAGAAGCCACTCCCCATATCACTGTTATAATCGGCATTGTAAGTCCGATTCCTGTCAGGGCTAACGCGCCGACCTCTGGTATATGTCCTATAAATATCCTGTCAACAACGATATACAATGAATTGACAAGTAAACTGAGTACCGTAGGAACAGAGTATTGTATAAGTAATTTACCAATAGGCTTTTTTTCGAGTTCTTCAACGTTGTTCATTTGTATCTCTTTCATGTATCATGTATATTGTAGACATTTAATATCCGTAATTTTAATGTAAAAAAACTATAGCATCTAGCTGAGCACGTTAAAATATTATTCTTTACCCATTCCACAGCTATCACTATTATTTTGAGCTACTTCAAAAATTTTTTTATCCTGTAGGTACATTTCCATTACATTCTCTGCGTCTGCCATTACTTTTTGAATTAGACATTTACTTTCATTACAGTGAAATAAGGCTCCTGTTCCTTCGGTTGCGCTAATAACATCTAAAAATGAAATGTCCTCAATCCTTTTACGTAAAATATAGCCACCGTTCACACCTGATATCGATTCAATTAAATCGGCTTTGACCAATTGAGTTAAAATTTTAGAAAGATACGTAGCGGATATATTGAAATGGTCTGCCAACGTATGTAAAGTTAATTTCTCATTTTTAGCATATTCAATCATATATACAATCGTATGCAGTGCGTAGTTTGTTGCTTTCGTATATTTCAAATAGAATCCCTTCGTAGATATTAAAGACTTTATTTATCTATAATTATATTTATAACATTTAGTTTTGTCAAGTCGCTACTTTAATTTATATCTTGCACGGTTTCTTACATTGAATACGTATTTTTACAATGCCGATTTCGTGGAAAGGAACTTTACAGCAATATGTCGGCAGGCTTCACCGATTATTTGAGAATAAAAAGGAAGTGCAGATTTATGATTATATTGACATTCACGTGAAGATGCTGGAGAAAATGTATCATAAACGGCTTTCGGGATATGCAGGTATTGGGTATAAAGCGAAAGGCGAAAGTGTTGCAGCAGAGTCCATCAACATCATTTTTGATAAGAATAACTTTTTGCCTGTATATAGTAATGATATTTTGAATGCATCCCGGGAGATTCTTATTGTAAGTCCGTATGTTACTAAAAAACGGACTATACAGATGTTAGAATATATTAAGACTGTGTTAGCTAATAAAGTCAAAGTAGTAGTGACTAGGCCGGTTGATAATTTTCAAGGAAGAGATGTAACCGTCTTGCAGAGTTGTTTGGACTTGTTGAAAAATACAGGAGTCAGGGTAGTTTTCCGCCCAAATATTCATCAAAAGTTTGCGGTGATCGATCAAAGGATTGTAGGGTACGGAAGTTTTAATTTATTTAGTTTTGGGAGTGCGGAGGAAAGCATCATGCGGCTTGAAAGTCCTAATATAGCCAATGAACTGATTAAAATTGCAGAAAAGGTTAATGATTAGTTGTTATAGTTTGTTGAAGAAAAAAAGAATGTAAAAATTTCGCCGTCAGACCCGATACGGAGAGAAGTATCACAAGTGACGGCGAAATTATCATATATGAATTTGTGACTGAACCAGTAGTAACAAGTAAAATAGAGGAGATGAGTGTTTAATTACTCATCTTCTTTTTGTGCTATTGAAGGCATATTTTAGCATTAAAAATCGGTTCACGGTTCCATCTGTATATTCGCTTTATTTTACGAAAATATAGCCTTGAAACCATCCGTTTACATTCTTCAGGAACCTTTTTAAGTACTTCCTACACAAGAGGTTCGAACACATTTGAGCCATCCTTTTGCAAAGAATTTGATTTGTTTTCAGTCACCATATTTTAGGGTATGACTGCTGCTTCGATTTTTTACGCTTGTGCTGTTAGAATAGGAGCAATATAATAATCAATGAACTGAGATGCTTATAACAAAGGTGAGGAAAAGTTTTGAAGTTGGAACGACTACTTGGCCTATTATGTATTCTTGCAAGTACGGATAAAATCACGATTCAAGAGCTTGCCGAGCGTTTTGAAGTATCAAAAAGGACGATTTTCCGAGACTTGGATACGTTAAGTTGTGCGGGAATTCCAATCGTATCTTATCCGGGGATTGGTGGTGGAGTAGCCGTCGTAGAAGGCTAAAGTGGAAAGGAACGTTCTTTCCACTAGTGATATGGAAAAGATATTCACAGCACTCATGGGTTTGAAAAGTATTGAAGGAGATACCGCAATAACGAACTTAATTGCGAAACTTGTGCCGGAGAAAACGAAGGCCATTTTTTTTCAAAGTGATTATCTTATTGATTTATCCTCTTGGTTTTGTGATAGTATTGTTCACAAAAAAATATCTGCACTTCACCGTGGGATTCGTGAGCGGCGCTGTGTTCTCTTAGAGTATATTTCTAAGGATCACCGCTCTATACGAACGGTTGAACCCCACAAATTGGTTTTTAAGCAGTCTTTCTTTGTCTTTATCAGCAAAATGCCGCAGTAATTTCCGGGAATCCCGTCATGTCTGATATTGACTCATTACGCATTAAAAAGATGATCGATTATATTCATGATCACTATACAGAACGTTTGGAATTAGCCCCAATAGCCAAAACGGCAGGTATTGGTGAGCGCGAATGTTTGCGATATTTTCAACGTATGATTCAGATTTCACCCTTACAATACCTGATAAAATATCGCGTAACCAAAGGTGCTTCGATGTTACTAGATGATAAGACCTGCAGTGTTTCCGATGTATCAATCCGGTGCGGCTTTGATAGTCCAAGTAACTTTATCCAAACGTTCAAACGCTTTTTTAAGTGTTCTCCCCGGGAATATCGAAAAAATGATTTAATAAAAATTTAAACCCCAAACAAAAATGAATATTGGTGCCGAAGACGGTACACGGGTTGATGTGCAAGTTGAAAAGATTTCTAAAAGTGAGAATTATATAAGTGGCAGGTACATTGTATTAGTCGATTTTTCAGTATCATGGATAGTAAATAACGGCAACAGACTTGCCGCTGTTGAATTTTTTCAATGTGGATGATATACTAGAAACAAAGAAACAAAGGAATCGGGGGAGCTTAATTTTTTTGGTTGGAGGTGAATATAATAATGATAGATAAAGTACAGGGAAAGGTTTCGAAGAGGAATCCGATGGGGGAAATCAAAAAAATTAAAGTATCCAATAAACGGCAAATAACTATTCCGGCCGAATTTTTTGAAAAACTTGGGATTGAAAAAGCCGTTGAATGTTTTATTAACGAGATGGGCGAAATGGTTATCAGGCCCGAAAAGTCTGATTATTTTGCGGAAGAGATTTTGCAAGATTTAATCAATCAAGGATATGAGAAACAACAGCTCGTTAAGAAATTTAAAGAGATGAATAATATGGTACGACCAGCCGTAAGTGCGATGATTATCGAGGCAGAAACAGCCGCCAAGAATTATGATGGCATCGATCATACGGATGAGGTCTTCGGTGATTGAGGATGCTTCCGGTTATCTATTTTCCAGCCTTTGAAAGTTACATAAAGAAAATTAAAGATAAAGTCTTAAAAGAGAAAATTCGGAATGCTGTTGATGAAATTCGGGAGAACCCTAATGTAGGAGAGGCTAAAAAAGGAGATCTTTCCGGTATTTTTTGTTATGATATTTATTATCAAAAAACAAATTATGAAATAGCATATCGGGTTGCCCATCAGGAAGATGGAAGTATTTTGGTTGTTATAATGGCTGGTACAAGAGAAAATTTTTATGAGGTATTGAAACGTTATATGAAAGATTAAAATCTTTGAAATAATGGGATAAGGTTTATGTACAATAGAAAATAAATTATTAGAGGATATTGTTTTATAACGAATTACTCGAAATGTACCGGTACAACGCGAGAATCATATCTTAAAAGAAGAAATTAAACGACGGAAGTTTCAATAAATTTATAGTATAAATTATTTAGGAATATTATAAACTTTTATAGATAAGCTCTGTCAAATCGAAGCCCCAAGTTCCTACTTGGAAGGATAGTAGAAATGGTAGGGCTTATTTTTTCTCTTGCTTTGATTAATCGAATGGTTTGATAGCTAATGATAATTGGATATTATAGATTGGGTAAGAAAAGTAGATTATTAACTTTCGTTCATTTTAATCTGTTGAACCCAATCCGGAGAGAACTGATCATTTCAACCCCGTTAGAGTCTAGGGTACCTTAAATGGCGGATTCAAACAATGACTTAGTCTTTCCCGGCCACCAGATCCAATTTGGCTTGGGCCGTCAAGTAAAGAGCTATCCCTTTATAATACCCGTTTAAAGCTTGATCTAGCGCTAACTCTGAATCCATTACATCCATGGTAGTAGCCAGACCTTCCCCGAACCGCTCTTGGGTCTCCTCCAGGGATTCCTTAGCCATATCAATATTGGACTGGTTGGCGTTGATGACTTCCAAACTTTCCTGGATATTTTGGGCCGCCTGTTCCACATCCAGCCTGATTTGATCGCATAATCCCGTTTCCTGAATCTTGGTTAAGTCCACATTTTTTTGGGCTCCTTTGACTTTAGCGGTTGTGGAGAAGCCATCAAAAATATTGCCGGTGATATTGAGAGAAAGAATCCATAATTTACCGTCATTCCAATGGCTGGAAATATAATCCAAACTCTTGGTTTCATACTGGCCGATTAAGGAGATTTTTGGTTGATAGCCTGCTTTTGCCAATTTCTCTTGATATTGGCCCAAAGTTNTTGTTTGCTTCACCTGACGTATTTCCGGGCGGTTTNGATAGGCAGACTCCAAAATCTTATCCATTTTCAGCTGGGATTGTGCCGGGATCTTCAACTGATCGGAATTAAAGGNCACTGAATATTGCCGTTCTTTGACCAATCCTATCAGGATCGCTAAATTAAGTNTAGCCATCTTAAGATCATTTTGGGCACTGATCAATTGCGGTTTTAAGGAGTCCCGTTGCACTCCAGCACGAAGTAATTCATACTTAGAAACCGTTCCTATCTTATATAAATTCTCAGTTCTGACAACATGTTGTTCCATATTATCTAAGGAAGATTCAGCAACTTTCAGTACCCGCTCGGCCAGCCAAACCTGATAAAAGGTCTGTTTTACCTGAAAGGTCAACTGTTGTTTGACTTGGCGCTCATTTTCCCGGGCCATGTCCAATTGGATTCTGGCAAGCTGAAGTTCATTGGCTGACTTGCCCCCGGGATAAAGGTCTTGTGTTAACGAAATGATCGCTCCCGAATAATCTGTGGAAGCTCCTGGGTAGAGATCTGCTTCATAAGGGTAAATTGCTTCTTGAGCCTTATCGGCAAAGATAGAATAATCAAGTTTAGGCCAATAAGCACCCCTCGCTTCGGTGATCGCCGTCTTAGCAATTTCTACCTTTTTCTCAGCTGCCTTAATAGTTTGACTGTTATTCAAAGCTAATTCCAAACAGCGATCCAGAGATAACATTTCCGGCTCCGCCGTAACCGCTGAATCAGCAGCATACATCATTCCCGGCAGACCCATGAATATCATGATTCCTAAAATAACCCATA
>WSSedL1CaDRAFT_10001306_pt1 | contig 14855 bp, 10 predicted proteins | sample WetSurSL1Cattail_FD_9464 | JGI IMG/M metagenome (IMG submission 9464)
GGACACCCTTGCCTTGAGCTAATGGTTGGCAACTGATAGCCTCCATAACGGACTTGAACCGTCAAATATACTCGCCATGCTCGGCGCACACAAAAAAATCGCTATAACGGAATGTTATAGCGATTTAATTTGTTAGAGTTAGATCTTAATTATGCTTTTTCTGACAAGTAGCTTGCAATACCTTCTTGAGTGGCTTTCAACGCTTTTTCTCCTTTTTTCCAGTTGGCAGGACAAACTTCGCCATACTCTTCTGTAAATTGCAATGCATCAATTAAACGAAGAACTTCATCAACATTACGTCCAAGAGGCATATCATTTACAACCTGATGACGAACGACACCACTTTTATCAATCAAAAACAAACCACGGTAAGCCTGAGGTTCACCTACAAAAGTTTCATTTCCTTCTTCATCATATTCTTCCGAGCCTGCAAGAACATCATAAGCTTTTGAAATTTGCAGAGTCTGATCTGCTACAATAGGGTAAGTTACTCCCTTAATACCACCATCGTTCTGAGCAGTTTGTAACCATTTCCAATGCGAAAAAGCTGAATCAGTTGATGCACCAACCAACACCGTATTGCGAGCCGCAAACTCACCGGCTTTGTCCTGGAATGCAATTAATTCTGTTGGACAGACAAATGTAAAATCTGCCGGATAAAAAAAGAAGACAACATATTTATCTCCTGCAAATTGTTCTAACGAGAAGTTTTCAACGATTTCACCTCCGTTTACTACGGCTTTACTACTAAATACCGGTGCTTTTTTTCCTACTAATACTGACATGTTTTTTTATATTTAAATGATTAATATTTTAATGACACAAAAATAATCAGAACAAAACAGAGTACATCATAAAAACCGATAGAGTTTTTTAATATCATTATAGGAAAAACAAATCAGACGCAAACAAGTTCTCCTGTTTTAGAAATTAACACCGTAACGTAAACAGCAATTCCTTCTTTACGACCAATAAAACCCATTTTTTCAGATGTAGTGGCTTTTATTGAGATAGCATCCGGATCCACTCCCATAACCTCCGACAAGCATTTTTGCATTGCTGGAATATGCGGATTAAGTTTTGGTTCTTCTGCACAAATCGTACAATCAGCATTTCCAAACTCATAGCCCTTTTGTCGAAGCAATCTCATTGTTTCCACCAGCAATATTTTACTGTCAATATTTTTGTATTCACTCGTTGTATCTGGGAAATGAAAACCTATATCACGTAAATTAGCAGCCCCAAGCAAAGCATCACACAAAGCATGAATTAAAACATCGGCATCAGAATGACCTAGTAACCCTACTATATGGTCTATCTTGATTCCACCCATCCAAAACTCACGCCTGGGAGCGAAGACGTGGACATCGTACCCAAATCCTACACGTATATTCATAATATTAAATTTTAAACAATAAGAAACGGTTGAACCAACCTAAAGTCAGAGATCAACCGTTTCCATATCTTTGAAAAAATAAGTCTTTACGACTCTATTAATTTTTTATCAGGTTTTTAAGTCCAAACAAATCAAACGAGAGCGTGAAGCGTAAAGTCTGATCTAACGGATTAGTTTGCGACGTTGAGATAACATAAGCTGCATCCAATTGAAAAACATTCAATTTAAACCCTGCGCCGGCAGTAAAGTATTTACGATTACCCTTATACTGACTTTCATTAAAATAACCTCCCCGAACAAAAAATTGATTATTATAAGCGTATTCGGCACCGAGCGACCACATCACTTCCTGAAGTTCCTCTTTCAAACCACCAGGTGCATCACTAAACGATTTGAAAATTCCCGACAAAGGCGATAAATCACTGTATTCTTTTGCTGTCATACTGTTCTGAGTAGGAACCAGCAGCTTATTAAAGTCCAAACTTACGGAAAACTTATTATAATTATCTAATGGATAATCAAATGAGGTACCAAGACGCATATTTGTCGGAATAAAACTACTAGTAGCATTCTTGTCATAGGATATTTTTGAACCTATATTTGAAATATTCAATCCAACATTCAATGTACCATCAACTCCTTCCAGCGCAACCGGAGTTTTGTAATATCCGGCAATATCACCAGCCACAGCCGAACCCGGATACATTTCAGTCTGTCCCGACAGATTAACGCCATTATTTAAATCAGAGCGAATATACCTTAAAGCTACAGATGCTGAAAAATGATCGGACAATAAACGAGAATACGCCAAATCAAAAGCCAATTCATTTGGATGTGCAGACCCTTGCGCATAACCTAATTGATCCATCAACGTAATATCCCCCAAAGAAAAATAGCGAAAAGAAGCACTCACTGCCGATTCTTTGTCTGGTTTCCAATATCCGGCCACATAAGCTAAATCTATATCAGAGACTAATTTACGAAGCCATGGAGTGTAAGACACCGAAAGTCCGGCATCACTCTCCATAAACACATACTTTGCCGGATTCCAAAACTGAGAATTAACATCAGGAGTTGTAGCAACTCCTACGTCACCCATACCTCCGGCACGAGCATCCGGTGCTATTGAAAGGGACGGAACTGCCGTAACAATAGGATTATTGACTTCAGCAAAAGTACTCACAGACAAGAATATAAAAATGCACAAGATTAAAAAAACATTTTTCATACAGAGAATATATTTTATTGAATGCAATATTAGTAAAATTAATTAAGATTATAGAAGTTTTAAACGCAAAAATATGTTTTTTATTATTCCACAATGATCATTTTATTTGTTTTAGATGATATTTCACCATTAGCAGTATTAATGCTCACGCGGTATAAATACAGTCCCGATTTTACTTTTTGTCCATTGTTCGCAACTAAATCCCAGTTAATACTATTGACTGTAGATTGAGAAAATGACCATATTTTTCTACCTGTAATATCAAATATCTCTACCTTTGTTTTAAGAACAGTTTCAGGCCTGTCATGAGACACAACAATAGTAGCCTCTGTACTTGCCGGATTGGGATAAACTTCTATCGAAAATATTACCGGTGCTAAGCCTTTCACCACCTGAAAATCGACCGTTTGTGTCGTAGAATTATCCAGCAAATCCCACACTCGAAAAGTCAGGCTATGTTTACCATTTTCCATAGTTGGTAGTCTATAGCTAACAATTCCATCTGTATAACTGTTTGCATTTGCCTGAAAATAGTCATTTAGTACATAAGACGAATCCGGACTCTGATCTATCGTCAATAAAATATCGTGCCCAATACCATTGCCCACAGTATTGATTCCATGTATGTCGCTTACATCAGCCATAAAAAGAGGTGATTCATTGACTTTAGCTCCTGATACAAAACTTTTAGAATTGAGATATAGTTTTACAGCCGGCCCATCCGATTCAGCAATGTAATTTTTGTCGGTACCCCCAATGATAAAATTCTCATAATATCCCTGAGCTTCGAAATCAAGACTATCATCTTCTGCATAATAGTTTATTCGTCCTCCACCATAATTGTATCTAATGTCTTTAGGCAGCATAAAAGTAAAACTGTATTTTCCACTTTTAACTTTTGTCTTTCCGGAAAACAAGATGTTTGGCCTATCGGCATATGTAAAAGCTCCATTCGTTTCATTGTGATTATTCAGAGTAGTTATTTTTTGTATTTTATCATAGACTACAACATGTAATACTCCGGTAAAATCAGTCGCCAGTTTTCCATTTTCATCTGCAATAAAGCCTTGTATAGTGTCTACGGATAATGCTCGTAACGTATCGTTACTTAATGTCGAGTCCTGATTTATTTTAGTTGTTATAACCTGATATTTTGTCGGGTAATTCAGTTTCACTGCCGGATCTCCCATATAAATATAGGCCAGTTTATTAATGCTTCCTGAGCTTATCTGGTTCTTTGCACACGCTACAATATCTCCGATACGCATCTCGGTACTATTTTTTTTCTGAAACAGATTAGTACATATCAATTTATCTAATATCGAGTTTTCATAAGAATACACAGGTCTGGTAGCCGACAAAATACCGATACCACCGCCAATTGGATTTAGCACGACTTGTTCCCCACCGGATACAGCCAGAACATCGAATTGAGAAAAATCGCAAGTAACAGCCACAAAAAGTGGCAAATGCTGATTAGACAATGCTTTTACATCGGCAAGAGACAGAATCGATTCATTAGTCCACCCGGTAGGGCCCGCATGACCTGTAAAATTAAGAAAGAATAGACCAGAGTTCAAAAGATTGAAAAATTTGGTTTTGGCCGTCGGATAACTTTCGCCACTTGCAGAAGTTTGTTGTTGAAAATCATCCAGATATATTTTATTTTCCTGATAAGCCGGAAATAATGTTGCCACCGAAGTCGCAACTTCATCAGCCTGACTCATATGGATATTTCCATCTCCATTACCACCATCATCAGCTAAAAAACAAAGTTGATTTTTCCAACTTCCCTTTCCCTCATTATTCATATAGCCAATTGTCTTGTCTACAACATCAGTAGCCTGCTGCACTGTGGTAACCGGAAATCGGCCAACACCAATATCCATCAGACCCGCAGTAAGATCGACTCCCTCCGTGTCATCCAACAGTGCAAAATAATCATCGCTCACATAAGAGGAAGTTGTAATTAGAGAATTATCAGACTCGTACGTCAGAATTAAATTATCACCCGATCCTGAAATTAATTTTCGGTTATCATACGACCCCCGGCCGAAAAGCAACAAATACTTCGGCATATCAATTGAACCACCTGATTGTATTGCTCTATCGTACAACATTTTCATCATCCATCTGTAAGCAGTTGCATCGGGAGTGCCGGATGAAAATTCATTGTAGACTTGCTCGGTGGTAACCACTTCTACAGTTAAACCATCCTTATCCTTATGTGCTAGAGCTAACTTTTGGGCTTGTGACAAAAAATCAGGATACGTGATAATCACCATATCTGCCTGACGAATAGCATGCAGATTTTGGTTTGAGACATTTCCAACAATTTCTGGCTTTGCATAGGCATTTGAAACCGTTGGATCAATAGCTAAATAGCTTCTTAGTTCATTGCCTGAAGCAATAAATGCCAAAGTTCCATCAGCTACCGTTGTAGAAATTTTATTGATATTCTGAGGATCGGTTATATCCCAAATTTCGACATTTGAATTAGCATCACTAAGCTCATAGCGACTAAAAGCCGATTGCCCCAGATAATCTACATTTTGAAATTGCATTACCGAACCACTCATCTTTAGTTTTCGACGAGCGTTAAACTCCACAAAGTTCAAATAACCTAAAGAGGTAGAAGTGGGTTTGGGATAAGACAAAACAAAGTTTAACACATTGTCTGAAGCAGCATAGTTGAAAATTCCGGAAGCACCCACCCCTTGTTCATAATTATCACCAGCCAGAGGTCTTAAAGAAAGCTGATTTGCCTGTCCTCCGTTTAAACTCAAGCTAAAAGTAGATGTTGCCGTAGACGATGCAGCAACGTCCAGCCTGACCTTGACGGGACTGCCTGACACTACATTTGGAACAGTAAAACTAAAATTGAGAGAAGTTGCATCGCTAAAAGGTTGGTAAAATTCTTTTCCCGAAAATGCAAGATTAACTACATCCTTTTCATAAACCCCGTAATCGACAAATTCTGTTACTGGATTTACAACAGAAGTATTGGGTATCTCTACAGAACTGACTTCAATTTTACGCCCGGTTCCAATATCCGACGAAACAAAATAATATCCATAGTTCGAATACGAATTAACTAAGTGAGTAAACATCGACTTTGTACTATCATAGCTCCATTTATTCACACCCTGAGCATAAAACAATATATAATCGCCGGCATTAAATATACCATCAGAACCTTTATTCATATAAATGGCCTGCTCGGGTAAATCATCGATTTTGGGCAACGAGAAGTCTTGAGTCAAAACATTCCCGCCGTATCCAAATACATGAACGTTGGCCGGATTTATCCCCATAGAAACTAAATCTTCATACGTAAGTTTGTATACCCCACTATCAGTCACTTTTATTTTCACAAATTTACCACTAGCCAAAACGGAGGAGTTCGCATAGGTATGATTCACTGAAGAAAGTGTTTTCTGTGGTTTGTTTTCTTTTATTATTTGTAAATCAAAAGATTTCAATTTAAATATTTTCCCTTCTTGATCTACAAACGGACATGCGGAGATACTCATAGAAACAGATCCCCGTTCGGTCAGACGCGAAGAAACAGGTTTTACTTCGGAAGGAAGAGAAATACCTTTCGGCAACAAAGCGACTTCATTATCAGTAAGCGGAAGGTAAACCGGATTTTTCAATTCGAGACGATATAAGAATGCCGGATCACAAGGAATCCTTTCTGTAAAATAAGGTAAATGATTTTCGTTCGGATACAAAGCTCCTTCAAAAGAAATTACAGGAATAATGGAAGACAATATTAAACATTTTTCAATTCCTTTCCAATTTATATCATAGGACTTTATTTGCTCATTCTGACCAAATAAAAATGAAACAGATAAAAATAGAAATGCAAAAAATGCAAGTTTATATTTCATTTAAATAACTCCCGTTGTGACACAAAATCCATCTCGTTTAATAACGAATAAAACATGTATTTATTATTATATAAAAGAAGCTTATATATCTATCGGACAAAAAAGTCAAACATCTTTTTATCAAATATAAAACCTTCCAGCCTGTCACCAATAGACACTTTTCCAACACCAACCGGGGTTCCGGTAAAAAGGATATCACCTATTTTAATAGTAAAAAAACGACTAACGTAGGCTATTAGTTCATCTATCGGAAAAATCATATCGGCAGAATTACCTTGCTGAACAGTTTTACCATTCAAATCTAACCTAAACTGAATATTCTGAATGTTGTCTAATTCGGACACCGGCAAGAAATTTCCTATAACCGCTGAGTTGTCAAAGGCTTTCGAGATTTCCCAAGGCTTACCCTCTGCTTTTAGCTTTCGTTGAAGATCCCGCGCTGTAAAATCAACACCCAGACCTATTTCAGCAAAATATCTTCCGGCAAATTTAGAATCGATATTTTTCCCCAACCGGTTGAACTTGACTATCAACTCAGTTTCGTAATGCAGCTCTTGAGTAAAATCAGGAATATAAAAAGGTTTGTTATTTTTGAGCAATGCAGAATCCGGTTTCATAAACACGACCGGTTCCTGAGGAATCGCATTATTTAACTCCTTATTATGCTCTGAATAATTTTGGCCAATAGCAAATATTTTCATTTTATTTTAGGCTGTTTGGGAGTTGAAGCTTTTTTCTTCTCATTTTCTTTTATAGCGTTCAGCCGGTTAAACATCACAGCCAAATGCGCATAAATAGATGTGTTTTGGACAACTATATTATCCGGAACACGAATACGAAACGGCGTAAAATTCCAAATAGCCTGAATGCCACCGGCAATCATTATCTCTGAAACCATTTGCGCCTTATCAACGGGAACTGTTAAGACCCCAATATTAATACCAGTCTGACGTTGAAGCTCTACAAAGCGATCAATATGATGAATTGGAACACGATTGATACTTGTTCCGGACAGTTCGTATTTAACATCAAATCCGGCAACTATTTCCAGACCAAACTGTTCAAGTCCATTATCATGCATCAAGGCTCCACCCAGACTACCAACTCCAAACAAAAATGCTTTGTGAGAATTAGTGAATCCTAAAAAAGCTTCGAGGATGTCCACAAGCTCTTTTACATCATAACCAACACGTGTTCTACCATTTATATTGACGTATGACAAGTCCTTTGCAACCATCGATGCATCAACAGCTATGTTTTTGGCTATTTGGGTAGACGAAAGATATAACTCTCCATCTTTAAGTACCAACTGAGCATAAGCTAAATACCATGGTAAACGTCTCAGAGTTGGCTCAGGGACTTTAAATTGAATAGACGCATGTAGATTGGACATTTCGAACTAAATTTAATCAATTAACCCGCAAAAATAATCATTTTTTTTAAACAGCAGCTTACAACTATGTTTAAAAAGCAATGAATGTGTTTTTTAGCCGGCAGACGAATTCGTTATTCGGCTAAATTGATTAACTTTGCACGTTTAATTTCAAATTAAGAAGACAAACGAAAAAGCGTTTTTAATACTTATCCTCAATATATTATGGAGTACAATTTCAAAGAAATAGAGCAAAAATGGCAAGCATACTGGAAAAAGAACAGCACGTATAAAACCGAAATTGACAACAGCAAACCCAAATTTTATGTATTAGACATGTTTCCGTACCCATCGGGAGCCGGTTTGCATGTAGGTCACCCGCTCGGATATATTGCTTCTGACATTTTCAGCCGCTACAAACGCCTGCAAGGGTTCAATGTACTTCACCCCATGGGATACGACGCTTACGGATTACCTGCTGAACAATATGCAATTCAAACAGGACAACATCCGGCTGTTACCACAAAAAAAAATATAGCACGCTACCGCGAACAACTTGATAAAATCGGATTTTGTTATGACTGGAGCCGCGAAATTCGCACTTGCGAACCCGATTATTATAAGTGGACTCAGTGGGCATTTATACAAATGTTCAACCACTATTTCAATACAAAATTACAAAAAGCACAAACCATCGAATCGCTGATTAAAGCATTTGAAATTTCGGGTACAGATGGAATTCAAACCTCATGTACAGAAGAAATAAGCTTTACAGCCGATGAATGGAAAGCTAAAACCGAAAAAGAGCAACAGGAAATATTACTGAATTACAGAATTGCCTACCTGGCAGACCTAAAAGTAAACTGGTGTCCGGAACTCGGAACTGTTTTGGCTAACGATGAAGTAAGCGAGGGTGTTTCCGTACGTGGAGGTCATCCCGTTGAACAACGGGTTATGCGCCAGTGGAGTTTGCGTGTTTCAGCTTACGCTCAACGTTTGTTGGATGGGTTGAACACCGTTGAATGGACAGATTCGTTGACCGAAACTCAAAAGAACTGGATAGGACGTAGCGAAGGTGCTGAACTCAGATTCGAAGTAAAAGATCAGGATTTCAACTTTGAAGTTTTCACTACCAGGGCCGATACCATTTATGGAGTTACATTTATGGTTCTGGCCCCCGAAAGTGAACTGGTAAAACAACTCACCACCGACAAACAGGCTCCTGAAGTGCAGAATTATCTGGATGCTACCAAAAAACGAACTGAGCGCGAACGGATTGCCGACCGTAGAGTTACCGGTGTTTTTTCCGGTTCGTATGCTATTAATCCGGTAAGCGGAACCGAAATTCCAATCTGGATTTCCGACTATGTACTGTCCGGTTATGGAACCGGAGCCATTATGGCCGTACCGGCTCATGATAGTCGCGATTATGCTTTTGCAAAACACTTCAATCTGCCTATCATTCCACTTATCGAAGGGTGCGACGTAACTGAAGAAAGCTTTGATGCAAAAGAAGGAATCATGATAAATTCGGGCTTTCTGAACGGACTTACCGTAAAACAAGCCATTGCCAAAGCCAAAGAATATATTGCAGAACAAAAACTGGGCAGGGTAAAAGTAAACTTCCGATTGCGCGATGCCATTTTTAGTCGTCAGCGTTATTGGGGTGAGCCATTTCCGGTTTATTATAAGGACGAAATGCCTTACATGCTCGATGAAAGCAGACTTCCATTAGAATTACCCGAAATAGATAAATTTCTCCCTACCGAACAAGGAGAGCCACCACTGGGACGGGCAAAAAACTGGAAAATAGATGGTTATCCATTAGAATTAAATACCATGCCCGGATTTGCCGGTTCTTCGGCCTATTATTTACGCTACATGGATTCGAAAAACGATAAAGCACTGGTCAGCACCGAAGCTAATCAATACTGGCGTAATGTGGATCTGTACATTGGCGGAACAGAACATGCTACCGGTCACTTAATCTATAGTCGCTTTTGGAATAAATTTTTATTTGACTTAGGTCTGGTTTGCGAAGATGAACCATTTAAAAAACTGATTAATCAGGGAATGATTCAGGGACGCAGTAACTTTGTATATAGAATAAAGGATTCAAATACTTTTGTATCATTGAATCTCAAAAAACAATATGAAACCACAGCCATTCACGTTGATGTAAATATTGTTTCGAATGACGTACTGGATATTGAAAAATTCAAAAACTGGCACCCCGAATACAAAACTGCTGAATTTATCCTCGAAGATGGTAAATACATCTGTGGATGGGCGGTAGAAAAGATGTCTAAATCTATGTACAATGTAGTGAATCCGGACGATATTGTTGAAAAATTCGGTGCCGACACCTTGCGCTTATATGAAATGTTCCTCGGACCGTTGGAACAATCAAAACCTTGGGACACCAATGGTATTGATGGAGTTCATCGCTTTTTAAAACGCTTGTGGAGCTTGTTCTACAAAGACGAAAACTTACTGGTAAACAATGAAGCACCCACAGCAGAAGAACTAAAGACACTGCATAAAACCATAAAAAAGATCACTTTTGATATCGAGAATTTCTCGTACAACACGTCTGTTTCGGCCTTTATGATTTGTGTCAATGAGCTATTTGCATTGAAATGCAGTAAAAAAGCAGTTCTTGAACCCCTGTCTATATTGCTGGCTCCATTTGCACCACATATAGCAGAAGAGTTGTATCACATTGTAGGAAATGAAAGCACCGTTTGCGATGCCGTTTTCCCGGTTTACAATGAAGAATATCTGAAAGAAACGGCTGTAAAATACCCTATTTCTTTCAATGGTAAAGTTCGTTTTACGCTCGAACTGCCAGCAGATATGAGCAAAGAGGAAGTTGAAAAAATTGCATTATTGCATGAACAAACACTGAAACAACTGGATGGTAAAACTCCGAAGAAAGTGATTGTAGTTCCGGGTAAAATTGTAAATATTGTTTTATAAAATAATCCAATGAGTTTAAAGTCTATCACAAAAGATTCCTGGAGAAACATTCGCGAATACATTGCTATTGCTTTCGGATTATTGATGTATTGTGCTGCATGGAAAGGTTTTCTAATGCCACATCAAATCACAGGTGGTGGTGCAACCGGGGTTGGAGCCATTGTTTATTACGCAACAGGCCTGCCGATTTCAATCACCTATTTCTGCATCAACTTCGTGCTGTTAGTCATAGCCGTCCGGTCTATCGGGTTAGCGTTTAGTCTCCGAACCATCTATGGAGTAGCCATACTTACTTTCTTTTTTGCCGTTATCCCTCAGGCTGTGCCGGGGACCTTCGTGGGCAAAGGCGATAATTTCATGGCCTGCGTTATCGGAGGGTTGCTTTCGGGATCCGGCATCGGGATTGTTTTTCTGGCTAACGGTAGTTCGGGTGGAACCGATATAATTGCCAAGGTGGTAAATAAATACCGCAATGTGACCCTTGGCAGGGTTTTGCTCTACTGCGATGTATTGATTATATGCTCTTCGTACTTTTTTAAGTTCGGTAGCCTAGAAACTATTGTTTACGGGCTTAGCGCTATGGCAATCACCACCATGTCTGTAGATATGGTAATAAATGGTGTACGCCAGTCGGTACAGTTTTTTATTTTTTCCAAAGAATACGAACTTATTGCAACCAAGATAAACGAAGAGGTGCATCGCGGTGTCACCATTCTGGACGGGATGGGTTGGTATTCCAAAGAACCGGTAAAAGTAATTACCGTAGTAGCCCGCAAAAACGAATCGATCAAAATATTCCGCATTGTAAAAGATATTGATCCCAATGCATTTATATCGCAGTCGTCAGTCATTGGTGTTTACGGAAAAGGATTTGATATTATTAAAGGTAAATAATTATTTAGGCAAATCAGGAGTTGCACGCATACACATTCTACTTATACTGAGTCATTTCCCGTAGGGAATACCTATCAATAGAAAATGAAAGCAGATACAACCAATTCCCCGTTAGGGGATAAACAAGCTAAAGTATAAATGTCCTACGGACAATAAATACGCGTATATCTTTATGCTATGGATATATAAGTCCTACGGACTATTTTTCAATAATTTGTATTACTTGATCAACATTAATCGATAACAATTAAACATTCGACGATGAAAACATTACTGATAGCCTGTTGGTACCCCACGCGGAAAAATCCGAACTTTGGAGTTTTTATCAAAGAACATGCCCGGGCAATACAGTCATCCGGCAATGAAATTGTTGTTCTTGCCATTGTAATTCATAGAAGCAAAAAGATATTCTCAATCCGATCGTCAGACCGGTTCGACGAAAACAAGATAAGAACTGTAAAGGTTGAAATAAGTACCTTCTTTCGGGATATTGTCTATCACGCCATTCCTTTTCAGTATTGGTTGGTAAAAAGAGCCTTTTACAAAAAGATTTCGCCAAACTATACGCCGGATATTATTCATTCTAATGTCATTTTCCCCGCCGGCATAATAGGTGACTGGTTATCGTCACACCTGAAGAAACCCCATGTAATAACCGAGCATTGGACCCGCGTTCGGAATTTCTCAAAAATGCCTGTGCTGTCACGCTGGGGCAAACAGGCCTACGACAATGCCGCCAAAATTCTACCTGTTTCAACATATCTGCAACAGGAGATTATGGAAGCCTTTGATCTGGATAAATCTAAATTCACGGTGGTAGGCAATGTGATAGATTCGAAACAATTCGCATTCAAAGAAAAGCAAAAACATCCGGCTAAAATAAGACTCTGCTCAATAGCAACCTGGGCTAAACTCAAGAACCCCGCTAAACAACCCGAACTGCTTATCAAAGCCATAGCAGCACTACAAACAGAGCTCAATATGAAAATTGAGCTTACCATGATTGGTGGAGGTAATAAAATTGAAGACTTGAAAACGCTGTGCTACAACAAAAATGTAAACGCTATTTTTACCGGCTATCAGCCCAAGGAAGAAATTGCCAAAAAGCTGGAAGAAACAGATTTCTTTGTTCATCCCACACTGATTGAAACATTCGGAGTAGTGGTAGCCGAAGCACTATGCACCGGAACTCCGGTTATCTGTTCAAACATTACAGCGCTCAGAGAGCTGGTTTCCGACTCAAACGGAATATTATGCGAAAATACGGTGAGCGACTGGACACAAGCGCTAAGAACTGCATTACACACAAACTTCGACCGACAGAAAATTGCCGACGATATCAAAGCCAAATATAGTAAAGAAACTATAGGCCTACAGATTGATGCGGTATATAGGGAGATTATTCAAAGCAGAAAGCTTTAATTCTCGCTTTTCGGTGAGCTGGTTATAAGCTCAGCACCCTTTCTTCCGCAAAACCGATTACAGACATGAAGCTGACTCAAAAGTCTTTTTAGAACGCAAATGACGCAAGATGCGCAAATTAACGCAATCTTGTTGAATGGAAATTCAGCAAATCATATTCAACAGTACAAATCTTATTTGCGAAAATTTGTGGTATTTGCGTCATTTGCGTGCTTATGATACAACCCCAGCAGCAAAGGTATTATATTTCATCATGTTCTGCAGATGAAAAAGTAGCTGGTATATTCTCTTTTTCCATTTGTTTGGCTCCCCATTCTCTCAAATAACGAATAAATGGGATCAGCTCACTGCCTACTTCAGTTAAAGAATACTCCACTTTAGGAGGTACTTCATGATACACTTTGCGTTCAATCAGTCCGTCTTTTTCTAATTCCCGCAAAGTCTGCGTTAGCATCTTCGTGGTTATATTGGTAATATGCCTTTTCAGCTCCCCGTAACGTAAAACTTGGTGCATATACAAATACCAGAGCAAACGACCTTTGTATTTTCCACCTATCCTTCCAAATGCATAATCCACTGCACAAATTGGTTTTACTAATTCTTTTTCACTCATTTTCTTTAATTATATGCTGATAATCAATAATAGATTCTTTTTGGTTGCTAAGATACAAAATAGTACGTACTTGACAATAGGATATAAATAAACTAATTTTGTCACGAAAAAAAACAGAAGAATATATGAACAGAAGAACAGCCATTAAATTAGGTATTTTGTCAAGCGGTATTGTTGCAATTCCAACTTCATTGATGGGTAACATTATTCCCACAACAAATAACAAACAGTCAAATTGCGGATACATTAAGATGGATTGGGGTAAAACAGAACTTTACATTTTTACAGACGGACACATGGTATTGGAAAATCCGCAACCTACCTTTGCTCCTCAAATTGACGCTACCACCTTCAGGTCAGAATTGGAGAAACTACATCTGGGCAACAAAGCAATTGACATGGCCATTAATATTATGGCTATCAAAACAAAGGACAAAACTATATTGATCGACTCCGGATTGGGTAATCATTTCGGAACAAGTCAGGGCTGGTTACTGGAAAACCTGCATAGCGCAGGAATCAGTGCGAATAGTGTCACAGATATTCTTATTACCCATGCTCATAGAGACCATATCGGGGGACTTGTCAGCAAAAATAATACAATCGTATATCCGAATGCACATTATTATATGGCAAAGGCGGAATATGATTTCTGGATGTCGGACAACCCTGATTTCTCCAAAAGCAAACTGACTGACGAACAGAAAAAGGGAACTATAGCTTTCACAAAGAAAATTTTGAACCTCACAAAGGATAAGCTGAATTTATTTAGCCCCGGCGACACGCTGTTTTCTATCGTAAATACAGAGTTAGCCGAAGGCCATACACCCGGTCATACTATTTACAGCATTTCTTCCGAAGGAAAATCAATCAAAAATATAGTGGATGTATTTCACTCTCCTTTGCTAATTACAAATCCTGAATGGGGTATCGAATTTGATATTGATTTTGAGCAAGGCATCCAGACCAGAACGAAGGTTTTGGAAGACTGTTATACCAACAAACGATTAATCATGTCTTCCCATTTGCCATGGCCGGGATTAGGTTACATTGACAAA
>WSSedL1CaDRAFT_10001308_pt1 | contig 14838 bp, 14 predicted proteins | sample WetSurSL1Cattail_FD_9464 | JGI IMG/M metagenome (IMG submission 9464)
TCACGTCCTGACTGGCGAACGCCGCCGCCGTTCCTGCTTGAGCCGCCATTCCCAATCGAATCGTTTTCTTCGAGCACAATCACAGAGCAACCGGATTTTGCCAGGTAATAGGCTGTCGAGCAACCAATGATGCCGCCGCCGACAATAATTACATCTGCACAGTTACTCATTTTTCGGCACTCCCTCTAACGTTTCATTTGCTAATATTTTCATTTCGGTTGGTCTCATTGGTGCACGGGACGTTGCAGGCTCCAGTTTTGCAGGAGATATTTTGAGCTCCTTCGCCACGATGTTTTTTACAAGCTTCGCACAGGTTTGACCCTGGCAAAGGCCCATGCCGGCTCTCAAATAGCGGCGTACCTCGGTTAGGGTTCTCATTCCGTCATGGACTGCTTTTCTTATTTCACCTTTTGTAATTTCCTCGCATCGGCAGACAATGATTGCATCATCCGATTCCGGCTGAAAGGTTCCGATATCTGTATTCCTCTCATTTATGCAGTCCATAGTCAAGCCTCCTTCTTCTGATAAAAACGAACTTTCATGGACATTTGAGACGGAACCTTAATGGTTACTAGGTTCGTACGGTCAAATACCTTTGCGGCCCTTACCTCAATGACTTCCGCCTGACACAGTATCTCGCCATGACGCCCCAAGCCAATTCCTGTTTCACCTTTTTGAGGGAGTGTTAAAAGCTCGTAAGGAATCGTAATGCTTGCGAATCCCGGCTCATAATCGTCATTTACTAGAAAAATCGCCTGACCGGGGCAAGCCGCGACACACATTCCGCATCCAACACAGTTCTGTTCCCCATTGACAGCCGGCAGGGAAGTGATCTTTTCCCCGATTTTAATACAGCCATTCTGACATGCGTCCTGACATGGATTGCAAGGGATATTCTGTGTGCATTCGATCATCGGATGAACCCCGTCGGCTTTTGTGACACCAGGATAGCAGAGCGCTTCATCTTCAGACAAGTAGCCGTTTATCAGCAGATGAGCGGATACCGGAAAGCCTTCCTCCGTAAATTCTATGGCTGTGCCCCGTTTCCCCGGAGCGAACATACCCTGGCGCAGGCTGCTTAACGCATTTTCAAGCTTCGCCGTCTCTTCACACTGAACGTCCGCGCTTAAATATCCAAGGGAATACGCCGCGGCAATCCCGGCGATTTTTCCCTCGATCATTGCCGAACTGGCTTCTTCAATGCCGCTTACATCTCCGCAGACAAAAATGCCCGATACGGAGGTTTCACCATATTTATTGATAACCGGAACCTGTCCGCCCTTTTTCGGAGTGTCTTCCATTGTGCATCCGGCCATCTTCAAAAGCTGAGACATGGGAGACAGACCGACCGCAAGGCAGATGGTGTCCACATCAAAATGTTTTTCGCTTCCCGGTACAATATTCCACGTGGAGTCCACTTTGCCGATGGTTACACCGGTGACATGATCGGTTCCTTCCGCTTTAATAATGGTATAGGGAAGATAAAAAGGGATACCTGTTCTGGCTATTTTTGAAGCATGAACGCCATAACCGCCAATTTTCGGTGCCGCGTCAATCACTGCGACCACATCACAGCCGCATTGTTTCAGCTGATAGCTAACAACAAGCCCGACATTTCCGCTGCCCAGCATGAGAATGCGGTTTCCGGGCAATATTCCGTGAAGATTGAGCATTGTCTGTGCCGCGCCGGCTCCGATGACGCCCGGCAGTGTCCAGCCGTCGAACATAACCATATTCTCCGACGCCCCGGTTGCAATAATGATGGTGTCTCCCTTATAGTGACGGATTTCATCGGCGATTCTTACGGTAATTTCTTTATCCTGATAAAGGCCGATGACGGTGGAATTTAATACAACCTCCACACCAAGCTCCGCCGCTTCTTTTAACAGCTCCTGCCCGATTTTGTATCCGCGAATCTTGGCCTTATGCTCTTTTGAACCAAAAAACTTATGTATCTGTTTAAACAGCTGCCCGCCGGGTTTTTCATTTTCATCAAAAACCACTGTCCGCAAACCGTATTCTTTTGCCGCGATTGCTGCGGACAATCCGGAGGGTCCGGCTCCTACTATAATTAAATCGACTCTTTCCATTGTGCCGGCTTCCTTTCATTCAAACTTCAAACGGTTCTGCCGACACCCCATACTGTGTCAGAATGACCATGCCTTCTTTCAGGGGAGTTACGCAGGTGCGAACATTTGGAATCCCATCTACCACCATGACACAGTCTGTACATCTTCCGATTGCGCAGAAAATCCCTCTTGGTTTATGCAGCTTTTTTGTATATCGATGGATCAATACACCAGAGGCTTTTAACGCCACTGCGATCGGCTCTCCCTCATACCCCTCCATCGACTGACCGTTGTAATGAAAGGTCACGAGGCGGCCCTTTTTGATCTCACCCAAAATCGGGTGCTCTTTTATGCGGTTCATGCGTTCTCACTTCCATTGCTTACCGCATCTGCCTCATTGAATTTAAGCTTTGAGGCTGTGCAGATTAATTCAACCACTTTTTCAATGGTCATTGAAGAGCTGTCAACCATCAAATCACGGTATGTGATTGAGTCGAATCTTTCACCGGTATATTTTTTATAAAATCCGCTTCTGCCGTGATCAATTTTCTCGATATATTTTTCAACGGCATCCTCGGTGAATCCCAAATTCTTAAGACAATAGTTATATCGCGCTCCATACGGTGCATAGATGAATACATTCAGTAAATGATGAAATCCCCCTTCCCTTAAAACATAATCCGAACATCGCCCAACCATGACACAGTTTTTCTTCGCTGCGAACTCAATAATAATTTTCTTTTCAATTTCAAAAAGCTTATTCTGTTTCTCCGATGCTCCAAATCCTAAGGGAAAGGCCATCTTTCCGTATGGCGTAACAATATGTTCATCGTATTCCGACAATTTATAAACCGGCTCGCCCATTTTTTCTGCCGCCATTTCGATGATGTCTCTGTCGTAATACTCATAGCCCAATCTTTCAGCAACCATTTTAGCAATCGGGCGCCCCAGACTTCCGAACTGTCTTGTTACCGTAATAACATTTGCTTCCACAGAGATTCCTCCCCACAATAAAGTTGTGTTACATTTCAAAGCCACGATAATCGGACCGCAAAAGATACTTCTATCGTCCTGCGGCCCATTCATAAATAAAATTATCTAAAAAATCTTTTTACTTAGCCGCTTGGTACGCCTTTGAGCTGCACTTGTAGTTTTTCGCATCTTTTTCTACGCTGCTCTTATCCCATGATGTATCAACAAAATTGTTAGAATAGTATTGAGAGGCATCGATTTTGGTGGTAATGGCGCCGCCTTTCAGCAGATTATCTGCTGCGTTCTGGCAGTATTTTGAATCAAATTTGCCGATTCCTGCTGTAATCATTGCCTTTTGGGAAGCATCGTCAGTTCCGAAAATCTGCATCACATCGCCCTTTGTTGCACCAAGCGCGCCTTTCCAGTCAATCTGGAGGTTCGGGCAGGTCAGCATTGTGATGTCGGCAGCCGCTTCTTGGTTCAGGTAGCAGAAATACATGGCTTTGGTCATGGCTGTAACAAATTTCTTAACAACATCAGGATGATCCTTAATCATTTCGTCACTTGTGCAGATGGAGTTTGAAACCTGCGGGCAAATCTTGTTGCCGTCAAGATAGTCAAGGTCATACCCCTGACCTACCAACTGATAATATTCCGAGAGCCATGTAATGAGTGCAGGTGCCTTGCCGGAAGCACAGGCTTCATATCGTCCCGTTCCGTAGCTGACGATATTGACGTCTGTTGCCGTCATACCCTGCGTGGAAAGCAGTGGGCTGATTAGTGCCGACCAACTTTCATTATAAGAAGCGACATTTTTCCCCTTGAGGTCTTTCCAGTCCTTAATACCGGATTTTTTATTCACTGCAATTCCAAAAATCTGGACGGAATCATAATTGGCGACAGCCTTTACATTGGTAACGCCGGCATCGATGCTGGACATAAACACACCTGGGGAAGGATATCCAAACTGAGCCTGACCGGTGGCGATCATCTTCACGTCGTCGGTTCCGGTTTGCTCCACATACTTAACGGAAAGACCTTGCTCTTTAAAGTAACCAAGGTGATCGGCCGCATAAATGGCGAGATAATCAAACGACTGCAATGCGGTCGGGGAAACGAATGTTACCTGCTCCAAACCATCTGAGGTTTTTGTTAAACCGGATGTTGCTGCGGCTGTGCTGCTTGCCGCAGCCGTTGAAGTTGTGGAACCTGCTGCGCTGCTTGCAGCGGTATTGCCTGAACAGCCTACCAGTGAAATAACCAGTGCAGCCGCAACGGCAGCTAAAAATGACTGTTTTCCTACTTGCTTTTTCATAATTAAATTCTCCTTTTTCCTGTTGATTTTTAAGCACTTCTCATGACCGGGAATATTATTGTCTTTGAAAGTTTTTGATCATTTTGTTTTCTAATAATGAAATCCCTCCATATAAAAGAATCCCTAAGATCGCGATGTAAATGACGCATGACATCGCTTCCGCGGTTTTAGAAAATTGAATGAAATAACTGATTCTGTTTCCAAGCCCTGTGTTTCCGCCTGTCATTTCCGCAGATACTCCCGCGATCATTGACATAATGCTTGCCAATTTTATGCCGGTAAAAATACCGGAAAGCGAATCGGGTAAAATGCAAAAACGAAATTGCTGGAACTTGTTCGCTTTTAAGGACTGCATCAATTCAAGACGGGTTGGGTCGGTATTCATAAAGGCAACCACCGCATTCATATTTACCAGCGGGAAAGCCTGGATTACAATTGTAATAATTTTTACATTGTTTCCTAAACCAAATATCAGCATAAGCATGGGCACCAGTGTCACCATGGGGATACAGCACATTGCCACAATCAGCGGAGTAAGGGCGGAGCCCAACGTCTTAAAAGAAGCGATCAGGATTGCAAGCACGAGCCCGATGATTACCGAAATCACAAATCCGATCAAAATATTAGTATAGGTAACCCAGAGATTCGGGAGGATTAGTGAAAAACTCTTTGAAAGTGCTTTGGAGATATCGGTCGGCTTCGCCAACAGCCAAATCGGAATATTGTTTTTTGTGCACGTATACTGCCAGACCAAAATCAAAGCGGCAATCAGGGATATCGGCGGAATCACCGTGCCGAGCAAATTGGTTATTGTGATTGTCTTATTGAATCTTACCTTTGTTTCTTCCGTCACATCGTTCACTCCCTACTTTATCTGCGCAAGTTCTATCCTGCCAATCAGGTTTTCAATTTTCGTACAATATTCTGCAAATTTCAGATCGGTGATCAAATCTAAATCCCTCGGTTTATCAAACTCAATTTTTAATTCCGCGGTGACACGTCCGGGATGGGAGGACATGACGTAAACTCTTTGACTGATGAGAACCGCTTCCTCAACATTATGAGTAATAAAAATGATCGTCATTCCGGTTTCTTTCCAGATTTTCAACAGTTCAATATTCAAGGTTTCCCGTGTATTTTCATCCAGCGCCCCGAAAGGCTCGTCCATCATCAGCATTTGTGGCTTATGGATCATTCCCCTGATCACCCCTGCTTTTTGGCTCATTCCGCCTGATAATTCCGCCGGATAAACATCTGCGTACTTTTCCATATCAACATATTTCAACAGGTGTTCCATATTCGCTTCATATTCCGATCCCGACAAACCGTGAATTTTTAACGGGAGCAGAACATTTTCCCTTACGGTCAGCCAGGGATATAGGTTGGAAATCTGGAAAATAAATCCCAGCTTTCTGATCATTTCCTTGCTGATTGGTTTGTTATTGTCATAAGTGAGGCCGTCAACGGTTATCGTTCCGTCTGTTGGCTTTATGATGTCGTCAATTAGGCGTATAATCGTCGATTTGCCGCAACCGCTCGGCCCGACGATGGATACAAGCTCGCCTTTGCCAAATTCCATATTAATATCCTGCAGCGCCTGAATTTTATGTTTTCTGGTGTCAAATGTTTTATTTACATTTTTGATAGAAATAATTGGATTTTCCATATCTATTCTCCCTCCTGTGCCCAACGCATTTATTTCCAAGTAACAACTTTACTCTCAATCTTCGAGACTAAGGAATAAAGCAGAACGCCAATCACTGCCGCAACAAGAATTGCCGCATATGCTGTGTCTGTTGCAGACATTGATGAAGAAACCGCGATTCTGTAACCAAGCCCGCCCTGCCCTACAGATAGGTCTGCGCTCATTGCGGCAATCGTACAGAGGATACATCCCAATTTTAATCCCGTAAAAATCTGAGGCATTGCGTTAGGAATTGTCACACGAAAAAACGTTTCCCATTTCCCACACCCAAGTGCTTTCATCAGATTTTGCTTATCCGGCGATACATGGGTAAACCCTGTGATGCTGTTTACGGCAATAACCGGTGTGCATTGCAAAATCACGACTAGAATTTTAACAGATTGGCTGACTCCCCAGAATAATTTGAATTCCGGCACCAGAGTCGCCATTGGCGTAACCATCAGAATAATCAGCACCGGAGTAATCATCCGAACCGCCAACTTAAACTGAGAAGAAATTGCCGCTATGACAAATCCGAGCGGAACAGCGATCAGATACCCGAGCAACATAACGGTCAGCGAAACCAACATATCCGGATAAATCACACTGATAAAATTATTGTTTAATGCAAGGAAGATTTCCGTAGGCTTTGGCAGCAGGTGGAAGGATATATTGAAAATGATGCAGCTCATCTGCCAAACAATTAATAAAATCAAAATAACTGCGGTTGGCGCGAGAAAATCAAATACTTTTGCTTTTGTTTTCATGGTCGTCACTCCTCTTTTGTTGCTATATGCGGTCTGATTATAAAATCAGGATCAGACTGTATATAGCGGCCTTCGGGCCAATGACTGAGCGCCATAACGCGTGAGATGTTTCGCCGGCGCGGAAGCATATGCGTAATATAGAGTCCCTCTTTTTAATTGATAGACCTCACGATCTGATTCAGCTGGGCACGCAATTCGAGATAAACCGTATTCAAGCCAATATCATGCGTTCTTTCTTCGTAAGACAACGGAACTTCAATTTCTTTTATGATTTCTGCCGGGGAATTTGACATGACCAATACCCTGTTTCCAAGATACAGCGCTTCATTTACATTGTTTGTTATCATCACACAGGTTTTTCGTGTTGTATGCCAGATTTTAAGTAATTCCTCATTCAGTGTTTTCCTTGTTATGGCATCCAAAGCACCGAAGGACTGATCCAACATGAGAAAATCCGGGTCTGTTACCAATGCCCGCGCAATGGAGGCGCGTTGCCGCATCCCGCCTGAAAGCTCTTTCGGAAGACAATCCTTATATTCCTGAAGTCCGACAAGGGTAAGCATATCCATGACCCGTTTATCAGTGTCGACATTTTTTATGCCAAATACCTTTAACGGTAGCTCTACATTTTTGTAAGTATTCTGCCATTCCAACAGATTATCATTTTGGAAGACGATACCGAATTTTTTTTGGATATCTTTTGAAGAAGTTCCATTTTTAAACGGCTGGCCTTCTAAAATGAATTCTCCTTTGTCAAACCGTTCAATGCCCTCCATGATTTTAATTAAGGTTGATTTTCCGCATCCGCTGTTGCCCATGATGCATATGAATTCTTTTTCTCGAATTTCCAGATCAATGCTCCCTAAAACTTTGAGCGGTCCGTCCTTTGCCGTGTATGATTTACCAATGCCGGATAATTTATAAAAATCAAGCATGAAACGATCCCCCCTAGATTTTACAAAAACAATGGGACGCCGGACTTACGTCCGACGCCCCATTGCGTTTGATTTTGTTCTTACTGCCCGCTCTACTTCTTTTGGCTTGTTTAAATTCTCTCTTATTGTAAATTATAATTCAACTGCTGTATAGAACAAATCGGAATAAATTCATTCCAAAAAGCAAGGACGCCGGACTTAACGTCCAGACGCCCCGTTGCGTTCGCTGTACTGCCTTAACACGAATGATTTTTTCTTATTGTAACCGATATTTCGACTGTTGTATAGAACAAATCGGAACAATATCACCAAAGAAAAAATATAGTTTTGAAGGTGTTGACAAACCCAAATTTGTATGATAATTTAAAATTGCTTATAAACAAGGGCGTTGATATGTAATACATATTGATGCCCTTGTTTTGTTTTTTAACCCAGTTATCAAACAGTACGCAGGCTAAATTATGAAATATCTTGACTGAAAAAGGAGTGTATTAATCATGAGTATATCTTACATTTTAAAAAGCACGGCTATTTTTGACAGCGTCGCGGATACTCCATATGCCGGCGGCGTTGTGATTGACGGGAACAAAATCGTGGGCGTTTTCCCGGAAAATGAGCTTGCTTCTTATGTTGAGGCGGGCACCAGAGTAATTGATTACGGCGATAAACTGATTATGTCCGGCATTATTGATTCACACACCCATACAGGCCAGGCAATGGATTATGAAGACCCCTCTTTTTGTATCGATATCGGGAGTGCCCGTACATTTTCCGAGATCTGTGAAATGATGCAAAAATGGGGAAAGCAATACCCAGATGCCAAGGTCATTTTTGGTACTAACTATAATTTTTTCAACTTGGATGACCGCCATATTCCCACATTGCAAGATATGGACGCCTATTTTCCTGACCGCCCCGCTTTACTTCAAACTTGGGAAATCCATTCCGTTTATGCAAATACAAAAGCCCTTGAATTGGCCGGGATAACAAAGGATACGGAAGACCCGAATAACGGAATCGGAAAAGATGGAAATGGTGAATTGACAGGTGTTGTCAACGATACTGCAGCGTTTGCCCTGCAAAAGATTCTTGTCCGCCCGATGGAGGAACGAAAATCGTCACTTACGAATTTCATGAATAAATTGAATAAGTACGGTATCACCTCTGTTGGCGATCTTTTCCCCTGCGGCCCCGAAAAGCCATATCCCCTTTATAAAGCAATGCAGGACAAGTTAACGGTACGAATTCATTTTTATCCTGAGCTTCTCTCTTTTACCCCGGAAGATATTCAATTTTATAAAGCCAATTTCAATACGTCGATGTTACAGTTTTCGGGTCTCAAAAATTTGATTGACGGTGTTATTTCTGTCCATACGGCGTGGATGACGGAGCCTTATGCGGATGACCCTACCACATCAGGATTTCCGGCTGTTGAACCGGAGGCAGTTCGCGCAAAAATGCTGGAGGCAATTAGCATGGGCGTAAATGTCCGCATTCATACCATCGGTGACAAAGCAGTTCATTACGTCTTGGACGTTTACGAGGAAGCTGAGAGGGAATATGGAAAATTGCCGCGTCGCAACGTGATGGAACATCTGGAATATGTGCAGGATGAAGATATTCCGCGTTTTGCGCAGTTGGGGGTAGTTGCCGATATGCAAGGGCGCCATATTACTTTTTATGTAGATGAGGGCGCTCGAATCATGGGAGAAAAACGTTCAAAGCTGGCATTCCGCTGGCGCGATATCTATAGTACCGGCGCAATCATCGGCACCGGCACTGACTATCCTGTAATTCATTTCAGTCCTTTCCCTGGTATTTATGCCGCGATGACACGAAAACTTGAGAACGGTTATCCGGAAGGTGGATGGCTTCCGGAGCAGTGCATGACACTCAGTGAAATGCTTAAAATCTGCACCCTTAGCTCTGCGTGTGCGTTGAACCGCGATGACGATCTTGGGTCCTTGGAAAGGGGCAAATTGGCGGATATTACAGTCCTTGACCGCAACCTCTTCAAAGTTCCGACTGAAGAAATTCTTGATACCATGCCTGTGATGACGATGGTAGACGGTCAAGTTGTGTTTGAAAAATAAAGCTCCGCTACAGTAATAATAAAAATATACTTCTCCCCCGCTTTGGGTGGGGAAGAAGTATAAAATAATTGAAGTATTTGAAATAGGAATCAGTTAAGTGCTTTAAAATTAATCTGAATTTGAAGAAAGGCGTTGAACGATATGCGCAAGGTAATTGTCGCGGCAACACAGATGGCGTGCGGGTGGGATGAACAAGAAAACATTGCCAATGCTGAAAAGCTCATCCGAAAAGCTGCTGCCGGCGGTGCACAGATTATTCTGCTGCAGGAACTTTTTGAATGGGTCTATTTTTGCCAGGAAACAAGGCCGGAGTATTTTAACTTTGCAACGGAACTCGAAAACAACGAAGCAGTCAAACACTTTGCAAAAGTGGCAAAAGAATTAGATGTTGTTTTGCCTATCAGCTTTTTCGAGAGAAAAAATAAGGCAAAATTCAATTCAGTTGCCGTCATTGATGCCGACGGTTCCATACTTGGAACATATAGAAAAATGCACATTCCCTACAGCCCAGGTTACAAAGAGAAATATTATTTCAGCAACGGGGATCTGGGCTTTAAAGTTTGGAACACAAAATATGCAAAGCTGGGTGTTGGAATCTGTTGGGATCAATGGTTTCCCGAAACTGCGAGATGTCTTGCCCTGAACGGTGCCGAGATTATCATGTATCCAACAGCAATCGGCTCCGAACCACAGGACGCGGGCATTGATTCCTGCCCGCACTGGCAAAGGGTCATGCAGGGACATGCTGCGGCAAACATGGTCCCCATTGTGGCATCGAACCGCATTGGTGTTGAGAAATTCCCGGAATCAGAAATTAAATTCTATGGCTCATCCTTTATTGCTGATTGCACAGGAGAAAAAGTTGAAGAAGCGGACAGAGAAACGGAAAGTATCCTGATTCACGAATTCAATCTTGACGCGATTGAAATAAAAAGGGCGTTCTGGGGTATTTTCAGGGACAGGCGACCGGATATGTATACATCCATCTCGACATTTGACGGGGAAAATGGGATAAAGTAGTTTTTGTTTTATGCTTTCTGGAGCTGGAATTGTAAAGGCTCTAAAATATGTATTCAATAAGCTGATCAGTTTATTGAAAGCGGCCCAAGCAAAAAGAGAAGACGTCGTTCGGGTAAAAATGTACACCACGGATATGAAGAATAGTTTAGAAATTTCAAAAGCATATTCAGAATTTTTCAAAGAGATAAAGCCTCTGTGTACGCTGGTTGGCATTTCAGCGCTAAACCGCCCGAGTCAACTTGTCGAAATTGAGCTTGACGCAGTTATCGGTTCCAGCTTGGAAACCCTCGATAAAACTCCCTCTATTGTAGGATAACACAACTGCGATAGGAGCTGTTAACATGTTAGGGCGAATAGGAATAAAATCTTAATTAGGCAACTCAGCGAATTTTGTGTAAAGGCGGGTGCTGCTCTGCAGATTGGAGTTGATATTGTATGTTCTCGCCTTATAAAATCAAGCTGTTCTCCGCTATGGACTTTCCAACTTCTCATTTGGTATCTCTGCACTTTTTACTCAAAATCATATACTGACAATTTTATGACACCGAAAAAATTTGTCAACGCCGAATATTCGGAGCCGAAATCTTCCCTCAAATGCCAAATTATTTATTATACCAAGTATCAGTATATAAATCTTTTTCAATCGACATTTTATCATTAATTGATGGAATTTTAATGAATATAATTGTTGTCCCTGGTGTTGATTTTTGCGCATAAATCGTATTGGGGTAAATCACGTAAAAATCTCCACTGTAATAAGTTTCTTCCTCTTTTGTCTCTACATTGTAGTATGTGGTTTGACCAGATATTACATATTGATATTCAGTTGCTACCGTGTGATAGTGCGGCTCCTCTGCAGTAGCTTTGGGGTATGATGTAACTCCAATTTCAACATTTTCGTCGTGAATATGTTGTAAAACTTGTGGTTTTTTCAAATTTCCTGTCAGATATTGGCGTGTAACCCCATCTAATGAATTTGTAATGTCATTATGCGATATAGCTTTAAAGCCTCTCATTCAATTTTCTCCTATACATAAAGTAATTGTTGCATTCCTATTTCTTTTGTGCTTAAAATTTGATTTATTAGCGCCATTTCATATCTATAATTATATTTAGTAGATATCTTAAGCGTTTCTTGGAGTAACTCCTTTGCTTTTTCTATATTCTGATCAGCACATAGAGATATTCTGGCAGTTAAAATATTAGAGTTAATTAGCCCCCACTGCTGAGATATTTCATTGTAAATTATATGTGCATTATCATTATAGTTTTTGGCTTTCGCATAGTCGTTCATACTCAAATTTAAGTTAGCTAACGATAGATATGCATGTGCAATCCAACCTTTGATGCCTAGTTGTTTTGTTACAGCCAGTACTCTTTCAAAACATTTTTTTGCATCGTTATAATTCGCCTCAGCGCGTAAAACTTCGCCATAACTACATAGCAAATAAATTTGATATCTATTTGTATTATCTTCCTGCAAATACTGTTTGCATAATAAACTCGCGACTTCAATGTTTCCAACCGTTCTATTATAGTCAATAATTTTCCGGATTGTTCGCAAGTGAATATTGCTCAATTTGGAGTTATTACTTATATTCTTTTCAATTAATTCTTTTAAATTATTTAATCCTTGATTGCAATTGTCTAAATCTCCAGTTAAAAAGCCTACTCCTCCGCTTATCATGTAAAGGATCTCACAGTATTCTTCAAAAAAGATCTTCTCGTCAATTTTATCTCTGATTTCTATGAGCTCCTCAATAAGGCTATCAGCATCAATATAAAACATTTTGTGGTGAATAATACGAAACTTTAGTTTTATTAAATCACTTTGGCTGAATATTTCTTCATTTGTGTAGCTTTTTAGAAATTCTTCAGAAATTGCTACAGATTCTTGATAACATCCAGATAGATGTATCATGTCTTCATATATATTAAAAACGTCTGTATTAAAATCAGATATTTGATACTTTTTTCTTATCTCCCCGAAAACATTACATAAATATGTGGTTTCACCTAAAAGTTGTAATGTTGTCAAAAACTCAAGATTATTTCTGGATAGCCATAAGAAAAAATCGTTTTTATCTGATATCCTCAATTTATGATATATGCATTCGAATAAGTAATTCTTTTTGCTTTGATTATACTTGGTTTCAAAATATTCAAACAAAGTCACATTAACCCTATGTTTTAACTCCTCATCAATATAATCGTTCATTCCTTCTCTCATTAACTGGTGAATATAGTACTTGTCTAATGAACTGTGTTTTGTTATAAATGAATACTGATTAAAGGAATTAAACTGTGTTATAGGATATGGAATAACAAAATTTTTTATTAAGTGTAAAAAGATATCATAATTGAAATAATTGGGTACCGACATAATCTTTAGCATTTCAATTTCAATATTGTCTAAGTTATATATAAATCTTTTTAATATTTCCTTAGTACTATTACCGAAATCCTTCTCACTTGGAATTTCTCCACTGTTTTTAATTGAAAAATATGTATCTACCGAAAGATCCAAATAATATGGATGTCCTTTGCTTGAATTAACTATTTTATCTCTTATTTCTTTTTCTTTTATGCCACATATTTCAAGAAATTTATTAGTATATTCTGTTGATAGTTCTGATAAGATATGCTGATCTAAAAACTCATTCCAACATGATTCCCATACTATTTTTTCTCTTCCAAAGATTGCGAATAGAACATTTGGTAGACTCTTAATTAATTCTTGTATCCAAGTTTCTTTAGTAATTTTCTTCAACTCATTTGTTTCATACTCACTTAAAGCTTCAAAAGTATCCATGAATATAACAGCTTTAATGCTATTGGTTTTATCTAAATGCTTTTTCAAATCATATGCGAAATATGCTGGTAACCTTTCTTCAATTTCACTTAAAGAAAGGTTACCTAAATTTATTAAATCCTCTTTCAGATCACGATCTAAAAATATCTTCCCTGACTGCTTGTATATTTTATTGATTATAGTTTTAGAAACGCCAACAACGCCTAATGGATCTAAGATACTTAATATCTCTATGCCTAAATCAAATTTATCTGTGATACTATCACTATCCTTGGCAAAAGAATAATCAGGATTTTTCTTTTTGAAAAATATAGCATATGCTAACTCAAAATGCGGAAATCTAATCTTCTGTGATTTGGAGCTAATTAATTCCAAAAGCGCTCCGGCACATTCTCTACTTCTTATATTCTTGAAATCAACCTCTAATGATATGGCATTTGACATATCATTAACAGTCTCTTTCAGCTTGTTTTTTAAAGTCGTTTTTCCTATTCCTCCAACGCCATAATAAGTCAAAATTTGAAAGACTTCTTTGTCTTCAGACAAATTTTCTGATAACTTTTCGATATTACGAATAAATGCTTCTTGTGGGAGCTCCCTGTCAGTAAACTCTTTTAAAGCGACATACTTCCTTTTTGATTTGTCAAAATTGAATTTTGGTTGCATTTTAATACAAGACATTTGGTTCCTCCTAATGGTCTTACACGAAGTTGAGAAATATGGTAGTTTCTGTGCCATTGTCAAAATGAAACTTTACAATATAAGAAATGTGATGGCTCGGCATTTTTGAAGCTCCGATTTTTTCCATATTCACATTCTTCTAAGTATTGTGGCGTATATTTCAATCATTGGAGCTACATCATCTACAAAAACCTTCCCACTTTATAAACAAACTGTGAAGTTCGTTTTTGCTTCTGAGTTTCCCCATGTGCTCATACTATTCAGCCTTGTAACTTTCTATAGCAACGCAAAATCGGGACTCTCAAAAACATGTTTCATTTGACATAAGCAAAAAGGGTGTCCGGCGGGGTCAAACATAACGGTCCAACTGTCAGAAAATTGTTTACCTGCGATTGTTGCCCCGCAATGGATTGCGTATTGAACCGCTTTTTCTAAATCATTAACTGCGAAGTCGATATGAGCCATTTGCTGCTGAGCCTCAGGCTCTTCC
>WSSedL1CaDRAFT_10001309_pt1 | contig 14831 bp, 9 predicted proteins | sample WetSurSL1Cattail_FD_9464 | JGI IMG/M metagenome (IMG submission 9464)
TTGGTACCTGTGGTAAGTTTCGCATCAAACTGGATACAATGGGTGTTGCTGGCTGGAATTATTCTGATCCAGTTTCCATCTATTTTACTTATTGGAATTGGGCTATTTGCATTAACAACTTTGTTTAGTTTTATTACACTGCCTGTTGAAATTAACGCAAGCAGCAGAGCTCTGTTATGGCTTAACAGTGCAGGGATAACCAGTTATGAAACTCATCCAAAAGCTCAGGATGCATTACGTTGGGCGGCCTATACATACGTAGTTGCTGCTTTGGGTTCTCTTGCAACACTGATGTATTACATAATGATTTATCTTGGTAGAAGAGACTAAAGATTCAGGTAGAATTTAATAATCAGGTCTAAAAATATTAAGGCCACGAATGCAAATAATTGGCATTTGTGGCTTTTTTTATAAGCTTGTTTCATCAAGACAATTGGGCTGTTAGCAATGATAATTTCGAATTGCACGTGTTTGAAACGCGCGCCAGCTGAGAAGTCAGAGATCTTGAACGAACTTTTCAGGATGAACGAAACAGAGCTCTGTAGGAGCGGCCTATTTGTAGTATTGAATTAAGGTTACAAGCCTCCTATGCGGCGTACAGACACATTCTATTTGAGAAGTTGCCGAATGTTACGCCGCAGTCCGCTACCTTAGGCAAGGTGATTTTCCCTTCGACGCAAATATTGTTTTTCGTCTTTTGCAAGAGTGCTGGTGCGTCGAATTTTCTCTATAAATTGTCTTATCTATCTACAAATAGGTCGCCCTTATCGGGCTAAAATTCAATGGATAATAACTTTAAATTGAACTGACATTTTGCAAAAGTAAGCAATGTTTGAGGTAAATTAATCCATTCTCTTCAATAGTTCCGGATATTTAATCTATCTACGTAAAAATATCTTTTCGCCTGTATATCTGATAGGAGAGGACTGTTAGAACCAATGCCCCACTTATAAAATAAAACATATGCCAAATATCAATCCCATAACCAGGAGCCAATACATTCGTGTCTATATATTTGAAAGGACTTAGGTACCCAAACTTTTCAGCACTGGGAGTAATTCTGGAGATGTTAAATAAAAAATACAGGATTAAAACAATTCCAATGCTGAAGGTTGTAATTGGTTTTGGTCGTTTTATTAATGTTGAAATAAAAAGTCCGATTGAACCAAACAAGAAATTTAACAACAATGTATCAAAAGATAGTAAAAGGTATGATTTGATGCTGTAACTCCCGGTTTTAAATACTTCAATTGAAATTAATCCAACCAAATCTGCAACGAGGTTTAATAATATAATATTCATTGTTAATATAGCCCATTTGGTAATAAAGACTTCACCACGTGTTATTGGTTTTGATAATAAAAATTCTGCAGTCTTGTGATATTCTTCTTTTAACAAAATGTTAGCTGACAGAACAATAGCATAGACACTTCCCAGAAGCATCATGTAAATAGTATTATTGGCAGCATAAAATCCAAGGATGGAAAAAAGATCACTTAAATTTGTGATACCCCTGAATTTTAGTATTCCACTTGGCATAATGCCCATCATTCCTATAATTTGCTGCTGGTTTTTTATAAATGTACGGTAAAACGACATGGTGAAAAAAATCAGAATACTAATAACAATCATCCACATGATCAGGCTGAAAGCATTTCTTTTTATTTCTTTGAAAAACAGATTTTTATTCATGATTTCAATATTGAAGTCTTTAATTTTTGGGTTTTACTAAGTTCTGTTTATTGATAATAATGTAAGAAAATTTCTTCGAGGGAAGGCTCTTCAATTACGAGATTATCTATTTTCTTTTTTGATAAATATCCGGTGAGATCATTGATATCGCCAGAATACATAAAGGAAAGCATATTCCCTGTATTGGAAATGATTGATTCGATTCCACGTATCCCAATATTTTCTGTGGGCATTTCACTAAAACTGATGGTTACTTTTTTCAGTTGTTTTTTTCTTAACGTTTCGATGTTTTCAACTTTAATAATTTTTCCATCTTTGATAATGGCTACATTTTTGCAGAAAGTCTGCACCTCGCTTAAAACGTGGGATGAGAAAAAGATTGTAACTCCTTTATTGTTTTCAGCACGTAACAACTCGAAGAATTTTGCCTGCATTAATGGATCAAGGCCAGTTGTGGGTTCGTCGAGAATTAAAAGTTTTGGACTGTGAATGAGGCTTTGAACGATGGAGACCTTTTTTTTATTTCCCATAGAAAGTTCAGCCATTTTTCTTTTTATATCGAGCTCCAGCCATTCGGTAAGTTCAGCTATTCGTTGATCGCCATTTTTAACCTTATAGAAATTAGCACAGTATTTAAGAAATTCCTGAACATCCATCTTGTCATATAAATTCGCATCGGACGGGATGTAACCTATGTGATATTTGATTTTTTTCGAGTCTTTGATGACATCCATTCCCATGATACTTGCTGTGCCGCTGGTCGGAAATATCAGATTTAGCAAAATGCGGATGGTTGTTGACTTGCCAGCACCATTTGGGCCAATAAAGCCAAAAATATCACCCTCACATACATCCAGATTGATATTTTCGATACCTCTTGATTTATTGTAATATTTGGAAAGATTTTTGATATTGATCATGCACGTTCCCATTGAAAATAGTTGTTATAACAATTCTCTGATTATGGGAACTAATGTAATTATTTTCTTTTATAATTTTATTTTTTTGTTGCCTGTCATGAGCAATCTGATTTTCCAACACTACCTTTCATTTCCGATTGTGATAACCCAAAAGAACATCCGCTTAGTGTAGCGAGTTTAACCGTGTCTGAAGCTGTCAATAGGTCAATCAATTTTCAGAGGAGGTCCCACCACTTGCATTTCATGGTCGGCGAAAATTTGTGCAATCTCCCTGGCTATAGGCTCATGATCCAAAGCTGCCATGGTTACAAAGAATTCTTCCATCTTTCCTGCTGGCTGAAAGGTTACTGTCATTTTCCCTTTTTCACTAACCTGTGTCCAGGCATGAGGAACCTTCATGGGCAAAAAAATACTGTCGCCTGCGTTAAGGTGATATTTATCTTCACCTACCTGAAAATAATAAGCACCTTCAACAATATAAAAAACTTCATTTTGCAGGTGATGAACATGCAATGGTGTACCTCTCCCCTGCGATAATGAAGTTTGCTCAAACATAGCAAAGCCTCCATCCGTATCACTTCCGGATATTTTTACGTCCAGAATGTTTGCATTAACTCCTTTTAATTTTATGTGCCCATGGATGCGGCCTTCGCCTGCATTTACTTTAAAGCCTTTGCCTGTTCCTCTCATTTTCTTTATATTTTGAGAAAAGGCTATCATTGGTGCAACTGCAACAGCAAGTGTTGATAAGATAAATTTATCTCTTTTCATTTTTTTTAATTTGATGAGTATTGATGTATGAACAATTTGCTAAATACTTTTACTAGGTGAGGATTAAAATTTTGTCACAAATCCTGAAAAATATAAAATGGAATAACAAAAAAAGAATTAACTTTTTCATAAGCGGTTTTTGGTGCTTAACTCCTGTAATAAGCTACTTTACATTGTTTAAACAAAGAAAAGGGAGGTATGTTTAAGTGAAAACATTGGTAATTGTGGTAACTTCAATTGGAACAAGCACTTATTATCATGGTTGTTTAATGTTTATAATTGTTTTCCAAAGAATCGAAAATTAAGTAAGTTTGTTCAAGAGAAAATTATGTTTGTTTAACATCCATTAAATCATAGTAAATCATGAAAAAAATGATCATCCTTCTAATTACTGTATTTACAGTTTTTTCCCAAGTGATTGCTCAAAAAGAATTTGTTCAAAAGTACTCCCCAGCCATCGAATCTATTATGGTTTATTTAAATGGTGCAGAAATTACGCACAATGTTTCGGTTAAGCTCAAGGCTGGCAGGAATAGTCTTATATTCGAGGGTATTACGCCCCGATTGCTTGACAATAGCATACGTGTAAGCATTGATGACAATATTGCAGTGCTCGCTGTTTCAAATTCAATCGATTATCTTATTAAACAACAGGATAAGCCAAGGATTAAACAACTTAAAGATTCGTTGAAGTTTGTGAATACTAAAATCCGTTCATTAAAAGATGAGGACGATTCCTACACACATGAAAAAGATTTACTTGTAACCAACATGCGCCTTGGAGGTGCCAATAACGGAGTTAATATTAACGAGCTGAAACTTGCTGCTGATTTCTATCGCACCCGGATTGGCGATATAGATACACGCAAAACAGCCATTGACCTGAAGCTGGAAGATTTAAGTACAGATTCTGCAAGAATATCTCATGAACTTGAAAGCCTTAATGCCAATTCAAATTTTGAACGGTCGGAAATCACTGTTCTGGTGTCTTCTGAGAAAGAAGTAACAACCTCCCTGGAATTAAAATACCTGGTAAACGAAGCCGGATGGACTCCAAGCTACGATATTAAAACCGAAGATATTGATAAACCCATCGATTTAATATACAGGGCTAAGGTTTTCAATAACACAAGTATTGATTGGAACAATGTTAAGATTAAACTTTCCACTGGCGATCCAAACCTCAGTGCAGCCAAACCTGAACTGAAACCCTGGTATTTAAATTTTGGAAATGTTTATGCATTTTCCAATGTTTCAAAATCGAACATTAACGCGCAAGGTCTTATTCAACAGCAGGCTAGTCAGATGGATCAAAACACTGATTTAAAAAAGGGCGAAATCGGTAAGGACTTCGAATATCAGGAAGTGGATGTAACACAATTGAGCTCTGAGTTTGAAATTAAGGATCCATATACCATTCCTTCGGATAATAAACCATATCTGGTTGATGTTGTGAAATATCAGCTACCAGCTACATACAAGCATTTTGCAGTTCCAAAACTGGATAAGGATGTTTTTTTATTAGCACAAATAACAGGCTGGGAAGATTTAAACCTCGTACAAGGACCTGCCAATATATATTTCAATGGTTCATATGTGGGAGAATCAGTCATACAAACCAATAATGTAAAAGACACATTGGATATCTCCTTGGGAAGAGATAAAAAAGTAGTTTTTACCCGTGTTAAGCAAAAGGATTACAAAAGCACACAGTTTATGGGTTCCAAACGTAAAGAAACATTGGCTTATCAATTGGTTGTTAAAAACAACCGAAAGGCTCCCATCAATATTGAAATACTTGACCAGTTACCGATTTCGCAAAATAGTGAAATTGAAGTGGAAACCATTGAAACCTCCAATGCCACAAGCAATGCTAACACTGGTGAGTGTAAGTGGAAATTTGTAATTCAACCGGACAAGAGTGAAATTATTAAATTGGTATTTGCCATAAAATATCCCAAAAACACAACTGTTCAGGTTGAAGAACAACGAAAAACCATGATGAGGTTTTATAGTAAATAGGGGTAAAGAGGCTGTCTAAAAAGAGACTCTGACAGGTTTGTCGACTCTGTCAGGTCAAGTGCAATGTGCTGGATTTTAACCTGTCAGAGTCTGAAGGACCTGACAGAGTTTATTAGAAAAACACCTTTTGAGACACTCCTCTCTACAGGGAATTATTGAATTACAGAAAAATCAGCCTCCAATCCTTCCTCACTGCTTCCTCCAACCCAGAGTTTAAAATCACCGGGCTCAGTGACCGTTTTGAACTCGGCATTACAGAATGCCAGGTCTTCGGTTGTTAATTGGAATTCAACCGTTTTCTTTTCTCTGGGTTTTAGAGAAACACGTTGAAAACCTTTCAACTCTTTAACAGGGCGGGTTAGCGAACCCACCAGATCCCTGGTATATAACTGAACCACATCAACCGCTTCATATGCACCAGTGTTAGTAATCTCACAGGTCACAGTTAAGTAATTTCCCAGCTTTAGCTTTGATTCCGATAATTTTAAGTTATTGTAGGCAAAGGTTGTATATGATAAGCCATAACCAAAAGGATATAAAGGTTTTGCGCCTGCATCGAGATAATAGCTTGAAGAGCCTTTTGAAAACTGCTTAGCACCTGCCGGTATGTTGGTCATTAATCCCAAAGGTTCCTGGGCAGGGCGACCCGTATTTTTATGCGAATAGTATATGGGTACCTGACCAACCATTTTTGGAAAGGTTACAGGCAACTTGCCCGATGGTACTGATTTTCCAAATATCAGATCAGCTAAAGCTGGACCACCCATGGTTCCGGGGTGCCAGGCATAAAGTACTGCATTGGCCATGGCAAATTCTTTTTCCATGGTTAGCGGACGACCAGCCATTACCACTAAGATCATGGGTTTATTTGTTTTTTTAATTTCTTCGATTAGTTGGCTTTGCGCACCTGGCAGGCTGATATCAGCCCGGGATCCTGCTTCGCCGGATAGTATCGACTCTTCACCAACAAAAACGATTGCAACATCGGACCGTCTAACTGCTTCCAAAGCCTTACCAAAATTTGCCCTGCTGTTATCTCGGCTATATTCCAAAGCCTTTTCAAAATTGATTTTTACTTTACCCTCTAATGTTTGCTTAAGGGCCATCAAAGGAGTTTGGGTGCAACTATCATCACCATCAAAAATCCAGGTTCCGAGCTGATCGTTTGGGGCATCGGCAAGCGGGCCTATCACGGCAATCGTTTTAATATTTTCTTTGAGAGGTAATGTTTGATTTTCATTTTTTAGTAAAACCACGCTCTGGGTAGCAGCCTCTTTTGCCTGTTTAAGATGATCCGGTGCATAAGAAGAACTTTTGGCAACTATGGTTGTATATGGGTTTTCGAACAATCCCAAACGGTACTTCATCCGTAAGACATTACGAACAGCATTGTCAATAACGCTTTCCTTAACTTTTCCTTCTTTAACAAGGTTTGCAAGGTCTTTTATATAAAGTCCTGAGGCCATTTCCATATCTAAGCCCGCATTTGCAGATTTCAGTGCGGCATCTTTACCATCTGTGCAGAAACCATGTGTTACCATTTCAGCTACAGAAGCCCAGTCACTAACCACCACACCATCAAATTTCCATTCATCGCGCAAAATTTTCTTCAGTAGGAATTCATTTCCGGATGAAGGAACGCCGTTAATCTCATTGAATGAACTCATCAATGAAGCTGCACCTGCTTTTACAGCAGCATGAAACGAAGGTAAGTAAACATCCCGTAAGGTTACTTCCGGAATAAAAGTTGTATTATAATCTCGACCGCCTTCAGCAGCACCATAACATGCAAAATGTTTTAGACATGCTGCTATGCTGCTCGGGTTTGATAACTTTTCGCCCTGGAAGCCACGTACCATTGCAGCACCTAAAGTACTAGTTAAATATGGGTCTTCACCCAGCGATTCAGCAATTCTTCCCCAACGAGGATCCCGGGAAATGTCAATCATGGGGGCAAAAGTCCAACGAACTCCTACCTCGCTCGATTCTATGGCAGCAACCCGCGCACCAGTCTCAATAATTGAAGGATTCCAGGAGGCGGCCTGCCCCAGCGGTATGGGGAAAATAGTTTTGAAGCCATGGATCACATCGCGGGCAAAAATAATGGGAATTTTTAACCGACTTTCTTCAACTGCAATATGTTGAAATTCATTAATCTTTGCAGGGTCAACTTCATTCAGGATGGATCCTATCTGACCGTTTTTAATCAATTCTTTATGATCGCTGATTTTACCAGAATTTAACTGGTTCATCTGGCCTATTTTTTCCTCAAGCGTCATCAGTTTGAGTAAAGAATCGACTTTTGCTTCAGTTTTAGCAGAATCATCACTGTTTAGTTTTTTTGTACAGCTGGCTATTACAGTAGCCACAAGTACCATAAGAAATAATTGCTTTTTCATGTTAATGTAGTTTGTTTGAAAACTTTTATTTGAGTTAGATTCATAAAGTTTCTTTACCCCTATAACAGAAACATAAGTATACACAGGTATTTCAAAAATACAATTATTGCCAATAGTCTGCAAAAAAAGGTGAACAGTTTGGGGATACATTCGTAGTTTTTATATAGCTTGATTATAAAAAATTGAATATCAATGATTAATATATACTTAAAACTATTTTTTCAAGATTTATAATAAAACAGGGTAAGAATTGAAAATATTTTTATTTTTACAGCCGATTTATTTTAAATAATGCTTGTTACATCTTTGTTTGTTTTAGAATTGTAAGTTGCTCAATTTCAAAATTGATTTTGAAGTTTATCAATTCCAAAGCAAAGGCCTTCTGTAGAACTTACATTTACATAACGACTACTTGACCAAAATGAAGAATCCATCTATTAATTTATCGTTATTCTATTGCTCAAATTCAATAACGGCTGATGAAATTCAGCTTTGTACCACTAAAATCGATGATGTCCAATTAAAAACAGTGAGTTTACCATGTTCAGGGAAGGCTAATTTATTGTATCTTCTCAAATCTATTGAAACCGGTTCGGATGGAGTGTTGGTAATGACTTGCAAGATGGGAGAATGTAAATTCCTTCAGGGCAATATGCGAGCTGAAAAGCGCATAGAAGCTGTGGACGATTTACTTGTTGAATCCGGAATGCCAGCAGGCTGTATTAAATGTGTACACCTCGAAGAAGGCAATAAAATTGATATTATTGTAAAAGAAATAAACACTTTTGTGCATCACTTGAAGACACAACCCGAGTTAACCAGGTTAGAAAAATTTAAGATATAACATATTTATAGCAATGAACAGTTTACTAGCTAAAAAAATTGAGGCAGGAGATTTTATTATAACTGCAGAATACTTACCTGATACTAATATTGACGCGCTTCCCCAGGATAAATTTAAAAATTCAGGGGCAGTGGCAGTGAACGTGGCTGATAACCCCTATGGTCCGGTAGTATCGAGTTTAACTTCGGCAATTATGTTAAAACAGGCTGAAATAGAACCTATCTATCAAATAGTAACACGCGATCGTAATAGGATAGCCCTTCAGTCTGATATTTTGGGTGCTGCCTCTTTGGGAATCAAAAACATTTTATGCTTATCCGGATATCACCAAACTATCACGGAAATGCCGGAATCAGCTAGTGTATACGACATCGATTCCATTCAGCTTATCGAAGCTGTTAGCAAAATGAACACAGACGGAATCTTAATGAATGGTACAAAAATAAAAGGTGATTGTTCAATCCTTATCGGTGCTGTGGTAAATCCTTATTTACGACCATTGGAATTGAATATTTTGCGCCTTTTAAAGAAAGTTAAAGCAGGAGCTAAGTTTATCCAAACTCAGGCTGTTTTTAACACCACTGATTTTCAGGAATGGCTTGATGCAGCGCATAAGGAAGGTATTACAGAAAAGGCCGCTATTATTGCAGGAATATACCCATTGGAAAGCTATGATGAAGCCGTTAGCTTAATAAAAAAACACACCGATTTCTATATTCCGGATTCGCATATCAAACGAATCAAAGATGCCGGCAATGCTGAAGCACAAAGAAAAATGGGCATTTCCATTTGTATTGAAACAATCCGTAAAATTAAAGAAATGAAAGGCCTTAGCGGCATTCACATTATTTCAGGCGGCAAGGAAGATATAGTCAATGAAGTGATTGCTGAAGCAGGATTGTAACAACATAAAACCTAACTATAACTTATTGAACTACTAATAAATGCCAGAAAAATATCATGTTAAAACCTCAATCGTTCAGCCAAGGCTTCCGCGTATAGGGAAGTTTGGTGTTGTCGACTGGAGAGAGGATTGTGCAAGATGCAATAACTGCGTCAAGAAAGCATGTATTTATGATAAGTACAGAGAGGAAAGTTCATTCATCAGGGATCTGGATGAGGTACACACCCTTTATTACGAATGCATGGGCTGTTTTTCTTGTGTTCAAAATTGCACAAAAAATTTGCTGACAATGTCCATCAACTCCGAATATCGGAAGCTTGGTAATTCCTACTGGACACCTCAAATATTTGGTACAACCTGGTTAGAAGCCGAAACTGGCAAAGTTCCGGTATCAGGCGCTGGCTACAGGGGCAAATTTTCAGGCCATGGATTTGATTCGATGTGGACTGACATGTCTGAGATTGTGCGGCCAACACGCGATGGAATTCACGGCAGAGAATATATCAGTACCTCTGTCGACTTGGGCAGGAAGCCATCTTACCTGCAGTTTGAAGGTGATAAGATGAATACTGAATTGCCACCGCTGATCTCCTTACCTTTTCCGGTTATATTTGACATGCCCTCTGCAGCACACAGTCTTCCCGTGCTGGAACCATATATTCTGGAAACTGCCAAACAAACGGGTCTTATTGCTATTGTTGATACAACTAAATGGATAGAAATACAACTTGAAAATAAAAGCGATTACCTTAATAATATTGCTTTCTACTTAAACCCAAATGGGCCTGAACTATCAATAGATATTCTGAACAAAACACGGTTGATTGAAATTCCAGATGGTAAGGATGTTGAACAGAGGATTAATGCTATCAAAAAAGATCTTCCCGGCATCATCATAGCTGTTCGTGTTCCATTAGATACAAATGCTTCAAAACGCTCGGAGGAACTTTCAAAAATAAAGAATATTGAAGTCATCCATTTGGTTGCTGATATTAACGGCAACGAAATTGGAACCAACAATCCAAGATTTGTGAAGGATGTTGTACGTGAGATTCATGGACTCCTGATCAAAAATGAAACAAGGGATGAAATAACGCTGATAGCCGGTGGTGGTGTTGCTTTGTCTGAGCACGTTGCGAAAGCACTGATATGCGGAGCGGATCTTGTATCTATTGACATACCGCTTTTAATTGCCATAGAATGTCGTTTATGCGAAAGTTGTAAACCAGGCGATTATTGTTCTGCCAAATTGGATCAGGAAATTACACTTAAATATGGAGCCGGCCGAATGACCAATCTCATGGGTGCATGGCATTGGCAAATGGTAGAATTAATGGGAGCTATGGGTATGCGTGAAGCACGTCGTTTACGTGGCGATGTTGGTCGTGCAATGTTTAAAGACGAACTAGAAGAAGAAATTTATGGACCAATCTTTAAAAAACAAAACTGATTTATCAGAGATACTGCCGGACAATACCCTGAAAACGTTTGTTCCGCAAACAAAGGTCGAAAGAAAAGTTGTACATGCTCCGGCCAGGTATCGCAATGAAATTTCCAAATACATCATCTTCAGAGACGAAGAGAAATGCACTTTATGTGGCGAATGTGTAAAAACATGCCCCAAAGGCGTCCATGTATTAAAACCCGGTTATAAATTATTTGCCACACCTTTTAGCTACAAATGCAACGGATTTGTTTGCGAAAAGACTGATCATTTTTGTATTGCCAAATGTCCACAAGGAGCTCTTCAGTTGAAGAAAAATCCAATGATGGAAGCTTTGGGAGATGCCAGATGGCCTTCGGATATGATGCTTGCGACGTGGCACATGGCTGAAACCGGAGATATATTGCCAGAAGATAGTGACTTTGAATATGAACTGGGAAATTCTGATGGAGGTTTCGATAGAATACGATTTGTGTACCCGGAAAATCCTGCCAAAGTCAATGAAGATGAGATAGACCTGAGTCTTGACCTTAACAAAAGAAACGATGGTCGTCCACAAATAACCATTGATGTACCTTGGTATGGTGGTGGAATGTCTTTTGGTTCAATCAGTAACGTTACACAGCTTTCCAAAGTACGCGCTGCCGTTGCCTGGAATACGTTTTCATGTTCGGGTGAAGGCGGGTACATGGAACGGTTGAGACCATACGATGACCATATGATAACGCAGGTTGCTACGGGTCTTTTCGGAATTAGAGAAGAAACTATTCAACGGGTACCGATCGTTGAATTTAAATATGCACAAGGAGCTAAACCCGGTTTGGGAGGGCACTTGTTGGGAACTAAAAATACAGCTTCTGTAGCAAAAATGCGCGAAGCCGTTCAGGGAATTCCTTTGTTTTCGCCATTTCCTTTCCATAGTGTGTATTCCATTGAAGATCACATGAAACACATCGATTGGATCAAACATATTAACCCGAGGGCTATTATTTCAACCAAGGTTTCTACTCCAACGGATGTTGATATGGTTGCTGTGGGTAGCTATTATGCTGGTACACACATTATTCATATTGATGGTGGCTATGGGGGAACTGGAGCTGCTCCTGATATTGCTAAAAAGAACATTGCCATGCCTATAGATTATGCTATCCCCAAAGTGCATAATTTTCTGGTGGCTGAAGGTGTGCGTGATACCGTTATTTTGATGGCCAGTGGAGGAATCCGTACATATTATGATGCCGCCAAATCAATTGCCTTGGGTGCTGATGGAGTAATTATTGGTACTGCCGAACTTATAGCGCTTTGTTGTTTACGTTGTACAAGATGTTCAGCGGGACGTGGTTGCCCAAGAGGCATAGCTACCACTGACGGAGGTCTTGTAACTCAAATATCACTTGATTGGGGCACACAACGATTGATCAATTTATACAACGCATGGGCAATTGGCTTAAAAGATATACTAAAACGTTTGGGCTTAAAAAGTATTAAAGAATTACGCGGCCGTACCGATTTATTAAAACATTTGGATATAAACGCTTAACCTCTCTTTCAAAGGTTATCTTTTGAATAAGTAGGGATTTAAACAAGGAAATAACATGAATAACAGCCTGGAAAATATTATAAAGTCGAAAAGGAAACTAATTGATAGTTTGGATCTTTCGGGTAAATCGACTGTAATGGAAGCGGAAGGCGGATGTGGCGTGATCGGGTTTTGTTGTACGGAACCAGTTCCCGGGAAACACATTCATGAGCCATCCAGGTTAATGCACAATCGTGGTAATGGGAAGGGTGGAGGCATTGCAGCCGTTGGATTCATTCCTGAACAACTTGGCGTTACCAGAGAGATTTTAGACGATTGCTATATGCTTCATATTGCATATTTGGAAGCGGAATCACGTTCTGATGTTGAGGAAAAATATGTGAATGCCGTGTTTAATATAACTAAGTCTGCCAAACTCGATACTGTAGATGATTGGAAAAGTGTACCCGGCCTGGAAGTTAAGCCACCTGACGTATATCGCTATTTTGTTCGGGTAAAGGACAATGTTTTAAGTAAATTTATTGCTGATAATAAATTTGAACAGCTTGATCGGCGGGATGCAGAAGATGAATTAATAAATCAAAACAGTTATAAATTAAACCACGAATTTTATGTTGCCACAAAGAAGCAGAAGGCATTTGTGATGTCTCATGGTCGCAATATAATGATTCTTAAAGTGGTTGGTTTTGCCGAAGCGGTTACTCAATATTATAAAATTGATGATTTATGCGCCCATGCCTGGATCGCCCATCAAAGATACCCTACCAGAGGACGTGTTTGGCATCCCGGTGGAGCGCATCCTTTTACGGCTATGAACATGGCGTTAGTTCATAATGGGGACTTTGCCAATTATCATTCAGTAACGGAATATCTTAAACAAAGAAATATTTATCCGCAGTTTATTACGGATACCGAGGTGTCGGCATTAATGTTCGATCTTCTTTCCAGAAACTATAAGTATCCTATAGAATATATTATTGAGGCGTTGGCTCCAACCACTGAGTTGGACTTTGACCGGTTACCCCTCGAAAAGCAAAAAATATACAGAGCAATTCAGGCAACGCACATGCACGGATCTCCGGACGGTCCATGGTTTTTTATCATTGCACGAAACCTGGTACAACAAGGCAGGTTTCAATTGATGGGGATTACAGACACTGCCATGTTGAGACCCCAGGTATTTGCATTTGTGGACGGCGATGTGCAGGTAGGTCTAATTGGTTCCGAAAAGCAAGCCATTGATGCTACCCTTTTAAGTCTTGCAAAAGATGACAAACGCATTTGTCCGGTTGCCGATAAATATTGGAATGCACGTGGAGGTAGTCATTCCGATGGAGGAACCTTCATGTTCGACATCATTCCTACTGAAAATGGCAAATACAAATTGAAATGTAAGGATAAGTTTGGCGTTGCGGTTCATATAACTGATAAAAAGGAAGGTTATGACTTTACCCAGGAATCAGTATCATCCAAGATTAAAGATCAAATTATAAAAGCAGTTACCAATTATGTTGAAGAAGGGAAAGACCTTGTTGAATATTTCAGGAGTAATATTCCCGGATGGTACTTTAGTGATATTTGGGCTGCTTGCAAGATTGTTAGGGATCTGGCTAAGGATAATACCTATATCCCATATGCAATCAACGTTTTGACAGCATTAAATGATCAGCATTATCCAACTGGCAATAAAAGACGTTCTCATATTCTTCATATTGTACGTACTGAAATCGACGACCTTTTTAAAGGAATTCCAAAATTAAATTCGGGCCAGGAAGAAGGAATCAAATATCGTCTTATAGATTTTGATACCAGGTATGATCTTCGTAAACCCCTTAATGATGAGAACACGCTAGTTATAGATGCTAAATTATTTCCTCCCGAAGGCGATGAGTGTGATGCAATGTATCTTGTGAAGGCCTTTAAAATTGGTTGGCGAAATTTTATAATTTTCAATTGTGCAGGTCAGCGATATATTGGTTGTGGATTAGGGCCTGAAACGCATGATGTTTCAATAGATGTATACGGAAGTTGCGGCGACTACCTTGCTTCAGGCATCGATGGCCTTAGTATTACCGTTCATGGCAATGCTCAGGATCAGTTGGGTCAAATCATTAAGGATGGAAAGTTCGTAATTCATGGTGATGTAGGCCAAACCTTTTTGTACGGAGCCAAAGGTGGATCAATATACGTAAGAGGCAATGCAGCAGGACGTCCTATGATTAACTCTGTGGGAAAACCCCGGGTAGTAATTAATGGCACGAGCCTCGATTTTCTTGGCGAATCTTTTATGGCAGG
>WSSedL1CaDRAFT_10001310_pt1 | contig 14831 bp, 12 predicted proteins | sample WetSurSL1Cattail_FD_9464 | JGI IMG/M metagenome (IMG submission 9464)
AAAATGACGAACGGCGCCGATAGGCGCCGCTCAATGTAAAAAGAGAGGACTGGCTCGATTTTACCGAGCCAGCCTGAGGCCTAAGCCTTTATGCCATGGCCATTTCTGCTGCTGGCGCAACCTGGGGTACGGCAACTGCTGGCGTGACCACCGCTGGCAGACGCATCAGGTAGTCAAACGCGCTCAGCGCCGCCTTGGCGCCGTCACCGGTGGCGATGATGATTTGTTTGAACGGCACGGTGGTGGCGTCACCGGCGGCAAACACGCCGGGCAGCGAGGTCTGGCCCCTGGCGTCCACCACGATTTCGCCGTGTTTGGAGAGTTCGAGTGTGCCCTTGAGCCATTCGGTGTTGGGCACCAGGCCAATCTGCACAAACACACCTTCCAGTTCCACATGGTGCAGCGCCTCAGACGCGCGGTCTTTGTAGCTCAGGCCGTTGACCTTCTGGCCGTCGCCGGTGATCTCAGTAGTTTGGGCGTTGACGTGGATCGTCACATTGGGCAGGCTCTTGAGTTTGTTGACCAGCACCGCGTCGGCACGCAATTTGGTGTCGAACTCGATCAGTGTCACATGCGCCACCACACCGGCCAGGTCAATCGCCGCTTCCACGCCGGAGTTGCCACCGCCAATCACGGCGACGCGTTTGCCCTTGAACAGCGGGCCGTCGCAATGCGGGCAGTACGCCACACCCTTGGTTTTGTACTGGGCTTCACCCGGCACATTGACATTGCGCCAGCGTGCGCCGGTGCTGAGGATGACGGTTTTGCTCTTGAGCGAGCCGCCGTTGGCGAGCTGGATCTCAACCAGGCCACCTGGCTCGGTCGCCGGGATCAGCTTCTGGGCAAGTTGCAGGTTCATGATGTTGACGTTGTAGGCCTTCACATGGGCTTCCAGCGCCGCGGCAAATTTGGGACCGTCGGTTTCCAGCACCGAGACAAAGTTCTCGATCGACAACGTGTCGTTGACCTGGCCGCCAAAACGCTCAGCAGCAATACCGGTGCGGATGCCCTTGCGTGCCGCATAGACAGCGGCAGCGGCACCAGCCGGGCCACCACCCACGATCAGCACTTCATACGGGTCTTGTGCCGACAGCTTGGCTGCATCACGTGCGGCGGCGCCGGTGTCGAGCTTGGCGACGATTTCTTCGACCGTCATGCGACCCGAGCCAAACATCTGGCCATTGAGGAAAACCATCGGCACGGCCATGATTTCGCGCTCACTCACTTCGTCCTGGAACGCGCCGCCTTCGATTACCACGGTCTTGACCTTGGGGTTGAAGATGGCCATCAGGCTCAGCGCCTGCACCACGTCCGGGCAGTTGTGGCAGGTCAGGGACATGTAGACCTCGAAGTTGAAGTCGCCGTCCAGTGCGCGGATGCTGTCCAGCACATCGGCCTCGACCTTGGGAGGGTGGCCGCCGGTCCACAGCAGCGCCAACACCAGTGAGGTGAATTCGTGGCCCAGGGGCAGGCCGGCAAAACGCAGGTTGCTCTCGGCACCCACACGTTGCACCGTGAACGATGGTTTGCGTGCATCGTTGCCGTCGGTTTTGAGCGTGATCTTGTCGCTGCGCAGACTCTGGATGGTCTGCAGCAGGTCGAGCATTTCACGTGAGGTGTCGGAGTCATTGAGGCTGGCCACCATCTCGAACGGTTGTGTCACGCGCTGCAGGTAAGCGGTCAGTTGTGTTTTCAGATCTTGGTCGAGCATGATGGATTCCTTAAGTGCTATTACTTAAATAGCTATTTGTGCCCCGTTTACAAGGGCTAGATGTCAATTTTGTTCAAAAAAAAGCCGGAGGGCAGGCTGCACGGGGCAGCTTGTCCCAATCCGGCTCGCGGCACACCCATAACGGTGTGCCTGGCAAATCACCGGGGATTTAGATCTTGCCGACCAGTTCCAGCGACGGAGCGATGGTCTTGGCGCCTTCGTTCCACTTGGCGGGGCACACTTCACCGGGGTGGCTGGCGGTGTACTGAGCGGCTTTGAGCTTGCGCAGGGTTTCTTTCACATCACGGGCGATTTCGTTGGAATGGATTTCCAGCGTCTTGATCACGCCGTCCGGGTTGATCACGAAGGTACCGCGGTAAGCCAGGCCGTCTGCGTCGATATGCACGTCAAAAGCGCGGGTCAGTTGGTGGGTCGGGTCGCCCACCAGCGGGAACTTGGCCTTGCCCACGGCGGGGGAGGTTTCGTGCCACACCTTGTGTGAGAAATGGGTGTCGGTGGTGACAATGTAGACCTCGGTGTTGGCCTTTTGGAATTCGGCGTAGTTCTCAGCGGCATCTTCCACTTCGGTCGGGCAATTGAAGGTGAAAGCAGCGGGCATAAAAATCACGACCGACCATTTGCCTTTGAGGCTGGCTTCGGTCACGTCGATGAACTGGCCATTGTGGAAAGCTTTGGCTTTAAAAGGTTGAACTTGGGTATTGATCAAGGACATGGAAGACTCCTGGTTGGGTGGTTAAGAAAGCGTCGGCGCACTGTTTGTTTCACCGATGGGCAAATCATAGTGCTGATCTATCGTTTTCATGATGCATTGTCTATAAGCTATTGATAGCCATTCTTTATGATGCTGTCACGATAATGAAAACCTGACAGGTCGCAGTTTGCAACCCAACCCTTATCCCCTGCCACTATGCTGTTTTTACTCTCCCCCGCCAAATCCCTGGACTACGACACACCGGCCGGTGATGTGCCCCACACCCAACCACAGTTTGTGGCGCAGTCTGCCGAACTGATCGACATCCTCAAGCAGAAATCTCCCAAGGACATCGCCCAACTGATGCACCTCAGCGATACCCTGAGTGGCCTGAACGTGGCGCGATACCAAGCCTGGACGCCGAAGTTCACCGCGAAAAACGCCAAACAGGCGGTGCTGGCCTTCAACGGCGATGTTTATGGCGGGCTGGACGCCAAAACCCTCAACGCCAAAGCACTGGCCTGGCTGCAGGACCATGTGGGCATTTTGAGCGGCCTCTACGGTGTGCTGCGCCCGCTGGACTACATGCAGCCTTATCGGCTGGAGATGGGCACCCAGCTGGCCAATGCGCGTGGCAAAAACCTGTACGAATTTTGGGGCAGCCAGATTGCCGAGTACCTCAACACCCGGCTGGAGAAGGACGCGGCACCGGTCATCGTCAACCTAGCCTCGGTTGAATATTTCAAGGCGGTGGACCTCAAAGCCCTGAGAGCGCGGGTGGTGGAGTGTGTGTTTGAGGAGTTCAAGAGCGGCAAGTACAAGATCGTGAGCTTTCACGCCAAACGCGCGCGCGGGCTGATGGCGCGTTTTGCAGCTTTGCACGCGCTCAAAAAGCCCGAGCAGCTGGTCGATTTTGATGCCGAAGGTTATGCCTATGACGCGGGTGTCTCGACGCCTGACCGGCTGGTGTTCCGTCGCCGGAGTGTCGAGTGATTTTTATATAAAAAATCAGCCTCTAGCCTTTATAAATAAAGGACTCGTAGCTATTTAAAACAGAGTATCCATGAACCCCATCACTCACTCTCCCTTAGGCCAGGCCGCGCAGTATGTCGACCAGTACGACGCCAGCTTGCTGTTCCCGATTCCGCGCGCCGCGCAGCGCGAGAAGCTCGGTATCAGCCAGCGGCTGCCGTTTCTCGGGGCGGATTTATGGACGGCCTTTGAGCTGAGCTGGCTCAATGCCCGTGGCAAGCCGCAGCTGGCGTTGGCCCACATCACGGTGCCGTGTGAGTCGGCCAACCTGATCGAGAGCAAGTCGTTCAAGCTCTACCTGGGTAGCTTCAGCAACACCCGGTTTGTCGACGCAACCGAGGTGCAAGCGCGCCTGCGTGCTGATTTGACCGAGGCCGCCTGGCGTGGTGCGGTGGTGTTAAGCAGTGTCGGGGTCAAGCTGGTCGGGGCCGAGTTGTTTGACCAGGAGCCGATTCATGAACTCGATGGCCTGAGCCTGGACCGGCTCGATCTGGATTGCGACTGTTACAGCCCCACGCCGGAGTTGTTGACCTCGGCCACCAACGAGGCGCCGGTGTCAGAGGTGTTGACCAGCAATCTGCTCAAAAGCAACTGCCCGGTAACCGGCCAGCCCGACTGGGGCAGTCTGCAAATCAGCTATTTTGGCCCGCAGATCGACCAGGCCGGGCTGCTGCGTTACATCGTGAGCTTTCGCAATCACAACGGCTTTCACGAGGATTGTGTCGAGCGCATCTTCATGGACATCCAGGCCCGTTGTTTGCCGCACAAGCTCAGCGTTTATGCGCGTTACACCCGTCGTGGCGGGCTGGACATCAACCCATTTCGCTCGAGTTTTCCGCAAGCGCTGCCGCACCCTGTGCGTACAGCACGGCAGTAGTCTTTTTGCCTCTTATTCCGTTTCTAAACCATCCGTGTCGTTGTTGCTTCGCCTTGTCGTGCTACAGCACTGCCAGCGGCTTTGCGCCTAGACACGAATGATTTGGAAACGGAATTTGCCCTGATGTCATCAGGGCAAGCAGCTATTTATTTGCTAGCCAGTTCTTGTTTCACTGCGTCCACCAGTTGGGGCGCTTCGGCGGTGATGGCGGGGGCAAAACGACGCACTACCTGGCCCTGGCGGTTGATCAGAAACTTCTCAAAATTCCAGACCACCTCAGGTGCGCTGGTGGGTTCGATCTTGTGGCCACGCAGCATGGTCTCCACGCCTGCGCGTTCTTCGGTGACCGGCTGGGCGGCAATCAGCGACTGATACAGCGGGTGTTTGTCGGCGCCGGTGACGACGATTTTGCTGAACACCGGGAACTGCACGCCGTAGTTCAGGCTGCAAAAGCTGGCGATTTCGGCATCGGTGCCAGGCTCTTGGCCGGCAAAGTCGTTGGCCGGGAAACCCAGCACCGTCAGACCCTGGTCGCGATAGGTTTCAAACAGTTTTTCCAGACCTGCGTACTGAGGTGTCAGACCACATTTGGAAGCCACGTTGACGATCAACAGCACCTGGCCCTTGTAATCGGCCAAGGTGGTGTCAGAGCCGTTGGATTGGCGCAGGGTGATGTCGTACAGCGATGTGGGCATGGTGTTGTCCTTGATGGGTGGGGTAAAAAAGAGGGCCGGTGTGAACCAGTGTCACTGTGAAAGAGTGCGCACGGATTACAGCAAAAGCGCCAATCTAGTGATGCCAGAGGGGCTATGCTAGCCCCGCCACTCAGTCAAACAGCTGCGGTTCAGATGCTATGGATTCAGAAGCTATCGGCCCTTTTTGTAAAAGGGCTAGGGGCTGTTTTGATGTTGTATCTGCGGCATCCTGCAGGCGCATCAACGAGGCCACCCGCACACCCAGCAGGCGCAGGCGCTGGGTCAGCGGCACCCGTTTGAGGCACAGGCCCGCCACCTGGCGGATGGTTTTTGCGTCACCCACGTAGGCTTCCACCGTCTGGTCACGCGTGACACTTTTGAAATCGTCAAAACGCAGCTTGATGCCAATGGTTTTGCCAACATAACCCTTGTTGGCCAGGTCCGCCGCCACCTGTTCACACAAGCGGGTGAAGATGGCGCCGAGTTCGGCCTTGTCACGCACTGCGTGTAAGTCACGCTCGAAGGTGGTTTCGCGGCTGATTGACACCGGTTCACTTTCCAGCTCCACCGGGCGGTCGTCCTGGCCGTGGGAGGCGGCATGCAGCCAGGCGCCGGTTTTCTGGCCAAAGTGGTCGATTAACCAGCCCAGCTCTTGTTGTGCCAGTTGACCAATGGTTTTGATGCCCAGGCCTTGTAATTTTTCATCGGCCTTGGGGCCAATGCCGTTGATCTTGCGGCAGGCCAGCGGCCAGATTTTGTCTTGCAGATCGTCCTCAAACACAATGGCAATGCCGTTGGGTTTGTTGAACTCGCTGGCCATCTTGGCCAGCAGCTTGTTGGGCGCCACCCCCACCGAGCAGGTCAGGTTGGTTTGTTGAAAAATTGTCTTCTGGATCAGGCGCGCCAGCACCCGCCCACCGTCACGCTGGCCACCGGGCACCTCGGTGAAGTCGATGTAGACCTCGTCCACACCCCGGTCTTCCATCAGTGGCGCAATCTCCAGGATGATGTCTTTGAAGGCACGTGAGTAGCGCCTGATCTCGACAAAGTCCACCGGCAGCAAAATGGCCTCAGGGCACAGCTTGGCGGCTTTCATCAGCCCCATGGCCGAACCCACGCCGGACTGGCGCGCCGCGTAGGTGGCGGTGGTAATGACACCGCGCCCGGTGTAACCCGCTAGGCGTGGGAAGTCTGCTACCGGAATCTTGCTCAGCGGCACATCAGCATGGGCCTGCAACAAAGCGTCATCTGCCGAACGCCGCCCGCCGCCAATCACCACCGGCAAGCCCTTGAGCTGCGGGTAACGCAGCAGCTCCACCGAGGCGTAAAACGCGTCCATGTCCAGGTGAGCAATACGACGAATCAGGCGTGGCGCCATATCAATCAGATGGTCAGATGGGGTAACAAAGGCATAACAGCAAGGATACCGCGCCAGAGTGTGTTTTGCCCGCCAAAACCGGTTGTTGGCCGGGTGGCGGGGCGACGAATTTCAGTGCTTTTTGGGCGGGGACAGGTTAAGCTTGGCAGGATTTTTTTCAAACGTCAGTGGGTAGTTTCATGGACAAGCATTTCTTGACATCGCTGTTTTCCCCGGGCTCCATTGCCGTTTTTGCCGGCCAGGCCAGCGATCCCGAGTCACAGACGCCGCAGGCACGCGCCCTGCACCGGGCGCTCACCGCCCAGCAATATGCGGGCAAACTGGTGTTTCTGGACACCCATGCCAGCGGCACCCTGGCTGACTTGGCCACCGTGCATGCCGACCTGGCGATCATTGCGCTGCCACCTGAGGAAGTGGCCGCCGCGCTGGAGCTGGCCGGTCGCATCAAATGCCGCTCGGCGCTGGTGATCTCCAGCGGCATCGACGCTGTCCAGGCGGCCGAATTACACAGAATGGCCTCGCGTGATGGCATCTACCTGCTCGGACCCAATTGCCTGGGTTTCCAGCGGCCACATTTGCAACTCAATGCCAGTGTCGCCGGGCCGCTGGGCACACCGGGCCCGCTGGCGCTGGTGTCGCAGTCGGGGGCGCTGACTTCGTCCATCCTGGACTGGGCGCGCAAAAACGCGGTGGGTTTTTCGACCGTGGTGTCGCTTGGCCCCAATACCGCAGTCGATATGGCGCAGGTGCTGGACTATCTGGCGTCGGACGCCAAAACCCACAGTATCGTGGTCTACCTGGAAGGCATCACCAACGCCCGGCGGTTTATGAGTGCCTTACGTGCTGCGGCCAATGCCAAGCCGGTGGTGGTGCTCAAGGCGGGTCGCAAACCGACCAGCAACCGCGCGGCGCTGACCCACTCGGGCGCGATTGTTGGCAGCGACGAGGTGTTTGATGCCGCGCTGCGCCGCGCCGGTGCGGTGCGGGTGCGCTCGTTTGTGCAGTTGTTTTCGGCTGCCAAATGCCTGGCCTCGCGTTACAAGCCAGTGGGGCGGCGTCTGGCCATCATTACCAATGGTGGTGGGCCCGGTGTGCTGGCTGCCGACTGGGTCAGTGAAATCAACCTAGAGCTCGGGCGCTTGAACCCGCAAGAGGTTGAGGCGCTCAAACCCGCGCTGTCCCACCTGGCCACCCTCAGCGATTTGGTCGACGTGTCGGAAGAGGCCGGCCCTGAGCACTACCGCGTGGCGATTGAGGCCGCCAGCCAGGCCACACAAATTGACGGCATTCTGGCGATTTACTCACCCAAAGTGGACATGGATGGTGATGCCATCGCCACCGCCATTGCTGGCTTCAACCGCCATGTCAGCAAACCCTTGCTGACCTGCTGGATGGGCGACGCCTCGGTGGGGGACGCACGCAAAATCCTCAATGACGCGGCCATTCCCACTTTCCGCACGCCCGAGGCGGCGGTGGGGGCCTTTGGCAACATCGCCTCGTTCTACCAAAACCAGCTGTTGCTGCAACAAACGCCGCCGCCCTTGAGCGAGCTGTCTCGCCCGGATGTGGAAGGTGCGCGCCTGCTGATTGAGAGTGTGCTGGCCGAGCGGCGCAAGGTGTTGACCGAGATGGAGTCCAAGGCGCTACTGGCGGCGTTTCACATTCCGGTCACCAAGACCATTCTGGCGCGCAGCCCCAACGAGGCAATGATGATCGCTACCCAACTGGGTTTTCCGGTGGCGCTCAAGATTGACTCGCCCGATGTCAGCCACAAGTCGGATGTGCAGGGTGTGGCCCTGAATGTGACAAATGCGGTGGGTGTGCGCGACATTTATTTGGAGTTGATCCAAAACGTGACGCGCCTGCAGCCGGACGCCAAAATCAACGGTGTCACGGTGCAAAACATGTCCAGCCAGAAGCGGGGCCGCGAGATCTGTGTGGGCCTGGTCACTGACGAGCCGTTTGGCCCGGTGATCACCTTTGGTGCCGGTGGCACCATGATCGAGCTGATCAACGACCGTGCCATGGAACTGCCGCCGCTGAACCAGTTTCTGGCACGTCGGCTGATCGAGCGTTCTCGTGTGGCCGAGACCCTGGGCACTTGGCGCGGTGCCAGTGCTGCCGATGTGGAGTCGCTGGAGCAGATTCTGCTGCGGGTGTCAGAAATGGTGTGTGAGCTGCCGCAACTGCGCGAGATGGACATCAACCCGATCATCGTCGACGAGTCCGGTGCGCTGGCGGTGGATGCCCGCATCATCATCGACAACGCGGCGCCCTCGGTGCGCCATTACAACCACCTGGCCATCCTGCCGTATCCCTCGCAACACGAACAGGTGTTCCCGATGGCCGGTGGCGGTGAATACATCGTGCGCCCGATCCACCCGGACGACGCTTTGATGTTGCAGGCCTTTGTGCGCGGCCTGTCGCCTGAGAGCCGTTACTTCCGCTTTGTCTCGAGCATGCAGGAATTGCCCGCCACCATGTTGTCGCGTTTCACGCTGATTGACTACGACCGCGAGATGGCGCTGGTGGCGCTGCATACAACGACCAGTCCAGATGCCAACGGCGAGCCGCAACAGACCACGCGGGTTGTTGGTGTCTCGCGCTACATCACCAATCCGGACCGCGCCAGCTGCGAGTTCTCGCTGGTGGTGGCGGATGACTTCAAGGGTCAGGGCCTGGGTTCGCGGCTGATGCTGTCGATCATGGACTTTGCCCGCGAGAAGGGTCTGACCGAGATTGAAGGCCTGGTGCTGGCCAACAACGCCAACATGCTCAAACTCATGCGTGGCCTGGGCTTCAAAGTCAAAGCCTTCCCGGAAGACCCGGACTTCAAGCTGGTGACGCATCAATTGCAGTTGTCCTGATTTTTGGTCGGGTGATGGGGATCGGATATCCCTCGGTGACATCGATGGGTGAGGACCGATAACACTGGGGCGAATGCTTACGCGAATGTCCCCCGCCATGCGGGCTCCTCCTTGATTTCGCTACACCATTCACCCCAGTGTTTTCGGCAGCCTGCGGTGTGGTTATGGGGTGTCCGAATACCGCAGCTTTCCATCTTGCGTGCCCATATTCTCAAGGGCTAGTAGTTCCAACTACGCGTCATCGCGGAACCGCTATTTGGTCACCTTTTCTTGCTTAATCGCTTGAGCAGCGGCGGCCGCAAGTTCACCAGTTGGGGTAATAGTCAGCCGGTGCTTTTCGTAGATACGTCCTGGTGGACTAGCAATTGTTGCCAGCGTGTCGCCGCAAAGTGTACTTAGTGGGGAACTCCCTTGAGCAGAGCTACCAAGGTCGGCCATCTGCTTCTGAAAACCCTGAAATGATGCTGCGATGGCGGCTTTGTAGCCGTAGTCTTCCTCAAGACGCTTGGCGAGTGCGGATTCGCGGCTTGCATGAAGCGCGAGCCAGACCAATGCACCAGCAATCGGGAGGCGCGCAATCCAAAGACGAGCAAGTTCGTCCCAAGATAGAGACGCACCTGACTGGTAGACATGCCAAAGACCCGTGAGTGCAAGTAAGACGATAGAAGTGACTGAGCCAACAAACAACCATTGCCAACGGACTCCGGGTTTCAGAAATGTCTTGCGCCGATCATCGAACGCATGCGCGAGGCCAGCCGCTGTGGCGCCGGGCAAAAGTCCTGTAATAGTTTCTAGCTGTGCCTTGGTTTGGGCTTCGATCTCCGCCAGGCGGTGCTCGTAGGCTGCAATCGTTTTTTCGACCGCTTCGGCTTTATCCGCAAGTGTTTTGCTGGTGGCTGTTGCTGCTTTTGCTGTATCTCGATAGCTAGCAGTTGCCGTTGCATCCGCTTCTGCCGCTGTCTTGTGGGTACGTATTTCGGCCAGAACTTCGGTGGCTGCTTTTGTGGCGGCTTCAGCGCGCTGGCGTTGCCCCTCGGCTTCAGTCGCCTGTTGAGTTGCAGCAGTTTGAAGACGATCTAATTCAGCACGAACTACATCGGCATGGGTCTGCGCATCCTGAATATGAGAGGATTTTGTGGCTATTACAGCTTGGTCATCAGTGATCTGTGTCTTCACGGCGAGTGTTGCCGTGGCGATGGCACCTATCTCAGAATTTTTTGATTCCGCGGCATTCACAGCGTCGGCAAGGCGAGCCATCAAAGATTCGACCTCTGCCAATTTCCCCTTCAGCATGGCGACTAGGGTGTTTTCGTCAGTTGGGAATTGCTCAACTGGCGCACTTCCCCCACCATTTGCTTGTTGTGACATTTATATCTCCCTTTGACGCACTTCTGATCGAATTTTGCTAGTCTGAAATTTACGCAGGTACAAAAACGACCTGCAAACCCCGCAGACTGTCTGCAAGTCATTCTAGAGGCCAGCAAGCAATTTCCAGCAGTTGAGAACGCTGGTTAAACGTCAGTGAACACGGTTGATTCTGCTGCGGCAGCACCCCAAGTTCACACCCTGTGTTGGTGGTCCAAAAGCGCTAGTCAGCAGAGGCGGTGGGCCGACGATCTCAACGGTCAGGGCCTGGGTTTCAAGGCCAAAGCCTTCCCGGAAGACCCGGACTTTACGCCGGTGACACACCACCTGCAGCTGCCTCAAAGTACTGCGGGTGGCAGTTGGGGCCGCAGGGGTGGATTTCTACCGTGATGTGCACCAACTCCTCGTGGATGCTCAGCAGGTCTTTGAAATAGTCGGGTGTGGCAGTCTGCCCGGCAGCCAGTGACAGGATGCAGGCGTATTTGCCTTTGCCGACACGCCACACATGCAGGTCGGTGATATGCGCCGGGATCGGGCTGGCCGCAATCACCTCGCGAATTTCGTCAGTCACCGGTGCGTCCATTTCAGCATCCAGCAGCACACGTCCGCTGTCACGTAACAAACCGTAGGCCCACACGCCCACCAGCGCGGCACCGGCGATGCCCATCAGCGGGTCGAGCCAGTCCGCGCCCCAAAGCTTGCCGCCAATCAGCGCCAGGATGGCCAGCACCGAAGTGGCGGCATCGGCCACCACATGGATGTAAGCCGAGCGCAGGTTCAGATCTTCGTGGTGCGCATGCCCATGCTGATGTCCGTGGTGATGGTCGTGTCCATGATCGTGCCCGTGGTCATGGTTGTCCTTGAGCAGCCAGGCGCAGGCCAGGTTGACCAGCAAGCCAACCACCGCGATGGCAATGGCCTGGTCGTACTGGATGGGTGTGGGCGAGATCAAGCGTTCGACTGACTGGAACAACATCAGAAGCGCAATACCCACCAAAAAGGTGGCGCTGGTGTAGCCGCCCAGCACTTCGATCTTCCAGGTACCGAAGGCAAAACGTTTGTCCTTGGCAAAACGCCTGGCCGCGCCATAGGCCAGGGTGGACAGGCCCAGCGCCAGCGCGTGAGAGCTCATGTGCCAGCCGTCGGCCAACAGGGCCATCGAGTTGTAGAACCAGCCGCCGGTTATTTCGGCCACCATCATGCAGGCGGTCAGCACCACCGCCCAGCGGGTGTGTCGCTCGGCCAGTGGGTTGCCTTCGTCAAACACGTGGGTGTGATCCAGCGGGGTGGCGGCAAGGGACGGCTGCATGGTGGTACGCTTCCTGGTGTGATGGGGTATTTTTATACTATACCCCAGTATACTTTTTACCTTCAGAAAGAGCCCAGCCGTGCCGCATACGATCAAAAGCAAGAAGCAATTGTTGACCCGCGTCCGACGCATCAAAGGGCAGACCGAGGCGCTAGAACGGGCGCTGGAGCAGGAGAGTGATTGCTCGGCCGTGCTGCAGCAGATTGCCGCCATTCGCGGTGCAGTCAATGGGCTGATGGCCGAGGTGCTAGAAGGCCACTTGCGTGAACATCTTGACGCGCAAGACCTCCCGCTGGAGCAACGCCGCAACGATCTGGAGCAGGTGGTGAAGACGCTGCGCTCTTACCTCAAGTAAGCACAGCGACCTGGGTCTGGGCCATGGCCTGGCGAAACCAGTCGAGAAAGGCCACGCGTCTTGGGTCTTGCGCAAAAGGCATGGGTGACAACAGAACGTACTGTGAGCCATCCGGGACAAACCCAAAGGGGGCAACAAGCCGCCCGTCTTTCAGGTCACTCTCCACCATGTAGACCGAACCGATGGCGATGCCAAGCCCGCTGCCTGCGGCTTGCAGACTCAGGTAAAAGTGTTCGTAATACTCGGCGCTGTTGCTGGGCAGGCTGCGGCCAGCGGCTGCGCTCCATTGTTGCCAGGCCTCTGGGCGTGAACGTGCATGTAACAAGTGTTGTGGGGTCTGCTCAAGGTCTGGCGTGAGCAGCGTCGGCGCACACACCGGGCCAACCAGTTCGGGGGCTACAACCTCGGCATGGCAGCGGTGGCCCCAGTCGAAATCATTGCGGCGCAACGCCAGATCAATATGGTTGCGCTCAAAGTCCACCGGCCCGCCAGCGGTCAGCAGGTGGATGTCTAGCTCGGGGTAAAGCGCGCGAAAGTCCGGCAGCCGTGGCACCAGCCAGCGGATCGCTAGGGTGGGTTCACATGACAACACCAGGGGCAAGGTCGCAGCAGGTTCTTGGATGTCTTGGACAGCCTCTTTGAGACGGCTCAAGATGTCTTTGCAGGCGACAAACAGGGTGTTGCCTTGCCGCGTCAAGAAGACCGCCCGGTTACGCCGCTCAAACAAGGCCACACCCAGGGATGCCTCCAACTGGCTGACTTGGCGGCTCACCGCACCGTGGGTGACATGAAGCTCATCGGCGGCCCGGACAAAACTTGCGTGCCGCGCAGCGGCCTCAAACACCCGCAGCGTGTTCAGGGGTGGCAGGCGTTGGCCTATCTGTGAATATTTATCACTCATTTCTGTGATGATAAATCGATTTTCAAACCAGTCATTTCAAGAAAAAATCCCCTCTCTCTCACGCAGTTGTTGTGTTGATCTGTGAATAAAACGAAAGGAAAAATGAATGATTGAGCTTTTTGCCGTAGCCAGCATCACGGTTCTGGCCGTGATCAGCCCTGGCGCTGACTTTGCCATGGTGACCCGCAACAGCCTGCTGCATGGCCGACGTGCCGGTTTGCTGGCCGCCGTGGGCATTGCCAGCGGGGTGCAATTGCATGTGCTCTACAGCATGCTGGGGGTGGCACTGCTCATTCAGCAGTCACCGCAGTGGTTTGACGTGATCAAGCTGGCAGGCGCGGTGTACCTGATCTATGTGGGTTGGCAGACGATCCGCAGCCGCTCTGAAGCGGACACGTCCCCCGATGGCAAACAGCGTCTGAGTCCGCTGGCTGCTTGGCGTACCGGCTTTTTCACCAACGCGCTCAACCCCAAAACCACCTTGTTTGTGGTGAGCGTTTATGCCCAGGTGGTGCAGCCGGGCACTTCGTTGGCTGTGCAAATCGGTTATGGCCTGTTCATGTCGTTGGCGCACTGGATCTGGTTCAGTGTGGTGACGGTGGTTTTCTCCGAACCCCGCCTGCGCGCCCAGATGCTCCGACGACAAGTGGTGTTGAACGCTTGTATTGGCGGCGTGCTGATGGCGCTGGGCCTCTCGCTCGCTTTGGCTTCAGCAGCAAGCCGGTGAATGGCTGGCGCGCCTGATCGACACAGCCGCTAAGGCGACCAGGTTAAACCTGTTCACACCGGATAGGTCCCCGGCAGCAAGATGCCCTTGTCCACCGTCTCGATGTTGGTGTGGCCACAAAAGGCCATGGTCAGGTCGAGCTCTTTGTGGATGATCTCCAACGCCTTGGTCACGCCTTCTTCACCCATCGCACCCAAGCCGTACAAAAAGGCGCGGCCAATGTAGGTGCCACGGGCGCCCAGGGCGCGGGCTTTGAGCACATCTTGCCCGCTGCGGATGCCGCCATCCATGTGCACCTCGATGTCTTTGCCCACCGCGTCGACGATGGCGGGCAGGGCGGTGATGGAGCTGGGCGCACCGTCAAGTTGGCGGCCACCGTGGTTGCTGACAATCATCGCGTCGGCGCCTGAGCTGACCGCCAGACGGGCGTCTTCCACGTCTTGAATGCCCTTGATGATGAGTTTGCCGCCCCAGCGTTTTTTGATCCACTCGACATCGTTCCAGCTCAGGGCCGGGTCAAACTGTTTGGCGGTCCACTCACTCAAGCTGCCCATGTTTTCCACGCCTTTGACATGGCCGATGATGTTGCCAAAACCACGCCGCTGGGTGCCCAACATGCCCAGACCCCAGCGTACTTTGGTTGCCATGTTGATGATGTTGGGCAGGGTCAGCTTGGGTGGTGCCGACAGGCCGTTTTTGATGTCCTTGTGGCGCTGGCCCAGGATTTGCAGGTCCAGCGTGATCATCAGCGCCGAGCAGTGCGCCGCCTTGGCGCGGTCAATCAGGCGCTCAATGTAGTCTCGGTCCTTCATCACATACAACTGAAACCAGAATGGGTGGCCACCGGTTTCTTTGGCCACGTCTTCGATGGAGCAGATGCTCATGGTCGACAGCGTGAACGG
>WSSedL1CaDRAFT_10001311_pt1 | contig 14829 bp, 11 predicted proteins | sample WetSurSL1Cattail_FD_9464 | JGI IMG/M metagenome (IMG submission 9464)
CAGTAGTGGTGGATTGTCAGGTGGAGCGGGAGGAGAACGTGCTGCCGATGGTTCCGGCCGGTGGTTCAATTAATAAAATGATCGGGGTGAATGACTGATGCGTCATATAATTTCGGCTCTGGTAGTCAATCATTCGGGTGTCATGTCCAGAGTAGCCGGACTGTTCAGCCGTCGCGGCTATAATATTGAGAGCATTGCGGTCGGCCACTCGGAGGAACCCGATCAATCAAGAATGATTATTGTGGTAGATGCCGACGAAGACCAGGTAGTGGAACAGATTGAGAAACAACTTTACAAATTGGTGGACGTGGTTAAGGTCAACGATATTCCGCCCGGGGAAGCCGTAGTGCGGGAGCTGGCTATGATCAAAGTCAATGCCGGGTCCCAGAACCGGGCCGAGGTGCTGCAGATTGTCGATATTTTCCGGGCTAAAGTGGTGGATGTCAGCAGCCGGGCAGTGGTGGTGGAGATCACCGGGAGTAGCGACAAGATCGAAGCATTGATTGCCTTGCTCCGACCGTTCGGGATCCGGGAGATCGTAAGAGCCGGCCAGATCGCCATGGTAAGGACGGCGAAGAAGGGTGAGAAGTAAGCCAATTAGAGGGAGATCTTTGGGTCTAAGAGAAAACAAACCTAACCTAACCCTAGCCCTTCCCCCGGGAAGCCGGCATATTGGGCTATGTCGGGTGGAAGGGTAACCTTGGGCTTTGACGTCAAAATACATATGGGGCTCGAAAGATGGTTTAAAAAATCTGCAAAGCATGGGGGTTACCCTTCCACTTGAGTCTGCATTCGGGAATGCATCCGAGGGGAAGGGCGAGGGTTAGCTTAAATAAGCGCCTTGACGACCTGAATTGCTTTTAACAGTATTAGAATGATGCTTGTTGCAGGATCTATGACCCTGCTTCCGAATATCGGGAGCAGGGTTAAAATTTACCTAAAGGATTTAGAAGTCAAAAAGTGAATTGGGTGTTTATCAAAAGTGCAGCTAGAAAAAAGATTCGATTATGGAGGAGAAGTTTCGAAGCCGGTTTAACCCCTAGCTGTTCATTTTCTCAAAGGTACAGAGGATTGGTGATAATCACAAAGAGAGTGCCCGTTGAAGCTCCAAAGAACGCAGGCCAAATGAAAAGTATCATATAATATAACGCAACTAAATCGTAATTAGTTTCAAGCGTTGAATTAACCGGATAGGGATAGAGATTGGGTTTGATATTTCAGCAGCTTAATCAATGTATTCAGCAAATTTGAACTAACATTTACCAAAAGGTTTTTAGAAACTAACGAATAATTACTCTCCGAGATAAAAATTGCAGTTCAGGGTGGTTATCTTAAAAGCACCAGGGTATGTTGGAACAGGATGAAGCTTACTTTGATGCTTCAAGATAATTACTAATTTGTAATAGAATTACTTTTGAATCAAGCACGCCTTCCGGGTAAGTTATGAGGATAACATGGAACCCTCGTAACGTTGCTCCGGTTGCGATATATCGAAGGGAGGAATGAACGGAACAAAGAGACGGTATCTTTTCTAGTATCGATTCAGAAGTGTTCCAAGTAATTCAAAAAAAGCACTTAAAAATAAGGAGGAACGTTCTTAGATGAAAAAGTTATTAGTGATTGCAATTACCGCTGTAATGATTCTTTCCATGACCGCTATCGCAATGGCCGAAACCACTGTTGGTGGCGAACTCAATTTTGGTTATCAATTGGAAAACGCTGGAGCAGCTAAAGGTGACTTTGGTGATGCTAAAATTACCACCAATGTAAAACTCGGCGATAATTTTACCGTTTTTGGCGCTTTTAAAGCCTCTGATGTTACTAATAAGGTTGGCTTTGATGAGGTTTGGGGTAAATTTAGCGAAGGTTTCGGAACTGTTCAAGTTGGGTACTGGGGTCAAAACACCAAAGACAACATGGATATTCTTGCCGCACACAATGATATCAAACCCACTGAAGCTATTAAAGCTACCTTTAATGTTGCAAAAGGTGTTACTGTAGCAGGCTATTTGTCCCGTCCGAACATGGGTACTGAAGACCAAGGAAGTTTATATGGCATCAACCCGGCTTATGCCAATGACAAATGGGGCGTAGACGCTTATTATGTTGCTTCCTCTGAAGATGGCTATGCATTAAATGATGTTGCATCAAATCCAGCCAATTCAGTTACGGCTGTAAACGGATTCTATAATGTCAACGCAGCTGCCAAAGTGTATGCCAACTACACCTCGGTTGAACCGGTAACAGGCGACAACACCAATAAAGCTTATATCGGTTTAAACTATGATTCCGCTGATATGCCGGTATATGCCCGTGTAGAAGCTCAGGTTGAAAAACCGGACAGCCAAGACAGTAATGCATTGGCCTTCCGTGTTGGTTACAAAATTAACAACAATGCCAGAATTCAATATGAAAACATCAATACCGGTTTGACCGGCAATGACACCGACAAAACCAGCACTCTCAAACTCAACGTTTTATTCTAATTAATTTCAAATCAGTTGCTTTACAAAGGCGGGGGCTACGGCTCCCGCCTTTTTTGGGGTGCGCCCAGTATGGGCGCAATCTAACAGGTGTAACTCTTGAGTGCGGGGTGATAGTGTCAAGTACATAGCTGAAAGAACGCCTGCAATCCGACGCGCGGGTAGATCAAAAAGCATCGAAGAGCACCTAACCCTTGCCCTTCCCCCGGGAAGTGTATATATTGGGCTTTGTCAGGTGGAAGGGTAACCTTAAATCTTTGGTGTTTAAAAATACATATTGGGATCTAAAGATGGTTTCAAAAACTTGCGAAGCCCAGGGTTACCCTTCCACCTGAATTTGCATTCAGAACTACATCTAAGGGGAAGGGCAAGGGTTAGGTCATAGGCGGTCTTGGGCCTAACTCAAGGGTTAAGAATAAGGCATACAACTGCCATTTACTGGATAAAGTATTGCAAAAATTTGCCGAAAATAATTTTATAAGGAACGAATTATTTTATCCAATGCTTATTTGCAATAGAATAGCCAGTAGTTTTACCCAATGAAAAAAGTTGAAGTCATTGTAGTTTGTCTGGAAATATCCTTTAGTTTTTTGTTGCATTCAGGAAAAAAATTTCCCCCAAAAAGAAGGGTTTTTGGAATCTTTGGGTAATTATTTAACTAGCATTTATGGGGGAAATATTATGAATTGTAAACTATTTCCTTGACAAGCACCTACAGGATCGTTTAGAATGTTAAAGAAGGTCAAAATGTCTCCTTTAACATCCTTAGATTGCTAAGTTTCCGGAGTTTATACGATAGTGACGAGGACAACATGGAACCCTCGTAATGTCGCTCCGGATGCGATATATCGAGAGGGGGTATGTGGAGAACATTACGAGCTTTAGGCAAGACAAGCAGTAAAAAAGTAGTTAAAAAATAAGGAGGAAAGTTCTCGAATGAAAAAATTATTAGTTATTGCTTTAAGCGCCATGATGGTATTAGCTTTCGCAGCTGTTTCCATGGCCGCTACCACTATTGGTGGCGAACTCAATTTTGGTTGGTATTTAGGTCAACCCAAGGCACTCACTTATGATGAAGCGACCGATACTACCACTGAGGCTGACACTGCTTTGGGTGATTTCGCCAATGCCAAAGTCACTGTTACCGCTGATCTCACCGATTCCATCAAAGGATTTGCGGCTTTCAAATCCAGTGACAGTATGGATAAAGACTTTGTTGATGAAGCTTGGGTAAAATACACCCAGGATTGGGGTACCGTTCAAGCTGGTTTCTTCGAATTCACCACTGATGGTGATGTCGATATCATTGATAGTTATTCCACCAATGTTAAGCATCATTCCGGACTTGCCGTTACAGGGAAAATTGCTGATGGATTCAGTGTAACCGGCTATATTGCAGGCGCTGACATTTCTGCGGCTGAAAGTGATTTAGAATATTATTATGCAGGCGGAGTCAGCTATGATACCGATACATGGGGTGCCCAAGTGTTAATGGCTACCAATAGTGCAGATGATGCAGCTACAATTACTTATGCTAATGCTTATTATAAATTGGGCATAGCTAAAATCTATTTTAATTATGCTGATGCTGATAAAGCTTTATATGGAGAACCTGCTCCAGGGATCGGCGGCACTTATGTTGCTACAGATGGCACTGTGTCAACCGTAACAACCACAATGAAAGGAAGCGTTGGTATTCTCGGTGCATCCTTTGAGACCGATAAATTCTATGGCAGAGCAGAATATGAAGTCCTTCAAAGCGATGTTGAAGATGATGCTGATTTAGATGCTAGTTATGGTTTCAGACTCGGTTACAAAGTAACTGACGGCACCAAGATCGAATATCAAACCAAAGCCTTTGAGGGTGCTGATGCACAATCCTACATCAAATTGAACTTCGTATTCTAATTCAATTTGCTGAAACAGGTGGAAGACGGGGGTTTCGACTCCCGTCTTTTTATTTTGTCCGAATACAGGTTGACAGTTATGAGGCTATCGGGTAATATCGACTTATAGAAGATATTAGGAGGGTGTGCATTGAAGGCCGACATCAAAGAGATATTATTTAATGAAGTAAAAATCGAGCAACGCGTGCTGGAGCTGGGCCGGCAGATCAGCGCCGATTATCAAGGTAAAGATCTGGTGCTGGTGGGGATCTTAAAAGGCGGGGTGCCGTTTTTGGCGGACCTGATCCGGGCTATCGATCTGCCGTTGGAGTACGATCTGATGGCGGTATCCAGTTACGGGGCATCCACCAAGTCCAGCGGTACGGTGAAGATCATCAAAGATCTGGACGCCGGTATCGAGAGTCGTGATGTGATCATCGTGGAGGATATCGTGGACACCGGCCTGACTTTGCAATATTTACAAGAAAATCTCAAGTCCCGCCGGCCGAACTCCATCAAGATCGCCACCATGCTGGACAAGCCCAGCCAGCGCAAGATGGTGATCCATCCCGACTATAACGGTTTTGAGATCCCCAATGTGTTTGTAGTGGGTTATGGGTTGGACTTTGCGGGAAAGTACAGGAACTTGCCGTTTATCGGGGTGTTGAAGGAAGAGGTTTATAGCTAGACCTAACCATATTGTCCAAAGGCACCTAACCCGCACGTCCAGCGGACGTGTTACCCTTCCCCCGGGAAGCCAACATATTGGGCTAAGTCAGGTGGAAGGGTAACCTTAGCCTTTGATCTCCAAATACATTTTTGGACCGAAGAATGTTTCAAAAGAGCCTGCGAAGTTCAGGGTTACCCTTCTACTTGAATTGGCTTCGGAATTGCATCTAAGAGCAAGGGTTAGGTCAATAGTCAGCTTAACGATATATTTTTATCGGATATAGACAACAATTGATATATCTGATAAATTTAAACTAATAAAGTAAGGAGGTTACGATGAGAGATTTAGCGGATATTAAGCTAACGTCTATTCAGGACCAAGCTTTGCAGGAACTGCGCTTTAGCCTTACTTCACAATTTTTTGTTGAATCCTTGATTCTTTTCGGTTCGGTAGCCCGTGGCGATGCCGATGCTGAATCTGATATTGATATTATGGTACTGACTTCCAAACCCTTAAGGCGTGAAGAACGGCATCGAATTACCGATAGGGTTTTCGAAATAAATCTTAAATATGGCACTAATTTTAGTACTCTGGTGATTGATCACAATTTATGGGAAAACGGATTGGTTTCAGTATTACCCATTCATAATGAAATTTTAAGTGATGGAGTAATAATATGAGTGAAGAACTACGTCAAGAAGCAGTTAAATATTGGTGGGAAAAGCTGAGCAAAGTCTGAACTCCGCCCAATTAGAGATTCAGTCGGGGTCTTTGGATTTTGCCATTAATCGTATATATTACGCCATATTCTATGCAGTTAGCGCAGCTTTATTGGAGCGTCAAGTCGTTTTTAAAAAACATTCAGGAGTTAGAGCGGCTTTTCATCAAGAATTTATTAAAACCGGGCTAATGGACATCGAATGGGGGAAATTTTATGATCAACTTTTTGAGGATCGTCAAGAAGGAGACTATATGGCTTTTTTTTCTTTTGAAAAGGATTATGCAATTATCCAGGCTGAGAAGTGTAGAGAATTTTTGATAAAAATCAAGCCGTTAATATCCATGTTAAAACAGGAGTAGACCTAATGGTCTTCAATATCATCAATCTCTTCATTAGTCACTCTCAAAATTTCGATCCCTTCGGATTTGAGTACCATCTCACGATCTTCGTCGTATTCCCGTCATAATCTATGGATATCACCGTCTACTTCAATTACTAATTTCAATGGATTACAATAGAAATCAACGATAAATCCATCGATAAGTTGTTGACTGCGGAAATGAACCCTCCCGAATTAATTTTTGGATTAAACGATGGTTTTAAAAAGTCTGCAAAGTCCAGGGCTACCCAAATGTCATCAGGCAAAGATTCCAATAAATGAAAATAATTTGCGCACGCAAATTCACTGCCCAGAGCTGTAGTTAAACTGCAAGCTCTGTCAAAACCTCTGGGCTGTATGTTTAAAAACCAATCTCAACCCCATAAATGGGCTGGGAAATGCTTTACAATAATTGAAAATCAGGTTGGCATTTTTAATTTAAACGAATGAAAATTCCAGGGACTTTTCTGTGTTTCTGGTTTGATGATGATGTTCTTGATTTTGAATATATTTTTGCACTATCGGGAGATCGGACCGTCTTAGAGTAGTAACACCATAGCCCATCTGTGCTCTTTCCTTTATTTGGGGAAAAAGGAAACTTAACCGAGCCCCTTGTGCAATGTCATAAGGTTATTGTGGGAAAAAAGGGAATAACCAATTTATGTTCATTTTGTCCACCCAGGGCTCAAACCCCTGGGCTAAGCTATTAAAATTCTTAACCCCGGCAAGGCCGGGCTGGGTTGTTTCGAGAAGCCTCTACTGAGCCCCAAAGGGGGTTTAGAATGTTTTTATACACCTAGCCCAGCCGTTTCAGGGCTGGGCGGAGATGTTAACGAATATCATTTCGATTTTTGACAGCTTAACCGGATGACATTGAGGGTTACACTTCCAAGTGAATCCGCATTCAGAAATGCATCTTAAGGGGAAGAGCATCGCGTTCAACGGCATTCACGGCTTAGCTCAAAACTTCCCACCAATCCCAAGCCTTTACATTACGATATCAAAAAGGATTTTAAAAAAATTTGTCTAATAGTAATTAATTGAAATGGATTAATCGACATTGAGAAAATTTGATTGGGTGGTGTAACTGGTGTTTAGCTTTTTATTTACCCAGCATATTATCTGGACTATGATTGACCTGCTTCTGGTGTTGTTGGTCATCATCCAATTATTTAGAATGATGAAGGGCACGAAGGCCTTTCTGTTTCTGAACGCCATTATCATCATATTTTTCGTATACTCGGTCAGTAAATATTTACATCTTACCATGTTCAGCTGGCTTTTGGAACAAGTGATGCTGATCTTGATGGTTGCCCTGCCGATTATTTTTCAAAATGAGATGAAACGGGTTCTGGAGATCCTGGGCCGCCGGAATCCGATTATTAAATGGTTTATCAAACCACCGGTGATTGCCGTGGAAAGTATCGATATTGTGGCGGATGCCGCGGAAACCCTATCCGCCGAAAGGGTTGGCGCCCTAATTGTTTTTGAACGAGAGGATCCGTTGGTGGTTGTTGGTGAGTCCGGCTCATATATTGACACTCTTTTGACCAAAATAATGATCCGCCAGATTTTTTATCCCAATTCCCCATTGCATGACGGGGCGATTTTGATTAAAGGCAGTCGGATTCAGGCGGCTGGTTGCTTTTTGCCGCTCGATAATCAATTGTCGCTGCCGCAGGAACTTGGCAGCCGGCACCGGGCCGGTCTAAGTCTTTCGTCCCAAACCGATGCACTGGTAGTTATTGTCTCCGAGGAGACCGGCAGTATATCGCTTGCTTGTAACGGGGTTCTGGAACCGGGCTATAGCTGTGAACGTTTGAAATACCGTCTGAAAGAACTGATTCAACCGGTACAGCCCAAAGTGAATGTGGAGAAAAAAGTCGCAATCAAAAAGACTGAGGTTTGAACGATGTGGTTTAAGATCAGCCAGTTTAGGATGGGGCTTAACGCGCCGGAAGCCAAGCTAGGGGAGTATTTGTTAGCTCACCTGCAATTGCCGGTCACAGCCCTCCGGCAACTACTCATTGAACACAAGTCACTGGATGCCCGTCATAAAAATGAAATCTTTTTTGTATACACGCTGCGTTTTGAGATCGCTGATGAACACTGCCAAACCAGTGGTCTGGTAAACGGTGTTCCCAATCTAACGGTGACGGGGGAGCAGGAGCAGGAGCAGCCCCAAAGTGCGGTCCCGGTTTCCAAAGCTAAATTATCTCGAGCGTGTAGACCGGTGATTGTGGGGGCGGGGCCAGCCGGTCTTTTTGCTGGCTTAAAATTGGCCTTGGCCGGTTTAAAGCCGTTGATCATCGAGCGGGGAGAGGGACTCCCGGACCGGATCGACAAGGTCAACCGTTTTTGGGAGCAGCGGGCGCTCGACCCCGACTCCAATATTCAATTTGGCATCGGAGGCGCCGGAACTTTTTCCGACGGCAAATTAATGACTCGGGTTAAAGATCCGCATCTCCCCGAAATCTTGCAGCAACTGGTCGCCGCAGGTGGACCACCGGAGATCCTATACTGGCAATATCCCCATATCGGCACTGATTTGCTGCGGGAAGTCGTCACCAATTTACAATCATTGATTATCGACTATGGAGGAGAGTTTCGCTTTCATAGTTGTTTGACCGATCTGGTTCTGGACCAAGGGAACTTACATAACCTCACAGTGAACCGGGAGATAGTCATTTCAACCGCTTTGATGGTATTGGCTATTGGCAATGGGGCTCGCGACACCTATGAAATGCTGCTGCAAAAAGGACTGTCTCTAGAGGCTAAACCGTTTGCAGTCGGATTACGGATTGAACACCCGCAAGATCTGATCAATACCGCTCAGTATGGTAAATGGGCCGGCCATCCGGCGCTCGGTCCTGCAGAATACCGGTTGACTTTTAATCATCAGCCTACCGGCCGGGGAGTATATAGCTTTTGCATGTGCCCCGGTGGAATGGTGGTAGGAGCGACTTCGGAATTGGAGCGGGTGGTAACCAACGGCATGAGTTATCACGCCCGTTCTAGCGGGATAGCCAATTCGGCGATTATTGTGACTGTGGGTCCGAAAGATTTTGGTGATGGAGGGCCGCTGGCAGGGGTTAGATTCCAAAGGGCTTTGGAAAGCAAGGCTTTTCAAATGGGTGGCTCCAATTATTCGGCTCCAGTACAACGGGTCGCCGACTTTTTGCAAGATAAGGCTTCAGTTGCGATGGGTGAGTTAAAGCCCACCTATTTGCCGGGTTATACTCCGGCCAATCTCCGGGAGTTGTTACCACGGGAGATTTCCGAGGCTATCGCCGACGGGATCCGCCACTTTGCCAATCGGATCAACAACTTTGATTGGCCGGATGCGGTTTTAACCGGGGTGGAAACCCGGACCTCGGCCCCGGTCAGAATTCTCCGGGGTGAGTCCAGGCAGGCAATCGGTGGGAACGGTATTTATCCGGTGGGAGAAGGGGCCGGCTATGCCGGAGGCATCATCAGTTCGGCGTTGGATGGTTGGAAAACGGCGGAGGAGATAATCGAAAAACTTAGTTATTAGTATATTAGTTATTGATTATTGGTTTCTAGGCGAATTTGATAAGAAATAAATTATTCTTTGATTGTCATCGCACTTTGGGCTTTTTGGTTCGAATTTGCAATATTTACTTGCAATAAAAACTACCTGAAACAACAAACGACAAATAACTAATAACAAATAACATCATTTTAGGGGGGAATCGTAGTGGCACGATTATTCGGCACAGATGGAGTTAGAGGGATCGCCAACCGGGGTTTGACTGCGGAAATGGCGTTTGGACTTGGACAAGCGGCGGGTTATTACTTTAAAGAAAAGGCGCCTGCGGGTCAAAGAGCCAAAATTATTATCGGCAAAGATACCAGGGTTTCCGGGGACATGTTGGAAGCATCTCTGGCAGCCGGGATCACTTCGGTGGGAGTTGACGCAGTGAAACTTGGAATCATTCCCACGCCGGGGGTTGCTTTTTTATGCCGTACGATGCAACCCGCGGCCGGAGTTATGATTTCCGCTTCCCACAATCCGGTTGAAGATAACGGCATTAAATTCTTTGACAATGAAGGCTTTAAATTAACGGATGCGACCGAAGACGAGATTGAAACGATCTACCGGCATCAGCTGAACGCTATAGAATTACCGTTGGGTGTGGGCATCGGACGCATTAACGATTCCTATGAGAGCGTCAAACAGTATGAAGAATATTTGGTAAGTAGTATTCCAATCAGTTTCAAGGGCCTTCGCATCGTAGTGGACTGTGGGTTCGGCGCGGCGTATGATTTGGCGCCCCGGATATTACAAAGACTGGGGGCCGAGGTAATCCCGCTTCATGCTATCAATGATGGTAGCCGGATCAATGTCAAATGCGGGTCCACCCATCCTAGTCTACTTCAAAAAGAAGTGGTGGCAAGCGGCGCTCACATTGGGATCGCCCATGACGGGGATGCCGACCGGGTTATAGCCGTCGATGAAAAGGGTCAGCTGGTGGATGGCGATCAGATCATCACCGTTTGTGGTTTGGAGTTGTTGCGCCGGGGAGAGCTCCGTAATAATAAAGTCGCCGTGACGGTATATTCCAATCTCGGATTAATCCAGGCGTTTAAAAAGCAGCAGGCGGGTGTGGTAGTAACCGCTAACGGTGATCGCTATGTATTGGAGGCGCTGCGAAAATACAATCTGGTCTTGGGCGGTGAACAGTCGGGCCATATTATTTTCTTAGAGAAAAATACCACCGGTGACGGGATTATGACTGCATTGCAATTGATTTCGGTTCTGGCCGGCACCCGCAAGAGCTTATCGGAGCTGGCAAGCCAGATGGCACGTTTCCCCCAAATTTTGGAGAATGTGCGGGTTAGTAAAAAAGACGGCTGGGATGTCAATCCCCGGATTAAGGAAGAGCTGGTCAAAGCGGAGCAGGAGCTGCAGGCGGAGGGCCGCATTTTTGTCAGGGCTTCCGGGACGGAACCATTGATCCGGGTCATGGCGGAGGGCCCTGATGAATCAATATTAAAAAAACTAGTGGCCGAAGTTGCAGCAGTAATCCAGCGGGAACAGGGATAAAAACAATTGACCGTTTGTCGGTCATCCGTTGCAAGAAACTTACAATTCTTTTACGCCATTTATTTTTAGGCGGCGTTATGATACAATAAAGCATAAAATATAAAGGGGGTGCGGAAGTAAGCAGGAAGTGCCGATTATTAATAACGGAAGCACCAAATACACGAGATGACAGCTTCGAATGGTCCTTCCTTTTTTCGTGACCTTTCGTGTATTTCGTGGTTCATCATAAATTGAAAGGGGATGGGAATGAAAAGTAGTCGATAATCTAAAACTTTAGCGCCAGGACTCTTTAATCAAACAATTATTGGTAGAATGGATAAGGCGTTTGATTGTAGAGTAGACGAGGAGAGGGATCTCGGAGCTGGAATGCGCATAATATGCGCCTTTTAGCAATCGGCGGGTGACCTCCGGTGAAAAACCACCGTTAAAGGCCTGACAAATCCGGCAGTAATGCCAGGGACAATAGGGCTGGGAAAACTAAATATTTTTATCTGCAAACTGCAGATTTGGTAGTCAAGAAGTTTTAGACCGCCTCGTAAGCATAGGGCGGCTTGTAACCTTTTTTAGCCAAACTTAATTACACCGGGCTTTGTGAAGCCGGTGGGTGTTGTGCTATGCGTATAATGCGCAGAGGGATTGAATACCATAGTCAGGACAATCAGTTAGTATTCTAGATTCGGCTGATTGATTTTGGGCTATGAATTATTACCAAACAGACTTTCATAGTGCTTTTCAACTGCCGATCTTTAGTTTAAGTTCGGCTATTTCTATTTTTAATCCTAAATTATAAGGAGGTCTTTCCCATGTGTGGGATTGTAGGATATATTGGTAAGCAAGAAGCGGTACCCATTCTATTGGATGGTTTGAGGCGTTTAGAATACCGGGGTTATGATTCTGCCGGAGTTACCGTATATAATCAAAATAAATTGAACTCGTGTAAAACCGCCGGGCGTTTAAACAAGCTTGAGGAAATGTTGCAGAATAGTAAGCTGAAGGGGACTTTGGGTATCGGCCATACCCGTTGGGCAACTCATGGCCGTCCGTCCGACCGGAATGCCCACCCGCATTTCGATTGTAATCAAAAGCTGTCACTCGTCCACAACGGGATCATCGAAAATTATATTGCGCTGAAAGAATGGTTGCAGGAAAAAGGTCATATTTTTAACTCCGAAACCGATACGGAAGTATTGCCGCATCTGATTGAAGAGTATTACCAGGGAGATTTGGCCGAAGCGGTCCGGCAAGCCTTGAAAAAGGTGGACGGGGCATTTGGGCTGGTGGTGATTAGTGATGAACATCCGGGAGAAATTGTGGCGGCCCGCAAGTCCAGTCCTTTAATTATCGGACTGGGAAAGTCTGAAAATTTTGTGGCATCCGATATCCCGGCGGTACTTCCCTATACCCGCGAGATTTATATTTTGGAAGACGGGGAAATGGCGGTGCTTACCGCTGATCAGGTAAAACTTTACGATTTCAGCGGCAGTGAGCACTCCAAAGAAATATATCATGTGGAATGGGACATCACTGCCGCCGAAAAGGGCGGCTATGAAGATTTCATGTTAAAGGAGATCCACGAGCAGGCTAAAGCGGTTCACGATACTTTGACCGGTAAGGTGGATCCCATCGAGATGAAAGTGCAGTTACCGGAGGTCAAATTGTCGGCCCGCGAGATCGGTGAGCTGGAGAAGGTGCAAATTGTGGCCTGCGGAACCGCTTACCATGCCGGAATGGTCGGCAAGTACCTGATCGAGAAATTGGCCCGTATTCCGGTGGAGGTTGAAGTGGCTTCGGAGTTTCGCTATCGGGATCCGATGATTAGTCCCAAGTCGCTGACTATCATCATCTCTCAATCGGGAGAAACTGCGGATACTCTGGCCGGATTACGGGAAGCCAAACGGCTGGGCTCCAGGGTGTTAGCCATTACCAACGTGGTTGGCAGCTCGGTGGCCCGGGAGGCTGATGATTTGATTTTAACTTTGGCCGGACCGGAGATTGCGGTGGCTTCGACCAAGGCATATACGACTCAATTGTTATCTTTGTATTTACTGGCAATTTATTTGGCTCAACACCGGGAAACCATCTCTCAGAACGAACGGGTCGGGATGGTGGAGGCGATGCTCCATTTGCCCGGTCAAATTGAAAAGGTTTTGAATACCGAGACCAAGATCAAGGAATTTGCCGAAGATTTTAAGAGTTGCGAGGATATTTTCTTCATCGGCCGGGGTCTGGATTATGCGGTATCCTTGGAAGGAGCTTTGAAACTCAAGGAAATATCCTATATTCATGCCGAGGCTTATGCCGCCGGGGAGTTGAAACATGGAACGCTGGCGCTGATTGTGGAAGGCGTGCCGGTCTTTGCGATGGCGACTCAGCCGGAGTTATATGATAAGATGATCAGTAATATTAAAGAGGTTAAGGCCAGAGATGCGACCGTGGTTGCTCTGGCGGTGGCCGGAGATCATGAGATCAGTAAGTCGGTGGATTATGTAATTCATATCCCGGTAACCCATACGATGCTGACGCCGATCCTGTCGGTGGTGCCGCTGCAACTGTTTGCTTATTATGCGGCCAAAGCCAGAGGGTGCGACGTGGATAAGCCGAGGAATTTGGCCAAGAGCGTGACGGTGGAATAAACGCGGTATTGTTGATCGTCAATTTGATTTTGTACAATAATGTTGGAAACTCACAAATAAAGTTGGAAACCGGACAATAAAGATGGAAACTCTCAAATAAAGTTGGAAACTGAGCCACGGGGAACTTGTGGTTCAGTTTTTTTTAATAAGTCTAGTAAATCATTTCTAATGAAACTTTGAAAAAAACAACTTCTTAATATATACGCATCATAAGTTAAAACAATATTTTTACTTAAAGAAGCCAGGGATAGTCCAAATAAAAGGTGGGGCAATCTCTCACCTTTTATTTCAGGTCTTATTCTTTTATAGTCATTTATTGGTTTTTACGAACAAATAACAAGATCTTTATCCAATCGAGAAGCTATTTTGCACCATACATGTTCATTGGGAACCGACTTTCAAGTATATGAAATCCTATATCCGAAACATCATTGGCAGAATTTGAGAGAATAACTACACCTGTTTTCTTTTTTTCCTCAAATCCAATAAACGCGCTATATCCCCCGGTCCCGCCATTATGCCATACAATTTGAATATCATGAGTATCAAATGGGTCAGAGAGCAACCAACCTAACCCAATATCATAATCCGGCGTTCCAGATGCACTTTGAATATGACTCTTCATCATCATAGGAGTTAAGTTTGTTTTAATTAATCCCAAATTCGCCCCAAGATAAATCAACATATCATTGGTACTAGAACGGAGGGCTCCTGCTCCAGCCAAGGTTGAAAGGTCCCAATTTTCAGCGGGTAATCCTTTTTTGTCATAACCGGTAGCAATTCTTGATTTAAACTCGGGAGTAAGCTTAATAACCGTGCTGTTCATCTTCAATGGCTCACAAATGTAACGATGGACGAGAGGTTCGTAATCCATTCCTGTCTTATAGGGGTCTGCTCACGAAACGGAAAAAATCGTACGTTAAGAGAGTCTTATAATAAAAACATACGTAACCTTTAAGTGGGTTAATATTAGCGAGTGCCGACACTAG
>WSSedL1CaDRAFT_10001312_pt1 | contig 14828 bp, 7 predicted proteins | sample WetSurSL1Cattail_FD_9464 | JGI IMG/M metagenome (IMG submission 9464)
ACGGGTAAGTCCGGAGGACTTTAATCTGAATAACCCCCAATGAAATTGGGGGCAATATAAACATAGTATTAATGCAACCCCAAAGCGGGTTGAACAGTCAATTTAGGCAGCAAACCGAAAATTCATATTTAATTTTTTTAAAATACCACACCCACATAACTATGAAGCAATGCTCCCCTCCTTGAAGAGAGGGTTGGGGTGAGGCATTACAATCCATAAAATATATACGTTTTCCCTGCTTCTGTGGCCACATCATAAACCTGAGTCTTAGGTAGCACAACGGGATTTAATTTTGCTTTTTCTGAAATGACAGGCGTTTTTATCTCAGGAGTTACAAACAGTGGATTTGGATTATCTCCTTTTGCCGCTTTCTGGATAGTTCCCTTTTCGGCTTTCAACGGCGTTTGGGTGCGTAGCCGACAATTGCCGCCAATTTTTGAGTACACTGTGAGTTTTTCAAGTTTCCCGTCTTTCCATGAGATGCTGATTTCAAACCCTCCGCGTGCCATCAATCCATTTATGCTACCTGTTTTCCATATACCGGGTAAAGCAGGCAGAATAAAGATAAAGCCATCCTGGCTTTGCATGAACATTTCGGCCAAACCAGCAGTACAACCGAAATTTCCATCGATTTGGAAAGGAGGATGAGCATCGAGCATATTGGAATAGGTGCCGCCGCTCTTTTTGGCTGGAGTAACTAAACTCAACTGATCTGTAAGCAACTTATAGGCATGATCGCCATCCAGGAACCGAGCCCACAAACAAACTTTCCATCCCATGGACCAGCCCGTGGAAGGATCGCCGCGATATATGAGCGATGTGCGCGCGGCATCAAAAAGTTCAGGCGTTTTATATGGCGAAATCTGATTGCTTGGAAACACTCCGTATAAATGCGATACATGCCTGTGAGTATCTTTCGGATCATCCCAATCCTGCATCCATTCCTGTAACTGGCTGTATTGGCCTATTTGCATAGGTGCAAGACGGTTGCGTGTAAGCTTAATTGTATCCGCAAACCCTCTATCTGCAGATAATACGTCAGAGGCCCTGATTACATTGGAGAAAAGATCGAATAATAACTGGTTATCCAGGGTACATCCAGCCGCAGTAGTAGCTTTAGGTTCGCTTCCCATGTGAGGATTTTCAGGTGAGTTGGACGGACATATCACAAGCCATTTATGAGAGGGCTCTTCGATCAAAAAATCAAGAAAAAACCTTGCAGCACCTTTCATTATAGGGTACACAGAGGCAAGATATTCCTTATTGCCGGTATATAAATATCGCTGCCATAGATGCTGACAAAGCCATGCCCCACCCAAAGGCCACATACCTGAAGGAGCTTTGTCTATGCCTCCCGTTACTCTCCATATATCGGTATTATGATGCAGAACCCATCCATGGGCACCATACATGATTTGGGCAGTTTGCGCTCCGGATTCAGCGACTTCCTTGACCAGTTGAATGAGTGGCTCGTGGAATTCGGAGAGATTGGTTACTTCAGCAGGCCAGTAATTCATTTCGGTATTAATATTCACCGTATACTTGCTATCCCAGGACGGGAAAAGTTTGTCGCACCATTTACCCTGGAGGTTTGCAGGCTGACAGCCAGGTTGCGAGCTACATATAAGCAGGTAACGACCATACTGGAAATAAGTAGTGGCTAATTGAGGGTCAAATCCTTTGGAAAATTCTTTGATACGAATGTCAATAGGTTTTTTTACAGAGTCGGTCTGGCCAAGATTAAGCGTTACCCTGTCCATGAATTTCTTGAAATATACAACATGATCTTTCTTTGCCGATTCGTAATCTTTGGCAATTGCTTTAGAAAGAAAATCTTCACATTTCGCTTCCTGGTCTACGGTAAGCTCTTTATAATTTTTAAAATTTGTAGCAATGGATATGTATAAAGTAACATCCGTAGCCTTTTCAATGGTAATAAGCCCATCTTTTGCAACGCAAAGCCCGCCATTCGTTTTGGCTTTAACACGCGTTTGAAATTTTACTTTCCCCTTCTGGCCTTCGTAATTCTCGGTGAGCCCTGAAAGAATAATCGTTCCATTCTCGCTGTATTTATCATAACTTTCGTGAGGGCTCGTGAGCAAAACATTGCAGTTGATGCTCTCAGGTTTATCTGCAGTAAGGCGAACAATGACGGTCTGGTCCGTAAAAGAAGTGAATATTTCCCTGGTGTATTTCACCCTGTCAACCTTGTATGAAGTTGTGGCAATGGCCGTGTTAAGGTTCAGATCTCGATAGTAGTCTGTATAATTGCTGTGACCCGGAAACGAGACGTATAAATCGCCCATGGTCTGATATGGCATACCCGAATTGGTTTTGGACATGATTTTTTCGGTTGCCATCGATTCTGCTTCGAAATATTTACCTTCAAACACCAGTTTCCGGACAATCGGAAGTGCATCCTTTGCATTAGGGTTAGCGTTATTGTTGGGTGATCCGGCCCAAATAGTTTCTTCGTTTAGCTGTAAATGCTCAACAGCCGGAACTCCAAATACCATGGCAGCCAAACGGCCATTGCCAAGCGGAAGAGCTTCGTTCCAGTTTGAAGCAGGTTTGTTGTACCAAAGCTTAATATCGCTATTGTCTTGTGCACTGCCCAGAATCGGTACAAGACAAGTTAAAAACAGAAGGTAGAATGATCTATGCAATTTCATTTTTTAGTTGTTTGTCAAGGTATTTTGGTATTAAACCCTCAGGGTTTTCAAAACCCTGAGGGTTTGAAACTAGCCCAAACCATTATTTCTTAGCATCTTCCAACACTTTAGACAATTGATCAAAATTCTTTAGTGCATTGGAAGGTAATAATTCACCATTCTTACCAAACACATACATGGCAGGATATTCCTCAATGGTGCATTTGGATTCGTCTATTTTACCTTCCTTGTTTTTAACAACGTTTATATCCAAACCCAGGTATTCCGCCATAAATTCGTACATCGCAAGTCTTTTGGAGAGACCATAATCGTGTCCTTCGTTTGGAAAATGTGCATTCTTCACAAGATTTGTTTTGCCATAAAAGCCATAAGTTCGTTGAATAAATGGGAATTCCTGCTCGGGTACGTTGGCAGTCCAGTCTTTGCCATCAGAAATAACGAGCATTGGCCTTGGTGCAGCCATGGCAGCAATTTCTGCATTGTTGGTACCTCCCCCACAAAGCTGGAAAGGCATACCACTCTCACAAGGACAACCTCCAAAGAAATACGACGAAACCATAACAACCGGAACACTTACCTTGATTCGTTTGTCAATAACCGTCAGCTGCATGGTCTGAGAACCTCCGCTTGAACCGCCTGTAACAGCAATACGACTGGTATCAGAACCTTTCAAAGAAGTAAGGTAATCGAGGATCCGAATTCCGTTCAGGTTATGAATGGTATTGGCAATGCTTTTACGGTGGTATTCTTCTTTAAACTGAAGTTGCGATTCTCCCCAGGAGAAAAGATCATAACTAAAAGCTATGGCACCCATACGAGCCAGCATGGCACATCTGTACTGGCAATCTGCCCGGTACCTGCCATCCTTAAAGTGTCCGTCAGGATTAAGTATAATAGGCGACAGGCCTTTATGTTTGATTGGCCTGTAAAGCGATCCACAGACATACAGTCCCGGCAAGGTTTCGATGGCCACATTTTCAATGGTATAGCCATCCATAACTCTTTTGGCAGTAACAATTGGCTTTGATCCCGGGCTTTTTGGCATTGGACTGAGCCCCAAAGCAGAAATCATGCATTCTCTCAATTCCATTTTTCTTGCTTCCCATGAATTCAGGTCGTTATATAAGGTTGAAAGATATGCCAGGTGCTCTTTTCCATCTTCCGGTTGTCTGCGCGCGTATTCGTAAGCCTTGATTTTATACACTTTATCAAATTCCTTCACAAACACCAAATCAAATGGCGCTAAAACATTGGTAAGTGTTTTTTCAAGGCTATACCTCCTCACACGCCATTCGGCATAATTCAAAATTTTGTCCTTAACAAGATCTTCCGGGTATTTTAACCGAACGTCAAATTGGGTTTGTATCTCAGTGAGAATTTCTTTTAATGGCTTTTTGTATTGGTCGTCGGCTGTTTGAGCGAACAGACTTTGTGTTAAGTATAGACACATTAAAATTAATAAACTTTTCATTGGTAATTTTTAGTTAAATCCTCATTAATGAAATATATTAAATAATGGATTATCGGTACGAAACGGAACTGCCGGGAGTCCTTCCCTATTAAATAAGTTTGGTTGAGCCATTTCATTCCATGCAAAACGTGCCTCAACCGGAGATGGCACATCAGGTGATGAAATTACCACTTTATTGCCTTCTATGAAAGCATTAGCAGGAACAAATTTACCATCAGCCCCGGCTATTGAAAACCAATCAAGCGATTTGCCATTATGGCTGATCAGTCCACTGCCACAATAATCAAACTCAATTTCAATTTTATTCCCAATCACCTTCATTTGCTTATACATAGGCCCTGAACAAAGCACATTTTTGCCATAATCCTTATCCAAAGCCCATAAAGCCAGTCTTCGACCTACTTCAGATTTATAAGGAGGATGTAAGCCATCCAGACTATCTACCAAATCTGTAATCACCACCATGCCTGTTTTTGGAATTCTGAGCGCTAATGCCTGTGCTTCCCAGAATTTTGGCAATGTTTCATCAGTGAGGACCATTTTTTGTTTACTTCGTGAATAATAAAACGGGGCGATCTGGACATAGTAGAACGATAGTGATTGATCCAACCACGCTTTACGCCAACTTTCAATCAATAATTGCATTTTATATGCATACTGAATAGTTTCGCTAAGAAAACAATTTGATTCGCCCTGATACCAAAGGAATCCTCGCAACCCAAATGGAGAAAGCGGATAGATCATACTAGAATAGAATTTGCCTGGATCGCCGCTTACCGTAGTCGTATCATTTTTGTTAAAGTAAGTAGATGTCTCAAAGGCTTTGGATGAAATCCATGGTTCAATGCGACTTCCACTCACTGCCGACGAAATCATCCCAATAGGAACATTTAATTCTTTGTATAATTCCCTGGCAAAAAAACACCCAACTGCTGAGAAAGGCCTGAGGGCCGAATCCATAGCAACGTTCCATCCTTTATGCTCGGAATCGGGATTCATAGACTTCCGGTTCACAAGAAAAATTCTGATGTTGGTATTTTTAGCAACCTCTATTTCATCATCTTCAGGCTTTTGTCCTTTCGAAGCAGAAGCCTTACTGTTTTTACGCATGCTGTACTCCATATTCGACTGCCCGGAACAGAGCCAAACTTCACCCACCAGGATGTTTTCAAGCGTAATGGTATTGGTCCCCGAAATAATCATTTCTGCTGGTTTATCTGATGCGGGTAGTGGATCAAGCTGAACCTGCCAGCGTTTGGAGGTATCCGTAATAGTTTCCTTTACCTGATTATCAAATTTTACAGTTATGTGTTCACCGGAAGAAGCATATCCCCATATATAAACCGGTTTGTTACGTTGTAAAACCATGTTATGCCCAATAATTTTTGGTAACGTAATTTGCGCCATCAAAGGATTTCCGAATATTAATAACAGCGCAATTCCAGCGATAAAACGGGTCAGATATGGCTTCTCATGATTTTTTCCCAAGTGTCTCATTATAATTTCCCCACGATATGTTCTAACTTTGCTGATGAGGCAGTCTCTTTACCGTTAACGAGCAGGTGAAAACCCCTCCCACGCTTGTATTTATCTCCTGTTTTATCCCAAAATATTGTTACTGTTTTGCCATGGTAAGACACATTGTCCAGACAAAACCAATCCCAACGATTTTCAGGGATCAGGGGATTAACTTCGACAACATTGTCGGCTCGTGGTCGAAGTCCCACCAACCCTGTAATAATCAAATCACAGAAAGTAGAATGGTTATAATATCGGCTTCTTTCCTCGTCGCCTTTGAGCCAGTAGCCTGTTTTTTCATCGAGATATTCTCCGATATAAGGACGTCCTCTGTAGTACTGAGACTCAACATATAGTTCGAGCAAACGAAAATAAATGGAATCGGTAATAAGGTTTTGCTTGTAATTGTTCATCAGGTTAGCCAGACCCGTCATGGTTTGCGATGTTGCAAACGGCCATACTGCTCCATCCCATTCGCATTTGCAACAACCATGCGTGCGGAATTCTGGTGAACGGCGTTCGGCAGTAGTCAATCCAAACGGAGCCAGAAAGCCTTTTTGGTCGGTTATTTGCTTCCATGCTGCATTGTAAGTAGTATCAGGCAAATTAAAATACCATGGTATATATCCTATTGCTTCACGTACATTGGCACAAATAACAGTTTCTTTTTGGGTTTCAAAGAAAGAGTCTTTTATATTCCACAATACTTTTTGAACTAACCTTTTGATGGTATCAGCCTTTAAACGATATTTTTCAGCAATTTCCGGCTTTGAAGCCAAAGTGGCTATTTCGGAAATAGCTTTGGCATTCCCAAACATGTAACTATTGATGGAGGGGCGGGCATTCTTTTCTTTGCGAGCCCCACTCAGAGATTCTTCCATACCGTCTCGAACATCATATTGCCAGAATAATCCGGAAGGTTGACGTTTCTCTGTTTCCCAAGTTTCATAATCAGTGGTTAAGTCCGGAAGTTCATGAATGACATAGTTTTTATCCCCTGTAACCAGGAATTGATTATAAATTGCATCAGCGCTCCAACCACTGTAAAAATGAAGCTTTTTCATAGGTTTCCCTTCATTCCCGTGAAACCAGACATGGATATATTGGTTAAGGTAAGAGGTATCCCGTAACCATCTTGCTTCATAAATATGATGGCCTAAAGCACTACCAATCAAATTGTATTTATCGGCATAAGAACGATTGATAAGGAATTCGGTAAATATTAAGCCAACGGGTGTTTTTTTAATATGCTTACGGATACTCCACCAACGGTAATAATAAATTTCTTCGAAATTGTCTTGCGGACACTCAAACAACGGAATGTTATCCTTCATCCAACCCCAGGCCTGGGAGTTAGGTATGGCTTCAGCGATATTCTCGTTTTCCATACGATTGAAATAGTCGACGTAATGTTTGAAATTATCTGCTTTTAAAACAGTTGAAGGTTTCTGCTTTTGGGAGAAGGAGGAAAAGAGGATTGTTAATAGAAAAAGTGAAGTAATGAAATATTTCCTGCCTGTATGTTTTAAACCTTCAAGGTTTTGAAAACCTTGAAGGTTACGCATTGCTATTAGTTGCAAACTGTGCAGAGCGTGACGTAATATAATTTTTTTCATAGTTACTGTAGACTTTATAAACCCTCGGGGTTTTGAAAACCCTGAGGGCTTGAATTAAAGCTATTCCTTCGTTTTTAATGATTTAATAAAAAATACTGCTTCTATATCCTTCTCTCCTGCCCCAGGAACATCAAAAGTCTGTTCCGATGGTGTTTCAGCATTTGGAAAATAGCGCCGTTCCCCTGTTCGGAATACAATTCGTTCCAATGATTCCACAGGAGCAAAAAACAAACCCCGTGTCTGGTCTTTACCATTTACATTCACGGTATAAAAACGGGTATCCGTATCAAAGGATATTTTAAAATCATACTGTTCATTTGCTTTATACTTCATAACATTTGAAAAACGGTATCCCGACTTTGTTTTGCAAGATCCGGTAGAATCAAAAGCAAGGCGAATGGCGGCAGTTCCTTTAGCGTCCTGAAGTTCAATCTGCAATAATCCTTTGTCATTTTGTGAGGCAATCATTGAGAATTCGACCGATAATTTTTTAGATGCCGGGAATAACCGCTCAGCTTTTGCATAATCGAACTTGTCCCAATCTCTCAAGGCCAGGTTTCGAGTGCCATCCTTTATCTTCTCTATGCTCACAGGTGCCCAGAGCGGACTGTATATATTCCACGATTTGAGTTCCAAGCCTTCAGGCATTTGATTGAAAATATCATTCACCTGTTCTTCTACTTTGTCTTTTACTGGTACAGGAATTTCTGCTATCCATATATCCTCTTTGTTCATGCTATAAGTTACCCAAAAATTCTGACCCGGAGGAGTGCCGTTGCCTTCAATGATGCCCCTCACATATTGTGGCCCGTTACTTTTAAACCTGCCCCCATAGCGCATGGTAGATATCTCACCCTGAACCAACAGCAGATTGGTATAATCCAAACCGTTTTCACTCACGGAGAGCGCCAATGGCCAACGAAATTCAGAGGGGTTGTATACGGTAACATATCGTCCGTCGGAAGTACGTTGTCCCCATATTTTTGCATTGGCATTTACAAATTTGGGAGCTCTTACCGGGGCTGGCCAGGTTTTTCCTTCATCACTACTGATGGACGTAAGGGCATTTTTCCATAAGCCGACAACTCGCCCATCAGTCAGGTGGTAATAGCAAAAAGCCTTATAATCTTTTGTAATAGGAATAAGAGGGTCATTTTTGTCCGACTCCTCGTTCCATTGTTGCATCATCAGCGGTTTGGACATCATTTCTTTGCAAGCTTCTACAAAACCCTTGTCCTTACTAGTGGTATAAAAGGGATATAAAGTATTCTTTTCGTTCCAGGCCGGGTTGTAATGGATAAAATAAATAGGACCAAAATGGCCATCCGGAAAGGCTTCCCGAACAACCCGTCCAATACCTTTGCCGTCATTAGGGGCATCCCTGTCATTCATGGAAATTCCATAAAAAGCAAGCACCAACAAACGGTTTTTGGTTGATACATAGAATCCCATTCGCTGATGCATCACGGAATATAAATTATGGGCTACCAGTTTCCCGTCTTTTTCAGTTTCTTTTTCTGTACCCTCGGGTATTTTATAAGGCGGAAAAATGATCATGGGCTTACCCCAATTATACCCATCCTTTGAAGTAAGCAATAATGTCTGGCCGGGAGCCACACTTTCGCTAACAGAATCACTCAGGTATTCCAGGTAAAATTTGTTATTCCAATAAGCCAGCATGGGAGCATGGTTATAAGTCCATCCCGAACCTTCGGCCATTTCCGGATGCTCGCGGTTAGCACGAAATACCTGGATATTATGTACACCCACTACCGGACTCAGTTGCCCATGATGGTAATCAACGTTAACAAGCGTATTGCCTGTATAACGGATGGTTTGCTGTGCGTGCAATGGAGGTAATAGCAGAATAAGTACTAAACAAACCCTGAGGGTTTTAAAAACCCTCAGGGTTTCATTCTGAGATGAAAGTTTCATTTTATCATTCCTTTCAAAATTTCTTCTCTTACTTTAAATATAGTTCCGTGTTTGTGTCCTTCGGGTACGGTGATTTTATCAGAGATATTAGTAAATGTTTTAAAATCTGTTGTTGCTGATGCACCGTACTTTTTATCCCGATATGCATCATAATAAATAAGCCAATTGTTTTCTACTCTACAGACTGTTGGGCCCTCGGTGAAATTATCTGTAAAAGGTCCGGTAACATTGTTATATGGACCTTCTGCTTTATCGCTAAAAGCTACCTTGATATTTCTGTTTGGGCGTGTATTGTCTTTTACCACCAAAATATATTTTCCCTTGTCCTGCTTCACTATCACTGCATCGATTGCACTAAATCCAGGATCGCAGAAAAGTTTTGTATCGGTGAATGTTATAAAATCTTTAGTGGAAGTATAATACAAACGATGGTTGTTGTTTTCATCTTCCAGGCCTCGCGGAAATTTGAATGGAATTGTTGATGCCCATACGATGATAAATTGCTGTGTTTCATCATCATAAAATACCTCAGGAGCCCATACATTAACAGTTGATGTATCATAGGCCATCACAGGAATAAACTTTTGCTCGGCCCAATGGATTAAGTCTTTGGAGCTGGCATAACCAAAGCCCGGATCGCCGCGCCAGCTCGATGTCCAAACCAGATGAAAAGTGCTATCAGGTCCTTGCACTATGGAAGGATCCCTGAGTACTTTCTGTTTACCAATTTCCGGTTTCAAAAATGTACGACCAAAGTCAATCCAATGATAACCATCATAGCTATACAAAAAGCGTAATCCTTCTGTAGCGGGCTCATGAAAGGATGTGAACAGGTAGACTTCCTTTTGGGCACTAACCGAAACCAAAAGAAATAATCCAAATATAAATGAAAATAGCCTTAGAGTCATTTGTATTATTTGTTATGTTATCTCAAATCCTCAGGGTTTTGAAAACCCTGAGGGTTTAATCATAGACACCTCATATTTTATCTAGTATTAATACCCAGTCATTACCATCCTTTTTCTCCCCGGGAGGAACAAATTCTTCAACTCCTGAGTTTTTAAAGTTTCCAATATTAGTCATGCTGCCATCTCTGGGATTATACCAGGACGCCTTAACTTTTATACCAGAAATTTTCCCCATGTTGACCTTAATTTTACGACCGTTATAGGCATATATAAAAGCAAAATCCTTGCCTCTTGTTGCCGTCTGGTAGTCATACCTGTTACCTTGTTCCGCGATTAGCGATTGATCCTGTATACGTTCGAAATAAGGTCGAGAAAGCATGAGTTTTTTGAGGTAACCTATTTGTTTCGCCCCAGGATCGTTTATGGCTTCGAACCAGTAGTTCTTTGGTCCGTAGGAACCTGCTTTATCCGTAGGTTTGTGAAATTGCATTACTGAATTATGTCCGTAAGTAAATCCACATCCACCTGCAAACACTGACCAATAGCCGTATCGCCTAACATCATTATCTGTCCAGTAAGGTTGAAGTGTATCGTGAAGACCATGTGGAATTTTTTCATACGATGGTTCACCATCCAGAGAAGGTTTCAAAGGTAGCAAAGCAAAATCGTGATTAATGAACTTCCAGTTATCCGGTCCATAGTGTAATTCGCCTTTTACTGTATCTTGTGCATAATCACGATGCCCCGACTGAAACATATTAAAATCGAGCCAGGATTCGCTATGAAACCAAATGGATGAAGAATGTCGTCCGTAGGGATGGTATGTGATCAGATGATTCGGGTCAATAGTCCTGAGTGTATTACCAATGATTTTCCATGTTTCGGTAGAATCGGAACCTTTGACATCACCACCATTAAGCCAGATGACATTTTTTTTATCTTTGTATCGCTTACCAAGAAATGTTGCATAGTCTTTTGCTTGTTCTCTGCTTACCCAACCACTCTTCACGTTCGTCCCCCAAACAGGAACCATTGCCAGGTAAATACCTTTCTCTGCAGCCTTATCAACGATAAAATCCACGTGATCCCAAAAATCGTATTGATCAGGATCCTTAAAATCACTGCCTGTTGTGATTTTGGGCGTAGCCACATTCTTATTTACCAAGGCAGAATCACCATATACATTCACTGCCGCCTTAACATTATGCAATAACATCACCTGAATGACATTGAACCCCTTCTGTCGTCGGTCTTCTAAATATTTTTCAGCATCTTCCCTACTCGTTTTAACAAAAAGAAGCCAACCTGTATCACCAAGGTAAAAGAAGGGATCTCCATCTTCAGTGGCAATAAACCGGTGATTGTCTGAGATTTTGAGTTTGCTTATTTTCTGAACAGGTTCCTGGGCGTTAAGGTTTGCATATAAAAGAAAGATTGAAATAATAATTAAAAGTTGTCTGTGGAGTAACCTAAATTTTGCCTCACCCCCGGCCCCTCTCCTGGAGAGAGAGGGGAGTCGCTCTGCTTTATGTTTCATTCTTAATTTTTTTTGTGCTGTATGTTGAAAAAGTACTTATTCATTATATATCAGAAACTTACTCCCTCTCTTTGAGAAGAGGGTTGGGGTGAGGCACTCCTATTTTTTTGAAATCCAAAAAATCAAAGCTCCCGATTGTGGAGCTTTCAACTCTACAATCTTACCACCTTTAACGGTTTCGTCGCCTTTAAGTAAATGACCATCTTTGGGATCTACATACCTTACTTTAAAATCGCTGTCCGCATTTTTTAAATCGAGTTTTACAAGATTTTTTGAATCCGAATAAACGATGTAACCTTTGCCCTCGTTGCCCAAAGCCCATTGATCTGTAGGATTATCAGGCAAGCTAATAACATGCATGGTAGATGCATCCTTCAGAAACCGGGGATCGGAAATCGCCGGAATACTGGCCAGCGAGCCACCAGCCATGAATACCCCCCAACCATACGTATCGAAATTATCACCGGAATAGATAACTGCTTTTTCCGGAAATTTCTGTCGATATTCACGCACGGACCTGTATGTTTGTTCAAATGATCTTTTCCCAACCTTGATTAACCGCGCATGTTGGCGAGGTGCTAAACTTTGACCGCCTCTGGGCTCATATGCGGTTCCATCACTGCGATATGCCCAATACCGAATATCAATCAAGTCGACAACAGATGCCAGGGAAGGATCTGCGAGAATAGAATCCTGAACATCTTTGGTTGTGCTCAATCCAATGATTTCCTTTTTACCAGTTTCTGTTTCCCATTCCTTAATGGTTTGCAACCAAAACTTCACAAAATGAAAAGGTCCTGTAAACTCAGCACTTATCAATTGAATGACTCCTGTATTGTCTGAAAAATTATCGAGACATTTCCGAATAAACGCCTGGTGTAAGGGACGGCGAACAACATTTGTAACATCATAGAATTGTTCTCCCATAAAAATACGTTTGTCGCCTGCATAAGGCGGAGGTTCCGGGAATCCAGTATTGTTTATATTGTTTGCTGAGCGCCAGGGACTATCTGCCCAATGCGCACCAGCTTCGATAATGTTGTGCTGAAAATAATTCTGATGAAGGAGCACCAACCCTTTCTGATCGGCCAAATTAGCAAATTGTTTTAGCCTAAACCAATACCAGGCGTTATATTTGGAGAGATCGTACTTGCTTAATCCATCCCAGGCGGTACCTTGTCCACTGCGGGCAAAAGGTAACTCATAAAATGGAGGCCATACATCACCGTCAATGCGGCGAATGCGTTCATGATCATCCCGGCGACGCTCGTACCATAGACCGTAATTGTGATCAATTGCCACAATGTGCTGACTTACCATCCAATCGGTCACAGCATTCAGATCGTCAGTTAGCCCTGTTCCGGTGCGGCCTGGAACAAAACGGGTGATAGCTGGTTTGGCAGTTCTTGTAAAATACGGTTTGACGCTCCCCATCCACCAAGGTTCGTCATGTTGATTTCCGGTTATGACAGTGCTTCCGCGCACAAGCCAACCATTTGAGATATGCATTGGCTCAGCCTTATTGGGAATTGCCGGCAGTTTAAAACCTATTTCTTCAATTGTTTTAACATTTTTGGTTTCAATTGAAATTGGGTTTCGCTTTGATGCCTGCTCTATATACCCGGTAAGTTGAAGATGAGGTTTGGTAGATTCGGCCGTTAATTCAGCGGCCTTCTCAACAGTGGGGCTGCTCGATGCTTCGGTTTCCACCGGAAGTATCTGAATCAGCGATTTTATGTTATCCCCCAATCTGTCACTGAGCTGGGCATAGTATAAGCTGCGGGGTTGAATAGAATTATTGGAATCACCCCAGTAACCATCTCCGGCAAATTGTGCCCACGTTCCAAATGCCCAGTTGCTTGCTGTTGGCGGACGATAACAATCGACCCTGGCAGCCGAACATTGCCAGAAAACACTGTTGGCGGCACTCCATCCGGCACCTTGTGCGTCTTGTCCACGGTTCATATAACTTAAGGCATTGCCATCTATATTCACAATGTCAAACAATACACCTGAAGCCCAACTATCGATACATCCACTGAAACTAAAAGGCAGGTGCGATTCGCATTGGACAAAAGCATTGGGGCCCGGGGCACAAAAACCCACGGCAAAATCATGAAATCCGTATTCGGAGTAAAGTCTCTGAAATAACGATTGTTGCCCGGTTGTCCAAAAAGTATTTCTGCGCTGTCCACCAATCTCAGAAATTGGAGCCAGAGATTTGCAATCTTCAACTGTAATACGTTTGGTTGTTTCCCATGTAGCAACTGCCGAACCTGCAAAGTGTTCGAAGATTACCTGACGTACCCAGGCATCCTGAACATTATCCATGGTTATGGCCATCCAACTATGCTCCTCATCTTTTGGATTTGCAACATCATAGGCAGACTGGCATTTTAAGTTTTCTACTCCAACCTGTACAATACGTCCAGACCATTGATAAGCGGCTACCGTTCCTCCACCATAGGTTGAATCAAGCGCCGTTGTTAACGGAGCATCAAGTGTCAGCGATTCTCCATTAACTTCAATAATTCTCCGATCCCAGTAAATTTCTCTTTCGCCAGGCTTCCATCCAAGCGTTGTAATTCCTCCACCAAAATGATCAGTGTCAAGTTCCTTAATCCATTTAAGCATACTGGGCCTATGGATTACCACCATATCATTCGCTTTGAATGCATGCGGAGTTGTAACCCTTATTTTTGTGGAATTTACAGGAACATAAGTATCTTTAATGATGACTTCTTCTTTAAGTATCCGATCATTCTTACCTTCAATTTTTATAAATGTTCGTCTGTCTTTTCCTGCAGCAATTAACAATGTTCCGTTTTCCTGCATACCACTTCCCCTAAGTACAATGCCAGATGCATTTATTGTCAAATTCCCGGATACCTCATAAGTGCCTTTTTCCAATAACACTGCTCCACGGATTCCTTCTTTATCAGCCGGTAATGATGCAACATAATCCAAAGCAGCTTGAATACGAAAAGTTGCATCACCTTTTATTATTGGTACTACAACACGAACAGGCACATTGGGAATAGGCTTTTCGCCTGCCATGTATCCACAAAAGGAGAAATCCGGAATACGATTTCCAAGCGAATCGGATATATATACCAGATGACCATCAGCGCCCAGTGAAACCGGCGGTAATGGCTTTGGGGGTTTGGGAGC
>WSSedL1CaDRAFT_10001313_pt1 | contig 14817 bp, 13 predicted proteins | sample WetSurSL1Cattail_FD_9464 | JGI IMG/M metagenome (IMG submission 9464)
CGCCGAAAATAGCTTCCATTGTTTCAGTACGGCCCGCACCCACCAATCCTGCAAAGCCAAGGATCTCTCCTTTATGCAGCTGAAAGGACACGTCTTTACACTTGCCGTCTGCGCGGGTAATATTTTTCACTTCAAAAACGACCGGCTGCTTATTAATATCTACGTTGGGATCACCGAAGTAAGTGCCTTTGATCTCACGGCCAACCATCATCTTGACCATATCGTCAACAGAAAGTTCTTCTGCATTCCGAGTACCCACATAGGTGCCATCTTTGAGAACCGTGACACGGTCCCCTATCTTCTTAATTTCATCCATTTTGTGGGATATGTAGACAATCCCCTTGCCTTCACTTTTCAGCTTGTGAATCAGATCAAATAGGTTATCGGTTTCCGCTGTGGTAAGAGAGGTTGTTGGCTCGTCCATAATAATAATCTTCGCGTCGGAAACGAGCGCTTTGGCAATTTCAACCTGTTGCTTTTCAGGCATTGTTAAATCTTCAACAAAAGTTTTCAGCGGACGGTGTACTCCGACTTTTTCCAAGACAACTGTCGCCTTTTCGGTCATGGTTTTGTAATCTACCACAGAGATGCCGCACTTTTTCACGGTGGGTATCTTGCCGACAAAAAGGTTTTCAAGAATTGACAGTTCGTTGATAACGCTCAATTCCTGATATATGATAGCAATCCCTTCATCATAGGAATTTTTAGTGGTCAGACGGTCGTACTCTCTGTCGTTGACAACAATTTTCCCAGAAGTAGGCGTATAGACCCCACTCAATATTTTCATCAGTGTGGATTTGCCTGCGCCGTTCTCACCAAGGAGAACATGAACTTCATTGGGCATGATGTCAAAGGAGATGTTATCCAGTGCCTTGACGCCGGGAAAAACCTTCGTAATGCCAACCATTTTTATCAAAGGTTCCATGATATCCTTCTTTCTACAACGAGTTTGTGAAGCCTAAGTGCGGATTATGCGTTGAACCGTACTATGAATGCTGCAAAGAAATTAGGTAATGTTACTATGAAAATTGAGTAACGTCTTGTTTGTATGATAGCAGTTAAAATTAAATAAGTCAATGCGTTTCTTAAAATTTGTTTAACATTACATATATATGATGTTAACGTTACATTAAACAAAATTACAAAAGATAATTAATATTGAATAATATCGCAATATTACTTTACATCGCCATGTTAATCTGGTATCTTAAAAGTAACAATAACTTAAGGAAATACTGATTTAATGCTGAATTTTCATATTCTAAGTGGTATAATAGAAATAACAAGCATGGAATAATCAAAATGAAGTAACAAACATCAAAGCGGGAAGATTTTCTGGAAAACATGGACGAAATAATTTTGTGATGGGTTGGTATTGCCGAGCCATATTATCCAAAGGGAAAACGGGAACGTCCACTGCTCCATAGAAATGAGTGAGTATTATCATGAAAACAAAGAAATCTCTTTCTATCAAAGATATTGCGGCCATCACAGGCTACTCCACGGCAACTGTGTCACGAGTCATCAACAATCGTGGTGGCTATTCTGAGGCTACAAAAAAAGCTGTTACTGAGACAATACAGCAATCCGGTTATACCACTGGTGCTGTAAGCAGTAATCTGGTAGGTATTCTGGTTCCTGACCTATCCAACGAGTGGTTCGCTCAGGTATGTGTCGCGTTAGAAAAACTTCTGTTTGAGTATGGCTACTCCGCATTCATTTGCAACGCCAATGAAGATAGCCGGCGAGAAAGCTTCTATTTTCAGGAATTTGTAAACTGTAAGGTTGCTGCGTTAATTTGTTTTGTGGGCAGCAAAGAGCTTGGGGATCTTGCAATCCATGCCAGCTTTCCCGTTGTTTTTATTGACCGGTTTCCCATAGACACCGAGCAGCTGCTTTGTCTGGAATCCGACAACTATTTAGGCGGTTATATGGCAACGGAGCTGTTAATCCGCAAGGGCTGTAAGCATATCATGCTTCTTGATTGGGAGCGCCCTCTTTCTGTAAATTTAGCACGTCAGCAAGGATATTTTGATGCTTTAAAGGATCATGGCATAGCCGTAGATAAAAACTTGATTGCAGAACTAAGCGACCAGAGCGATCATTATGAAGGCGCGAAAAACCTTGTTTTTTATATGATCAATAAAAAGCTGAATTTTGACGGCGTTTTTGCCACAAATGATTTACGCGCTTATGGCGCACTGCAGGCACTACAGCAAAATGGCATTAAAGTACCTGAACAGGTGAAAATTATTGGATTTGACGACAGCTCAGTTAGTCAGCGCTGCTATCCCGCGCTCACCACTGTTCGTCAGGACTGCAATTACATGGCAAAGAAAGCGGTGGAAGTTTTACTTGACCGGATGGATGGTAGAACTACAGCTACGTCTGAGCACATTATACTTCCAGTATCAATCGTGGAGCGTGGTACTACTTAACCGAGCGACCTGTACATAACGAGACGTTTTTTGTTATGTCTCATCACTAAAACTACACAAGAAGGCTCGGCACCGTTGAGACAGTGTCGAGCCTTCTATCATGTTGCTTAATTTGGTTTGATATCGCATAAAATTATCTCTTTGAGTTTTGATGAACCTGTAGATCTCCGCCTGCTAATGAGTCATATCGTCTTGTATCATAGATTGTACCTCTTAATATTGTAATGTAATGTTTTGATTTGGACAGCCATTTTTAAAACCGTGTCGCGACAAATTTGCGGCAAAAATCCGTTAAAAAACCGAATGCTTATCATCTTACAGATCAACAAAACTTATAAATCAACAGCGCAATGAGCTGGATTATGAGAATCAATATATACAGTTATTACATTTTGCTCACAAACTTTCGGCTGCAACCAAAGAAGATTACTTTTCCCTTTATAACTAAATCCTTCGATTTCGTATGTAAAGTACACCACATAAGGACACGATCCATTCCATTTAATAAATTGCAATTGTTTTACGGATGTTACATGACCATCTGTTTGTAACCCTTCAAGAAAAAGTAATTTGACTGCCTTTTCTCTTCGATATGAAACTGCACACATTATAATTCCAAAACCCAGAAAAATACAGCCTAAAACGGGAAACCAAAGTTTAGGATCCCCCTGTGATGCGGGATCCGTATGTAATACACCTAACTGCGAGAGGGCTCCCGAAAACAAAAACACTACCCCAAGTATCAGAAGCATTACTCCGAAGAATTTCCACATATTTTCCGGTCTTTTCATGAATAATTTACCTCCCAAAATGTGAATAATCCACAAAAGAATCATAGCACTGTAAAATCAAAAAGTCAACACGTCATATTCTTTAATGTGACATACACCAAATGGTCTACTCTTATCGAACAGTGTCGAGCCTTTATCATATTTCTTAGCACCTCTGCAATTTCCTTTGGTATACTCACTTATGCTTTAGGTAAAAGTCAGATGATATACGATGATCAGGACAGGAATTAATAAGTACTCAATTATTGACCAATAGCTAATAATAAAATCCCACAAATTACAATTGTCAATTGTGAAAATGACATATGTCGTATATTTCTAGTTACAAAACTCAATTACAAGAATCCTTAGAGTCTACTATAATAAACAATATCAACAGTATTTGTATTATAAATGGAGGAGAAACAATGAAAAAGCAACTAATCAGTGCATTGTTATGCACAGCACTAATGGTGAGTATTACCACTGGATGCGGGAGCACCCAAACAACTGCAACTTCCGCGGCACAATCCGCAGTACAATCCACCGCACAACCTGCTGCCCAGTCGGCCGCAGAATCAACTGCTGCGCAAGCCGGCGGTGCAACTAAAAAGGACGCGAAAGTTATTCAGATTCAAGGCAAAGTAATCCCAAGGCCAGCGGGAGGTTACAAGTTCGGCTATACTTGCATGGATGGTACCAACCCGTTTTTTGTAACAATCCAGAATGAAATTAAGAAAAAAGTGGAAGCAAATGGAGATACTTTAATTTCAACCGACCCTGCAAACAAGGTTTCGCTTCAGATTACTCAGGTTGAAGACATGATATCTCAAGGAATTAATGCAATCTTCATGAATCCCGCAGAAGCAGACGGTATTTTGCCTGCACTCGATGAATTGAAAAAAGCTGGAATTCCTATTATAAACTTCGATACAGAAGTGTCCAGCATGGGGGATTATTGCTTCTCATATGTTGGGTCGGATAACTATAACGCCGGTAAAGTTTGCGGTGATGATTTGGTAAAGAAATGTCCGAACGGCGGAAATATTATAGTAATTGATTCCCCAACAATGAATTCGATCGTGGATCGAACCAGCGGATTTGTGGACGCAATTAAGGACCATGGATTTACAATTGTTGCTCAGCAGGATGGTAAAGGAAATCTGCAAAAATCGATGGAAGTTTCACAAGACTTGTTACAGTCTCATAGCGATGTAGTGGCTATTTTTGGTGGAAATGATCCTACCGCTCTCGGCTGCCTCGCCGCAGCAAATGCAGCCGGTTTAAAGAAAACACTCATCTATGGTGTTGACGGTTCCCCGGATTTCAAATCATCACTCGTAAAGAGCGGCTCCCTGCTGCAAGGTACCGGCGCTCAGTCTCCTGTGAGTATTGCAGATACATCTGTCGACGTATTGTATAAGTTTATAAAGGGTGAGAAGGTAGACTCCAGATATCCGGTAAAGACCTTCCTGATTACAAATGAAAATGTAGCAAAATACGGAACAACTGCTTGGCAATAAGCCTAACCTTTCATAAAAGCACGTTCAAATCCACTGAAACCATGAAACTGCAGAAAGCTGTTTACATACTCTCTCATTCATTCTGCAGTCGGAACCGGCATGATTTATTAACTCAGGAGTTTGTGAACACTGATGCGGTGAAATAATCCTCACCGCATCAGAAATTCTTATTCCTAAAAATGATTATAAGATGGTGATAATTTGGCTGAAAAAATATTATTGAATATGGAAAACATTTGCAAATCATTTCCTGGGGTTAATGCGTTAAAATCTGTAAATTTCGAATTGAAACAAGGAGAAGTCCATGCGCTTCTTGGCGAAAACGGAGCAGGAAAATCTACGCTGATCAAAGTCCTGGGAGGGATCTATATCCCTGATCAGGGAGAAATTTATATCAATGAAGAAAAATCGGATATTCATGATGTAAAGTCGGCGCAAAAAAATGGCATTTCCATTATACATCAGGAATTAGTGTTAGTTCCTTATATGACAGTTGCAGAGAATATTTATCTTGGAAGAGAACCCGGCAAGAAATTTTTAGATAAGAAAAAAATGAGTATTGATGCACAAAAACTGCTTGATACCTATAACATGCATATAAACGCAAATACCCTGGTCGGAAAGTTGACAATTGCGCAGCAGCAGATGGTTGAGATCATCAAAGCAATTTCCTATCAATCCAAAATTGTTGTAATGGATGAGCCGACCTCCTCAATCTCTGATAACGAAGTGGAATATTTATTTGGAATAATCAGAACACTGATTCAGAAAAAGGTTGGCATTATTTACATTTCTCACAAAATGAGTGAACTCGGCGAGATTTGCGACCGTGTGACCGTAATGCGCGATGGAGAAACAATTGGAACAAAGGTCGTAAAGGAAACCACAAATGATGATTTAATCTCGATGATGGTTGGACGTGAGCTTACTCATTATTATACAAGAGATTATCAGCCAAAAGAAGAAGTTGTTCTAAAATGTGAGAACATTTCCGATGGAAAAATGGCAAAAAGTGTGAGCTTTGATTTACATAAAGGTGAAATTGTCGGTTTTGCAGGACTGATCGGAGCCGGACGCAGTGAAGTCATGAAATGCCTGTTTGGATTGACAAAAGGATATACCGGAGACCTAACTGTTTATGGAAAAAAAGTTCATATAAAGTCGCCTACTGAAGCGATGAAATATGGGATTGCATTTGTTCCTGAGAATCGAAAAGCAGAAGGATTATACAAAATACAAAGCGTAAGATATAACTCCACAATAGAAATTCTGCATGAGTTTATGAAAGGCTTTTCTGTTAATATCAAAAAGGAGAAAATCATCACTCAAAATTATATTGATATGATGGAAACCAAGACTCCTTCCCAAGATCAGGCTGTTGGAAACCTCTCAGGGGGAAATCAGCAAAAGGTTATGATTGGCCGATGGCTCGCAACGAACCCAAAGGTACTAATTCTGGACGAACCAACCCGCGGCGTCGACGTTGGGGCGAAGTCAGAAATTTATACCATCATGAATGATCTGGTAAAAGAAGGAATGTCTATTATTATGATTTCTTCTGAATTGCCGGAGATTATCAACATGAGCGACAGGGTTTATGTTATGTGTGACGGAAGAGTAAGCGGATGCTTTAACCATGAGGAAGTTACACAGGAAAAAATCATGAAGCTAGCAGCAAAATAAATGATTTGGCATACTTAGATAAAGCAGAGGAGGAAATACTATGGCAGAGGTAAGTACGAAGGAGAAAGGCCGACAATCTGATAATATCGTTATTAGTTTTCTAAAGGGAAACATGGGGATTCTAATCGCCCTTGTTGTATTATGTTTAGCGCTGGCACTGAATCCGATCACAAATAGAACTTTTTTAACTTCACAAAATATTTTCAACGTTCTTAGGCAAACTTCAACAAATCTGTATATCGCCTGTGGAATGACAATGGTTATTATCCTTGGTGGGATCGACCTATCTGTAGGTTCCATCATCGCGTTGTCCGGTTGTATTGCAGCCGGATGTATCGTACATTATAATCTTCCACTTGGAGTCGCTATTTTAGTCGCTTTGTTAGTAGGACTTTTGGTAGGTACTTTTAACGGAATAGTTATTTCTAAAACGACAATTCCGGCATTCATTGTTACCCTGGCTACCATGAACATCGCAAAGGGATTCGCATACGTTTATACAGGCGGCTCGCCGGTACGGGTTATGACACAGGAATGGCAGTTCATCGGTGGCGGTTATATTGGAATATTTCCTGTCCCTGTACTTATTTTAGTTCTTGTACTGATTATTACAGGATTGATCATGAACCGGACGAAATTTGGCCGTTATTTATATGCAGTAGGCGGAAATACACAGGCAGCTGAATTTTCTGGAATTAATGTCGCCAAAGTTAAATTCTTAGTGCATGCTTTTTCCGGTATCATGGCAGGCCTTGCCGGTATTGTACTGGCGTCACGCATGTATTCCGGCCAGCCAACTGCCGGTGAAGGGGCAGAAATGGATGCGATAGCCGCTGTCGTGGTAGGCGGCACCAGCATGTCAGGTGGTTCCGGTAAGCTCGGCGGCACAATTATCGGCGGCTTAATTATAGGCATTCTGAACAATGGGCTTAACCTTTTAAATGTCAATTCCTTCTGGCAATATGTAGTAAAAGGTACGGTCATTCTATTGGCTGTGTACATTGATTTTATAAGACATAAAAAATCAGATTAAAGTTGGCTTGAGCATTGTTTCCTGAAAATTAGTTTGAATTCATTCACAGCGGTACATACAATTTGCAAATACAGCTATTCTCTTGTATAATTTATTGAGTGACAGTTTTTGGGTTTTAATTTCGTTGTACACAATTCCAAAAACTGTCACCTGTCATAAATACGTTATTATTTGACTTGCCGTTTAAAATATGGTATATGGATAGTAAAGTCTTTAGCCGTTATCAAAAATACTTTCTAAATATAATAGGGAGTGTTACAATTGAACTTATTTACAAAATGTAGTGGGGATATGAAGAAAAAAAGCTATAAGAATCTGATTACGATTTCATTGATCATTGTTAGCACATTCACTGTTTATTTACTGGCGGTTAATTTGATGGCAAAAGACCCAGCGAACTTGAGTCATGCTCCGAGAAAATTTGGTGCAACCTACATGACTATGAATAACCCCTACTTTGAAGCCATGAACAATAGTATAGAACAGGTTATCAATACAAATGGGGATATCTTGATTACAAGAGATCCGGCACAGGATCAGGAGAAACAAAATAGCGAAATTCAAGAAATGATAGAGGAAGGCGTCAGTGCCATATTTTTAAATCCTGTGGACTGGAAGACGGTTAGGCCGGCGCTCATTGCTTGCAAAGATGCGGGAATTCCGGTTTTTAATATTGATGCTTATGTATATGATAGGAATTATGTCGTATCCGTTATTGCTTCCGATAATTATCAGGCAGGCGTACAGTGTGCTGATGATATGATGAAAAAAAGGACCAGCGCGGATATCGTGATACTGAATTGCCCAAAGATGCAGTCAATCAGTGAAAGGGTTCAAGGCTTTAAAGACGAAATTGCGGGCAAAGCTCGCTTTACAATTGTTGCCGAAGAGACCGGTGGAGGAGAATTGGAAGTATCAATGGCCGCGATGAACAAAATCATTAGGTCCGGTGTATCGTTTAATGTTATAATGGGGGGTAACGATCCAACGGCTCTCGGCTCCTTAGCAGCGCTCCAAAAGAATCATATGAGTTCAGCAACAGTCTATGGTGTGGATGGTTCTCCGGATGCGAAAAACATGATCAAGGAAGATTTGATTGAAGGAACCAGCGCACAAAGGCCAATCGAAATTGGTACAACGGCAGTAAAAATGGCCTATGATTATCTTTCCGGCAAAAAAATCAAAAAAGAGATTATCGTTCCGGTCACCTTAATTACAAAAGATAATCTAAATAAATTTGATATTAATGGATGGCAGTAGAGATTTGATTTAAATGAAAAAGAAAAAGAAGATATTACGGTTTGTTCAAATATTAATGTTGGCGCTTAATGTGGTTGGCGTATTTTTTTATGCTGTTTTCATCAACATAACAACACAGGATATCTGTGCCCATTTTGCCGCCAGGGAATTCATTGAAAAGGTTAATACGATCCCCAGAAAACCATTCCAACTTTTTTTGCTGATTGCATTTCTGCTGGGATGCTTTGTTCTGTCCTTTTACATGAGAGAATATGTTTTCCCTGAAAACAGCAAGTTGGAAATTGCTACACTGATCTTCGATTTAATTGTCAGTATTTCTATTGTGTGCCTTTTAGATTTTAACTACAACGGGATTTTATTGCTTGTTTCTGCAAACATTATTGCTTATACACGGCAGAGAATTCACAAATATTATGTAGTAATTCTGATATTTGCTACTTTGTTGATCTCGAATTATGAATTGGTTTCCATTAGCCATAACCTTTACAATATTGATAGTTATATTCAATATTATGATTCGGAAATACAGCAGTATTTACTTCTTGGCTTTAATTTGATCACATCGATCAATATCATTATGTTTATTGTCTATTGCGTATACGTGATCCAAGAACAGAGTGAAGTGATTGATGAGGTTAATTCCTTATATGGAAAGCTATCTGTTGTTAATAAGGAATTGAACGATGCAAATGTCAGACTTCAGGATTACGCCTTCATTACAGAAAAAGCAGGTGAAACAAAAGAGAGAAACCGCCTGGCCCGTGAAATACATGATTCATTGGGACATACTCTCACAGGCATCTCAGCCGCGATTGACGCCTGTATTACCACGGTAGAGAAATCCCCTTTTGAGACGAAGAAGCGATTGGAGTCCATTGCGGAGATAACGAGGCATGGACTTGACGACGTGAGGCGCTCTGTTCATGAATTGAAGCCGGATCCTGTGGAAATCGTAAATTTAAAATTTGCTCTGATCAAAATGATAAACAATATTAATGCAATGACCAATACAAAGGTCTATTTTAATTCCAGTATAGATCAGCTAACGTTTGATGAGGACGAGGAAAACACAATCTATCGGGTTGTGCAGGAAAGCATTACGAATGCAATCCGCCATGGAAAGGCTTCAAAGATTTGGATCAAGATGGATAAAACAAATTCAGAAATTATTGTAACGGTTCAGGACAATGGTGAGGGTTCGTCAGAAATTAAAAACGGATTTGGACTGACACACATTACGGAACGTGTGGAAATGCTGAATGGTACGGTCACCTTTGACGGAACCAACGGCTTTATTGTGACCGCAAAAATACCGATACGGTGGGGAGAAGAATATGATTAAGGTCTTAGTGGCTGATGACCAGGAATTGATAAGGCAAAGTTTAAAGATCGTATTAAGCAGCAAGGATAACCTGGAGGTCACCGATGCGGTTGCCAATGGGCAAGAGGTAATCCAAAGTATCCATAAGAATCATCCTGATGTGATTTTGATGGATATCCGTATGCCCAAAATGGATGGCGTGCAATGCACAAAAGTCATAAAAGAAAACTGCCCTGAAATCAAAATTATTATCTTAACCACATTTGACGACGACGAATATGTTTATAACGCATTAAAATTCGGTGCCAGCGGTTATCTTTTAAAAGGAGTGTCCATGGATGATCTGGTCAATGCCATTGAAACAGTATTTAGTGGACGCGCACTGATTAATCCGGATATTGCAACAAAGGTTGTAAGGCTCTTTTCACAGATGGCAAAAGCGGATTACGCAATACAAGTAGGGCATAAAGGGATTGAGGAACTGACAAAGACAGAGTGGAAAATAATCAGCCAAATAGAGCTTGGAGCGAGCAACAAGGAAATTGCAGAAAATCTGAATTTGTCGGATGGAACTGTAAGGAATTATCTTAGTACTGTGTTAAATAAATTGGAGCTGCGTGACAGGACTCAACTGGCAATTTGGGCTGTGCAGACCGGGGTAGATAAGAAGGTCTTGGAATAACTCATGAAAAAGAAAAAATATATCATTTTATTGGGGTTTATGGGTATATTGGTGTTTGGAATTCTATATAGCTACCATATTGCGCAACCAAAAACGATCACATTGGAATTTGGCATGTTTGCGGGAAGTAATTGGGATGTCGCAGATGCAAACAGCTATACGATTATAGACAAGGCAATTAAGACCTTTGAAAATGAGCATAAAAATGTTAAAATACATTATTACAGCGGAATATTGAAAGAAGATTATTCCGAATGGCTTTCAAGACAAATGCTGCAGGGGAAACTGCCGGATGTATTTATGATCACTGCCAATGACTTTGATAAGTTCTCCGGTATGGGCGTTGTAAAAAATCTGAATACCCTCATGGCAAATGATAAAGATTTTAACGCTGATGATTATTATGCGACTACGTTGAATACGGGGAAATACCAAGGGGCGCAGTTTGCCCTGCCATATGAAACCGTCCCTGAATTAATGTTTGTAAATAAAACGCTACTGAAAAAAAACGGCATCGATATTCCAAATAACAACTGGACATGGAGCGATATGAACCGTATCTGTTCCAATGTAACGAAAGATACCAACCATGACGGCATATTGGATCAATTTGGAGTATACGATTATTCATGGATTGAAGCCGCCTATTCCAATGGAGCTAATTTTTTTAACGGCAGCGGCACAGAAGCATATTTTACAGATGAAAAAGTATTGAACTCTATTAAATTTGCAAAACAAATATATGATCTGAATAAAGGGGCAAAAACGACCCAAAAAGATTTCGACAGCGGTAATGTCGCATTCAGACCGTTTCTTTTCTCGGATTACCGTACGTATAAGACATATCCTTATAAGCTTAAAAAGTATAACCAGTTTCAGTGGGACTGTATCACACTGCCGGCAGGCCCGAGTGGCGGTAACACCTCCATCATCAACACGCTCCTCATGGGTATCAGTAATGAGACGAGCCATGAAGAACTGGCATGGGAGTTCTTAAAAACGCTGACCTATGATCAGGAAATTCAGATGGATATCTTCCGCTATTCACAGGGAGTTTCCGTATTGAAAAAGGTTACCAAATCAGATGAAGCCGAAAAAATACTTCAAAGCGATATGGAGAACAGTGAAAAGTCCATCGATAATAATCTGCTGGACTCTATTATTAATAAGGGGACCATAGAGCCAAAGTTCAATAAATATAATGAGGCTATGACATTAGCTGACAATGAAATCGAAAAGGTAATTGAAGAAGACAAAGATACCGATAGTGCTATGAAAATATTTCAAAGAAATATCAGCAGTTATCTGAAAAAATAATGCCGCTTTTTAAACTGAACCAAGGCCTCTTTGCAAGACAGAGCTCCTGTAAAAGAAAAAGCCCGGCACCATCGAAATGGTGTCGGGCCTTTTATCATATTGCCTAATTCCATAAAATATCGTTTGATATTGTATAAAATTATCTCTTTGAAAACTGTGGTGCGCGGCGAGCAGCTTTGAGGCCGTACTTCTTGCGCTCTTTCATTCTTGGGTCACGGGTTAAGAACCCGGCCTTCTTCAGAGGAGAACGTAAAGTTTCGGTATCGTATTGCAGCAACGCTCTTGAAATGCCGTGACGGATTGCACCGGCCTGGCCGGTTACACCGCCGCCTGCTACGCGGCAGACAATGTCAAACTTCTCGTTTGTGCTGGTCAAAACCAGAGGCTGACGGACGATCAGTTTGAGGGTATCAAGGCCGAAATAATCATCGATGTCTCTGTCATTGATCGTAACCTTGCCTGTGCCCTGATAAACTCTTACGCGGGCAACGGAGCTTTTTCTTCTGCCTGTTCCGTAAAAATACGGTGCTTTATCATACATAGTCTAATCCTCCTCCCTTATAATTCCCAGGTCTGCGGCTGTTGGGCGATATGGGTATGCTCGGCGCCCTCAAACAAACGCAGTCTGGACTGTGCGGCACGGCCGATTGTAGTAGACGGAATCATGCCTTTAACGGCAAGCTCCATTGCTCTGCACGGCTTCTCGCTCATAAGGGTATCGTATCTGACTGCTTTCATATGGCCGATATAGCCGGTATGATGATAGTAAAACTTCTTTTCCAGCTTTTTGCCTGTAAGTAATACATCCTTGCAGTTGATAATGACAACGTGATCTCCGCAGTCAACATGCGGTGCAAAAGTAACCTTGTGTTTGCCGCGGAGTAAAACAGCGGCTTGTGCAGCGACGCGGCCAAGCGGTTTGCCTGTAGCATCAATTACATACCATTTGCGGTCTACTTCACCGGCTTTTGGCATATAGGTGGTCGTGGACATAGCTTTTACCTCCTGAAATTTGTTCGAAATTATCACAATGCCCCGCCCCTTTGGCAGGGCTGCCTTTCTTAAAAAAGCGCGCCGGAATCCGACGCAAAGGATTGCATTTATGATATTACCACAAGACGAAGACCGTGTCAATAGTATAGACCCGTTTTTTTAATTTAGTTTAACATTTTCTCCTGTTTTCTCGCGTTTTTACTCTGTTACGCGTTGTGACTACTCCGTCATTTCAAAAATTTACAATTTTTACGAACAAGCTTCTTCTGCCAATTCTCTGCAGGTAAGCGAAAAATTACTCAACTGTGCCGTGTTCAGAAATGTGGAAAACTCCGCCTTTTACCGTGCGTATTTAATACAATTAAACATATTATATATATTATTTACTATCAGTATAAAATAATCAGCCTGAATCTACCTTATTAGGTCTATTCTAGGCTGATTTTATATTACTATTCGTATTTTCCAATTACTTTTCAACACTATTAACCGCATTTTCAACAATGCCGTGTTGACAAATATCACTCCAGCAACAATCTCCGCAGAGAGCGCTGAGAAATCCGGGAAGCAATATCTTCCGCATGACCAGTTTCTGAAATTCCTGCCATGACAAAATATCCCCATCGCTCAGCCCACAAAAGGTGAGGCATCTATTATCATACTCTGCCACCTTTTCTTCCGTCCCACAGACTCCGTCGATATTATGCGGGCATGATTTGCATAAGAAATCCGTATCACTTTTTAAGGTAATTTTGCACTCCGGATTCTCCTTCAATCGTCTACTGAAAGATGTCATGCTCTGCACGAATTCATCGCTGTACCCTTTCCCATCAAAAAAGTGAAAGCAAACCCCATGGTGCGGCCTCATATTCAGCGGTTCCATCATACCGGCCTTCCTGCCGCCGTTTTTTGAAACGCTCTGCCGAGCTGCGGAACCACCGCGACCGCAGCAGCAATCTTCACGGCGTCCCCAATCAGAAATGGAAAAACGCACAGTGTCAGTGATGGCCAAAGGCCGGTCTTTGTCACGAACATGAACCATACGGTACCCAACAGATAGCAAAGTGCAATTCCGGCAGTCATAGAAATAATCAGCGGCAAAACACGTTTTCCAAGCCTCTCGCTCAGGAATCCTATCAGCCACGCTGCCGCGATATACCCGATAATATAACCGCCCGTCGGGCCTACGATCACATGAATGCCGCCGCTGAAACTTCCGAAAACCGGAAGACCGACCGCACCAAGCAGTACATAAACCGTTTGGCTGAGCGCCGCGAACTTTGCGCCCAGAACAGCGCCTGCCATGTATACCGCCCACGTTGCCAGATTGATCGGAACAGGCTGAATTGGGATCGAAATCTGGGATGCCACGGCGGTGAGCGCTGCGAACAATGCACAGAACACCAGATAGAATGTTGTTTTATTCCTCATAAATCTTTCTCCCCTTTATATATAGTAAATCATTTCTTTCCTATATTATAAATAGAGAAAAAGAAATTGTCAACCTATAATATATTATAGGTTGACAATTGGTTGGATTATTTAAATATTTCTTTCCACAGCATCCGCGATTACGCTGACCTTTTTGAAGAGTGCAGCATATGCTTCGGGGGTAAGCTGCTGGGCGGCATCGCTCAGCGCAACCTTTGGGTTCGGATGTACCTCTATAATAAGGCCGTCCGCTCCCGCGGCGATTGCGGCAAGCGAGAGTGAAGAAATGTATCTGGTTTTCCCCGCCGCATGGGACGGGTCAACGATAATCGGCAGGCTACTCCGCTCCTTTACCACAGGAATTGC